>Ga0209415_10004517_pt1 | contig 25438 bp, 21 predicted proteins | sample PeaSoiSIISIP2007_FD_187696 | JGI IMG/M metagenome (GOLD analysis project Ga0209415, IMG submission 187696) | Peat soil microbial communities from Weissenstadt, Germany - SII-SIP-2007 (SPAdes) (version 2) | ecosystem: Environmental > Terrestrial > Soil > Wetlands > Peat | place: Germany... | reverse complement strand
GGGGGGGGGGAGCCGGTCGAGGTCGAGGCCCAGTCGATGGTCCCGGAGGGCAGGTCGGTCAGCGAGCTCACCGACTGCACGCTGCGCTTCGCCGGCGGCCCGATCGCCACCCTCTCGGCGAGCCGGATGAGCCAGCGCAAGCTGCGCACCATGCTGGTCACCACCACCGAAGCCGTCTACGACGTCGACCTGCTGCGCCAGGACGTGACGGTGTACCGGCACGTGCGCGCCGAGTACCTGATGGCCGAGAGCCCCAAGTTCCGCTCCGAGACGGTGATCGACATCCCCTTCGTCCGCCACGCGGGAGAGCCCCTCGCCCTTCAGCTGCAGCGCTTCATCGACATCGTCGAGGGCCGGGCCGACCCCGTGGCCGAGATCGCCAGCATCCTCCCGGCACACCGCACCGCCGAGAGGGTCGCGGCCGGCGCGCCGCCGGCTCCAACGCCGGCCGCACCGTGAGGATCACCTACACCCTGGCCGTCCACGACTCCACCGCGTGGATGGAGGACAACGTCTCCAGGGTGGTGGAGCGGCTGCGCTCGTTTCCCGGATCCGAGGTGATCCTGGTCGAGAACGGGAGCGGCGACGGCTCGCTGGAGATGGCCAGCAGCCTGGCGGCCCGGCTGAACAGCGAGGAGGTGGCGGTGCGTGTCGACTCCGTTCCCAAGGGTCTGGGTCACGCCCACAAACGCGGTCTCCAGCTGGCCCGCGGCGACCTGGTGGTGGTGATCGGGGTCGACCTGCCCTTCGGGTTCACCGACCTCGACCAGTGGCTGGCCCTCGACGAGCCACCGCCGCTCGTGCTCGGCTCGAAGAGCCACCCGCGCTCCCGGCTGGGGGTCTCCGCCGGGCGCCGGGTCATGTCCTTCGGCTTCCGGGTGGCCCGCCGGCTCATCCTCGGCATCGCCACCGGCGACACCCAGGGCTCGATCATGATCTCCGGCTCGCTGGCCCAGCGCATCGCTCCCCGGCTCCGCTGCACCGACTACCTGGTGACCACCGAGATCGTGGCCTGGGCCATCCGGCTCGGAGCACGCCCCCTCGAGCTGCCGGTCGTCTACCCCGGCCCCGTCTCGCAATCGACGGTGCGACCCCTGCGCGACACGGTGCGGATGCTCGCCGGCATGGTCGCCCTCCGGGGCCGCCTCCGCCACGTCGCGCCGGTAAGTCCCTCCCTCACCGCGTCGAAGCAGGCCCCGTGACCCACCCCGAGGAGTCCTCAGCATGCCGTCCTTCATCCCCGTCTCCGCTCCCCGCTTCGGCGCCGAGGAGGAGGACCTGGTCCTCCAGGTTCTGCGCAGCGGCATGCTCGCCCAGGGACCGATGGTCACCCGCCTCGAGGAGCTGTGCGCCGCCATGGCGGGCGTCCCCCATGCCGTGGCCGTGAGCAGCGGGACGGCGGCCCTGGACGCGGCTCTCGAGGTGCTGGGGGTCGGCCCCGGGGACGAGGTGATCACCACGCCCTTCACCTTCGTCGCCACCCTCAACGCCATCCTCCGTCGCGGGGCGACGGCCCGCTTCGCCGACGTCACCGACGACTACGTCATCGATCCCGCAGCGATGGCGGCCCTGATCACGCCGCACACCCGGGTGCTGCTGCCCGTGCACCTCTACGGCCTGATGGCCGACATGGAGAGGATCGAGGAGGTGGCGCGGGGTCACCGCCTGGGGGTCGTCGAGGACGCGGCGCAGGCTCACGGCGCGAGCCTGCGCGGACGGCCGGCGGGCGGCTTCGGACTCGGCTGCTTCTCCTTCTACGCCACCAAGAACGTGACCAGCGGCGAGGGCGGGGTGGTCACCACCTCCGACGGCGACATCGCCGACCGGCTGCGCCTCCTACGCAACCAGGGGATGCGATCCCGCTACGACTACGCGGTGGTCGGCCACAACTGGCGGATGACCGACCTCGCCGCCGCCCTCGCCATCCCCCAGATGGGACGGCTCGCCGCCATCACCGAGCGGCGCAGCCACAACGCCGCGACGCTCACCCGGCTGATCGGCCCGGACTGCGGCGTGGTCACCCCGAGAACCCCGCCGGACCGGGTCCACGCCTGGCACCAGTACACCGTCCTGCTCCCGCCGGGGTGTGACCGCGACCGGGTCGTCGCCGGCCTGCGCGACCGGGGCGTGGGCGCCGGCGTCTACTACCCCCGGCTGGTCTGGGACTACCCGCCATTCCTGGACCACCCCCTGGTGGTGCGCAACGGCACCCCCCGCGCCGCCGAGGTCGCCGGGCGCTGCCTCTCACTCCCCGTCCATCCGGGGCTGGGGGAGCCGGAGCTGGCCCGGGTGGCGGAGGCGCTGCGCGGCGCCGTCACCGCCTGACCGCGGGTCCGCGGCGGCCCCGGCTCCGGCGATCAGCCGGAACGGTGATCCAGGGCGGCGCTCAGCAGCGCGTCGCCCTGGTCCTGGGGGCCGACGAAGGCCAGCCGGACATCCTCGATCCCGGCGGCGATCCGCTCGGCGACCCGCTGGACCTCGGCGGCGGTCACCCGGTCGATCGCCGCGGCCCGCTGGTCGGGGGTCTCCAGCGGCAGCCGGGCCCGCCAGCGGGCGCCGTAGAAGCGGGCGCTCGCCATCGCGGTCTCGGTGGCGCGGAGCATCCGCCCGATCATCGCCGACTTGGCGGCGGCCAGCTCGGTCGCCGGCAGGGGACGGGCGGCGAGCTTGCGCAGCTCCCGGAAGGAGAGGCGGACGGCCTTGGCCGCGTCCTTGGGACGGGTGCCGGTGGCGATCGCGAACACCCCGGTGTCCTCCAGGGGCTCGTGGTGGGCGAAGATCGAGTAGGCGAGACCATTGCGCTCGCGGACGGTATGGAAGAGCCGCGAGGACATCCCGCCCCCGAGGATGTAGGTCATCACCGAGAGCGCGGTCCGGTCCTCGTCGAGGGCCGGAATGCCGGGCACGGCGAGGGCCATCTTGATCTGGGGCTCCTCCGCCGGCGTGAACGGGCGCACGTTGGCGGCATAGCGCTCGCCCTGACCCCACCGGGCCTGGGCGCGCGGCCGCGGCTGGGCGGTCGGGACGTCGCGGAGCAGCAGCTCGGCCTGTTCGGGCTCGAGCACCGCACCCCCGGCCACGGTGAGGCACATCGACGACGGGGCGTAGAAGGAGCGGTGGTACTCGAGAAGCTGGTCGCGCGTCGCCTTCTCGATGACCCAGGGGAAGCCGGCGGCGGACCATGAGACGGGCTGGTCGGCCCCGAAGGTGACGCTGCCCAGCCGGTCCCAGATCCAGCCGTCGGGGTCGGCCAGGCGGGCGGAGAGCTCTTGGAGCACCACGTTGCGCTCGCGCTCGACCTCGTCGACGGCGAAGAGGGGCCGGCTCAGCATGTCGGTGACGATGTCGGCGAGCTGGAACGTCGCGGTGGCCGGGCCCTCGGCGTAGTAGCCGACCTCCTCGGTGTCGGTGTAGGCGTTGGTCGACGCCCCCAGCCGATCGATCTCGCGGGTTATCTGGCGGGTGGTCGGGCGGTGCTCGGTCCCCTTGTAGAACATGTGCTCCAGGTAGTGGGCGAGGCCGGCGGTCTCGGCCGTCTCGTCGCGCGACCCGGCCCGGACGATGAGGAAGATCCCGATGTTGCGGCTCGCCGAGGGCGCGTTGAGGAGGGTGACGCCATTGGCCAGGGTGGTCACCCGGGGCTGGAACTGGGGGAGGGGAAGGGTGACGGTGCGGGAGGCGGAGGGCAACGCAGGTGACCTCGTGGTCCGGTGTGATGAGCGAAAGGTAGCGCGCCCGCTCAGGACGTGCCCGATTCCCACGACGCCAGGTAGCGGCGCTGCTCGTCGGTGAGCACGTCGATGGCGATCCCCATGCTGTGCAGCTTGAGCGCGGCGATCGCCGCGTCGATGTCCGCCGGCACGTCGTAGACGCGGGGCTCCAGCTCGGCGTGATGGCGGGCGACGTACTCGGCGCACAGCGCCTGGTTGGCGAACGACATGTCCATGACCGCGGCCGGGTGCCCCTCCGCGGCGGCGAGGTTCACCAGGCGCCCCTGGGCGAGCACATTGAGGGTGCGGCCGTCGCCCAGCCGGTAGGCCTCGACGTAGGGCCGGGGGCGGGAGACCCCGGTGGCCATGTCGTCCAGCGCCGCCAGGTTGATCTCGTCGTTGAAATGGCCGCTGTTGGCGACGATGCAGCCGTCCTTGAGCAGCTCGAAGTGGTGGCGGTCGACGACGTTGATGTCGCCGGTGACGGTGACGATGAAATCGGCCTGGGGCGCCGCCTCGGCCAGGGTCATCACCCGATAGCCGTCCATGGCGGCCTCCAGCGCCCGCACCGGGTCGACCTCGGTGACGATGACGTGGGCGCCGTGGCCGGCCGCGCGGCTGGCCAGGCCCCGTCCACACCAGCCGTAGCCGCAGACCACCAGGTTCTTGCCGGCGAGCAGGACGTTGGTGGCCCGGATCAGGCCGTCCAGGGTGCTCTGGCCGGTGCCGTAGCGGTTGTCGAACATGTGCTTGGTGAGCGCCTCGTTGACCGCCACGATCGGGAAGCGCAGGGCCCCCTCCGCCGCCATCGCCCGCAGGCGGATGACGCCGGTCGTCGTCTCCTCGGTTCCCGCCAGGACGTCGGGGATCAGCTCGGTCCGGCTCTTGTGCAGCTCGGCGACCAGGTCGGCGCCGTCGTCCATCGTGAGGTTGGGGCGGTGGTCGAGGACCGCGTTGATGTGGTCGAAGTAGCGGGCGCTGTCCTCGCCCTTCACGGCGAAGGTCGGGACCCCGTGGTGGGCGGTGAGCGCGGCCGCGACGGGGTCCTGCGTCGACAGGGGGTTGCTGGCGCAGAGCCGGACGTCGGCGCCGCCGGCCCGGAGGGTGATCGCGAGGTTGGCGGTCTCGCTGGTCACGTGAAGGCAGGCGCCGAGCCGGAGGCCCGCCAGCGGCCTCTCCCGCTCGAAACGCTCCCGGATCAGGCTGAGCACCGGCATCTCCCGGGCCGCCCAGGCGATCAGCCGGTCGCCCTCATCGGCGAGCGAGAGGTCGGCGACGTCGTGGCGGGAGGTGCCGGCGCTGGTGGTCATGCCATCTCCTGGCGAGGGTGACGCGACTGCTTCGGGCGGCCATGGTAACCGAGGGCGGAGCACGGCCGACGCGGCCGGATGCGATGGCTTCCCGTCCCGCGCGGCGGCGCCGGCGGGCTCAGAAGCGGATCAGCGAGACGTGGCGGCGGTCGCCGAGGGCCTCCGCGCCCCCGAAACCGGCCAGCTCGATGAGGAAGGCGATCCCCACCACCTGGCCACCGAGCCTCTCGACCAGCTCGGCGGACGCCCGGGCCGTCCCCCCGGTGGCCAGGAGGTCGTCGACGATGAGCACGCGCTGGCCGGGGCGGATGGCGTCGGCGTGCACCTCCAGCACCGCCTCGCCGTACTCCAGGGCGTAGGCGACCGAGATGGTCCGTGCCGGCAGCCGGCCCTGCTTGCGGACCGGGACGAAGCCGACCCCGAGCAGGTAGGCGAGCGCCCCACCCAGGACGAAGCCGCGTGACTCGACGCCGACCACGACCTCGACGCCGTCATCGCGATAGGCGTCGACCAGGTCGTCGATGGCGGTCCGGAAGGCCTCCGCGTCGCCCAGGAGGGTGGTGATGTCCTTGAAGAGGACGCCCTTGCGCGGAAAGTCGGGGACGTCCCGAATCAGTGTCCGGAGGCGTTCCGCGAGGGGTTCGGGGGCGGTGGACGCGTCAGCCATCGCCGCGGGATGCTAGCAGGGAGCCCTGTCCCCCATCAGCCGCGCTGGCGCGATTGCTACACTGCGTCGTCGGATGTCCTGTTCCCGTGGTGTCGTGGCCCCCTCCGCATGATGCATGTCCGCCATCGCTGACGCCCAGCTGGACGCGCTCGCCGCCGCCCCCGGGCCCCAACTCAACACCTTCCGCCACTACCGGCACCTGACCCTGGAGCTGGCGATCAGCCAGTTCAAGCTCCGCTACACGCAGTCGGTGCTCGGCTACTTCTGGTCGCTGCTCAAGCCGGCGATGATCTTCGCGATCACCTACGTGATCTTCGTCGACCTCTTCGACATCAAGGACGGGACTCAGTTCTACGGCATCCAGCTCCTCCTCGGGATCGTCGTCTGGACCTTCTTCGCCGAGTGCACCGCGTCCTCGATGCAGGCCATCGCGAGCAACGCCGCGCTGATCCGCAAGGCCTACTTCCCCCGCTCCATCCTGGTCATCGCAGCATCGATGTCGTCGCTGTTCACCTTCCTCATCAACCTGACCATCGTGTTCGTGATCGCGATGGCGCTGCACCAGATCGACATCGGGTTGCAGATCCTCGCGGTCATCCCACTCCTGCTCGAGCTGTACATCCTGGCGCTCGGCATCGCCCTCTTCCTCTCCGCCCTCTTCGTCCAGTTCCACGACGTCGGACATCTCTGGGACGTCCTGATGCAGCTCCTCTTCTACGGGTCCGGGGTGATGTTCAGCCTCACCTACGTCCTCCAGCGACTGCATCTGGCCGAGGCGATCGGACAGACGAAATACATCGCGCCCCACTACGTCTGGATCGTACAGCTCATGGCATGCAATCCCATCATGCAGACGATCGAGGACCTTCGACACGCGCTGCTGACACCGCAAGCCCCCTGGACCGAGCTGGTGGTGACGGGCCACATGGTCGCCGTCCACCAATTGCACCCCCTGGACGCCCCATGGCTCCTGCCGGTGCCGTTCCTCGCCGTGGCCGTGGTTCTGACGGTCGGCGCGCTCACCTTCCGGGCCCGGGCCCGGAGCTTCGCCGAGAACCTATGACCGTCACCGATCGCGAACTCGCCATCAGGGTCGAGCAGCTCTCCAAGCGGTTCCGCATCCCGCTGGACCGCAGCTCAACCCTCAAGCACCGGCTCACCCACTGGCGGAGCGCGTCGCGCTACCGGATCCTGGAGGCCCTGCTGGACGTCAGCTTCGAGGTTCCGGCGGGTCAGTTCATCGGAATCATCGGCCACAACGGCTCGGGCAAGAGCACCCTGCTCAAGATCCTGGCGCGGATCTACCGGCCCGATGCGGGGAGGGTGGCCATCGAGGGCAAGGTCTCGCCCTTTCTCGAGCTGGGTGTCGGCTTCAACCCCGAGCTGACCGCCCGGGAGAACATCTTCCTGAGCGGCGCCATCCTGGGACTGGGCCGGGGCGAGCTGCACCGTCTCTTCGACGAGATCATCGGCTTCGCCGAGCTGGAGCAGTTCGTCGATCACAAGCTCAAGAATTTCTCCTCGGGGATGGAGGTGCGGCTCGCCTTCTCGCTCGCCATCCAGGCCCACGCCGAGATCCTGATGATGGACGAGGTGCTGGCGGTGGGAGACGCCTCGTTCCAGCAGAAGTGCTTCGACATCTTCAACCGCTACAAGCGCGAAGGCCGGACCGTGGTGCTGGTCACCCACGAGCTCAGCGCGGTCAACAAGTACTGTGATCGGGCCCTCCTGCTCGACCACGGCCGGCTGACGGGGGACGGCCTCGCCGCCGACGTGACCGCCCAGTACCGGCGTGCCATCGGTCTCGCCGCCGACGGCTCCGCGCTCGCTCCCGAGGTCGAGCGCTGGGGCTCCCGGGACGTTGTGATCACCGGGGCCCGGATGCTGGACGAGCGTGGCATGGAGGACACCAACCCGCTGACCGGAGGTTTCACCCGGGTCGAGCTGGGCTACCAGATCCAGAACGACGGCGTCGCCGACTTCATCTGCGTGGTCTCCCTGGTGCGCGGCGACGGGCTGGTGCTCTCGGAGGCCCGCCTGCCGGTGAGCCAGTACGCCCAGGTGGGCACCAGCCAGCGCGGGGTGGGCGGCACCATCCGCTATGACATCCCCCAGGTGCCCCTCCTCGACGGCGCCTACAGCGTCAACGTCGAGCTGCAGGGACGGCGCGACGGCGCCACCTACGACCACCTCAACCACGCCATCCGTTTCCGGGTCATCGACAAGGGCGGCCGCCACGGGATGATCGAGCCGGGCGGCGTCTGGTCGGTGGCCGCCTCCGAGCTGCCGGTGATGAGCTGGCCGGACCGGCTCACCCCGACCACGTAGGCGGGACGAGATGAACGACCCGGCGCCGACCGGCCCGGCGGGAGCACCGCTCGGCGAGGGCGCGGAACCGCCCGATCCCGACGTGGAGGCCATCGTCGCCGAGATTCAGGCCGAGGTGGAGGCCAAGCGCGCGGCCGGCGCCTACCCCACCGCCCTGCTGGAGCGGCTGCACACCGAGTTTCACCCGGACGAGGGCCTGGAACCTCCCGAGGTGCTGGTGTTGGTGCAGAGCGCGCGGCCCCTCCGGTCAACCCGCCCGGTCGTGGGAGGGGTGATCGTCTTCGGCAAGCGCGTCGTCCGCCGGCTGCTCGCCTGGTACGTGGCCCCCATCGCCCAGGACCAGACCCGCTTCAACCTGGCCATCCTGCGCGAGCTGCGCGCGCTGGAAGAGCGGGTGGCCCGGCTGGAGGAGAGGGCGGCGTCGAGCCCGGAGGAGCCGGAGAAGGGAAGCCGCCCGCGGACAGGGACGTGAAGCTCGCCTTCGTCGTCCCCCGCTTCGCAGCCGGCGTTCTGGGAGGCGCCGAGTACCACGTCGGCCAGCTGGCCGGCCGGTTGCGGCGCCGCGGTCACGACATCACCGTCCTCACCACCTGTGCGGTCGACCACTACACGTGGGAGAACGCCCTGCCCCCGGGGCCGGACACCGTGGACGGGATCCCGGTGCGGCGGTACCCGGTGACGGTGGCCCGCGACCGCTCCCTCATGGCCCGGCTCCAGACCGCCATCGACGGCGGCCTGACCATCCCCCCCGCCCATCAGGAGGAATGGGTGCGCAACACCGGGCACAGCGAGCCCCTGCTCGACGCCATCGCGGCGGCGGCGGACCGGGTCGACGCCCTGGTGTTCGCCCCCTACCTCTTCGCCAGCACCGTCCTGGGGGGGCGGGTGCGGCCCGACCGGAGCCTCATCCAGCCGCTCCTCCACGACGAGGCCTACGCCCGCTTCACCTGCGTGCAGGAGACCCTGCGGTCCGCGGCTGGGCTGCTCTGGATCAGCTCCGGCGAGCGCCACGTGGCCGGGCGGCTCATCCCCGGCCTCCCCCCGGGGCGGCTGGTCGGCGCGGGCATCGAGCTCCCGGCAGAGCCCGTCGACCCCAAGGGGGCGCGCCGGCGGCACGGCCTCGAGGGGACGGTGGTCAGCTATGCGGGGAGACGGGAGGAGGCCAAGAACTTCCCCCTGGTCGCCGAGGCGGTGACGGCGGCGAACCTGGGCTGGAGGCAGCGGGTCACCCTCGCCGCCATGGGCGCGGGTCCCGCCGTCCTCCCGCCCGCGGCCCGGCCGTTCGTTCGCGACCTGGGGCTGGTGGACGACGACGACAAGCTGGGAGTGTTCGCCGCCTCCACCGCGGTGGTCAACCTCTCGCTGGCCGAGAGCTTCAGCTACGTGCTCATGGAGGCGTGGAGCGTCGGCACCCCGGTGATCGCGCATGCCGGCTGCGAGGTGACCAGCCGCCACTGCCGGGAGGCCGGCGGCGGTCTCTGGGTGCGCAATGTCGAAGAGGCGGTGGAGGCTATCCTCCGGCTGGCGGCCGACCACGCCCTTCGCGACCGGCTCGGCGCGGCCGGCCGGCGCCACGTCATCCAGCACGTCTCCTGGGACGCGACGCTGGATCGGTTTGAGACCGCGGTGGCCGAGCTGCTGCCGGTGCGCGCCGGATGAGCTCATGACCGCCATCCACCAGCTCCTCCCCGTCTTCTCCCCCGGGGACGCCATCGGCCAGGCGGTCCGGCGGATGCGGGCGGCGTTCCAGGAGGCCGGGTTTCGCTCCGAGATCTTCGCCGAGGAGATCGACCAGCGGCTGCAGGGCGAGGCGCGGCCGCTGGCCGAGCTGGAGTCGCGCGTAGCAGCGGGCGATGTCGTCATCTACCACCTGAGCATCGGCGCCCCGTCGGCCCGGCTGTTCGCCGGGCTCGGCTGCCGGCGGCTGATCGTCTATCACAACATCACCCCGCCCGAGTACTACCGGCCGGCCGGCCCACGGGTCACCTACTGGCTCGAGCAGGGGCGCCGCGACCTCGCCCGGCTGGCCCCGACCATCGAGTTGGGCATCGGCGACTCCGCCTACAACGCGAAGGAGCTGGGGGCGGCGGGCTGTCCGGCCACGATGGTCATCCCGCCCCCCGTGGACCTGCAGCGCCTCTCGCCCCGTCCCGCCCGTGCCCTCCACCCCGCGCGTCTCATCTTCGTCTCCCGTCTCGCCCCCAACAAGCGCCAGGAGGAGCTGATCCGGGTGCTGGCGGCGCTCCGGGCCGGTGGGCAGCCGGAGGCAACCCTGGTGCTCCCCGGGGGCTGGGACGACACCGAGACCTATGCCGCCGGCCTCCGCCGGCTGGCCCGGGACCTCGAGGTCGCCGGCGCGGTGGAGCTGCCGGGACGGCTCAGCGACCGTGAGCTGGGCGACCTCTACGCGGGTGCGAGCGTGGCTGTCTGCGCCAGCGAGCACGAGGGGTTCGGGATGCACCTCCTGGAGGCGTGGGCCTTCGACCTCCCCCTGGTGGCCCGCGCCGCGGCGGCGGTCCCCGAGACGGTGGGCGACGCCGGGATCCTGCTGCGCACCGGCGACCCCCTGGTCTGGGCGGCGGTCGTCGACCGGGTGATCCGGGACGCGGGGCTGCGCCGGACCCTCGTCGAGCGGGGACGCCGGCGGCTCCCCGACTTCTCGGACGTCGTCCTGAAGGAGCGGCTGTCGGAGCTGCTGGAGCGCCTCCGCCTCGCCCCCGCCACCGCCGGGCCGGAGGCTCCGGACAGGTAGGCCGCTCCCCGCGTGTGCCACCATCGCCGGGCACGCGAGCACCTGTCGGAGGGGCGATCATGAAGCCGAACGCAGGCCCTGACCCCGGCGCCGGCCGCCGGCTCTTCTCCGTCCTCAGCGCGGTCTGGGGCACCGACCGGTGGCGTCTCGAGCTGTGGGACGGGAGCAGCGTGGGGGAGCCCCTGCTGCCCCGATTCGTCCTCCGCCTCAAGAGCCGCAAGGCCCTCGACCGCCTCATCGGCGACCTCCCGGACCGCGGCTTCGGCCGTGCCTACGTCGAGGGCAGCCTCGAGGTCGAGGGTCTGTACAGCTTCCTGGGGCACGTCAACGACCTGTCCATGGGCCGGTTGGCCCGTATCGTCCCGCGCATCGCCATCGCCGCTCTCGCCCTCGGTGCCAGGCCGGACCCCCGGGGGCTCCCGGTCGAGGCGCGGCTCCGGGGACGGCTGCACAGCCGGCTCCGCGACCGCGCGGCGATCCGCCACCACTACGACCAGCCGCCCGAGTTCTACCGGCTCTTCCTGGGACGGACCCTCACCTACTCCTGCGCCTACTTCGCCACCCCCGACACCGATCTCGACACCGCCCAGGAGGCGAAGCTCGAGCTGGTGTGCCGCAAGCTGCGCCTGCAGCCCGGGGAGCGGCTCCTGGACATCGGCTGCGGCTGGGGCAGCCTGGTCTTCCACGCCGCCGAGCACTGGGGGGTGGAGGCCCTCGGGATCACGGCCAGCCCGCGCCAGGCGGAGTGGGCCGCCCGCGAGGTGCGCGAGCGGGGCCTGGAGGGGAGGGCGGAGGTGCGGCTCGCCGACTACCGCGACGACCTCGGCCGTGAGTTCGACGCCGTGGCCAGCGTGGGCATGGTCGAGCACGTCGGCCGGCGCGGGATGGCCGGCTACTGCGACACCGTGCGGCGGCTGCTCCGGCCCGAGGGCCGGGCCCTCATCCACGGCATCACCAACCAGCCCGGGAAGAGTGGGATCGGCGCGTTCCTGAACAGCTTCGTCTTCCCCGACGGCGAGCTCCAGGAGGCGGGCGGCATGGTCACCGCGCTGCAGGCGAGCGGGCTCGAGGTCCGCGATGTGGAGAGCCTCCGCGAGCACTACGCCCTCACCCTGAGCAACTGGGTGGAACGGCTGGAGGCGGGGTGGGCCGAGGCCGTGCGGCTGGCCGGGGTCGAGCGCGCGCGGGTGTGGAGGCTGTACATGAGCGGGAGCCGGGTCGGTTTCGAGCAGGGATCGATCGCCGTCCACCAGATGCTGGCGGTCCGCCAGGGCGAGGACGGCGAGTCCAGGATCCCGCTCAGCCGCGCCGACTGGTACGTCCCAGCAGGGCGGCGCGCGGTCCCCGTGTGACCGGGTCGGCGGCGGACGCTTCGGAGGCGGTGGCCGGGCCGCGATCGCGGACGCCGGGGCCGTCGAGACGGCTCCGGCTGGTCGTGCCCCGGTACGGCCTGGGGGTGAGCGGCGGCAGCGAGCTGCTGGTCCGCCGGCTGGCCCACGCCCTCCAGCGGCGGAGGTGGGACGTCGAGGTCTGGACCACCACCGCGGGCGACGAGGCCACCTGGTCGCCGGCCTTTCCCCCCGGGGACGACCTGGACGGGGGGGTCCGGGTGCGGCGGTTCGCGGCGGTGTCCAGGCGGCACCCCCAGCTCTTCCACCAGCTGAGCCGGGCGGTCTTCCGGCTTCCGGCGGCGCTCCGGCCGGAGACCGCCTGGCTGGTGGCCCAGGGACCGTTCGCCCCCGCCCTGGTCCACGCCCTCGCCACCGGGTCCGACCGGCCGACCCTCTTCACCCCCTACCTCTACCACCCGACCATCTGGGGCCTCCCCGCGGCGCCGCACCCGCGGCTCCTGATCCCCGCCGCCCACGCCGAACCGGCGCTCGGTCTCCGAGCCGTCGGACGTGCGGTGGCGGCGGCCGACGCCCTCTGGTACGGGACCGAGGAGGAGCGCACCCTGCTGGAGGCGGTGCAGCCGGTCGCCGCCCGGCGTCCCCATGCCGTGGGAACGGTGGCGATCGACCCGCCCGTCGGGGTCGACCGGGACGCCTTCCGGCGCGACCGCGGCCTCGGCCGCTACCTCCTCTATGCCGGGCGGGCCACGCGCGGCAAGGGCCTGGACCTCCTCCTCAACGGCTACGCCCTGCTCCGCCGGCGCCACCCCGAGGTCTCCCTGGTGCTCATCGGCGACCCCGAGAGGCTGGTCGCGCCGCCGGAGGGGGTCCTCTCCCTCGGGTGGCTCGACGACGAGGAGCACTGGTCCGCGCTGGCGGGCGCCGAGGCGGTGGTGGTGCCGAGCGGCCTGGAGAGCCTCTCGCTGGTCACTTTGGAGGCGTGGGCGGCGGGGCGGCCGTGCCTGCTCAACGGGGACTCGCCGGTGCTGGCGGGGCAGGCGGGACGGAGCGGGGGTGCACTTCTCTTCCGGGACCCGCGGGGGCTCTGCGACGGTGCCGGCAGCCTCCTCGCCGATCCCGAGCGTGCGGCCCGGCTGGGGGAGGCGGGACGCCGCTTCGTGGCCCTCCACTACCGCTGGAACAGCGTGGTGCGGCGGCTGGAGGGCCTGATCGCTTCCGTGGCCGGGGAGGGCTGGGCGGAACGGCGGACGGATCGGCCGTGAGACCGGTGCTCATCGACGGCCGCCCTCTCCAGGGCGACTCCGCGAGCCGGGGGATCGGGACCTACCTGCGGGGTCTGCTCGAGGGGCTGGCGGAGATCGGCGTCAGCCCCCGCGTCGGCCTCCTGCTGAGCCGGGGAGGCCACCCGCCCGGTGACCGGGGCGGGTCCGGGTTCGAGGCGGCGGCACGCGTCCCCCGGCTGGAACGCCGGGCCCAGGTCCTGGCCGACCCCTACCTCGTCGCGCGGGCGCTGCGCCGGAGCCGGGCTCGTCTCTATCACGCGGTGGAGGGCGGCCAGCCGCTCCGGGCGGCGATCCCGGTGGTCGTGACCGTGCACGACCTCATCCCCTTCCTCCTCCCCGGCTACTCGTGGAGATCGCGGCTCCTGCGCCGCCCCGGGATGCGACTGCTGCGCCAGGCGGACGCCGTCGTCACCCCGAGCCGCGCCACCGCCGCCGACTGCGTTCGGGTCGCCGGGGTCAGGCCAGAGCGGATCCACGTCGTCCCCCACGGGCTCTCGTCCCGATACCGGCCGGCCCCCGCGGCGACGGTCGAGGCCACCCTGGCCCGCTTCGGCCTGCGGCGGCCGTACCTCCTGGGGGTGGGGACGTTCGAGCCGCGTAAGGGCCTGCCCCACCTGGTGGCGGTCACCCGCCGGCTGCGCCGGGACCATGACATCGATCTGGTGGTCACCGGCCGGCAGGGGCTGTTCGCTGCCTCGGTACGGGCCCAGCTCGCCATTCTCGGCGACCACGGCCGGGACCTGGGCTTCGTGGAGACCGCCGACCTGGTCGCCCTCTACGGCGGAGCGGCGGCCTTCGTCTTCCCCAGCGCCTATGAGGGCTTCGGGCTCCCCCTCCTGGAGGCGATGGGCTGCGGCGCGGTGGCGGTGGGCTTCGCCAACAGCTCGCTCCCCGAGGTGGCCGGCGAGGCGGCGCTGCTGGTGCCGGACGGCGACGACGGGTCGCTCGCAACCGCGCTCGCGCGGCTGCTGGCCGACCCGGGCGAGGTGGTGCGGCGGCGGCGCCAGGGGCTGGAACGCGCCGCCGGTTTCACCTGGGAGACGGCCGCCCGCAGCACGGTCGGCGTCTACGAGGCGCTCCTGGGGCAGCCGCTCCTGGGCTGAATCAGCGGGACGGACGGACGCAACGTCTCTCCGCATCGCGCTCATGCGGCGGCCGGCGCGGCCCGCACCGGATGCGGCCGCTCCCCACGCCCCACGTTCGTCACCCGCGCCGGTGGCGAGGGCTGCTCGCTCGGTCCCAATCGCTAGAATCGCAGGCCCATGCAGGAAGCCCCCGTCGCGCGCCCCGCCGGGGACGCGCCCCCCTCGGCGCGACGGCTCCGGGTGCTGAGCGGGATGCAGCCGACCGGCAGGATGCACCTGGGCAACTACCTGGGGGCGCTGCGCAACTGGGTGCGGCTCCAGGACGACCACGACTGCGTCTTCTTCGTCGCCGACTATCACGCGCTGACCACGGTCACCGACACCGCGTCGATCCAGCCAGCCATCGAGGAGATGATGCTCGACTGGCTGGCCGCCGGCATCGACCCCGAGCGTTCCACCGTCTTCGTGCAGTCCGACCTTCCCGAGGTGGCCGAGCTGCATCTGCTGCTCTCCATGACGACACCGCTCAGCTGGCTCGAACGGGTGCCCAGCTACAAGGAGAAGGTCGAGCAGTTCCCCGAGAACATCAACTACGGACTGCTCGGCTACCCGGTGCTCCAGGCGGCCGACATCCTGCTCCCCCGCGCCGACCGGGTCCCGGTGGGCGAGGACCAGGCGCCCCACATCGAGCTGACCCGGGAGATCGCGCGCCGCTTCAACTACCGTTTTGGACAGGTTTTTCCTGAACCTCAGGGGCTCTTCACCGAGATCCCCAGGGTGATGGGCACCGACGGGGTCAGCAAGATGAGCAAGAGCCGGGAGAACACCATCGGCATGCTGGACAGCCCCGAGGAGATCCGGCGGGCGGTCACCGGCATGGTCACCGACGTGGAGCGGCCGCGGCGTGCCGACCCCGGTCACCCCGAGCGCTGCAACGTCTGCGGGCTCCACCGCTTCTTCAGCCCCGATCGATGGGAGGACATCTGGCAGGGGGAGCGGGAGGCGCGCACCGGCTGCGTCGAGGTGAAGCGCTGGCTCGCCGATGCCATCGCCGACCACTTCGCCCCCATGCGGGAGCGACGCGCCGAGCTCGCCGCCACCCCCGGTCTGGTCTCCGAGGTGCTGGCCGACGGCGCCCGGCGGGCCCGGGTGCTGGCCCGGGAGACGATCGCCATGGCTCGCGAGGCGTGTGGGCTGGCCGTGGCCCAGCCCGCGGGCTAGACTGGGCTCACGTCCCACCCGCTGCGATCGAGGGCCCAGACGATGCCCAAGCACGGCGTCCGCTTCGCTCCCGGGACCGTGGTCAGCCCCGGGGAATACCGCAACACCGAGACCGGTCAGGTGCGCTACTTCGACGGCAACAGCCCGCTTCCGGGCAAGGTCAACGCCGCGTCCTGGCAGCAGATCTCCGACCACTATCACGCCGGTGAGGCCGGCACCCCCGGCCGTCACCACATGCCCGACCAGGTGACCCACGGGGTGCGCTTCGCACCCGGGGCGGTGGTGAGCCCGGGGGAGTACCGCAACACCGAGACCGGGGAGATCCGCTTCTTCGACGGCAACAGCCCGCTCCCGGGCAAGGGCAACGCCGCGTCCTGGCAGCAGGTCTCCGACCACTACCACGCCGGTGAGCCGGGTGCCCACGGCCGCCACCACATGCCCGACCAGGTCACCCACGGGGTGCGCTTCGCGTCCGGGACGGTGGTGAGCCCCGGTGAGTACCGCAATGTCGAGACCGGCGAGATCCGCTACTTCGACGGCAACAGCCCGCTCCCCGGCAAGGCCAACTCAGCCTCCTGGCAGCAGATCTCGGACCACTACCACGCCGAGACCGGGCATCGGGACTGACGCCTCCGCCACCAGGCGGCAGCCTCCAGCCGGCGCGGGCCCGGGGAGCGGGGGGCTCGCGCGGAGCCGCGACGGATCGGCGCCCGCCGCCGGGCGGCGAGCCGCGCTCGTCCTGCCCCCCGACGTCGCCGACGGCGTGGGCCCGGCTCTCTCCGTGCTCCGGGCCGCGGCCGCCCCGGAGGGGCTCCTGGCCTCCGCGGAGCTCCCCCATTACGCCGCCGTCTGGACCCGCGACGTCGCCTTCGCGGCGCTCGGCGCCAACGTGTCGGCCGACCCCGAGCTGGTCGAGGCGGTGGCGCGCAGCCTGGTGGGTCTCGCCCAGCTCCAGGCCGGGACCGGGCAGATACCCAACGCGTGGTGGCCGCGCCGCGCCTATTGGGACTTCCACGAGTCGGGCTGCACCGACGCGACCTGCCTCTTCGTGGTCGCGGCCTCCCAGCATCTCCGGGCCCATCCCGACCCCCGGCTGAGGCGCCGGCTCTGGCCGCACCTGCGGCGGGCGATCCACTGGCTGGAGGACCAGGACGCCAACCAGTTCACCGTCATCGACTCCCCCTCGGGCGGCGACTGGATGGACTCCACGCTGCAGCGCGCGGGCAAGCTGCTCTACGTCAACGCCCTCTACCATCGGGCCCTGCTGGGGATGGTGGACCTGACCCCGGGCGACGCCGAGACGTACCGGTCCCGGGCCCAGCTGCTCCGGCGCAAGATCGACCTCCTGCTCTGGCCGGAGGCGGGCACCGACCACGGCGAGCTCCTCGACGGGGCTGGCCACCCTCCGAGCGCGGAGGCGAGCTTTCCCCACCCGGTCGGGCCGGCCGCCCGACGCGGGGCGATGCGCGCGGACCGGCGTCACTACCTCTCCCACGTCGACGGGGGCCGCTACGTGGACGAGTGCGACGTGCTGGGGAACGTCCTCGCCGTCCTCTACGAGGTCGCCTCGGCGGGGCGCGCCCGGACGATCATGGAGTACCTGCACCACAGCCCGGCGGCGACCCCCTATCCGATGCGCACCTACACGCGCAGCTTCGATGCGGGCGACCGCTGGCGGATGTACCGGCAGGACCTCGAGGCCTTCCAGGATCCGCGCTGGCGCAACCCACCCGGCCGCTACCACAACGGCGGCGTCTGGCCCTTCATCGGCGGCCTCTACGTCGTCGCCCTGCATCGGGTGGGGATGGTGGCGGAGGCCCGTGCCGAGCTCGCCCGGGTCGCCGCGGCCAACCGGCTCAGCCGGAGCTCGGGGCCGGGGTGGGGCTTCCACGAATGGATCGATGCCCGCACCGGCGAGCCCGAGGGGGCATCCGGCCAGAGCTGGAGCGCGGGGACCTACCTCCTCGCCGTGGAGGCCCTGAGCGAGCGCGCGATCAGCCTCTGAGCGCGGCTCCGCCGCCGGGGAGGGGGGGCGGCGTGGCGCTCACTCCTTGGCGGTGACCCTGTACTCGAGGTAGGCGCCGAACATCAGGCGGGTCTGCGCCTCCAACGCGGGGATCACCGAGAGGGCGAGCCCCACCACCGGGTAGAGGAAGAGCTGCACGTCGGCGTAGAGGCGGCGCCACCGCCCCCAGTCGGCGGGCTTGGGGCACACGGCGCGGTCCACGACGATGAGGACCAGGGTGTTGAGCAGGGTCATGGTGAGGATCACCGTGGTCAGCAGGCCGAGCGCCGTCGCCGCGGGGGAGAGGCTGTAGTCGAGGTCGATGAGGGCGGGCAGCGAGCCCCCGATGGGAAGGAGCAGGGGCAGCGTCGCCCAGGTGAGGTGGTTGAACATCAGATAGCGGAAGCGGCGGGCGCGCAGCCGCCAGGGGATCTCGGGGTGACTGAGCAACCGAGTGCAGACGTAGGGCACGTCGGTCGCCCCCCAGGCCCAGCGCTTGATCTGGTTGTACTGGCTGGCATGGGTGGAGGCGTAGTCGCTGGCCCGGGGGGCGTCTCCGAACACGGGCAGGAAGGCGGGCCGCACCTGGAGCTCGGCGCCGTAGTGGAAGAAGGCCTTCCAGAAGAATCGGGAGTCCTCGGGGATGACGTCGCTGTCCCAGTAGCCGACCTCGCTCACGAGCTTCATCGGCATCGTGTACGACGAGAACATCACCAGCCGGTCGGGGTGCTGGTGAAGGAACATCTGCCACTGGGTCGCCGCCGTCGCCATCACCCGCACCGCCGCCGGGACCCGCCACAGGTTGTTGAGGAAGACCGGCACCGGCTGCCAGATCGAGGTCAGGGGCCGGTCGACGTGCAGGAAGTTCCAGGTGATGTATGCGAAGTACTGGGGGTGGAGGCGGAAGTCGGAGTCCAGATCGGTGACCAGGGTCCGAGCCGGATCGAGGCCGAGCTCGTCGCAGTGTCGGCGCAGCACCGGCCCGCCGTAGGACATCGCCGCCGACTTGCCCACCACGATGCCGGGCAGCAGCGGGTCCTTGATGTGGATGAAGGCGCGGAAGCGGTGGCCGAGCTCGCGGCGCAGCCGCACCACGTTGTCACAGCCGGCGGTGTCGGTGGCCCGGGTGATGATCGCGCAGACCTTGAGCTGGTCCGGGTATCGCTGGTTCGCGAGCGCCTCGACGGTGGCGCGGAGCACCTCGTAGCGCTCCGTGTAGGTGGGGATGAGGGCGCAGTGGGTGATGTCGTTGGGACCGGGGGTGCCCTCCGGCGTCGCCAGTCGCTGGCACTCGGCCCACCAGTCTCCCGCCTCCACGCGGCGCAGCTCGTTCAGCGAGCGCCACACCCAGAACACGGTGACCGCGGTGCGGAGGAACCAGTAGGCGTCGAGCAGCACCGCACCGAGCTCGAGGATCCAGAGGTCGGCGGGGTCGTTGAAGCGGATGGCAAAGGCGACGATCAGGGGGACCAGCAGCACCGTCCAGGTGAGGGCACCCGGGGCGATCTCGAGAGCGCGCTGCTGGGCGTGGGGGGACAGTGAGGTCCAGGTGCGCACCGCCATCGGGCCGATTCTAGGCTGAGCCGAGCACCGTCCCCGCCGGGCACCTCATCGGACGGTGGCGGTACCGGCCCGGCCAGGCAGTATCCTCGCAGGGTCAGCAGAACATCCTCCAGCTGGGAGGGACCATGCCCGGCGACGATCTCGACGACGAACCCTCCGACCTGGACCCGGACGCCGGCGACGACGATCTCGAGCTGGTCGTCGGTGAGGTTCGCGACGTTCCCGACGCCGAGCTCCCGGACGTCGTCGACGTCGAGCTTCCCGACGACGCCATCGCCCACGTGGACGACGAGGAGGAGGTGGATGTCGTGGTCGGTCCGGTGCTCCCTCCACCCGTCCGGCCGCAGCCAGGACGTCCACCCAGCGCCCGGGAGGAGCCACCACCGCCGTTCGCCGTCGGGGAGCGGGTGGTGCTGATCCAGAACACGCGCCCGCGGACGGGCACGCTGATCGGCAACTACCCGGTCGGCGCCACCGGTCGGGTCGAGACGGTGCTCAGCCAGACGGCGATCGTCCGCTTCGACATCGCCCCGGACACCAAGGAGGTCGTCTCCTTCACCTGCCTGGAGAGCGCCGAGAAGGGCGGAAACGGGGCGTCGCGGGGGTAGCGGCCGAGGCCGTCCCATGGCTGGACGGGCGTCCGTGGAGGCCCCGGTGGCGGGGCGGCAGCAGCGCGGCCACCTCGGCGGCGATCGCGTCGGCGATCTCCTGGTCGGAGCGCCCCGAGACGGTCACCGGCTGACCGAAGCGGACCCGGATGTGTCCCCGGCGGGGCAGCAGCCCGCCGGTCCGGCGCAGCACCCGCTCGGTGCCCCAGATCGCGACCGGCAGGACCGGGGCCTGGGTGCGCCGGACCAGGAAGCCGGCCCCGGCCCCGGCCGGGCCCATGCCCCGCCCTCGGGAGCGGTGGCCCTCGATGAAGAAGAGCAGGCGCCGGCGGTTCTGCAGGAGATCGAGACTGATCCGGAGCGCCCGCCGGTCGGCGGTGCCCCGATCCACCGGGAAGCAGTTACAGCCCGCCAGCAGCCACGCCACCGGCGGAGGCCGGAACAGCTCCCGCTTGGCCATGGCGAAGAGGGTTCCCGGGAAGAAGGAGCCGATGATCAGCGGGTCCCAGTTGCTGATGTGGTTGGAGACGATGAGCAGCGGACCCTCCGCGGGCGGGCCCTTGGCGCCCGCGAAATCGAGGCGGCGGACGAAGAGCAGGCGCAGGCAGAGGCGCGTGAATCCCGCCGCCACCCGGTAGCGCCAGGGCCGGCGGCCGTCGTGGCGGACTGGGAAACGGTCCGGGAAGCCACGGACGGGAGCGGGCACCCCTGAGATGTTGCGACATCGATGCGCTGGCTAGGGTTGGTGGCCGTGAGGGTCGCGACCGCTCCCGCCGTCGCTCGCCCGGGCCAGCCCGTTCCGGCTCTCTCCGGTGCCCGCAGAGACGGCGGGCATAATGCGGTCCGAGCCGCCCCCTTAGCTCAACGGCAGAGCAGCCGGCTTTTAACCGGTTGACGCAGGTTCGATCCCTGCAGGGGGCACGGCCGACCGGTCCCCACCACGCCGGCCGCCGATCCACGCCGTCCCGTCCCGCTCGGCGAGCGCGACCAGGCCGTCCAGGATGTCGAGGGCGGCGGCGGGATTGACGAAGGTCGCGGTTCCCACCTGGACCGCCACCGCGCCGGCGATCAGGAACTCCAGCGCATCGCCGGCATCCATGATGCCGCCGACCCCGACCACCGGGATGCTCACCGCGGCGCGCACCTGGGCCACCGCCGCCAGGGCCAGCGGCTTGAGCACCGGTCCGCTCAGGCCGCCCGTGCCGCGGCCGGGAAGCACCGGTGCTCGGATGCCCCGGTGGATCTTCATGCCGACATAGGTGTTGATCGCCGAGACGGAGTCGGCGCCGGCCTCCTCCACCGCGCGCGCGACTGCGGCGATGTCGGTGACGTTGGGGCTCAGCTTGACCATGAGGTGACGCGCGGTACGCGCCCGGGCGGCGGCCACCAGCCGGGCGGCGGCAGCGGGGTCGCGGCCGAAGTCGAGGCCGTTGGCGATGTTGGGGCAGGAGATGTTCAGCTCGTAGCCGGCCACGCCGTCGGCGGCGTCGAGACGATCCAGGCAGCGGAGGTAGTCGTCGACATCTCCACCGGCGACGTTGATCACCACCGGGATCTTCCAGCGGGCGAATTCGGGCCCGTACACCACGGCGACGTGATCCACCCCGGGGTTGTGCAGCCCGATGGAGTTGAGCATGCCGCCGCGGACCTCGGCGACCCGTGGGGGCGGGTTGCCGTCCCGAGCGTGGAGGGTCGTCCCCTTGGTGAAGAGGGCGCCGAGGCGTTCGAGGTCGATGAGCCGGCGGAGCTCGAAGCCGTAGCCGGCGGTGCCGCTCGCCAGTCCCACCGGATTGGGGAGGACGAGGCCGCGCCCGAGGTCGACACTGAGGTCGCAGGAGGCCGCTGCGCGCGGGGGCGGAGGTCCAGGAGCGCTCACGCCACGTGCGCCGGGGGGAGGGCGAGCAGCCCGGGCCAATCCACCTGGGAGACCTCGATCACCGGTCCCCGGCGGCAGCAGAGGAACCACTCGCCCCCCGCCGCCGGGAGGGCGCACCCCAGGCAGGTGCCGAAGCCGCAGCCCATCGGCGCCTCCAGGGAGACCTCGGCCCGCAGCGGCGGCCGAGGCAGGCGGTCCAGCGTCTCGGCGAGGGCCGCCAGCATCGGATTGGGGCCGCAGGCGTAGACGGCCGCCTCGGCGTCGCAGACGCTGGCCACCAGCTCGGTCACCAGTCCGCGCCGTCCCCGGCTGCCGTCGTCGGTGACCTCGGCCACCCGGACCGCATCGTCGCCGCGGCGGAAGCGCTCCGCCGGGTAGAGACGGTCCGCGGTGGCGGCCCCGCTCAGCACGACCACCTCCCCGCACCCGCCCCGGCGCAGCTCACGGACGAGGAGCGGGAACGGGGCGCAGCCGAGGCCACCGCTGACGATCACCGCACGGGCGGGCGCGGGGTCGAGGCCGAAGCCGTTGCCGAGCGGTCCGAGGGCGTGAAGGCGGTCGCCGGGCCGGAGCGCGACCAGGAGCCGGGTGCCCACCCCGACCGCCTCGAGCACGAAGGCGCACGACTCTCCCTCGGTCCACGCCACGCTGAAGGGACGGCGCAGCAGCGGCTCCACCCCGTCCCAGGCACGGAGCTGGGCGAACTCGCCGGGACGGGCCGTGGACGCGAGGTGCGGCAGCCGGACCGTGACCTCCACCATCCCGCCGGTCAGCCGCTCGACGGCGACCACCTCGCCGGTCTCGTCCCGGGCCCGGCCCAGGTCGGAGAGGGGGGCGCTCACCCGGGCATCGCCGCCACGCCCCCAGCCCGGTAGGCGCGGACCGTGGCCACGGCGATCTCCCCGCCCCGGCGCTGCCGGGTGATGGCGTCGACCAGGGCCTCGGCGGTGTCGATCGAGGTGCAGCAGGCGATGCGACGGTGCTCGGCGGCGAGCCGGATGCGGTAGCCGTCCTTGACCGTGCGCCCGGCGGCGGCGAGCCCGCCGTCTCGGGAGGGCGACATGGTCAGCTCGTCGCTCTCCAGGTTGGAGACGGTGTTGACGACCAGCGACACCCGGCCCTCCTCGATGACGTCGAGCACGTTGGGCCGGCTCTGGCCGATCCTGCCCACGGCGGTGGCGCTGATGCCGGCCGCGCCGAGGGCGGCCGCGGTGCCGGCGGTGGCGAAGATCCCGAAGCCGAGCGCCGAGAGCTGGGCCATGATCGGCAGCGCCTCCGCCTTGTCAGAGTCGGCGATGCTGCAGAGCACGGCGCCCTTGGTCGGTACCGAGCCGAGCGCGGCCATGAACGCCTTCTCGACGGCCGCACCCAGCGTGGTGTCGATGCCCATCACCTCACCGGTCGACTTCATCTCCGGACCGAGCGCGGAGTCGACGAGGGCGAGCTTGACGGTCGCGAAGACCGGAGCCTTGACCGCGACCAGGGGCAGGTCCGGGCGGAGCCCGGTCTCGAAGCCGAGCTCGGAGAGCCGCGCGCCCCGCATCACCCGGGTCGCCAGCTCGACCATGGGGACCCCGGTGACCTTGCTGATGAAGGGCACCGTCCGGGATGCCCGGGGGTTGACCTCGAGGACGTGGGGGAGCCCCCGCCAGATGACGAACTGGATGTTGCAGAGCCCGCGCACCGGAAGCGCCCGGGCAATGGCGACCGTGTCCGACACGATCTGCCGGGTGACCTCGGCATCGAGCCCCGGGGCGGGGTAGGCGGCCATCGAGTCGCCGCTGTGGACCCCGGCCCGCTCCACGTGCTCCATGAGCCCGGGGATGACCACGGTCTCGCCGTCCGACACCGCGTCGACGTCAACCTCGGTGCCGAAGAGGTACTTGTCCACCAGCACCGTGCCGCGGGAACCCCCCAGCCGATCACCGTCATCGGGCAGTGCCGCCATAGCGGCGGCCACGAAGCGCTGGAGCTGGTCGCGGCCGTGGACCACCTCCATGGCCCTGCCCCCGAGGACGAAGGACGGGCGGACGAGCACCGGGTAGCCGATGCGGTCGGCGATGGCCGCCGCCTCCGCGGGGTCGACGGTGGCCGCCCCGTGCGGTTGCGGGATCTCGAGCTGGCGCATCAGCGCCTCAAAGCGCCGGCGGTCCTCGGCGAGGTCGATGGCGTCGACGGTGGTGCCGAGGACGCGCGCCCCGTGGCGGTCGAGGGGCTCCGCCAGGTTGATCGCGGTCTGGCCTCCGAACTGGACGACCACCCCGCTCGCCCGCTCCGCCTCGATGACGGCCAGCACCGCCTCCTGGTCGAGGGGTTCGAAGTAGAGGCGGGTGCTGCAGTCGAAGTCGGTGCTCACCGTCTCCGGGTTGCTGTTCACCATGATCGCGGCGACACCCTGGCGGCGCAGGGCCTCGGCGGCCTGTACGCTGCAGTAGTCGAACTCGATGCCCTGCCCGATGCGGATGGGGCCGCTGCCCACCACCACCACGGCGTCCCCGTCCGGCGCCGGTCTCTCGTCCTCGGACTCCACGGTGGAGTAGTAGTACGGGGTGGCCGCGGCGAACTCGGCGGCACAGGTGTCGACGCACTTGAAGGTGGGAACGAGGGCAAGGCGCCGCCGCGCCTCCGCCACCTCCACCGGGGAGACACCGGCCAGCTCGGCGATCCACCGGTCGGCCAGCGCCATCCGCTTGGCCCTGACCAGGGTGCCGTCGTCGAGGCCCTGGCGCAGCCTCTCCTCGACCTCCACCAGCGTCCGGATGCGGTCGACGAACCATGGCGAGATGGTGCTGCGGAGGCTCACCTCCTCCACCGAAGAACCCTGGCGGAGCGCCTCCATGACCGCGAAGATGCGGCGGTCGTTGGGATTGTCGAGGAGCACCGGGTCGCGGACCTCGGCCGCGGCGGGCGGCCGCTGCTCCAGCGACCGCAGCGCCTTGCTGAAGGCGGCCTCGAAGCTGCGCTCGATGGCCATCACCTCGCCGGTCGATTTCATCTGCGTCCCCAGGCGCCGGTCGGCCTCGGGAAACTTGTCGAAGGGCCAGCGCGGGATCTTGACCACGCAGTAGTCCAGGGCGGGCTCGAAGGCGGCGCAGGTCTTGCCGGTGACCGCGTTGGGGATCTCGTCGAGGCGGCGGCCGGCCGCAATCTTCGCCGCCAGCCGGGCGATGGGGTAACCGGTGGCCTTGCTGGCGAGCGCCGAGGAACGCGACACCCGGGGATTGACCTCGATCACGTGGTACTCGGACGAGTCGGGAGCCAGCGCGAACTGGACGTTGCAGCCGCCCGCGATCCCGAGCGCGCTGATGATCCGCAGCGCCGCGCTCCGGAGCTGCTGGTGCTCGCGGTCGGTGAGCGTCTGGGCCGGCGCCACGACGATGGAGTCACCGGTGTGCACGCCCATCGGATCGAGGTTCTCCATGTTGCAGATCGTGATGCAGGTGCCCGCCGCATCCCGCATCACCTCGTACTCGATCTCGCGCCAGCCCGCGAGCGAGCGCTCCACCAGCACCTGGCCGATGGGGGAGACGGCGAGCCCGTTGCTCACCACCTCGACGAACTGCTCCTCGCTGGCGCACAGCCCGCCGCCCGTCCCTCCGAGGGTGAAGGCGGGGCGCACCACCAGCGGCAGTCCGACCTCGGCGAGGAACCGGCGGGCGTCGGCGAGCGAGTCGACGG
>Ga0209415_10004515_pt1 | contig 25446 bp, 50 predicted proteins | sample PeaSoiSIISIP2007_FD_187696 | JGI IMG/M metagenome (GOLD analysis project Ga0209415, IMG submission 187696) | Peat soil microbial communities from Weissenstadt, Germany - SII-SIP-2007 (SPAdes) (version 2) | ecosystem: Environmental > Terrestrial > Soil > Wetlands > Peat | place: Germany... | reverse complement strand
GGACGAGACAAGGTTGGCTGTACTGGAGAAGGCCGGATCGACCGACGTGCAGGAGCTTGTCGCTGAGGTGCGCCGCCTGCGCGACATCGTCATCGACGCCAACGATGTCCTCTTCGACACCAGGCCGTTCGACGTGGAGCACTCGATCTCCTGTCATGCCGACACGCTGCCGCAGGTCCTTCGCGAGTCGTCGACCGGGCACGAGAAGGCACTGTCCATCCTCCAAGTCGTGATCAACGAGATGGTAGGTGGCTGAGGGTTCGGAGCACCTCGACCGTGCGAATCCGCCGGCAACGCGGTAGAAGAAACCGATGACGTACGCAGCTGTCTCCATCCCCGACGGCCTCTGGGGCGTCGACGTCGACTGCGAGCTCACCGACGCGATGCTCGACGTCCTGCTCTCGACCGATCTCCACGGCCGGGTCGCGGGCGCCGAGCCTGGGAGCCTGCCGCGCGTCATCGTCCGGTACGTGGGCCTCGGGGGACCTGCTCGAGGCGACATCGCCTCGAAGGAGCTGCAGCGCATCGTCGACCGCCCCGAGCGACCCATCCTGGTGTTGGTGCAGCACGTCGAGGCCGGCCTATGGACTGCCGACGGACCCACGGGCACCCTGCACGGCAACAGCGCTGCGGCCGACGCGAAGCTCGCCGGCTACGACGCCGCGCTCTACGCCGGCCTGTCGCTCATCGTCGACATGGAGAGCGTCAAGAACCCCGGGCCGAGCTCCCTCCTCTACGTGCAAGACTGGCTCGTCACCACCTACGCGCAGATGTTCGGCAAGAGCGTCTACGAGGGCTTCGCCGCCGGCCTGACGGGCCAGCAGCTGCTCGATCTGCTCTGCCCTCTCTGGGCCGACTTCGGGCCGCGCACGCTACCGGGAGGTGCGACGTTCGCGGCCAAACAGCACGCGCCCATCAAGATCGGCGGCACGGAGTACGATCCCGACCAGTTCTTCGTCGACTCGCGCGGCTACGCGCTGGTCGGCCTGCAGCAGGTGGACGACGCGGCGCCGCCCGACGTGCCGGTCGGTCCCGCCAATCCGATCACGGGCGACCCCCATGCTTGATCCCTCGATGGCCGAGATCTTCGTTCCGGGTGGCTCCGATCCGGACGACCTGGCCGTCACGGAGGCCGCGCGCTTGGTCCAAGCCGGGCGGCGGGCGCTCATCGCGCTCACCCTCGACGCGGAGGGCCGCACCGTCGGCTTTCGCGTGTGCGCGGCCGACGACGAGGCTAGCGGCCGGTTCTTCCCCTGCCACCCGATGACGTTGCCGAAGTCGGTGCGCGACCGCATGGCCCAGGACATGTACCGCGAAGCGGTCTCCGCGCGACCCTCGGTGTAGACTAGCTGGATGCAACACCGCCCGATGCCGATGGGCTGGCTCGGCGCGACCGGCCCGGCGATGGTGTCCTGCGGCATCTACGCCCTGACGCTGGCCGCCCGAGGCGACACCTTCGCCGCGCTTCCGAGCACCGTCGTGCTGCAAGGAGCTGTCTCGGCTCCGGACAGCAACGGTTTTCAGACGGTCACGGTCGTCAACGCGAGCTCGCAACCGTTCGTCATCCCGCCGGGGTTCGGCCAGTACACGATCACGCAGTACGAGCCGAAGGGCTTGTCGACCGCGGGCCCGTGTGCCTCGGGCGCGCCCCTGCCAACCCAGGCGCCGATCCCCACGTGCCCCTCCCCCGGCCAGGTGTGGAACGGCAACGCGTGCGTCATGCCGACAGGCAAGCCGGGGCCCTCGTCCTCACTATCGACCTCGCCATGGATCTACGTAGGCGCGGCCGCCGCTCTCGCGACAGCGATTGGCGGGATCTGGTACTACCGGCGCCAGCAACATCGCAACACGTTGACCTGACGTCTGAAAGTCGGGTAGTGTCAGCCAAGCCGTGAGCAAAGCCAAGCGCAAGACCGCCCGAACCGTCAGCAAGACCGCTGGCAAGTACGATCCGCGTGTCTCTGGCCGCGCCTCGAAGGTCTACCGGCTGCTCATGAGCAAGACCACGCGCGAGCGGGCCGTCTCGATGATCAAGAGCGCCCTCAAGACGGCCCACGGTCGGGTGGACCTGGCCGCCACGCAGCTGCGCGTCAGCTCGCGGACCCTGTCCCGGTGGCTGTCGATCGCGGGGCTGCGCGAGTTCGCCTCGAGCCAGCGCAAGGCCAACAGCATCCCCGGTCCGCGCCTGTAGCCCGTGCACGCCACCGCCACGGAGCTGCTCGGCCAGCTGCTGGCCCTCGGTCTGCTCCTCAGCCTGGTAACCGCCGCGGTCCTCTTCGCGTCCGGCCGCGACGACTAGCCGGCAGCGCAATCGCAAGCCCACCGACCAGGACCAGGGCGGCTGCCGCCGCGACCAGCACCTCCTCGGCGCCGATCCCGCTCGCTGGTGCCGGCGTGCTGGCCGTGGCCTGCCGCAGCATCATCGGCAGCACGACGTCGCCCTGGTACTCGTGGCCGGCCTGGTCGTTGGTCGGGTAGCCGAGCACCGTGAACTTGCCGCGCTGCCAGCCGGACATGCCACCCGGCTTGATGAGCCCCGCGCCCGCGGGCCGGCCGGGGACGTTGCCGAGGGGCAGGAGCTGGCCGGTGATGGCAGAGAGCACGTGCCAGGTGGAGCTCGCGACGAGCAGGCTCGTGTACGAGGCCAGGAACGTGCGCTGCCCCGCCATCGCGCGCTCTGCGTAGGCCTTCCACGCGGCCCAGTCGCCGGGCGCCGTGCCGTACGTCCCGTCAGCGATGACGAGCGCGTCGGGGTCTCCGCCCTGCGCCAGGATCGTGCGCGTCGCCCAGCCCCCGGCCGAGAAGCCGCAGAGCACGACGGGCGCGAGGGTCACGCCCGGCGGCGCGAGCTGCGCAACCGTTTGCGCCAGCGGCGCGACGTTCGAGTAGACCGAGCCCGCGACCGTGTCGTTCGCGATGAGCGCGTTGGGGCCCGCGGCGGCACGCATGGCCGCGTCGTCGCGCGCGTTCTGATGGTAAACGAGCACCAAGGGGCGCCGCTGCCCCACCCCCTGTTGAACGATCCGCAGCGTCACGGCACGCGCCCGCTCGCGCGCAGGGCCCGTGTGGCGTGCCCCTTGCGGATGATCGCGCTCCGTTCCTCCGGCGTCTTGGCAGCGTGCCTACGGCGGAGCGCCTCGGAACGCGCGACCCCGGAGAACCCGGCGGCGGCATTCTGTACACGGGCAGCTCGCTCCTCGGGCGTCGCGTTCGCCCAGGCCTTCGCCACCATGGCGCCGCGCTCCTCAGGCGTCCATGCGGCGGATCGACGCTTCGCGATGTCGCTGCGCTCCTCGGGGGTACGTGCGGCATTGACCTTGATCCCGTGTTCGCGCCTCTGTTCCGGCGTCATCGCCGCGTACCGAGCCCGGGACGCCTTGCCGATGAGGGCACGGGTCTCTGGGTGAGTAGCGAGCGCCGTTCCACCTTCAGACAGGTTGTACCCGTCGGGCACCAGGGTCCGTCGACCCTTGATCCACGCTCGCTCGGCCGCGTTAGCACCCCGGCGTGTGGCCACCGCGTCGAGCACCTCGTGATCCCAGTCGTCGGTTCCGTGCTTGCGAAGCGCTCTAGCAAACACCCTCGTAGACGCGTTGCGCACGGCATCCCTGACGTGTATTTTCCAGCGGCGCCCCATCGTCATCTTGGTCTGGCCGATGTAGCTCTTCCCGGTGGTCCGGCTGGTGTGGCAGTAGATCGTGAAACGAGTCACGCAAGGCCCCATATGATCTTCGCCCACGCAGCATAGCCCGCCGACGTCGGGTGGATGTGATCAGGGCCGAAGGACAAGCCTGCTACGGCCGGAATGACCGGCACGCCGAGCGACGAGATGACACTACGCACGCCCCCGAGCCGGTCGCCCGGCATGACAGGAGGCATGACCCACACAACATTCGGAAACTTTCGGACGATGGCCTGATAGGGACCAACGGGCGGCACGGGGGAATAGCCGAGATCGTTGGTCCCAAGGACCACGAGCGTGGTGGTCGGTGCAAAGCCCGCGACCCAATCTCCACACGGACCGCAGGCCGGCGCGTCGTGGCTCCACTGCAGGGGCGTGGTGCCCACGTGGCCCTCGCCCTGGAACGGCACGCCTCCGGCGGCGGCCAGCTTGCCGAGCGGGCCCGTGAGCCCCACGGCGAGCGAGTCACCGAGGAGCGCCACCCGCGGCGTCGCGGGCTGGGCCTGGGCCTGCGCTCCCTTGGGCCAGAAGAGCACGACGAGCGCCCCTAGCGCCCCGCCCCCGAGCAGCCACGGGGCAGGACCGTCCAGCCACGAAGAAGCGCCTCGAGCGCGCATCAGTCGAAGATGAGGGTCGAGTTGCCGTTCGAGGGGCCGGCCCACGTCAGCACGACGATGCCCGGCGTGCCGTCGAGCGTGAACAGGTACGAGCCGTCCGCCTGCAGGTCGTAGTGCCAGGCGCCTCCCGTCGAGACGTGCGGGGGCAGAGCCCAGCTCGACCCCTGCGGCAGGTAGACGGCGAAGCTGTTGTGCCCCGCTCGCGCCTCGACCACCTGGCCCGGAGCGACGATCGTCGAAGTGCCCGTCGACGGCGCGTTGCCGCGGACGATCACCGTCCCGTACTGGACCTGGCCCTGGGAGGTCTGCCAGCTGAAGGACAGCGCGACCGGCGTGCCGTCGGACACGAGCTCGACGTGATCGATGTACACGTTTGGCTGGGCGCCGCTCGAGCCGGTGGTGCCAACGAACGTCGATCCGGACGGCGGGAAAAACGAGATCGTGTCGCCGACGTTGGGAGTGACCACCTGCGGCGCCGAGCCCCCCTGGAGCACGACCGAGAGCGCCCCCGGCTGCGGGCCGTACTTGTGGGGGATCGGCAGCGGAACGACCTTGGGCGGCGGCAAGGGAGTGGGCGTTGGACCCGTGCCGCCCGTCCCCTTCGTCGTCCCCGCGCTCGCGCTCGAGCTCACCAGGACGACCGTCGCCACGACAGCAAGAGCCAGGCCGGCGCCGACAAGGACCTTCGTGTTGGAGTCCATGGGCGGCAGTCTACCTCATCAGCGCCATCAGTGGGATCCTGGGTCCCTCGCGATGAGCACGACGGCGACCGCGAGGGCCGCAAGGCCCGTGAGCAGGACCGGCCAGAGGTACGACGGGCCTGCGGGCGCCGGCGCGGGCGCAGGCGTCGGCCCTGTCGTCGAGATCGTGTCGGGCGTCTCGATCTGCACGGGCAGCCAGGCCGGGGGCGTGGCGTCATCGTCCCAGACGTACGTCGCCACCTTGGAGTTGTACGTGCCGGCATAGAGGGCGCCCTGGCCGTACGCGTCCTGCACCGACAGGCTGTTGTCGAGCCACCCGCTCGCGACGAGGTTCCACGAGGGATCCTGCCAGACGAACTGCCGGACGAAGTACCGGTTGGTCGCGCTCATCGCCGGGCCTCTCGCTGCGGCTTGCGCGGAGCGTTGGCGGTGCCGGCGAAGTGCAGCATCGCGAAGAAGCCCGCCACGACGCCCACCAGCGCCGCGCCCGTTGCCAGGATGACCGTCTGGCCGCTCATGCGCTCTACCGTACCACTCCCCCGCGTCACGTGGGTGCAGGGCTCATCGCCTCCTGTCGTTTCGTCCGCGCCGGCAGGAACCCCGAGCGCGGCCCACGCTTCCGGGCATCGGGCCCTTCGCGACTGGCAAACCGGCGTTCATCGTGCATCGCGACTTCGAGTTGCACAAGTCCCGGAAGAATACTTCCGGGGGTTGCCCCACTCTCTAGTCGCGCGCGACCGGCATGAAGCTCGCCGCCGGGCCGCCCCCGGGGACGTAGCGGCCGTTCAACTGCTCCAGGACCTGCTCGATCCACGGGTCGCCGGAGATCAGCATGGGTACCTGCAGCTCGCCGGGCTCCGCGAGCGTCGTGGCGACCGTGTCGACGCCGCGCGGCAGCTCGGGACCGAAGATGCTGACCGCGTGCTGCTCGGCGACAGCCTTCGCGACCTCGACGCCGCGCGCAGTGCGCAGCCACGGGAGGAGCGCGAGCAGGAGCGCCTGCAGCATCGAGACGAGGAAGTCGCGCCGATCCATGTAGTTTACCGGCGCTGCGGTAGCTCGGCCCCCAGGAGCTCGATGGAGCCCTCGACACCTGGATCGAGCTCGATGGGCGTGCCGACCCGGACGAACATGGGCCGGGGGAGCCGCACCGTGCCGTGCTCGGGCAAGTCCTCGAGCGAGATGCGTGTTCCGCCGATGACGATCTTGGCCTCCGGGTGGCTCGCCCGGACAGCGACGATGATCAGCGAGGCGCGCGCTCGGTCGGCGCCCATCGTCCACGTGACGACCTCGCCGTTGAACGTCCTCACCTCTTCGAGGACCGCGCACTGCCGCGTGGGCGTCTTGCTCAGAGCCTCGGCGGCCTGCCCGAGCTCGTCGCCGTGCGTCGCACCGTGAATGTCCATGTCCGAATCGTACGTCAGCGGCTATGGAGCAGCAACGTCAGGCTGCTTTCTGGCGCCCGAACACGCCGAGCGCGTACGCGATGGAGCCGACGAGCGCGCCCGATCCGATCAACGCTCCGAGCCACGGGTTCTTCTCGAACGCTTCGCGGAGGGCGCGGGCCTTGAGCACCCCGTCGAGGTAGTCGTGACGCCCTCGCTTGCGCCGGTCGAGCGTCCAGCTCCGGGTGTGCTGGCGGACGATGTGGCGTCGCAAGACCCGCGGGCGCATCCCGACGACCTGCGCGAGCAGCTTGAAGCCGTGCGCCGTCAGCCCGACGCCCCGGCGCGCCTCGGGGACGGCTGCAGCGAGCCAGTGCTGCGCGAGCCGCGACCGCATCCAGAGAGTGAAGTGCGCGTTGCAGAGCGCCGGAGTCTTTCGTGGGTCGACCGCCGTGGCGGATCCGAAAGAGCAGCAGGGTCGTGGGGGCGCCACACGCTGCGCACGGCCTCTGAAAGCCTTGGCTCATCTTTCGGACATTAGCCTAACGGTACTGCGGAGGCAACGTCCGCTTGGCACCCGGGTAGAGGTAGGCAGTCGCACACCAAGGTTCGACCCCGACGTAGTACGCGTAGCCGCCGCTCACCCGGCCGATCTCGCGGATGGCCGCGACGTGGTCCTGGACGTACTCGAGGACGCACGAGCAGTAGACGACGACGCTGCTATCCGAGAACGGCAGTCCCCCGGGCCGCGTGACGTCCGCCACGATGCTCCTCGGGCACGTAGATCGCTGCAGATCGACCGTGTAGTCCCCGCACCCGTAGCCGCTCGTCACGCCCCCGTCCGGGGCGCCGATGACGACCAGGGGGCGCCCGAGCGCGTTCGCGGCTCCTCGAGCGGCCGCATAGACGCGCGCCCGTCGGGCGCGTCGCTCGGCCCACCAGCCGGCCTCCCACGCCGTGAGGGCCCCGAGGAGGTACGGGAGCACGAGCGCGTCACCGCCCGTGCGGGTACGGGTGCGGCCCGTGCTCGCGGTGGAAGATCGCCGACGCGATGCCGTACGAGCTCGTGAACGCCAGGATGGCGAAGCCCAGAAGCTCCAGCGTCGAGGGGCCGCGCGAGCCGTCGACGGCGGCGCCGGACGCCGGCAGCGCCGCAGGCGCGATGGCGCCAACGCGCGAGCCCGCCACCCCGATCACCTTCGCCTGGATGCTCGCGGGGATGAACGGCACCGCCGTCGGGTGGTAGAGGGTGATCCCGCGGATGCAGACGCCCTTCTGACCCGTCCGTCCGATCCACGTGTGGTGCTCGACGCGCGCGACGACCGGGTGGCCGTCGACGACCGCGTAGGCCGTCGCCAGCATCGGGAACGTCGCGGGATCGTGGAGGATGCCGATCGCCCACTGCTCCAGGTTGTGCGAGACCGGCTGGGTCCAGATGACCGTGCCGGGCGGCGGCGGGGGGTTGGACGGGCACGGAACATCGCCCACGGTGCCGGCTCCAGGGCCCATTGGCAGCTAGCCTACCACGGCCCCGTCTTGTGGTACGGTAGCGCCATGCCTGGACCCACTGGACCGACAGGGCCGACTGGACCGACGGGACCGACTGGCAACCCCGGAGGCGCAACGGGCAATACGGGCCCGACCGGGCCGACGGGACCCGTCGGGACGAGTAACCTCGTGCAGACGGCGGAGGTCGAGCTCTCCGTCGACGCGTCGAGCGGCCAGCCCACGTTCCAGGACTTGCTCTCGCTGACCCTCGCGCTCACGGGCGGCAACCTCCTCGTGTGGGCGAGCTTCGCCGCATCGCTCGCAGGCCTCAGCGTCTTGCCCGCCGAGATCGACTTCCGGCTCACGGTCGACGGCACGCCCCAGCGGGGTGTGGGAATGTTCGAAGAGGCGGGCGATGAGCCCGAAACCGGCAGCCTGCTCGCGCGCATCACGGGCCTGGCCGCCGGCTCGCACGTCATCGCCCTGCAGTGGCGGGTGACCAACGCCCAGACGGCGCAGTGTCGGCCCTTCACGCAGCCCGGACGCGAGAGCGCCACGCTCGTCGCGATGGAGACCCTCGTCTGATGGAAGGCAAAGTGAAGTGGTTGCAGGGCGCCGGAGCACGGCGTAGCAGCGAGTACAGGACCGCGACCGCGACCCGGCTGCCAGAGCAGCAGTACGTGATCGAGTACGACAGTCCGGACGGCCGGTACTTCTACCGGGGACGCCGCAGGCCGCGCCCGCGCTGATCAGCCGCCGTGAGGCTGAAAGACCGACGGGCGAGCACCGCTTCGCGAGAGGTGCCCGCCGTCAGAATGGGGGCCGAACCTGCCCGTCCACCACTCCGCGAGCGCCTGCGCGCCCGAGAAGAACCTGCGTGGAGATGCCGGCATCCGAGAGCCGGGTCCGAAAGACTCGAAAGAACGTCGTGTACGTGCGTAGCCGGTCTCAAGGCTTCCGGCGGCCCTCACGGCCCTTGACGGGGACCGAAGTGCGGCATCCTGACGTGTCCCCAGCTCACCGGATGCGAGGCGGCTGCATGGCTCGTGTGGGTTGACACCCGGTCCCGACTACTCGAACTCCTCGTCGGGCGGGTGGCTCGCGGCTCTAGGCCGCGAGCTTGGTGGCGTTGTCGTTGCCAGCCGAACGTTGCCAGCTTGGTCGAAGCGGATCAGGCGCCGCTTGCACGTGAACGGTCGATCTCCTCCTCCGTCGAAACCTGTCATCCCCGAGAGAAGTCCCACGCTTAGCACGAACGGTCAGCCGCTGGCACCTGTCGCGCCGGACGGATCGTCGACACGCACCGCCGGTCGCAGGCCGCTCTTGTGAGCGATCCAGTAGGTCATCTGGACCCTGGACATCAGGCCCTGCGAGCACCAGCGGCAGACGTGGCCCGCGAGCTGCCAGCGTCCGCCGCAGGCGCGGCACTCGACCATGGTCTCGATGTCGTCTTCCGGGTCGGCCACGGACGAAACGGTAGCACCCTCGCAGACGCTACGGCGTGAACGGGTGCTTCTTCAGCGCCTTTCGCGCGAACTCCATGCGCAGCATGGCCTTCTCCCGGCCGCCCCAGCTGCCTTCGCTCGCGCCGCCCATGCCCACGACGAGAGCCCGATGGTCATCGTCGCCCGTGTCGGCGCGCGTGGCCGTCTCGCCCGTGTAGCCGGTGAGATCGCCCGTGTGCATCATCGACATGCGGAGGATCTGCAGGGCGCACCGCGCCGCGGTGTACCTCACGGACACGGCGTCCTTGCTGCAGCTCTCGTTGATCGGCGACACGGACGCGGAGCCCGTGCGCGGCCAGATCTGGAAGATCGAGTGCGCTCGGCCGCCGTCGCAGTTTCCGGTCAGGTGGATGAGCGCTGAGTTGGCCGGATCGGCGCGCCACGCAGCGTCGTTGCAGCTGAGGTCATCGACGTTCTTGGCGTACCTCGCGCCCTCCCAATATCCAACGGCCGCGAGCAAGACGGCCTTGCCGTGGTCGCTGTTCCAACCGGGCACGCCCCAGAGGCAGCGCTTGCGGCCGTCCGTGCCCTTCACCGTCGCGCAGTGTCCGGGGTCCTCGGGCTCGTGCACGACCGCGCGCGACATGTCCCACGCGACCGCCGGCAGAGACGCCGTGGGCACCTGCTTCGGGGCGGGCGTCCAGTGCTCGATGATGTCCTCCAAGAGGTAGCCGGCGAGATGCCCGACGTACGGATCGGCGCGGTCGGGATCCTCGACGGGCTCGAGCGGCGGGACCGCCGGGGCCTCGACGATGAGAGGCTCGCGCACCTCGGTGGGCAGCAGAGATTCGATCGCCTGCGGATCGGGTTGAATCTCGTCGGCCGCACGGGCTGTACCGCACGCGCACGCAAGGACGGCCAGGAACAGGGCGTTCTTCATGGGGCGGCAGCTTGGCCACGGCCCCGCCGATGTTCAAGGCTTTGCATGAATGGCTGAATCGGATAGGCTGCCCGACGCGCAGCATGATCACCCGGGGCAAACGCCGCTTTCTCTGCCTGGGCTGCAACAAGCCCATCGAGATCGACACGATCCGATACGGCCACCCCGAGGCGCCCGAGATGCTCTGCACGGGCCCAGGCTTCCTCGGCATCACGCCCAGCGACGGCGACGATCCGCGCTACACGAGCGTGTCGATCGTGTGCTCGGAGGCGTGCTGCGTCACGTTCCTCGAGCGAGGCGCCGCGGAGCTCGGCGGCAGTGGCGAGGACACCGGGCCCGCGACGCTTCCCTCATGAGCCGCGCACTCTGCGTCTGCGGCACACCGGGTTGCCGGCGCCGCGACGAGCACGCTCGTCTTCAGGAGCTCTTTGGCGAGCATCTCGACCTATGGACAACCGGTGAGCCGGGAGGAGCAACGTCGTCGACGACTCCCCCTCGGCGGGTGAAGTCGTAGCCCGCAAGCCCGGATGCCCGTACACTGGCCCCGTGGCCCGACAGCGCCTCGCCTCACCTCCGTCCCCGCCGCCCCGCAGGGGCACGTCGCCCACGGTCCTCGTCGTCAGCGGCCTGGCCGTTCTGGCCGCCATCGGGGCCGCCCTTGCGCTGAGCCGGCCCGCAGCGGCCGCGCCAGGCCCGACGCCTACCCCCGCCCCCACGCCGGCGCCGACACCTCCCACGGGCGCTGGCACGCCGTGCTCGGCCTCAAGCTCGCCGCCGCAGACGTACGTCTACCGGCTTGCCGACAGCGGCGCCGCCGAGACGATGACGAGCGTCGACGTCCTGCGCACGGCCCTGCTCATCCAGCCCGCGCAGATCAAGGACTACGACTGGTACGTGTCGAGCAGCGACTCGACGGTGCTCACGCGCGGCCAGAGGACCACGGGCCCGGACCCCAACTCGCTCCACGGCACCGACCGCATCGACGTCTGGCACGCGGCCGGCGCGGGTACGGCGACGCTCACCGGGCAGCTCCTGCCCAAGATCGGATCGGGACAGGCCATCGACAGCTTCTCGCTCACCGTGCAAGTGCGCTGCGCCTAGGGCTCTCCCGCCTTGCCCCACAACGCTTGCGCCGCGTTCGTCACGCTCGCGGGCGGGAAGCTGCTGCCCTCCGCGGCGCGCCACCATGCCTCGAATGCTGCGAGAAAGACGCGCTCGCGCTCGGCCTTCACCAGCGCCGCTCCGGCCAGCACGTTCTCCATGCCAACGCGCTGCCGCCGCTCGACGAGAAGCCAGTTGACCAGCGCCACGAGCGCGCCCTTGGAGCGCCGGCTACCGATCATCTGCATGGCGACGGCGTACTCGTCATGGGATCCAGAACGCGTCGGGAAGGCGTCGTGGATCGGCTGGGTCCACTCGTCCTTCTTTGCGGCCTCGTCCCACACGAGCGCCTCTTCGCGCACGTCGTCGAGCAGCGGAGCGAGCGCCCTGATGTGCTTCTCGGCGCCGCTCGGGAGGTTGTCCCCGAAGAGATGATCTGCGGCTCGCGCCAGGGCCCAATCGCTCGCCATCGCTGCCTTCTCCTTCTCGTCGCTCATCGCGGGCCCGGCTGGCGCTGATGTCGCGGCAGCTTGTCACGACACCCCCGCAGGTGCGCCACGCGCGGCCGCGACCGCAGGCCCCCCAGGTAGTCGGCCGGAGCCATCTCGAAGGCCCAGACCAGCTCGCCCGACTCGCACGTCTTGCCGCACACCTCGCACGGCCGGTCGGCGTAGATCCAGAGCTCGCACGGCAATCGATCCTGCCACGGTGACTCGCGCGGGGTGTGCGGAGGGGGGTAGGTCGGGTCGACGTGCCGGAATGGGCTGCCTGAGGCTCGCCCGCTTCCGGCCGTCGACCTGGGTCCCCCTGGAGCGGGGCCCGGAGCGGCGCCGGGGCGGCGTCCGGGGAAGGGCGCCCCAGGCATCCCCGTGGCCCGCGTGAAGACCTCCCAGAAGGCCTCCAGGGGGTCCGGATCGACCGGCGGCGGGCGCCCCCGCGGGGGCCAGGGCGGGGGCGCGTGATGCGGCGGCCAAGGCGGCGGGGGCGGGGGCAGGGGATCGGCCGGGGCCTCGAGCAGCTTGTGCTCCGCGATGAGCCGGCACGCGATGAGCGCGATCGTGCGCGCCTCCTCTTCCGTGACGGCGGGGTCGACGGCCTTGGCGATGAGCTGCCGCGCGCGATCGAGAGGCTTGGTCATCAGACCCTTCCTTCTAGCTCAGTGCTACTCGCGAGACTTGTTGAGCCGCGCGTGCAGCGCATCGGCGTCGGCCGCGGTGCCCGACGCCAACGGCGTGTCGGCGCACATGCCGCAGCGCCCTAGCGGCAGCCCCTCCCATCTCGGATCGGCTCGGTCGCCGTCGGTGGCCTCGACCCACGGCGTCGCGGGCGGCCCTTGAAAGAGCACACCCGTCAGACGGGCGATGTGGCGCCCCGAGACGCAGCGCGAGACCAGACACGAGGTCTCCGCGCGACGGAGCTGCGCCAGCTGCGCCTTGGCGTCCTGCAGCTCCACCATCAGGCTCGAGCCGCGCTTCTGGACGTCAGTCAGGTGCGCCGCGAGCTCGACGTTGTCGCGCGTCACGCGCGCGAGCACGGCGGTTGTGGCGGCGAGCTCGGCCCGCGCCTGGTCGCGCGAGTCGTGCATGTACGCCTCGTTGGCCGCGGCCTGCAGCGCTGTGACGATCCATCCGCGCGCAAGGGCCTTGGCCCTCGTGAGCGCGTCGCCGTACGGCTCCGTGACCGCATCGAGCTTGGCGGCGTCGATGATGCCCTGAGCCTGGACCTTGCGCCTCTCGTCGATCGAGTGCTGCTCCTTCCCCAGGAGGGTCACGACATCGACTCCCGACTGCGCGATTCGATGAACGCAGTCGGCGTTGTGGCGCCCGTTTCGGCCCAGGCACTGGGAGCACACCGTCTCGTTCATTCGCGGGTCTCCCCGTAGAGCGCCCGATGGTCTCGGAGCCCCTCTTCGACAGCCGCCTTGATCTTCTCCCACTCGTCGATCGTGAGGGTGCACCCCGCGGGCGAATTGGCCGTGGCCGGCAGCACGATCTTCGGCGGCTGCCAGAGACCGAGGTTATCGACCGGATCCCTGGGGTCTTTCGACGCGGTCCAGTGCGAACGCTCCTGGGTGACCTTGACGCTCACCCGCCCGTGCTCGTCGAGGTCGACGTACGTGACACGCTCCTCGGTGCGGTGAATCGAGCTGCTCTTGCGGGTCCGGATCATGTGATGATTACCTCCCCTACGGGTCCTCGCTTGTCGGCGTTGCTGTTGATGTGCCGCACCGCGCTCACCTTCTCAACCGTGAAGCCCAGGGTCGGCCGATAGAGCTTGCGTACGAACGGCACGTCGGCGTTCGACAGCATGACCCTCACGCCGCGCTTCTTGAGCTCGAGCGCAACGCCCATCAGGCGCTCTTGCTCGGCCGGCCCGAACGGCTCCTTGGTGTACGCGGTGAAGTCCGAGTCCGCGCTCCGCGGAACGTACGGAGGGTCGAAGTACACGAAGTCGCCCCGGGTGGCGCGCGAGGCGGCGACCTCGAAGTCCGCGCTCGTCAGGGTCGCGTGCGCCAGTGCCTTGGACACGCGCCGCAGGTTGTCCTCGTCGCAGATCGTGACCTGGCCCTTGCGCTTGCCGTGCGGGACGTTGAAGGCGCCTGTCTTGCCGTTCACGCGCCAGAGCCCGTTGTACCCCGTCTTGTTCAGGAAGATGAGGCACGCCGCACGCTCCACGGGAGCTCGAGGCGATCCGAGCGCGCGGACCTTGTAGTAATACTCCTCGCCGCCGCTCGGCAGGCGGTAGCGCCGCTCGTAGCCGCGCAGGGCCTCGATGACGCTCTCGACGTCGTCGCGTATCTGGGTATACGCATCGACGAGCCAGCTGTTGGAGTCGTTGAGGTTGGCCCACCGCCCGCGCGACGGCGACGAGCCGGCGAGCGAATAGAAGAGCGCCGCGCCGCCCGCGAAGGGCTCGAAGTAGTGACCGAACGCGGGGGTGCGCTTGCGCAGCTCGGCCAGGAGCTGCGTCTTACCCCCCGCCCACTTCACGAAGGGGCGCGCGGGCGCGTCGGCGATGTCGAGAGGTTCGAGCTTCTTGGCCGCAGTCATGGAGACACCACTTTCATCCAGAGCGCATCGAGGGGATGGTAGCCGACGTCGCCGAGATTGAGCGCCTTGCAGGCCGCGTACGCGTACCGCTTGATGATCTCTTGGCGCTCGCGGGCGGTGCCCGTGAGACCGTCGAGCACACGGAGCCCGGCTACCGTGGCGCGGATCGCGGACAGGAGCTGCTCGGTGCGTGCGCGGTCCGCTTCGATGGTCGCGAGCATCCGCCCTACGACCTCGGGCCCTGGGTCCGGCAAGAGGTGCCGGGCCGTGTGCGCACGCGCGAGCTCTTCGTCCGTGTACGGGACAGCGGCAACGGCGACGGGATCTGCCGTCATCGACGTGCCCCGGCTTGCGGCTGCTCGCGCGCGGTCATGAGGTTCGCCGAGCGCGTGAGGTACGCCCACGCCGCCAGTCGACCGCCCGCGCGGATGGAGCCGCGAATGCGCTCGGCGTCCTTGGACCCCGGCGCCGGCGTCCCGATGAGGAGGAGCAGCGTACGCTGCGCCATGCCGATCGGCGGCAAAGCCCCCGTGCACGCCTCCCAGCGGTTGATCGTCTGGTGCGTGACGGCGAGCAGGTCTCCCAGCTCGCCGGCTGTCAGCTCGAGCGCGGCGCGGAGCTTGCGAATGTGTCGACCCGTCATTCAGACATCCTATCCCGTCCACGCATATGCGTCAACGTTTCAGACTACCGTTTCTCGATCTCTTTCTTCGGCCCCGGCTCGCGGCCCGCGCGATCGAGACGCTGCGTCGTCTTGAGGCTCGCGACCTCGGCGCGCAGCGCGCGCACGCAGTCCTCCAGGCAGCGGATCGATCGGTTGACCGAACCGTGATACCGACCGCAGCCCGCGCAGCTCTTGGCATTCTTGTCGACAGGCTTCTTATCGTCAGGGAGCGGCGCGACCCAGAGCGCGCTCTCGGCCTGCGTGAGCCCGATGGGCTTGTGGCTCTTGTGGACGCTCATCGGAGCCCCCTCGTGCGCCAGGTGGCCGCGCGCTTGCGCCGCTTGCGCTCGGCGGCGAGCTGCCTGTACTTGGGGTGGCGCTTGCGGCCCTCGCGCGCCAGCATCGCCATCGTGTTGGCGATGTGATCGCACGACATGTCGGCCATCGCGACGACCTCCCCGTTCTTCTTCTTCCAGAAGCCCGGCGGCGGGTCCTCCTCCGGATCGTCCTCCAGGTCGAAGAGCAAGGCGTACCGCGCCTCGTACTCGCCCATGCTCTCGGCTTCGCCGCTGTCCAGAGGAAATGAAATCATCGCGAACCTCTCACCAGCTCCTGCTTCACGCGAACGAGCTTGCCGCTCTCCTCGACGATGAGCCGTTTCAGAAGGCGCGCGACGTAGGCGTTGCTCGTCGAGATGGCATAGCCGGTCGTCTTGTGCACGTCCTCGCGCGAGAGCCCCGAGGGGTGCGCGATCAGGAGCCGGAAGACGTCGACCTCGCCGCCGGGCAACGTCGACAGGTAGTGCTCGCGCATCGCGGCAGGGGACTTCGGGATGGGCTTGAAGCCGGCGGGCATCTTGCCGCGCCCCGCGGGGGTCGCGACAATCCGATCATCCGCCGTCGCTTCGACCAGCGACTCTCCGTGGTCCTTCACGAGCCGCGAGACGTACGCGTCTCGCGTCGACCTCTTGTACCCGGTCGCCAGGGTGATGAGCTGGCGCGTGACACCCTGGGGGTGCTGGCACACGACCTCGAGCACCGCGAACTCACCCGCCGGCAGACCCCCGCTCGGAGCCCGCGGGGCCGGTCGAGGCGCACGAGCACGCCGGACCACCCGCTCAACGGCATGGCCGTACTCGGTCCCGATCTCACTGGATGCCGGCACGATCCCGAGCGCAGTGCCGTCTGCCTTGCTGCTCGCGATGTCCGCTGCCGCTTCTCGCACCTGCTCGGCCGCTTCCACGAGTGCGCCCGTGACCTGCCGCACCAGATCCAGCACTGCCATCACGTGCGCGGCGCCGACCTGGTCGGCCAGAGTCGCGTCCACCAGATCGGCCGCCTGCTGCAGTCCGCGAGCGCAGCCGGTGTTCACGTCTTCGTACGCGCCAGTGACCTTCGCCATCTTCTCGTAGCCGGCAGCGAGACCGCGCAGATGGGCGCCGAGGCCCGTCTGCGGCGGCGCCTTGAGCTTTCTCTTGCTCGGCTTGTCGAGATCCGGTCGAGGTACGGCGTGGATGACCATCGGCTATCGAGCGCCCGTCATCATGAGGATGTGCGCGAGCGCCAAGCCGTCGGTCAGAAAGAGCGCGTCGGCCTGCTCGGTGAAGAGGGCCCGGCGGTTCTTGGGGCCCGAGACGATGATGCGCGGCCGCTCAAGAGGTGCGTGCGCGAGATCCGTGCGCAGCTTGCGCGCCATGAGCGCCGCGCCGAGCTCCACCCACGCGCCGCACGAGCCCTGCGTGTTGGCGGCCAGGAGCCAGAAGATCTCCGCCTCGGCGACGGCCTGCAGCTCGAGGGCCGAGTGCTCCAGGCGGTACTCGCGCGAGAGCGTCGAATCGGAACCCTGGCCGATGCCGTTGAACGCCGGGCACGCGCACGCGCGGCACCGACCAGGGCGCGTGTCCTCCGTCCGCTCGTGCGTGTGCCCTCCGGCGTGCATCGTGACGTTGTCGCCGCACGAGCACACGTCGCCCTCGGGGACGGTCCAGTCGTGCGTGATCAGAAGGCCCGCCTTGCGGACGGCCTCTCCCATGGGCCGGGCCCGCGTGTGCTGCTCGACCCAGGCCCCTGCGATGTAGATGCGCGTCGTCATGTGATGGTCTCCCGTTTCGCCCACGCCAGGGGCACCTGCGTCTCCAGCTCTTTCGGTGTGAACCGCCGCGCGCCCTGCTCGGTCTGCCATTCAGAACCGGACCAGTAGCGGTAGTCCATCTCATCGCTGTCGCTGAACGGCCAGCAGTAGACGATGTTCCACACGGGAGCAGTCCCCTCGAAGTAGCCCCAGAGCTTGAAGTTGTCGTCGTCCGCGGCGCTGAACGACAGCGAGGGCACCATACGGATGCCGCCGATCGTCACGATCTGGTGAACCAACCGGTTCACGACAGCTTCTCCCGAGCGCGCTTGGCGATCTGGAGCTCCCGCCCGAGACGATGACCCCTGGCACACCGCTCGACAAACTCCTCTTCGGTGTAGTCGATCTGCAGCGCCGCGTTCGCCAGCACCAGCATGGCGATGTCGAACACCTGCGCCACGTTGTGCCCGGCGAGCACCTGCTGCACACGGTCCGCGAGCGCTACGAGCGCCTCGACCTCGGCTTCCGTCCGCTCAGCCATCACCACCATCCCCGTGCTTGTGGCCCCGGAACATGGCGACGAGCTTCTCGACCTTCTCGACCGTGGTCTTGATCCCTGCCGCCTGCTCGACAGCCGCGTGCGCCTCGGCGTCGGTGCGCTCCTGGTAGGCCTTGACGCCCTCAGCGGCGACGTCAATGGCCTTGATTGCGATGTCGAGCGTGCGGTGCCCGAGCGCGAGCCAGTCTCGTTCGTTGAGCGCCATCACGCGGCCTTCTTTCGTTGACGGGTGAGCGGGCCGTGGCCCTGAGGACAGAGACCAGGCTCGCAGGGCGTCTCGGCCGCGCCGCGACTCCCAGCCACCACGAGGAGGCGACGGCGCGCGGTGTGGCCGCACTCGCGGCACACGAGGGTGACCTTGGTGATGATCTCGACAGCGGGGCGCGCCCGTACGGGCAGCCGCTTCATGTACGCAGTGTTCTTCATGGCTCCAAGGTTCCTGGCTCGCGACCAGTGCCCGAGCACCTGGCGCACTCCGAAAGCGCTCCGCGGCGTCCCCCGCCGCCGCACTCGATGCAGCGATCGACGTGCAACGTGAGCTTGAGCCGTCCGATCGTGACCTCGCCCTCGACGGGCTCCTCGCTCATGGCCGAGAGGTACGCGGCGAGAGCGCGCAGATCGGCGCGGGTCACTCGCTTGTGCGGCGCGCCTGTCGCTTCGCCCCACGGGTTCGACGCCCCAATCGCGTGGCCGACGTAGAGCTCGATGTTCGCGGCCACGGGCTACTGCTCCACCGGGGGGTTGGCCGCCGTGGTGCGCGGCAGGTACTCGGGCGCGATCGGGTCGCCCTCCGCGATGAAGACCTCGAACTGCTTCATCTTCTTCTTCTTGCCATCGGAGCCCTCGCCTTCCAGCTCCTTGTAGCCCTTCCAGACGACGCGCACGGGCCAGCCCACGCCGATGTTCGCGGCGTCGAAGAGCCGGATGGCCAGCGTGCCGCTCACCATGAACGAGCCCTCGTGGGGCACGTGGATCATGGCGACCTCGTACTGGCCGAACTGACCGTCGCGCAGCGTCTTGCCGCCGTAGAAGCCGATGAGCTCCTCGCCCTCTTTCGTCGGCCGCCACGTGTGCGGCCGCTCGACCGCTTTCCACTCGTAGCGGTTCTTGAGGTTGCCGAGCAGCGCGTCGCGCGGGATCTTCGTATCGGACATCAGTTGGCTTCTTTCAGCTCTGCGTACTCGAGCGCCGCCGTGTTGAGCTCGTCGGCCGCGACGCACGCACGGCACCCGCACGTGATCGCATCGTCCACGGTGAAGCTGTCGTGCCCCGTCCCGGCGAGATCCCCGACCACGGCACGGCGCTGGGCCTCGTAGACGACGGCGGCCCGGAACGCGATCGCGGCGACGCGCAGGCGCTCCTCGGCGGCGGCAAGGGTGGCGGGGGCGCTGCTCGTGACGGGCATCGTGTTCATCGGGAGATCTCTAGCGCACCGGCGTCTTGCGATCCGCACTCCGGACGCCCCTGATCTCGCGCGGCTGCGATGATCGAGAGGATGCAATAGGTCAGCACGAGCAGAATGAGCACCGTCCCGAGCACGTCGATCTCGATCTTCTTCGCGGTCATCCGAGACCTTCGGCCTTGGACATGTCGACCAGCTCGATGCCGAGCGCCTGGCAGAACTCGAAGATCTTCGGGTCGCGATACAGCTCCCCGAACGCGATGCGCGTGATGCCGCCGTTCGCGATGAGCTTGAAGCACCCCCAGCACGGGCTCGCCGTGACGTAGATCGACGCGCCGTCGATACGGCCTCCGTTGCGAGCGGCCTGGACGATGGCGTTGGCCTCGGCGTGCACGGTCCGGACGCAGTGGCCGTCCTCCATGAGGTGCCCGGCGTCCGAGTCGCAGTGGGGCTGGCCCCGGATCGAGCCGTTGTAACCGGTCGCGAGGATGCTCTTGTCCCTCACGATGACGGCGCCGACGAACTTCCGGTCGCAGGTCGAGCGCGTGGCGACCGAACGCGCGATGTCCATGAAATACTCGTCCCAGGTCTTGCGGCTCACGGCATCGCTCCTTGCTGTTGCTGCTGCTGCGCACGTTCGGTGTCCTTGATGAGCATCGCGCCCAGAGCCGACGTGCGGACCCAGATGCGGTCGTGCGCGTCGATCCAGGTGAAGATGAGGCCGTAGTGCAGAAGCCAGACCAGGCTGTACGTCGTGGACGACGACGCGACGGCGTCGAGGTCGACGGGGCGGTCCTTCGCCGCGAGGAGCAAGGCCCGGTCCGCCATCGTGACCCGCTCATCGAGGCGATATAGCTCGATCGTCTGGGCGTTCTCCTGCTCCACGGTCGGGTTACGCTGGATCGACATCGCGATGGCTGCGGCCTTCGCGTCGAGGTCCTTGGGCTTTCGGGGCGTACGGGGCATGTTCAGTCACTCGGCTGGCTTATCGGACGTTACGCATATGCGGCACGGTCGTCAAGGCCCCATCATCGCGCCAACGACGCGATCTTGATCTTCGCCTCCTCCAGGGCCCAGATGACTCCCGCAGCCTCGTCCGGGTCGTCGAGAGGGGCCGCGACGGCCGCCGAGTCGACACCCTGCAGGGCCAGGTGCAGCGCGTTGATCTCGGCCTGCGTCAGCGGCACCTCAGCGGCGATGGTCGCCATCAGCGCCTCCCTCGACGAGACATCCTCTGAAGACGCTGCGCGTACGGCCCGCACCAGTCCCCTCCGATGGAGACGAAGCTGCCGTCGGGCCGAATCCGAACCGTCTCCAGGTACCGCTTGCCGTGAGGGCTCATGTGCCTCGCTTCATCGTGTCGAGCATGATCCGAAGACGCGCGATCTCGTCCGCCAGCTCGGCGGTGATGCTGCCGGCTCCGAGCGCCTCCGCTCGGACGTTCGCCACGTACCGCTTTTCGCGCAGGAGGTTGGCCATGAAGCGTGTCGCCTCGCTCCGCACGTACTCGCCCTGTTCAGAGGTCTCGGTCTCAGGATCAGTGTTCGCACCACGGCTTAGCCTCCCATCTTCGTGTCGAGAGCGCCGAGCGTTGCGATCCACCTCGCGCCCACGTCGACCGGAGCCGAGGCGATCTCGCGCAGCCGCGCCACGAGCGCCGCACGGTCTCTCAGCTCGGGAGGCAACCCAGAGGTGAGCGCCTCCGGCACCTCGGCGGGCAGCCCGAAGTACGCGACCGCGTACGTGGAGTCGAAGTTGTCATCGCGGTCCTCCTTGAACGCGGGGTGCGCCCGGATGCGCTCCCACGCCTCGGCCTGGTGCGCGCGGTTACCCCCGCCGTTGCGCGTGTAGACGACGCACCGAAGATCGTCCGGGCCGTCGCCGGTCTTCTCGAGCCACGCGTCGCGGAACCGCCCAAGGTCGCGCGGCATCAGGCCGAGCAGCATCAGCACGAGCGGCGCCTGGGGGTGCATCCCCATGACCATGTTGTAGAGGCCCATCAGCGCCGCCCCGTCGTGTGCCGGCCGCAGAGACCGTCGTTGGGCGTCGTCCACCGAATGCGATATCGACGGCCGCACTGCTTGCACCGGAACGTCAGCGTCGTCGGCACGGGCCTGCCGACCTGGCCGAGTCGCGACTTCTGCTCTGCTTGCTCCACTGCGTCCTCCTACTCCGTCACGACGATGATGGCGCCGGCGCGGGCGTCGTCGACCAACCGGTGCGCCACCCAGGTCCCGTGCTCGATGCTCTCTACGCGATGGTCTCGCTCCGACGTGCTGACCATCACGGGCAGATCGCCGTGCTCGGCGACCTTCTCCTCGAGCGCGCGGATCAGTTGCTTCGCGGTGACGATGGTTCGCGGCATCACGGGACGTCCTTGAGTCCGAGCTCGGCGAGCGCCGTGGTCAGCTCCAGCTCGTAGCTGGCCTGCATCTCCGCCGCGTCCGCCGGGTGCATCTTGCGCTCGTCCCACCGCAGCCGCATCCGGATGCTTGCAAGCTGCTCGGCGACGAGCCGCCGCGTGGATGCGGGCTCGGCCATGCGCTGCGCCTCGCACGCAGAGACCCGGAAACGGAGCGTGGCGATCTCGGCTTGCTGCGCGGCGAGCTTGAGGGCGAGGAAGATCCCGCCTGCGCTCGCGCCGAGCGCCGGGAGCACCATCGACCCGAAGAGCCACCACCTGCTGCGCAGAAACCGGTCCAGGAGGTTCATCGTCGTCCCACCGCCGTCGTGCAGGTTTCGTCGTGCTGGTAGATGCCGACCCCCGTGTAGAAGACCGACGCGCACTGGCCGCAGGTCAGGTCGTAGCCGATGTTCTTGCACGCCTGCGCCATCTGCTCGTGCGTCAGCCCTCCTTGCGCCACGGCCTGCGGCGGCGGACGCTCCTCGTCTTCGTCCTCGTTCCAGAACTTCCGATCCCAGTCGCCCAGCCGCTTGTCCATGTCCGCCTCGGACTCGGGGCGTAGGTGGAACATGTCGACGCACTGGCCGTAGAAATCAATCCAGCGTCGGCGGTAGCGATCGTCGTGGTGCTTGTAGCCCAGGATCTCCGCACCGTGCATCAGGTGCACGAGGTAGTGCTTCGGGAGCTGGTCGTGGTAGTCGAAGAAACTCTGAACGTCCAACGACCAGAGCTCGTTGTCGGCGAAGCGCTCGAGGCTCATGAACGAGTCGGCGCGCTCGCCCCACCAGAGAGGTCGGCCGTACTTGGCGGCCACGAAGACGCTCCCGCGGTAGGCGACGTGGACCGCCTTGCACGGGTGGTGCTTCGGCATCCCGTCGGGCCCGCGGCCTGCCAGGAACAAGACCGACTGCTGCTGGACGGGCAGCCTGCGGCACCACTCCGGCTGGACGGAAACCGACATACGCTCCATGATCGTCACTCCTCGATCGCGAGACGAACTCGCACGATGGTCGCTGCCAGCTTGAGCCGGAGCCTCTCGTTCTCCTTGACCAGGAGCGCGATCCGCTCGGCCGGCGGGCAGGTGCAGACAGCGCCTCCGAAGAGCTCGCGAGAGACCGCGCACGAGTCGGTGTGAGTGCTCTTGTCCACGGGTTAGAACTTGTCCTTGCACACGACGCAGACCCACGTCCCCTGCCGCCGCCAGTGCAGTGCGACGCCGCCCTCGGGGATCGTGCTGGTCGACGAGCCGGGCAGGCCGCAGCTCGCGCAGGCGGTCGCCTCGGGCCAAGGCGCTGGCGTACGCGACGTCTCGTCGAGCGCCAGGGACGCGCGCGTCAGGTCGCCTGCGCGCACCTCACGGGTCACGTACGCCAGGAACGTCTCGCCGTCGCCGTCCGGCTTCCAGCGACGGTACGCGAGGTAGGCCGCGCGAAGGGCGATCTCGGCGCCGAGCTCGCGGACCTTGTCGGAGGCCTTGTCGTCGAGGCGTTGGACCCCGTCCCACTCGACCCGGAGCGCGTCTTGTGTGGCGGGCGTCTCCTCGCCCTCGGCGCCGTCCGCGGCCATCTCAGCGAGCGACTCGATCACGGCGAACCGTCGCTCGAGGGCGGACTCCAGGCCAAGGGCCTCGATGGTCTCCATCGCCTTCTTGACCATGCCGGGCGTGATGAGGGCAGTCGTCCGCTTGTAGTTCTGCGGCGCGACCTTCGTCTCGAAGCTCTTGACCGCCCGCTCGACGTCCTGGCCCTCGGACAGATCCTGGACGAGCGTGCCGATCACGGTGTTTCGGAACCGGGCCGCCGGGCTCCCGGCGTTCGCCCACGCGAACGTCTCGCGCGCACGTCCCTCCGGCTTCGCGAGGAATTCGCGCTGCATCTTCAGAAAACCCAGCACCGCCGACTTGTGCTCCTCGCCTCGATAGAGCGCGTTGCCTTCGATGAGCGAGAGCACGGTCTCGACCGCGCTTGCGGTGAGCTCGACCAGGCCGCGCTCGAAGACCGCCACCGTCGTCCGGCAATCACCCCGCACCTGGTCCGGAGACGCCACGCGCAGGCCGCGCGGGATCTCGCCGGTGTGAAGATGGTTCCAGACGAAGGCCTTGCCCGTCGCCTTGTCGAGAGAGTGCGACTGCGCCGCGCCGAAGCTCGTCTCCTCGTCGCTCACGCAGAACAGGTTGTGGATGCCGCCGACGCGCACGACGTCGCGCAGACGCGCCGCGACAGCGCGGTAGGGCTCGCCAGCCTTCATGGCCGCGCGATCCCACACGGTTCGGAGCTCGCCACCCTCGCCCACGGCGACGACCGCGCCGACCCGGCGGATAAAGTGCTTGCAGCAGCGGCAGTCGTGCTCCGTGCTCGTCTTGAACAACGGATCGGAGCCGCTTGGAAACGCGGCGAGGTACTCCGCCCAGAGAGTGTCGGCGGCGATGTCGACGACGAAGGCCGGGATCGGGCCCTTGACCAGATCCTGGAAAGACGCCGTGACCATCTTCGTGAACGCCGGGAAGTTGTCGCTCATCGTGTTCTCCCACTACTTTTGTCAGGACCCCGCGGACCGATTCGAACGGTCGACCTCCGGCTCCGTATGCCGGCGCTCTTCCAGACTGAGCTACGAGGGTCGTGTTTCAGACATATGCGTTTCAGACCAAGGGTGTCGCGCTGCTTTTCTCGGGACCCCGCGGAACGACTCGAACGTTCGACCTCCGGATCCGTATTCCGGCGCTCTTCCAACTGAGCTACGAGGGTCGTGTTTCAGACATGCCCGTCTCAGAACGTTTCAGACATTACGCATATGCGGGGCGGCCGTCAAGGGTGTCGTGTTTCTTTTTTCCGCCGGGTAGGGCTCCGCGTACCGGTCTCGATCCCGAGGCGATCGAGCAGCCTTTGCAAGCGTGACGCTAGTCTCGACCCCAGGGGCGTCGAGCGTCCGGCGAGGAAGCATGGCGAGTCTCGATTCCAAGGCCATCGAGCATCCCCGGAGGGCTGTCTCGACCCCAGAGCACGCCCTGAAGATCCCGAACCATGGCCGCGAGGTGATCCTGCACCTCGCGGATCCAGCGCGTTGGTCTGCCGCCGCGCCGATACTCGCGCCACGCGTTCCACGCAGCGTGGATAGCCTCCCCGCAAGCGCCTTGGTCCCGCAGCTGTCTTGCGAGGTGCGCGAACGAGATCGGCTCGAGCAGCGGCCTAGACGCCCTCTCCATGTCCTCCGCAACATCCCCGACGGGATCATCCCGCAGCTTCTGCGCTCGCAGCCACGTCAGAAACGTGAGGTGGCTGAGCGGGCTCTGTCGGGTCGGATAGATGCGCGCCGCCTTGCCCAGATTGCAGTCCTCGCACGAGCACACGAGGTTGTCGTCCTCGTCGTCTCCGCCGCGAGCGCGCGGCATCGCGTGATCGACGTGCAGTTTCACCTCCGGCGGGCTGCGACCGCAGTAGGCGCACGCGAACCCGTACCGCAACAGCACCTCGAACCGCCTCGCCTTGGTGATCGCCATCGAAAATCGCCTCCAAGTGCCTCTAGATCTGCCTAAGTCGTTGATCCTCCTGAATTTACACCTGGGAGGCCAACCCGGGATGTTCTAACCCATCGGAATCAGACCGGACTCCCGGGACTCCCGGGTTATTTCATGTATTACAAACTACGGTACGTGCAAGGCTAACCCAGCCCCGCAGCCCAGGCAGATGACGAGATCCTGGATTTGCTAGGAGGCCCGGGAGGCGTGGGAGTCACGAACGATTTCTGCGGGTTAGAACCTCCCAGGTTACCTCCCGGGTTGACCCAATGTCCGAAAGACGCCCCCGCACGAAAAACGCCGCGTGTTTTTCGCCCCGAAAAAATCGGTCGAAAACACGCGGCGGTTTGGAGGGTTGCTTTTTCGACCCGGTTTATTTCGGGCGGCTCGGAAACACGTAGCGCCACTCCTGCCCTCTTTTTCC
>Ga0209415_10004514_pt1 | contig 25451 bp, 24 predicted proteins | sample PeaSoiSIISIP2007_FD_187696 | JGI IMG/M metagenome (GOLD analysis project Ga0209415, IMG submission 187696) | Peat soil microbial communities from Weissenstadt, Germany - SII-SIP-2007 (SPAdes) (version 2) | ecosystem: Environmental > Terrestrial > Soil > Wetlands > Peat | place: Germany... | reverse complement strand
AGGGTGGTCGAGGTGGTCGAGGTGGTCGAGGTGGTCGAGGTGGTCGAGGTGGTCGAGGTGGTCGAGGTGGTGCTCGTCGTCGTGGGAGCGATGGTCGTGGTCGTCGAGGTCGTCGTCGTGGTGGTCCCGGCCGCGGAGCCCGTCACAATGAGAAGCCCAATGAGCGCGCCAGCGACAAGGCGAAGGACGAGGAACCGACCCTTTCCCCTCTTACCGGCCGATTTCACTTCCATAATGTACCGTTCCCGATCAAGGCGGCCTGGGCAAGGATGGCAATCGACGTCGTGATGTTTTCCCGTCAAGGCGGAGCAGTTCAGAGAAATTGTTGCGGGCCCACGATCTGCCCCGTCGCCAGCCCACGTAAACTCGTCCGATGAACATGAAGGGTCGCTCGGCTCTTTACCTGGTGGTGGCAGGTGTGATCGCCGTAGGAACCCTCCCATGGGTAGCGGTGGCTCGAGCAACAAGCCCGCGTCCCGTCGACGTCGCCTTCACGATTCGATTGGAAGATCAGTTCCTCGCATCCCTGAGATACCTCCCAGTCACCTTCGTGCCGACACCGACGAGCACCACAACGACAACGACCACCACCTCGACCACATCGACACTGCCCTCGACGAGCACGACGACCACGTCAACGACGACGACGTCGACCTCTACGACGACGACAACCACGGCGACGATTCCGCCGACGTCGACGAAGAGCAATGCTGCGCTGCTCGTCAGGGGCAAGTTCGTGTGGCGACTTCCGACGCTGCCGGCCGTATTGAGAGCCAAGTGGCAAGTCGGGACCGACAACGTCATCCTTCAAGGCGCCCTCATGCGTTTTCAGTCCGTCGAGGGCATCGCCACCACCGGTCTCATGAACGCGACAACCTGGCACGCCCTGAAACGCGCCGTCGCCCGCGACGAGATGAATCCCGACAACTACAACGTCGTTCTCGTCAAGAAGAGCCTGCCGGAAACTTTGACGCTCTACCAGAATGGTCACAAGGCATTGACCACGCTTGTGAATACGGGAGTCTCCGTAGCGCCGACCGTCGATGGCGTCTTCCCGGTCTACCTGCGCTTCACGACAACCACGATGTCGGGAGTCTTGCCCGATGGCGTGCCGTACCACGACACGGGCATTCCGTGGGTCTCGTACTTCAACGGGGGCGACGCACTGCACGGTTTCATTCGCGCCTCGTACGGTTGGCCGCAGAGCCTGGGCTGCGTCGAGATGCCGTTCACCCACGCCGCGACGCTTTGGCCCCACACGCCAATTGGCACGCTGGTCGTAGTCCAGTAGGCGCCCTCGTGTCGAGCCACTGACGAGAGTCGCCACGCGCGCGCCATCGCAACAAATCCCTTCCTGGCAACCTAAAATTTCGAGATGAAGTCCCGTGGGAGTGGTGAATCCCCACCATCTGTTAGCGCTGCGCCCGAGGTACCGTCGCCGGCCGCGCATCAGTCACCAGTCGTCCTCGCGCAACAGGAAATCGACCCTTTCGCCGCGCTTGCCGAGGTCGGGCAGCGCTCCCAGGAAGTCATGATCGTTGTGGACAACCTCGGTATCGTCAAATACGCCAATCCCGTCGCGCTAGCCACCTTCGGACTCACACTCGAGCAGGGCATCGGCACCAGCGCCTTTGCCTACCTGCACCCCGACGACGTTGACCGGGTCGCTGCGGAGTTCCTCAAACTGCTCGCGACGCCTGGCGGAACAATTCGCGACACGGTGATGGCGGTCGCCGCCAACGACGAGCAGCGCGAAATTGAAATTATCTCCACGAACGCCCTCGACAGCCCCGCCATCGCTGGCATCATCGTCAACGGCCGGGACGTAACCGACGCCAAGCGCTACGTCCGCGAGCTGGAAGCTGTCGAGCAGCGCTTTCGTCTGGCCTTCGAGGACAACATGGCCCCGATGATCTTCACCGACCTCGAGGACCACGTCATCGCCGCCAACGACGCATTCTGCCAAATGATCGGGTTTGATCGTGAAGAGGTCCTCGGCCGGGACTCGACGCCCTTCACTTACCCCGAAGACGTCGGCATCACTGAGGAGTCCCATCGGCGCGTCATGCGCGGCGAGATTCGCCAGTCGCGTTACATCAAGCGCTACGTGCGCAAGGACGGCCGGCTGATCTACGTCGAGGTGCTGCGCTCGCCGGCGCGTGACGCCGATGGCAACATCCTTTACCACGTCATCTCCGAGCGCGACATAACTGACGAGCGGGCGTTGTCCGCGCAGCTCTCGCACCAGGCACTGCACGACACGTTGACCGGGCTGGCCAACCGCGCCCTCTTCAACGACCGGCTCGACCAGGCCCGCGCAAAGATGATTCGCGAGGGCGGGTACTGCGCGGTGCTACTGCTCGACCTCGATGACTTCAAGGGAGTGAACGACTCGCTCGGCCATCTGGCTGGTGACCAATTGCTCATCTCGGTGGCGCGTCGCCTCGAACGGGTCACCCGCTCGACCGACACGCTGTGTCGGTTCGGCGGCGACGAGTTCCTCTACTTGGCCGAGGGTCTCAGCTCGCCGGCCGACGCCGAGCAAGCGGCCACGCGGCTGCTCGACGCCCTCATCGAGCCCTTTCCAGTAGCGGGTAATCAGATTGAGCAACACGCCAGCATCGGCATTGTGGTCTCCGATGACACGGTCACCGAAGCGAACGAGTTCATCCAAGACGCTGACGTGGCACTCTACGAAGCCAAGGGCGCGGGCAAAGGCCACCACGTCCTCTTCACTCCGAGTATGCACCAACAAGCGGTGAACCGCTTCACCCTGGTCCAAGAACTGCGCCAGGCACTGCAAGTCGGCGACCTCTCAATGAATTACCAGCCCATCTTCGAGCTGGCGAGCGAAGAGATTGTCGGCTTCGAGTCGCTCATGCGCTGGCGGCACCCGACGCGCGGCTGGGTGGCACCGAGTGTGTTCATTCCCGCCGCTGAGCAGAGCGATCTCATCTTGGATCTGGGCCACTTCGCCCTTCGTCAGGCCATCGCGGCGGCGAGCGCGTGGGAACCCTCGAGCGTCGGTGGCCGGGACCAGTACGTCGCGGTGAACCTCTCCGCGCGGCAGTTTCACGACCCTGGCCTCGTGACAATGATCGAGACTGTTCTCGCCGAGACTGGACTCGCCCGCGAGCGGCTGGTCATCGAGATCACCGAGAGCGCGACCCTGCTCAATGTCGCCGAGACCATGAACGTCATGGAACAGCTGGGTCGCCTCGGTGTATCCTTCGCCCTCGACGACTTCGGCACCGGATTCTCCTCGCTCTCGTACCTCGCCCTCTTACAGCCGAGGATCATCAAGGTCGACCAGTCCTTTGTCAGTCCCTCCATGGAGCGCGCTCGAAACGACGTCCTGCTTGAAGCAATCGTCTCGCTCGGTCACAAGCTCAACATGACGATGCTCGCCGAAGGCATCGAAACGCGGGCCCAACTCGCGCGCCTGCGCGACATTGGTTGCGAACTAGGCCAGGGCTTCCTCTGGTCACCGGCCGTGCCGGCCGATGAGGTTCCGGCGTTGCTCGCTCGAGCATCGGAGTCGCGCCGTGCTTAGCAGCGAGGACACGGGGAGCAGGCGGTGGCTTCTGACTACGCCAATTGAATCATTGCGCCTGACCTATGTGAACGACGTCGTCTCGACGGGCGCACCTGCGTAATGAGTGAGTCATTGACGAGACCACGTGGAATGCTTGGGGCTTAGGACGCCGAAGTAATCGCAACCCGTTCGGAGCTGGCGGGCAGCTCGACCCACGTCTGTCCCGGCGTGAGGTCGATGACCGTGCCCGCGGCGTCCTTGTAGACATCGCGATGGTAGAGGTTGGACCGCGACCACGTGCCACGTTGCAACGTCCCGTCGGTGAAAACGTCGACCGGGCCCGAACCAACAAGCTGCGCGTAGGAGTCAATGACCCCCACGCCCCCGACGTAGTTGACAATCATCACGATCACGTTCTTGGGCGATATACGCACACCGTTCGCCGTCACATCGGGCTCGCCGAAAATTGATCGGTCCCACGACCGACTCTTGCCGTCCCATGTGTAAGTCACCGCGTACCCGGCCCCGAAGCCCACGACGAAGGACTTCACCCTCGGGCCGGGCGCCGAAGCACTCGACGAATAAGTGAAGAGCGCTGGTGGCGGACGGGGCAACCCATCCTTCTTCATTAGCCGGACGGCGTTCGAGAAAAGGTTGTGCGGAGCGTAGCGGCTGGCGTCGCGAAACATGGTTGAACCGCTGTTGGCCTCGTCGTAGACCTTGACCGGTGCGGTGGCGATGCTCCTCAAGGCGTACTGCGCACCCCCGGAGCAGGCGAAGATCCCGCCAATAGGAAAGACGAGCTCACGGTCGGTCCGACGCACCGAGCGCACCGGTCCCACCACCGACGGCAGCCGGGAGTCAAAAATTGCGGCGAGACGGGTGATGCCGCCCTCGACCACCTCCTCGTAAACCACGTCGGCGTCCTCGATCCCGAACTGGGGCATTGCCTCGGGAGTGTTGTCGATCTTGATTGTGAGGGCCGAGCGGTTCTTCAAGAGTCTTTCGGGGTAGGGCAGTCCTGTCAGCGGGGCAACAGATGGCGGCTTGAGGGTCGTCGTCGTCGGCAGCACCGTGGTGGATGTCGTCGTCGTGGTCGAAGTCGAGGTCGTCGTGGTCGTGGTGTCGGCTCGCGCATTGACGGTGAGCAGGGTGCTGGCTCCGACTCCGCAAGCCACCCACAGGACGAGCAAGCGGCGCATTGAGAGAATGTACAACCTCCGCGACATCCTGGATCGTCGTCGAGGGCGCCGGACCTGAGGTTGCGCCGAGAGGGCTTCGACCGATACGAATTGTCACGTCACGACGAAGAGGTCAGCAGCTTTCGTCGTGCAGCCTCTTGTTGGCACTGAGGGCCGCTGAGCATCGTCGCGACCAGCACTATAGACACCACCATCAGACCGGTCGCCACGTAGTAAGAGATCCGAAAGCCCGCGGCCAACGAATGGTGCGAACTCTTCGTCACGACCGAGGCAATCGTGGCGAGCAGCGCCAGTCCGACCGCTGACCCCACTTGTTGGCTGGTGTTGAGCAGTCCCGCCGCGAGACCCTGATCGCCCATGGGAACGCCGGCCGTTCCGCCGACGGAGGCCGTCGGGAAGACCAGACCCATTCCGAAGGCGCTCAGAAGCTGCCCCGGCAGGACCGTTTCCCAATACGTGCCACCGACCGCCACGTGGGCGAGCCACAGCTGACCGAGCGCTACGCTCGCGAGACCACCGATCAACGTCGCCTTGACGCCGAATCGATTGAGCACGCGTCTCGTAACCAAAGTGGCAGTCAACATCACGGTGAGGGTTGCGGGCAGGAAGCAGACACCGGTGATGACCGGAGCGAAGTGCAAGACCTTCTGGAGGTAGAGCGAGGCGAAGTAGACATAGGCGACTACGATCGCGCCCATCATCAGCATGGTCGCGTAACCGGTACGTCGCGTCGCACTCTGCAGCAGGCTTGGCGGCAGCATCGGCGAGGAAGATCGCCGCTCCACGAATGGGAACGAGGCGCTAAGCAAGATAAGGAGTCCCAGGGCGATCGCAGTGCCGATCGACGTGAACCCCCGTTGTTCCCCGTTACTTAGGCCGAAAATCAGCGCCCCGATCGCGACAGTAATGATCGTCGCACCTTCGAAGTCGAGACGAGCCGAACCGGTTGGTCGGTCGCTCTTCAGCATTCGCGGTATGAGTAACAGCATGATGGCAACGATCGGTAAGTTGATCAAGAAGATGGCCCGCCAACCCACGTACTGGGTTAGCAGGCCCCCGAGCACGACGCCCGATGAAGCTCCTCCGGCGGCGGCGGCTTGCCAGATGCCTAGTGCACGAACCCGAGCCGGTCCTTCAGGATTGCTGGACGTCAAGAGTGAAAGCGCGGCTGGTGAGATCATTGCCCCACCGACGCCCTGCACCACGCGCGACAACACGAGCATCAAGGACGTCTGGGCCAGGCCGCAGGTGAGTGACGAGACCGCGAAGACAATGAGCCCGATGACGAGCAATCGGCGGCGACCCAAGAGGTCGCCAGCTCGGCCACCGAGAAGCAGCAGCGATCCGAAGGTGAGGGCATAGCCGGTAATGGTCCACTGGAGATTGGCCTCGCTGAAATGGAGCTCCCGCTGGATCGTCGGCAGCGCCACGTTGACGATGGAAAAGTCCAGGGCCAAGACGAACTGCGCCGTGCAGATCAGCGCCAACAACCCGTCGGCGGAGCGACGGCCCCTAGAAGCAGCGCGCTCAGGCGTGCTCAAGCATCCTTCTTGCCCGACTTTGTTGACGATACGACGAGTTTCGGGCTGGCCCATCGCGGTGGCCAACAAGATCCACCGTCCCCGTCTTCGCCAACCTCACTACTTGAACCATCAGGGTCACCAGCACTCTCAAGGTCGGGGATGCCTCCCTGACGTCTCGGCACCTCTCCCGTCGCCCACCATGCAGGTGCAGGATAATCTCGGACAGGACGTCGCATCTCGATTGGGGGACCAGGTGGACCGTGAGACAGCCGCGCACTTGCTAGAGGCTGAGCGAATCAGATTGCAAGAGCTGCTCCGTGAATCCAATGAGGCTGGAGCGGACGATCGTAGGGGCGCCAGCGTCGTCGGCGACATGAGTGATCCCGCGGAATCACTTACGGCTGAGGAACAAGAGGACGCGATCGCCCTCGGACTTCGCGCGCGACTAGCCATGGTGAAGCGAGCCGAGGAGCGGCTGCGCGACGGAACGTACGGACGTTCGGTTCTTAGCGGTGAACCGATCCCCGACGAGCGATTGGAAGCGGACCCGGCGGCCGAACTCACGGTTGAGGAGGCCGCACGGCGATAGCTTGCCCGCGACGACTCGCACGTTCGAGCGAGTCATCTCTTCAGTTTGAGGACCCCACGCGGCGACTCGGTGGCGCTCGGCATGGCAGCGGGGGCCGCAATCGCCCAACGCGCGACACCGTTCGCTCCCGGAGGAACACGTGACGGCGATCCCTGACATCGTTGACTTTCTAAAGAGGTATCCACCGTTCGCCGAGCTCGACAACTCGGCGGTCGAAGAGTTGGCTAGCGCAGTGGAGGTCGAGTTTCACCCCGCCGGCGAGATCATCTTCTCCAAAGGCGACCAGATCATCGACGTGCTTCGGGTCATTCGCGCGGGAGCGGTCGAAGTAGTAAGCGGCGGACAAGTGCTTGACCTCATGGGCCCGGGAGAGATGTTCGGACACGCCTCAATGCTCTCCGGCCTCCCAACAGGCTTCGAAGCTCGCGCCGCTGAAGACACGCTGGCCTACCGAATACGCGGTGATGTGGCCGCCCGAGTCCTCGCCGAGCCTCGCGCCTTGCGCTACGTGACTCGCCTACTGCTCGAAGATCCCCATCACCTTCGGGCCGGGCCGCCGATCGACGTCGTGCGCGACCGTCTTCGCGAGCCCGTGCAAGGCGTCATCCATTCGGCACCAATCATCGTCGCGCCCACCACCTCGGTGCGCGAAGCGGCGATGCGGCTCACCGAGGCTGGCGCAACCGCCTTCGTCGTTGATCTTGGCCAGACCGTTGGCATCGTGACCGACAGTGATCTTCGTTCGAGAGTCCTGGCCGCAGGATTGCCCGCGGACTCGCCGGTGTCGACCGTGATGACCGCGCCAGCGGCGACTGTGCCAGGCGAGCGTTCGGGCAGCGAGGTTCTCTTGGACATGCTCGACCGAGGTTTTCGGCACTTTCCGGTCGTCTCGTCGACGGGTCGCGTGATCGGCATCGTCGAGGACCACGACCTCGTCGAGCTCCAGAGCCGGTCATCGTTCCTCCTACGGCGAGCCGTCGCTAGGGCGAGCACCGCCGACGACCTTGAGAGCACGTCGCGACAATTGCGCCCCGCGGTCATCTCAATGAGCCGCAGCGGCATGTCGGCCACGGACGTCATGTCGGTGTTTTCAGTAGTCGCCGACGCCATCACGCGACGCGCCATCGAGCTCACGATCGCCCAGGTCGGCGAGGCACCCAGTCGATACGCCTGGTTGGCGCTCGGGAGTCAGGCTCGCCGCGAAGCTCTTCCTAGCTCTGATTTGGATAGCGCGATTGCGTGGTTCGACCACGAAGGCGCCGACGAACCGGCCACGCGCACGTACTTAGGCGAGGTCGCCACGGCGGTGACGAACGTACTCGAGCGCTGCGGGTTTCGCCCGGACGAGCACCGTGCGAGCGCCTCGGATCCCCTCTTCGCGCGTTCGCTATCTTCGTGGCGGCACGAAGCTCGTTCCTTCCTGGACGACCCAACGCAAGAGAAGGCGCAAGTGATCGTGTCGGTCCTTGTCGACAGCCGACCGGTGTGGGGGATCGACGCTGGACCGCTGATCGCTGAGACGTTTAGCCTCGCTCGAACGCGACCACGATTCCTTCGCCTCCTCGCCGAATTCGCGCTCGCTCATCGGCCGCCCGTTGGCTTCTTCGGCGGCCTCGTCGTTGAACACTCCGGTGAGAGTCGGGGCCAACTTGACCTCAAGAGTGGCGCCGTGGTGCCCATCACCGACCTCGCCCGCTGGGCCGGAATGACAGCGGGCGTCACGTGCGCCTCAACCCCCGAGCGGCTGCGAGCAGCGCGTAATGCCGGTACCTTCACCGAGAGCGACGCCCTGACGTTGCACGACGCGTTCGAACTCGTCTGCCAACTTCGCCTCGACCATCAAGTGCGACAACTTGAGTCGGGAGCCGAGCCCGACGACACCGTCAACCTCGACGAGCTCAGCCCGCTCACCCGGAGCTACCTCAAGGAGGCCTTTCGAGCCATCGCCTCGGTGCAAAAGCGCATTAGTTCTGATCTCACGTGGGCCGATTGACGTGATCCGTCCACTGATCTTTCGAGCCCCCAGTTCTCCGATCGCTTTGGCTTACGCGCGCACGCCCATCGCTCGTGGGGCCACGCCCTGGCGCCACGCCCGCTACTGCGTGATCGACCTCGAGCTCAGCGGACTGGACTCAAGTCGCGACGAGATCATCTCCTTCGCCGCAGTGCCCATCGACGCCGGCCGCGTCGTCACCGGCGACGCCATCTACGGACTTTGCCGTCCCACCCGTCCGTTGCCCGAGAAGTCGATTCTGATCCACGGCATCCGGACAATCGATCTCGTCGACGCGCCACCGCTCGATGAGGCAATCCAACCGCTCATGGCGGCGATGACCGGCCGCGTTGCTGTCGCCCATGCGGCCTGGGTCGAGGAGTTGTTCCTTCGACGACCTCTTGCGCGCCAGGGAGTGAGGTTGCGAAAGCCCTTGCTCGACACCAGCGAACTTGGCCGACTCCTCGCCTACGCGCGCCGCGAGCCACGGGCGCCGACTTCACTCGATGAGTTGGCGACAAGTTTGCGACTCCCCGTTCATCGGCCCCACGACGCACTCGGCGACGCGCTCACGACCGCCCAGGTCTTCATCTCTCTCGCTACGCATCTCGACCGAATTGGCCCCGAGACGGTGCGCTCCCTCGCCGACGCGAAGGAGCGCAATCGCCTCCACGCCTCGTGACCCGTCGACGGTTCATCCGTCCTCGCACACCGCAAGCACACCGTTACCCAGAGCGAGAGCGCTGCGAGTTTCGCTCCTTGCGCGGCGTTAACTGGCAGCAAGGTGTCACATGATCTTGAACGGCACGTGGCATACGCGGTCGGTGGTTTCAGGGGTCGGGTAGTATGGACCGGCGTCTACGTAGTTGGTGTGCCGGGAAGACTGGTCGGCGGCAGGGAGTTCGTCGATGACTAGTGACGTCGGCCGTCTTCGGGGTCCGTCGGGCGCCCAACTCGCCGCAGCTTGCTCCGCCGCCTTCGGCATGGACACGCCCTTCGTGGTCTCACGACTGGACCTACCGCGCCAAGTCACCCATCGGGCGATCGGCGCCAAAATCGAGCCGTCACCATGAGCGCGCGACGTAAGGCGCTGCCCGGCTGGCGTTGGGAGGCCCTGCGCACGACCCTCTGGTTCGTGCCAACGGTTCTCATCTTCCTTGCGATTCTGCTCTTCATCGTGAGCTTCGCCATTGACGTCGCCGCGTACTACCACCATCTCCAGCTGCCATTCTGGCTGCGGACGGGTGACGCCGGCGCGGGACGCGACGTACTCATCGCCATCGCGGCCGCCATCATCACCACGGTCGGCGTCGTGTTCTCCATTACCATCCTCGCCCTCACCCTCGCTTCCCAGCAGATGGGTCCGCGGATGATGCGCAACTTCGTGCGCGACATCGGCAACCAGGTGACACTCGGCGTCTTTGTCGCGACTTTCGTGTATTCGGTGCTGGCCCTTGGGTCCATCACCATCTACCACGGTTTTGTCCCTCACATTTGCATCGCCGTCGCCGAGGCGATGCTGCTCGTGGACCTCGTGGTTCTCATCTACTTCATCAACCACATCGCCGCCTCGATCCAGCTACCCGAGGTGATCGCGAGCATCGCGCGCGACCTCGAATCGGCGGTCGACACCGAGTTCCCGGTTCGCGTCGGACACGATGAGTTGCTCAGGGCACATGCGGCCGAAGGTCATGGACAAGCCCCCGAAGAGCTCCTGGCCACCATTGAAGAGCGCGGCGGTGTTGTGCTCGCCGCTAAGAGCGGCTACCTGCAGTTCGTCGGCTACGCGCAGCTCACCAAGATTGCCAAGCTCCTCGACGTCACGATCCGCCTTGACTACCGACCGGGCCACTTCATCGTCGCCGGACGGCCGATCGCCAGGGTGTTTCCCCAGGGCGAGGCCCAGCAGGTGGAACGGGCCCTCGCCAGGGCGCACGTGACCGGACCGCACCGCACGCTGATGCAGGACCCGGTCTTTGCCATTGACCAGCTGGTGGAGATCGCGATACGGGCGCTCTCGCCAGCGGTGAACGACACCTTCACCGCCCTCACCTGTCTCGACTGGCTCTCGGCCGGCCTCAGCCAGATCTCGCGACGCGAGCTTGCCGAGAACGTCTACCGTGACGAGGAGGGGCGCATCCGCCTCATTGGGGCGAAGTGGTCCTACGAGCGCATTGTGGACCGCGTTTACGACAAGATTCGCCAGGCCTCTCGAGGCATGCCCGCCGTGCTGATCCGCCTGCTGGACAACATCGCTGTCGTCGCGATGTCAACCACGTCACAGTCGCAACGCGACATTCTGCTGCGACAGGCGAACATGGTGCTGCGCAATGCCAACGACTCCGTCGGCGAAGACATCGACCTCGCCGACATCCGGGCGAGCTACGAACGGGCCCACCGGTGCTTAACTCAGCGCGATGACGTGATCCGCTGAGTCGTAATCCGGTCGGACCCCGGCGGGGCCGCGCCGCAAATCGCGCCGGCCAGTAAAGTCCGTCAGGAAACGTCGAAAGTGGGGCCCGCGTGACCCGTGCCCGTACGACCAACGCCAGCGTGGTGGCCTCACTGGTGGTCAACTGCCTCGAGACGTTGGGGCTCGGAATAACGGCCGCGCTGACGGCCTCGACCGCATTGAAGGCCCAGACGGCCGCCAACGCCGCCGAGGTGGCGGTCACCGTTTTCCTGCTCATCGGCGTCCTCACCAGCGTGCGCGGGCCCGACCAGACTCACCCGCTTGGGTACGGACGAGAGCGCTTTTTCTGGTCGCTCTTCGCAGCGCTCGGCCTATTCGTGGGTGGCGGCGGACTGGCCCTCGGCGAAGCGGCCCAATCCGGGCTGCATCCCGCTCCTGTTCACTCGTTCGTCCTCGCCTACGTCGTCCTGGCCGTCACCGCTTCGCTCGACGCGGTCACGACCGTCGTTGGGCTGCGACCGTTGCGCCGCCAGGCCGCCGAGCATGGATTCTCCCCGCGCGCCTACCTGCGCCGCAGCACCGATCCCGCCCTGGTCACCGTCGTCGTTGGCGGTGGGTGCGCCGTCGTCGGCGCCATGATCGCCGCGGTGGGTCTCGCCATCAGCCAAGCGACGAGCAGCCCGATTTCCGACACCGTCGCGAGCGCCGCAATCGGGTTGCTGCTCCTCGCCGCCTCGGTGTTCCTATTGCGAACAAATCGGGCGCTCTTGACGGGACGCGGCGTTGGGCCGGCGCTGCTGCGCGACATCCGCCAGGTCGTCGCCAAGCAGCCCGGCGTTCTCGAGGTCACCGACCTCTTCGCCGTTGTTGTCGGGCCCCTCAGCCTCGTCGTCGACGGCGACGTCCGGTTCGACGAGAGTCTGGGCATCCCTGCGCTCGAACGCGCCATCGGCCAAGCTTCGGACGAGTTGCGATCGCGCTGGCCGATGATCGAGTTCATCTACCTCACGCCAGTGGCCGCCAAGCGCAAGCGGCGCGTCACGAGCTCGGGCGCGTCACCGGCCGGGCGCGAGGTCCCAGCAGAAGAGTCAACTGGCCGTTGACGTTCCCGATCGGTGTTGCGGCGCTAGAGCTCGAGGCCCGCGGGCTGGTGATCGGCAACGAGACTAAGCGCGACCCCATGCTCGAGGAGTGCCTTCAGTGCGCTCAGGAAGAAGCTGAAACCCCCAGTTGAGCCCGCGATCGCCTGTACCAGCTGATCGCCGTCACCGCGGAACCCCGATTCGGTCACCTCGACGTAGGTCGTGTTGTTTCTCCACGGCCGGAGTCGGAACTCGACCGCCGTCGACGGTCCGTCACCGCTACCCCAACGGAACCCGATGCGGCGATTTTCTTCGATTTGGCCCACGATCACCTGCGCCGACGCACCGTACATCTCCCACTCCCAGGTGACGACCGCGCCCGGAGTCAGCCGCCCACTGCTCTTAGTGAACCAGATCCTGGTAGTAATCGCGGGATCCACGAGAGCCTCGAAGACGACGTTCGCTGGTCGGCGAATCAACATTCCGACCTTCACCGAGGGAACTTCGGTAAGTCGCAGGTCGTCGTTCGCCATAACGCCACCTCTCTCGCCCTAGGTGTCAAGCTCGCGCCAGAGTAGCCCTGTCCAGCTAGCTGCCGCCGTGGTACACGCCCGGGCCCCGGAGTTCCGACCGCGTGCACGGACCAAAGACGGTGTTCGAGCAGATAGTCGAAGCGTTGGTCATTGCGCCCGTCGTTACGGCGCCGGCCAACTTGGCGCCTTGGAGATTGCTGCCGTCGAAGTTCACACCCGTCAGGTTCGCCCGTTGAAAGTTATCGTCTTGCAGGTCGAGTCCGCTCAGGTTTCGGTACGAGAGATTGCATCCGGCGTAGTCGACCTTCGTCGAGGTGACCTGGCAGTTCGTCAACGGCACGAACGACGCCTTCGGAGGAGTTGAGCCGCAAGCGTTCAAGATGAGTCCACCCAGCGCCAGAGCGACTACCAACCGCAGTGGACTCACCTCGCAAATCTATCAACGACCTTCGAGAAAACCTCTCCGTGAACATCGATAGCACGCGTCTGTCCGCGCGCGACACCGGCCATGCACCGGCCCCGTTGCCCCATCCATCATCAACACCTAGTAGCAACTATGAGCGATCCCGTTGGACCCGCGTTCGGCTACACGAGGCACGGTCTCGATCGTTTGAGAGGGACGACCTCATCGAACGTCGATCGGGGCCGGTCGCGGTCGGGGCGTACGAGAACCGATAGCACCGGGTTCGCGAACGCTCAGAGCCGCCGGTACATGACGTGCAGCCCGACCAACCCGTCGTCGGGATGGTTGAAAGCTTCGGGGACGGTGGCGAGGATCGTGAAACCCAGCTCTTGCCATAGATGGACCGCCACGACGTTGGACGCGACCACCGCATTGAACTGCATACTTCGGTAACCGGCTGTTCGCGCCCAGTCAATGACGTAACTCCCAAGTGCTCGCCCGATCCCACGATTCTCTGACTTGGGTCTGACCATGAAACTTGCCGTGGCGACGTGTGAACCCCGACCCGGTCGATTGGGTCCCATCGTCGCTGTTCCGAGAACGGCGTCACCCTCGACGGCGACGATGGTGCGCGAGGGTGGCGGCTCCATCCACAGCGCGCGCGCCTCGTCGGGCGAAAGGCTCGTCGGATAGGCGTACGTGCGCCCCGCGTCCACGACTCTGCGAAAAATCGGGTAGATCCTCACCCAGTCGCTGCTCGTGGCCTCTCTGATCTCCACTGCGGGCGATCGTAACTCGCCACCAGGCGGCCGGCGTCTTGGGGCCCTGGCTGCCAAGCCTCACGGGCCGCACAGCTCTCTACCTATCCTGCGGCCCCGCGGTTGTCGTCGTACGGGCTCTGCAGTTCCCGAGGGAGACTCGGCGCGTCGGGTCGGCAATGCCCCAATCAACCGTCGGAAACGGCTGTATCCCGGGAATGCCTATCGCTTCGTTGTTGACGTCGGAGGGGTCACCGCACTGTCGCTGCGGTGCGGCAGCACCCACCCGGCCCGCGGAAAGTGACAGGTGTAGCCATTCGGGTAACGCAGCAGGTAGTCCTGGTGCTCAGGCTCAGCCTCCCAGAACGGACCCGCCGGGCTGACCTCGGTGACGACCTTGCCCGGCCAAAGACCTGAAGCCTCGACGTCGGCGATCGTGTCCTCGGCAACGCGGTGCTGCTCCTCATCGAGATAGAAGATCGCCGAGCGGTAGCTCATCCCCACATCGTTGCCCTGGCGGTTCTTTGTCGTCGGGTCGTGAATCTGGAAGAAAAACTCGAGGATCTCGCGGTAAGACGTCTTCGCGGAATCGAAGACGATCTCGATGGCTTCGGCGTGGGTACCGTGATGGCGGTACGTCGCGTTGGCGACGTCGCCCCCGGAATAGCCAACTCGCGTCGAGATAATGCCCGGACGCCGGCGAATCAGATCCTGCATGCCCCAAAAGCAGCCGCCAGCCAGGATGGCCGTCTCAGTAGTGTCGCTCACTTCGCCATTCCCTTCTCCACTGTTGCCTGATCGAATAGCACCTTGTACTCGCCGTAACCCTCGGTCTCGAGGTCCTCGTAGGGCACAAAGCGCAGAGCGGCGGAGTTAATGCAGTAGCGCAAGCCACCTTCCTCGGCCGGACCATCGTTAAAGACGTGGCCCAGGTGGCTGTCGCCGCTCGCCGAGCGGACCTCCGTCCTCACCATGCCGTAACTGCGGTCCCGGTGCTCAACCACGTTGTCCGGCTCGATTGGCGTCGTGAAGCTCGGCCACCCACAGCCGCTGTCGAACTTCTTGGTGGAGGCAAACAGCGGCTCGCCCGAAACCACGTCGACATAGATTCCCGCTTGCTTATGGTTCCAATACTCGTTTTGGAACGGCGGCTCCGTGCCGCTCTCCTGGGTGACCTGATACTGCCGCTCACTCAGCTGAGCAATCGCCTCTGGGTCCTTGTTGTACCGCTTGGTCATCTGGCTCCATTCCTGTCTAGAAATAGTACGGGGAGCGGCCGTCAGCGTTACAGGTCGAACCCCATATCGCAAGGTGCCAGGAGGGCCTCCGGCTTGGGATTTCACACTGCCCGTTGGTCGAACGGGTGCGAAGTGGCCCGACCGCATGGGTCGTCGAATGTCATGTCACTTCGACGACCACTGCCTTGGACTCGCCACATACTTTGGAGCGAGCTACCCAGGAAGATCGCCGCAACGTGGTTGGAACCTCAAATCTCATCCGGTTTCGTCCAGTTCCCTGTTCGTCTGCTCAGGTATTGGGGGTGCCGATCGCTGGCGCGACTGTGCGCCGACCAAACCGCTAGCGCTTAGTGTCATTGCCCCGTAGTGTGCTAAGTCATGGACGCGAAAAAGACCGGATCCACAAAGAGTGACTCGCCTTCTGAGTTGATTGACGCGAGAATTAAGGAGCTCGGAGACTGGCGTGGCAAGACGCTCAGTCGGCTCCGTTTCTTGATCAAGCAGGCCGATCCCGAAGTCGTCGAGGAGTGGAAGTGGCGAGGAGTCCCGACGTGGTACCACGACGGAATGATTTGCACAGGCGAGACCTACAAGGATCACGTGAAGATGACCTTCGCCAAGGGAGCGGAGCTGAAGGATCCTTCGGGCCTGTTCAACTCCAGCCTCGAAGGCAATGTTCGGCGCGCGATCGACCTCTACGAAGGTGACAAGGTCAACGAGAAGGCGCTCAAAGCGCTAATCCGTGCAGCCGTGACGCTCAACGAGGCCAAGGCTTAAGTTGGGCGAGCGGCGTCCTGGGCCCGAGGTTTGTCACTCAGCAGAGAAGCAAGATCGGTAACAACGACGTCGGCTCCGTGCGCGCGAAGTTCGTCGGCGTAGGAATGAAGGTTCCCTTGGTCGTGATTGTCAACCCCAACTACCAACCCGAATTTTCCGGCTCGGCCGGCTTCAACTCCGGCGAGAGCGTCCTCGACCACGACAGCTCTACCAGGATCGGCACCAAGCGCTTCCGCTCCCGCGAGATAGCTGTCGGGTGCGGGCTTGCCAGCCAAATGTCGCCTTTCAACGATGTTCCCGTCGATTCGGGCGTCGAATAACTCATCGATTCCGGCCGCCTTCAGGGCCGCTTCGGTGTTCTTACTGGCGGACACCACGGCAACCTTGATTCCTCGCCGTCGAAGTTCCTTCACCAGTAGCACCGCGCCACCGTAGACAGCAACGCCCTTGGTCTTCATTACCTCTAGTACGAGGTCGTTCTTGTAGTTTCCTAAACCTTTGACGGTGCGAGCATCGGGCGGGTCGTCGTCACTGCCCTCGGGGAGTTTGATTCCCCGCGCGGCGAGAAAGTTGCGAACGCCATCCTCTCGAGGTTCGCCGTCAACGTATCGCTCGTAGTCACCTTCTGGGTCGAATGGGGCGTACGTCTGGCCGGTTCGCGCCGATTCCTTGTTAAGAAAATCGTTGAACGTCTCCTTCCAAGCCTCAGCGTGCACCGAGGCTGTCTGGGTCAGCACGCCGTCCATGTCGAAGAGCCACGCGCCGTACGCCGAAATGTCCACGATCGGATTAGCCCAAGCCGCAGTGCTCACGACTTCGCCTGCTCGTCGTCCAGTGATCCGATTACGCGGTGAATCGGCGTCCGCCCGACAGGTTGCCTCGGCTGGGCTAGCGGCACCTGAGGCGACGCAGCCCGCGCCACTTCGAAGAGGGCGTCATGGCCCGTGGCCACGGTGACCGCAGCGGCGTCATGAAACAACTCCAAGGGATCACCATCGACGAGCTGGTAGCGCACGGTCTCGGGCGTCACCTCCAAGCGCAGTCGCCGACTTCGAAAGACCAGATTGACTACCAGTCGGCGCATGCCATCGGGTAGGTGCGGCGCGAAGCCCAGCGAGTCCCCGACCTCGCGCATGCCGGCCAAGCCGGCCACGATGGCTATCCAGGTCCCCGCGAGCGAGGCGATGTGCAGTCCATCTCGGGTGTTGTGCTCGAGGTCGTGCAAATCCATCAGAGCGGCTTCACCGAGATAGTCGTAGGCCAAGCCGGGATAGCCAACCTCGGCCGCCATCACCGACTGGATGCAGGCCGACAGCGAGGAGTCTCGCACGGTGAGTGCTTCGTAGTAGTCGAAGTTGGCCTTCTTCTGCTCGGGGTTGAAGGCGTCACCCCGAAGGTACATGGCCAGTACCAAGTCTGCCTGCTTGACCACCTGCTTGCGGTACAGGTCAAAGTACGGGAAGTGCAGCAGTAGTGGATACTGCTCAGGTGTAGTAGTGGCGAAGTCCCAGGGCTGGTGGTCAGTGAAGCCCTCGGACTGGGCGTGCACCCCAAGCGACTCGTCGAATGGTATGACCATGGCGTCCGCGGCACCACGCCACGCCGCGATGTCGGACTCTTCGATGGCGAGCTCTCGTGCGCGATCGGGATTGCGTTCAGCCACGTCAGCGGCCGCTCGCAGATTGCGTTGGGCCATCAAGTTCGTATAAATGTTGTTGTCGGCCAGAGGGCTGTACTCGTCTGGGCCCGTGACCCCGTCAATGCGATAGCCGCCATGGGCGTCGTAATGGCCTATTGAGTGCCAGAGCCTGGCCGTTTCGGCAAGCAGCTCAGCTCCTGCACCCTTCTCAAAGTCGCTGTCGCTGGTCGCGTGCACGTAGCGAATAACGGCGTCGGCGATGTCAGCGTCAACGTGGAAGGCGGCCGTCCCGGCTGGCCAGTAGGCCGAGCATTCAGCCCCGGTGATCGTGCGCCACGGAAAGGCCGCGCCCTTAAAGCCCAACTGGACAGCACGGTCCCTCGCTAAAGGAAGCGTGTCCCGGCGCCAGCTGAGTGCGCGGGCGGCCGCTTCGGGCAGGGTGTAACTAAGCACCGGCAGGACGTACGTTTCACTGTCCCAAAAGGCATGACCGTCGTAACCGGTGCCCGTCAGTCCCTTTGCGGGGATGGCCCGACGTTCAGTGCGCGCTCCTGCTTGGAGGATGTGAAAGAGAGCAAAGCGTACGGCCTGCTGAATCTCGTCATCACCCTCGATCTCAATGTCGGCTCGCTCCCAAAACTTGTCCAAATAGTTGCGCTGCTCAGCGATAAGGCCGTCCCAGCCAGTATCACGTGCGGCCACGAGAGCCGCGTCAACTTGGTCGCGCAGCGCTTCTCTCGTGCGCACGGCCGACCAGCCGTAGGAGACGAACTTGACGAGGCTCAACCGCTCTCCCGGCTCGAGGTTGACCGAAATGGTTACTCGGCCAGTGTCAGGAAAGCTCTCGCCCACTATGTCCGTGGATGTCGTTTCGTCGACGAGGTGATCCATTGCGGCGGCCACCATCAACTTGCTGAACTCGGTGCTATGCACTAGCACGGCACGTGTCCGGTCACTACCAAAGCTCACCGAGTGCCACGGCGAATCCAGTACATCGCTGTCACGTGGATCGCCGCTCGATGCAGGTGGTGGCTCGTTCACCACCAGCTCCGACTGGGCGACGAGACGAACGGATTGGTCAATTGCCTCAACTTCATACTTGATGGCGGCGATCGAACGCTGGACCAGCGATACAAGGCGCGTGGAAGTCAGGCAAATGCGTCTGCCGGATGGTGAAGACCAATCGGCGCGTCGATGTAACAAGCCGGAACGAAAATCGAGGTTTCGCTCGTGGCTATGCAGTTCGCCATATCGAACGTCGAACGGCTCATCGTCGACAAGAAGGCGGATCAGCTTTCCGTTGGTGACGTTGAGCATGACTTCGTCCTGCTCGGGGAATCCGTAGGCTGTCTCGGCGTAAACGATCGGTCGTAGTTCATAGACACCGTTCAAGTACGAGCCGGCCAAGCCGTTCGGGTCGCCTTCGTCCAGATTGGCTCGCCAGCCAATGTGTCCGTTGGCCAAGGTGAACAGCGACTCGCATTGAGCTAAGACGTCAAGATCCAATTCGACTTCGTGCAGCGACCACGGCTCGACCTTGAAAGCAGGGCTCTGAATCAAACCGACGCTTCGCCAGAGATAGACACCGATGGGCCTACCGGCCCTGAAGCCAACGACCACGCACCTGGGCGCCCAAGGCCAGCCGACATGACGCCATTGACTGCTCGCGTGAGCGTATTCCAATTCACTCTGATCCGCTCCCCTCCCTGGGCCTCAGTGACACCGTACCTGTGAGATGAAGGTTAGGGAGCGAGCTCTGGTTCGGGGCCGGGGTGGCCCTCCTTTGATAGAGGAGCTCACTCATGAGAGCTACAAACCGTCCAACCCACGCAACATGATTACAGTGGCGGGGGCGTTTGCTTGCTCGCCCGACTGATGAAACCGGACTGCGACAGCCGCAGCAGCTCCCGTGAACCCTTGCCGGTGGCGCTGAACATCTTGATCTCCGCCCCATAGCGATCCCTCATCAGAGGCTGGCCGCTCGTCGGGTGTGATCGACTGAACCCTTCGATTGCAACTTCTACACGCTGTAGTTCGGGTCGCCCTCTGTCGGGGACGCGCTCGTGTAGAGGTAGCTATTGAGCGCTATCCGCTGGTTGCCGTGACCGGGATAGTCGTAGGCAAGAACGATGGCGACGCGGTCTTCAGTGCCAAGAACCGCTCGCACGCTGTGCAGGGTGGTGTTCCCTCGCATGATCAACAGTGTGCCTTGGCGCGGCTCTACCAGTCGCTGGTGACCGAAGAGTCGACGAACCATTCGCAGTCGAAGTATGCCGTCCAGCCACCGCTGCAACCGCTGGTAGCGCCCCTCGCGAATAAGCATCCTGTAGTTCGGGAAGATCTCGGTCTCGCCGCCGGGAACTTCGTTCAGATAGATAATGGCCGTCGCGGCATTGCGGTCGTAGTGCCATCGGTATTCCCCGCCTGGCGGGGTGACGTTGATGTTCCGGGCCGCCACAGAGTCTTCGATCGGCGCCAGGCCCGGCCCACACGTGCGCTCGAGCGCCTCCTCAACCCGCTTGGTCACATTGCCAATTTCGGGAATGGCATCGGCGATTCTCAGCCCATCGACGACCTTGTATCGCAGCGATCTTTCGCGTACCCGTCGTTCGATGAGCGGGAGGCCGCTGGCGCGGTCAAGCGCCTTCACCGATTCACAGTGCTTCTCACATTCTTCGGTGCTGAGGAAGTCTGGCTGGATCGCCACTCCCTCCTTCCAAAAGTCAGTTGTCATTCCACCACCTTTCGCACTAGATCGTTTTAGCCCCTGCGCAGCTCGCACGTCATGCCGAGTGAAACCGCCAATCTTTACCTCGGGCACAGCGGGAACGAGATAAGCATCTCTCCGGTCCCCGAACGCGTGGCAGCAGCGCTTCGCTACGATGAGCATCATCCTGGGCGAGAGCCCGGTCCGGTCTATCCGGAAACGAGTTCCGTGGGACTCGTGATCGATACGCAGACGCTCATACCGGCGATCGGGGGTGCGATGACAGTGAGGGCTGAGAGACAGGGAGCATTGAAGTCGGAAGTGCTCGATGCACTCGCTGAGGACGTTCGCGCGGGCCTTGACTCCCGCCCGAAGTCGTTACCCTCGAGGTGGCTGTACGAAGGAGCGGGGTCAGAGCTCTTCGAACTGATCACTGAACTCGACGAGTACTACCCCACGCGAGTCGAACGATCCATCTTGGCTGAACACGCGACAGAGATCGTTTCTATGTCGGGGGCCACCAAGCTGGTCGAGCTTGGGTCGGGGTCGTCGGAAAAGACACGGTTGCTCCTGGACGCGTTCTACGAGGTTGACCGACTCGACGCGTTTACAGCCATGGATGCGGCCGAACAAACGCTTCAGGGTTCTATCAAAGAGCTTGCCGTGCGGTATCCGAGGACCGCGGTGTCGGGAGTGATGGCTGACTTCAGCGCCGATCTCTCTGGCATGCCGGGCGGACCGGGGCGTCTCTTGATGTTTCTCGGCGGGACGATCGGCAACCTCGGAACGACGGAGCGGTCGCGTTTGCTCGCGCACTTCGCAGAACTCTTGGATGATGGGGAGCACCTGTTGCTGGGCACGGACCTCGTGAAGGACCCGGGACGCTTGCTGGCTGCGTACGACGATCCCCAAGGAGTAACCGCCGCTTTCGAGAAAAACGTTCTGAACGTCATCAATGTGAACTTGGGCGCCAACTTTGAAACCGATCGCTTTAAATATGTAGCTAGATGGGATGCGCAGGCCGAAGTTATCGAGATGGCCCTTCGCTCGCTTGGGAGCCAAGACGTGGTGATCAAGAGTCTCGGACTCTCGGTTCACTTCGATGACGGTGAAGAGATCCTCACCGAAGTCTCCGCCAAGTTCGATCCTGCGGGTGTCCTTCGGGAACTGGCGCTGGCGGGGTTCGACGTCGTACGACAGTGGGAAGATGACGCGGGAGATTTCGCCGTGACACTCGCACGAAAGTCCAGCGATCGGGCGAGTGTTCGCCTCGTAGAGGGAGAGAGCGGGTCACATGGGCCGTTGGTCGGTTCGCTGACGCCCTCGGTGCAGAGTTACCGCGAGGTCCGCGCCGCAACAGAAGCGCTGGCTCAGCGCTTGTCCGCAGAGGACCAGACTGTTCAATCGATGCCCGACGTCAGCCCGACGAAGTGGCACCGCGGTCACGTCACCTGGTTCTTCGAGCAGTTCGCGCTCATCCCGTACCGAACGGGCTACCGGCCAAGGGACGACGGCTACCTCTACCTGTTCAACTCGTACTACGAGAGCGCGGGTCGCCGGCACGCCCGTAGCGAACGGGGACTCCTCTCACGACCGGGTGTCGTCGAGATCAAGTCCTATCGAGAAAACGTGGACGAGGCGATGGAACGGTTTCTGGTCGCCGGCCCGTCGCCCGGAGTCTCCGCTCTGGTTGAGCTTGGCCTCCACCATGAGCAGCAGCACCAGGAGCTCATCTTGATGGATATCAAGCACGTCTTCGGCGTCCACCCGTTCGCTCCGAGCTACTCCCCTATCGAGTTCACCACATTGGCGAAGTCCATCACGCAGTCACTCGGGTGGGTCACCCATCCGGGCGGACTCGTGGAGATCGGTGCCGACAGCCCCTCCGACGCCTCAGGAGCGATGGACTTCACGTGTGGATTCGTGTTCGACAACGAGTCGCCACGGCACGCCGTCTGGCTGGAGCCGTTCGCGATGGCCGACCGCTTGGTTACAGCGGGAGAGTGGCTCGAGTTCATCGAAGATGGTGGGTACCACCGCGCCGACCTTTGGCTCTCGGACGGCTGGGCGATTAACCAGACCGAGCATCGCGAGGCACCGCTCTACTGGTCCCGGGATCATAACGGATGGAGTGTGTTCACCCTTCACGGCCGTCACCCTCTCAGACTCACCGATCCCGTGGTGCACGTCAGCTACCACGAAGCCGATGCCTTTGCGCGCTGGGCGGGAGCGCGACTCCCCACAGAATCGGAATGGGAAGCGATCGCTGCATCCGCTCCGCCTCCCGAGTTGAAGCCGATCGCGCTCCATCCGCGCACGGCGAATGCTCCCCGGTTCAAGGGCGAGCCCCGTCAACTCTTCGGTGAAGCCTGGCAGTGGACCTCGAGTGCGTATCTGCCGTACCCACGGTTCGAGCCACTGAAAGGTTCGGTCGGCGAGTACAACGGCAAGTTCATGGTTGGACAGCAAGTGCTGCGCGGAAGTGCGGCGATCACTCCACCCGGCCACGCTCGCGCCACGTACCGCAACTTTTTTCCGCCGAGTGCACGGTGGCCCTTCACCGGCGTGCGCCTGGCGAGGGATATGTAACAATTGAACGGACGATGGAGTCAGCTTTGGGTCATTCGATTTACGTCGCTTGAAGAGCGACGACCTGCAGAGCTCTGACACACGCGCAAAGCGGCTCGGTGCTAGCCAATCTCAAAGCAGCGAAGCCCGTCGAACATCGCGCGAGTCACTCGTGAAGGTAGCGCTGCCAGTCCCGTGGTACTCGACCCGCGGGGCCGGGCACCGGTTGGCTCACGGGATGAGACTCCGGAGGCGCCAACGTTGGCCCTTCGATAGGGCTCTCCGTCGCGTAGTCCCAGAACCACCCTTCGCCTGGTTCGAAGCTGCGGATCACGGTGTGCCCGGTCTCATTCGCGTGCTTCGAGGCGTGCTGAGAGGGTGAGGAATCGCAGCACCCGATGTGCCCGCAACGCGCGCAGCGGCGCAGGTGGAACCACCAGCCGTCATCGGCCAGGCACTCGACGCAGCCCGTACCGCTCGGCGGCACCCTCGGGTCGATCCGGTCCTCGGACATCTCAACTACCTCCTCCTGCGTCTGACGTCGCGAGCCCGCTTGCCTCCAAGCGCTCGAACACGAGGCGTACGGCCATGGAGCCTTCGCCCACGGCAGCCGCGACGCGCTTGACGGAGCGACTTCGTGCGTCACCGACACAGAAGACGCCGGTTGTGCTGGTTTCAAGAACCAGCGGAACCTGTCCGTCGACGCCATTTTTTCCGAGGTCAGCGCCGGTCAGCAAGAAGCCATCCTCATCCGTGGCGAGCTGGCCGCCGAGCCACCCGGTGCCGGGATCAGCGCCGATGAAGACGAACAGACCGCAGACGCCGACGCTCGAGGTCTCGTCGGTGTCGTTGTTTCGTAATTCGACACTCTCGAGGCCATCTTCGCCGACAAGCGCCGTGACCTCGGTTCGTGGCGAGACGACGATATTGGGATGGCGTTCTATCTGGTCGATCAGATAGCGCGACATCGAGCTCGAAAGCGAAGCCCCTCGAATAACGATCCGAACGCCGGCGCAGGATCGCGCGAGATAGAGCGCCGCCTGTCCCGCCGAATTCCCTCCGCCGACAATGAGGACGGGCCCTCCCATGCATGCGTTCGCTTCCATCTGGGTCGCGGCGTAGTAGACGCCGACGCCTTCGAATTCACTAAGCCGATCGATGGGTAGACGGTTGTAGCGCGCGCCGGTGGCAATGATGACCGACCTCGCAGTAACAGTCTCGCCGTCGTCGAAGCGGACCTCATGCAACCCTGCGCCCGACGACAGCTCCACCGCGCTCACGCCGAGCTTCACGCGAACTCCGAACTTCTGCGCTTGCAGAACGGCGCGTGCTGCGAGCTCCTCACCTGAAAGACCCGCCGGAAAGCCGAGATAGTTCTCGATTCGAGTTGAGGTGCCCGCTTGGCCGCCGAGCGCGGTGTCCTCGGCAAGTGTCGTCGTCAGCCCTTCCGAGGCCCCATAGACCGCGGCCGCGAGGCCGGAAGGTCCCCCACCGATGACCAGGAGATCGCATACCTCCACCCGGTCCCCCCTCGGCGCCTCGGCGAGGCCGAGCGCGTCGAGGAGAATCAGGGTTGACGGATTACGAAGGATCAACCCTCCCGGAAGAATCACGATCGGCAGCTCAGCGACCGGAACATCGAGCTCGCGAAGAAGCGCCTCGGTCTCCGGCGAGCCCTCGAGCTCCATCCACCGCGAGGGGAGACGATTGCGTGCGAAAACCTCGAGCAGCCTCCTGGTATCAGCGTCAAAGTGCGACCCGACCAGGACGAGTCCGGAGCCCAAGTTGGTGAGACGGGAGTGTCGCAAGAGAAAGGCCCTCAGGATGAGATCGCTCAGGTCGGGCTCTTCGGCCATGACGGACTTGACCTGCTCGGGAGGGATCCGAAGGATCCGACCGCCGGAGGTCGCGAGCGCGGAAACGTAGACCATCTGGCCGGTGAGAAGACTCATTTCGCCGAGAAACTCACGCGGCCCGTAGGAGTAGATCGCGCGCTCATCGGGTTGGCCATGGTGATCGATGATCTCAACGGTGCCATCGAGGATGACGATCATGTCGTAGCTGTGGTCCCCGTCGGCGAACAGGAACTCGCCCGGGGCGACGTCATGTTCGCTTCCGTAACGTTTGAGAATGGTTAACTGCGATTCGCCTAGGAGTGGGCGAAGATCCGGACTCTCGGGCGCCGGCACGACCGGCGGTTGCAAGGAGCGCCTCACCGCGCTCTTCGCTCGGGAGTCTTTCTTCGGCATGAAATACATCTTTGCCGATACCGCTCGCCGTTGCATCGGGGATTCTCGGTCTTCGAGATTGCTTGCTCGGGTGGCCCCACAAGATCAATGTCACGAACCTCGCCCGATTGAACTAACCAGCGGCAACTTCGTGGCTCAGAACTCCCGCAAAGTACATTTCGAGAAAACGGCTTCGCCGCCCCTCATGCGTAAAATTTTGGTGGGCCGTGCAGGACTTGAACCTGCGACCCCTTGCGTGTCAT
>Ga0209415_10004512_pt1 | contig 25457 bp, 19 predicted proteins | sample PeaSoiSIISIP2007_FD_187696 | JGI IMG/M metagenome (GOLD analysis project Ga0209415, IMG submission 187696) | Peat soil microbial communities from Weissenstadt, Germany - SII-SIP-2007 (SPAdes) (version 2) | ecosystem: Environmental > Terrestrial > Soil > Wetlands > Peat | place: Germany... | reverse complement strand
GCCACGGCTAGACGGCGCGTGGGTAAAGACATCGCAATTCTGCGCCGGGCTCTCGGCGAGGCTGACGTTTTCCGCAATTCGCGTTTCGCACAGTTCCGCGCCGAAGCGCTCGCGCAGCTTCTGCTCGATGTCCCAAGACATCTTGCGCCGCGAGTCGAAGCGCGTGATCACGAAACGCCGCAGCGGCGGCGTCTTCAGCACGCGCTCCAGCGCGCGCAACGTGCGGTCGACCTGCAGCGCACCTTTGATCGCCAGGTAATCGGCGGAAATCGGGATCAGCACGCGGTCGCAGGCGAATATGCCGTTCAGCGACAACACGCCGAGCAGCGGACACGCGTCCATTAGGATCGGCCGGTCGGTATTGAGGTTTTCCCTGATGATGCCGGCGTTGAGCCGGTTCAGCGCTTGCGGCCCCTTGCCGAACTGGCTGTCGACCTTGGACAGGTCGAGGTGCGACGGAATAATGGTCCAGCCCGCGCTGCCGGGGCGGATCAGTTGCGCGAGGTGTTTCGCTTCCTGGTAAAACCCGTACAGGCTGTCGCGGCCGTCGTTGACTGCGGCCCCGCAGATCGCCGAAAGATGCGCCTGCGGATCGAGGTCTATGACGAGCGGCGCCCGCCCGCGGCGCGCGAGCAGCGCGGCAAGATTGAGCGTGGTAGTGGTCTTGCCTACCCCGCCCTTCTGGTTGAAAACAACGATTTTCGCCATCGGTTCCTTTACCTCGCCGTGTCGCCACGGCCCCCGTTCGATAGCGCTCGGACGTAATCCGGGACAATAATTACCCAGAAACAGGGATTTGGCAATGCTTTCCGTCACGTTCTCTGCATAAGGCTTGGAACTTTATAAGGAAAAAAGGAAATGTTGCCAAAAAGCTCATGTCGTTGTCAGGCATGAAATGTTCGGTGGATCGCACACTCCCTACCCCTACATGCGTTGCTATTGCCCGATTTGCCGGAAAACCGCAGGGGCAAGCGGCCGCAAAAGGTTGATTATTTGGGCGCGAGCGCGCTCAAATCGAATTCGCCGCGCTGGTCGAACGGAATACGCGTGCCACCGGCAACGCTCAGGCTGCCTTTGATGCGGTACCTGAATCCCGGCTTGTCGCCCTTCGTTAACACGCCGAACTGCCTGATCACGCTGCCGAGGGAACTCACCGCCTCGACCTGCATGAACCCGGAGCTGAAGCGCGGCACCGTCACCCCTTGATTGCCGACACCCATGGCGAAGAGCTGATCGTTGATCTCGAGCTGGAACGCGACACCGTCTATCCTGAGCTCGTCGGGGTTCGGGTTCTGGATGCGCAGCTTGAGGTTGAATTGCTGCTCGAACAGGCTTGCGGTGCCGACGCCGAAATCGGAAATCGTGACTGCCGGCGGTTCCATGCCGGTCGGCAGCCCTGCGCAACCGGCAAGCGCAGCGCTTGCGATCAGCACTGCGAAGATCCTGTGCAACGCGTTGCCGCGGATGCTTTGAACACACCGATTCATGACGATCCTTTCCGCGAACATGGACACGGGGCGCCAGCTTGCGGGCACGCAGCGCCCCTTGTTGCGCTTTAACGCCCGAGCCCGGCCATAAGCATACAGCGATTATGCGCGCCGCAGCGCTTGTGGCTTAATACGCATTCCTGCATTTTCAAAAGATTGCTGAATGGCCGAGCGCCGCGCCTACCGCTACTACGATCTCGTGATGGTGGCGTTCGTCACCGTGCTGGTATGCTCGAACCTGATCGGGCCGGCCAAGATCGCCCAGCTCGAAACGCCTTGGCTGGCCGTCATTCACCCGGGGCTTGCCGTCATTACCTTCGGCGCCGGCGTGTTGTTTTTCCCGATCTCGTACGTGTTCGGCGACATCCTCACCGAAGTCTACGGCTACGCTCGGTCGCGCCGCGTTATCTGGTCCGGCTTCGCCGCGCTCGCGTTTGCGTCGATCATGGCGTGGGTGATCGTCCGGCTGCCGCCCGCGCCGTTCTGGAACAACCAACCGGCGTACGAGATTGCGTTCGGCTCGACCTGGCGCATCGCCTCGGCTTCGCTGATCGCGTTTCTGTGCGGCGAGTTCGTCAACTCGTTCGTGCTCGCCAAAATGAAAATCTGGACTGCCGGACGCTGGCTATGGACGCGGACCATCGGCTCGACGATCTTCGGCGAGGGCGTCGATTCGCTGCTGTTTTATCCACTCGCGTTCTATGGCAGCGGCATCATGCCGGACGACAAGCTGCCGCTCGTGATGTTGTCGCAGTTCGTCGCCAAAGTCGGCGTCGAAGTCGTCTTCACTCCGGTCACCTACAAGATCGTCGCGGTGCTGAAACGCGCGGAGCACGAGGATTACTACGATCGCAATACCGACTTCAATCCGTTCACCCTGAAAACGTGAACGGCAGGCTGGTCAGGATGGCGGGATTCGAACTTACGGCGTCCACATCCCAAACGTGGCGCGCTACCAGGCTGTGCTATCCCCTGTGATCGGAGATGTCCGTCGGAGTCTACCGCAATCCGTCGGCGCGGCCGCTGCCGATACGCTACAATCGCGCTCTAATCGTGACTTCCACAACGACAAAAAACTGGCGCACCCCCGCGGTGATTCTGCTGTGCGGCGGCATGGCGCTCACCATCGCGCTCGGCACGCGCCATAATTTCGGCCTTTACCTGCAGCCGATAACGGCGGACCTCGGCTGGAACCGCCAGACGTTCTCCTATGCGATCGCCCTGCAAAACCTGGTCTACGGCGTCGCACAGCCGTTCGCCGGCGCAATCGCCGACAAATTCGGCGCCGGTCGCGTGATGGCCGGCGGCGCGCTCCTCTATGCGCTCGGGCTGGTACTGATGGCCCATTCGACCACCGGCTGGGAGTTTGGCCTGAGCGCCGGCATCATCGTCGGCGTCGCGCTCTCGTGCAGCGGCTTCAGCATCGTTTACGGCGTGATCGGCCGCGCCTTCCCGGTCGAAAAACGCAGCGCAGCGCTCGGCGTCGCCGGCGCCGCCGGCTCGTTCGGCCAGTTCGTGATGCTGCCCTACGGCCAGACATTGATCACCCACATCGGCTGGCACAATGCGCTGGTGACGCTGGCGGTGACCATCCTGTTGATCGTGCCGCTGTCGGCGGCGCTCGTTGAGGACCGCCGATCGGATTCGAAAGCCCAGCACAGGCAATCGATTGCGGAGGCGCTGCGCGAGGCGATCGGTCACAACGGTTTCTGGCTGTTGTGCATCGCCTATACGGTATGCGGTTTTCAGCTGATGTTCATTTCGGTGCACTTCCCGGCTTATCTCGTCGACCAGCACATGACGCCCGAGACCGGCATGATCGCGCTCGCGCTGATCGGGCTGTTCAACATCTTCGGGAGTTACCTGTGGGGCTGGCTCGGCGGGCATTACACCAAGAAATACCTGTTGAGCACGCTGTATCTGACCCGCGCGGTTGCAATCGCGGTGTTTATCGCGCTGCCGATCACGCCCTGGTCGGTTTACCTGTTCGGCGCCGTGATCGGTTTCCTGTGGCTCGGCACCGTGCCGCTCACCAGCGGGGTCATCGCGCAGATTTTCGGCGTGAGATACCTGTCGACCCTCACCGGCATCGCGTTCATGTTCCACCAGATCGGCAGTTTTCTTGGCGTCGGTTTCGGCGGCTACCTGTTCGACGCGACCGGCTCGTACCACCTGATGTGGATGCTGACGATCGCGATGGGCGTGCTGGCGGCGATCCTCAACTGGCCGATCGACGACCGCCAGATCGTGCGCCAGACCGCCAAGGCTATAGCCTGAGAGCTGCTATCCCGCAGGCAACGACAATCGCGCCTGCAATGCGCGGCCTGCCCATCTCCTCCTTGAGCAGTACGCTGCCGATCAGCGCGGCGAATATCACCGACGTTTCACGCAAGGCCGCAACCGCGGCAATTGGCGCGCGCGTCATCGCCCACAGCACGATGCTGTAGGAAGCGACGGTCAAAAAGCCGCCGATCGCGCCCGCCAGCCAGCGCTGCCGCATGTATCCCCACGTGCCGCGCCGGTGGCGCGCCAGCGCCAGCGCGGCGATGGGTAATGCATCGAGCACAAACACCCACAGGCAATAGGCGACCGGGCTCGCCGACAAGCGTGTGCCGTGGCCGTCAACCAGTGTATAGCTGGCGATGATCGCGCTGTTACCGAGAGCAATCAGCGTGCCTTTGCCGGGCGCGCGGACGGTCCCGGGACGCAACAGGAAGGGCAGCAGTATGCCGGCGCAAATCAGCAGCACGCCAACCCACATCGCAACGCTCAGCTGATCATCCAGCAGCAACACGCCGAACAGCGCAACCAGCAGCGGCGCGACGCCCCGCATCAGCGGATAAGCGTGAGACAAGTCGCCCCAGCGGTAAGCACCGGCCAGCGCGGTGAAATAAACGACATGCAGCAGCACCGACGCCGCAAGCCACGGCCAGGATGCGCGCGCGGGAGCCGGCAGAAACAACAGCGCGACAGCGCACATGGCGCCCGCCGCCATCGCCATGGTCGTGATATCGAGCAGCTTGCTTGCGCCCGATTTGGCGATCGCATTCCACGACGCGTGCATCAGCGCCGCCAGCAGCACGAGCAACGTGACGTCGACCGGCAGGTTCATCATTGCCACCGCGCGGTCCGGCGCTGGAGTCGCGCGGGGATGAACAGAGCTTTACTGAAGATGGTTGAGCGCAACATCCAAGATGTCGAAATTTCGCAGCCTCCGCGCGATGTCGATGCCATGGGTGCGGCGGTTAAACAGGAGCGGCACTGTTTTCTCGGAAATTCCGCCGTGCGACCTGAGCGGCACGTCGAGCCCGGACAGGTCGTGGCGCTCGCGGCTCGTGCCGAGCACGACGTGGCGCTCGGACACTATGATGATATCGCCCATGCGGTCTTCGGGCAGCTCGAAGCGGCGGCAACCGCCGGCACGGTCATGCACCACCTCGACTCCGGGCAAGGCGGCGACGCGAGCAATTATCTCGTTGATCTTCGCGCCCGTCGGCAGGTAAGCGGTCGCGAACGAGCCGAGCGCACCGTGGTGCACGACATAAGGGTCGGTGATCGGCAGGATCACGCGCGCGACATCTTTGCCGAGCCACTGGTCGAGCACATCCTGCAGATAAATCACGTTGGGATCGCCCTTGGCGTCCGTCTTCGCGTTCATGCCGTGATCGGCGGTCAACGCGATCGTCGCGCCAAGCTCGTCGAGCCGTTTCAGATGCGCGTCTATGGTCGAATAGAATGCATTCGCTGCGGGCGTGCCCGGTGCGTCTTTATGCTGGACGTAATCGGTGGTCGACAGGTAAATCAGGTCGGGATGCCAGGTTTCCATCAACCTGACTCCGGCGGCAAACACGAATTCCGACAATTGCGCGCTGTAAACCGACGGCAGATCCATGCCGACGAAGGCGAGGCCGTCCTTGATGCCGTTCTCGTCCTCGCTGGTCTCGTTCGCCTTTTCGGCCGAGAAGCAGATTCCCTTCAGCTTGTGGCCGAGCAGCCGCCGCAGCTTGTCCTTGGCGGTCACCACCGCGACCCTGGCGCCCGCCCGGGAAAACTTCGCCAGGATCGTCTCCGCGCGCAGGTATTTGGGATCGTTCATCATCACTTCCTCGCCGGCCTCGCGGTCGTAGAAATAATTGCCGCAAATGCCGTGCACTGCCGGCGGCACGCCGGTGACGATCGACAGATTGTTGGGGTTGGTGAAGCTCGGCACCACCGAATCGGCCAGAAACGACGTGCCCTTTTCGCACAGCTCGCGCAGGTACGGCGCGGCGCCGGCCTGGATCGCCTGCGTGATGTAATCCGGCTCGCAGCCGTCGACGCAGACCACGACCAGCGGCCGGTCCATCCAGCGGTAGGCGCGGCCGTTGACTGTCAGCTGTTCACGCTGGATAGGCATGCCGATTTTCGGTTTGCGGCCTCCTGCGTGATGAACGTATTCACCTCGGCTGGCGCGCATGTATTTAGAAGCGGCCCGGTCTCAAAAACAGGGCGGAACCGCCGATGAACGCAGATGAACGCAGATAAGTTCAAAAGACTCAACATCGGCTAGAGGGCGGCTCTCTATTTTTTATCGGCGTTTATCTGCGGTTGCTTCGTCTTTTTTTGCTTCTTGAGATGGGTTCTAGACTCACTATCCCTCAAATCGGCGGGGCTCAGGCATGCATTACACCTCACCCGACCCGGATTATCAATCATCCTGGAGCGACAATCGCCCTGCCGGCAGGTAAGATGTCGCCTGCGCCCGCCGCAATCCACCCCCGCCGGCGCGATATCAATGGAGTAAACATGGCCGCACCCGCCGAAATCACCAACATGGCGCTGTTCTGCGATTTCGAGAACGTCGCGCTCGGTGTACAGGACACCAAATACCCGAAATTCGACATCGACAAGGTGCTCGAGCGCCTGCTGCTGAAAGGCAGCATCGTGGTCAAGAAAGCCTATTGCGACTGGGAACGCTACAAAAGCTTCAAGGCCGCGATGCATGAAGCATCGTTCGAGCTGATCGAGATCCCGCACGTGCGCATGTCCGGCAAGAACTCGGCCGACATCCGCATGGTCGTCGACGCGCTCGACCTCTGCTACACCAAGTCGCACGTCGACACTTTCGTCATCATAAGCGGCGATTCCGACTTTTCACCCCTGGTCTCCAAGCTGCGCGAGAACGACAAGACCGTGATCGGCGTCGGCGTCAAGAACTCCACTTCCGACTTGCTGATCGCGAATTGCGACGAATTCATTTTCTACGACGATCTCGTGCGCGAGAAGCCGGCCCGCAAGCGCGCCTCCGCGCCCAGGAAGACCCCTGCGGCGAAGCCGGAAACAAATGCGGCCGAAACGGATGCGCCGAAAAAATCCGACGAGGACAAAAGACAGGAAGCGCTCGACCTCATCATCGAAACTATCGAGGCGCTGGGCGGCGAGCGCGGCGGCGACGACAAGATCTGGGGCTCGATGGTCAAGCAGGCCCTGAAGCGCCGCAAGCCGGGCTTCAACGAGGCCTATTACGGCTTCCGCTCGTTCAACCGTTTGCTCGAGGAAGCCGCGCTCAGGAACCTCATCAAGCTCGAGCACGACGAGAAATCCGGCGGCTACATCATCCGCATGCTCGCGCATGAGGATTGACCCACAGGCGATGTCTAGGAACCGAGGGATTTTGCGCTCGTCAATAACAGCTACTTCATCGCTTCAGCGCTCCGCTTCACCGCTTTGACGATGTTGATGTAGCCGGTGCAGCGGCACAGGTTGCCCTCCAGGCCGTGGTGGATCTCTGCCTCGCTCGGATGCGGATTGTCCTTGAGCAGCGCAGCGACCGCCATGATCATGCCCGGCGTGCAAAAGCCGCACTGCAGCCCGTGGCAATCGGTAAAAGCCTGCTGCACCGGGTGCAGCTTGCCGCCCCTGCTCATGCCTTCGATGGTGACGACATCCGCGCCGGTCGCCTGTACCGCCAGCAACGTGCAGGACTTGATCGCGCGGCCGTTGACGTGGACAGTGCAGCAGCCGCACTGGCTGGTATCGCAGCCGACGTGGGTGCCGGTAAGCCCGAGCTGGTCGCGCAACAAGTCGACCAGCAGCGTGCGGTCTTCGACTTCGCACGTGTGCTTGGTGCCATTGACAGTCAATTCAATTTTGGTCATGGGACGGCGAAGGTATGAAATCTGAAGTTTAAGGTTGTTGCTGCATTCGAGCATATACTCGATTGACAGCCGCTCTATTTGGTCGCCAGCAGCTTCTCCACCGCACGCTGCGCCATCACCTTGACCAGGTTGGCGCGGTATTCGCGCGTCGCGTGGATGTCCTCGTTCATGTCGTTCGGGTCCACCTTCAACCCGTCGAGCGCAGCGGGACTCAGTTTCTTTGCCAGCACGTTTTCCGCGTCGCTCCAGCGAAACACGCCGGGCCCGGCGCCGGTCACCGCTACGCGCACGCCGGCTGCGGTCTCTGCGACGAACACAGCAGTCATCGCGTATCCCGAAGCCGGGTGCGGAAATTTTTCATACGCGGCTCGCCTGGGCACTGCGAACAGCAACCGTACGATGATCTCGCCCTCCTCAAGCGCGGTCGCGAACATGCCCTGGAAGAAATCCGCGGCCGCGATTTCGCGCTTGTTGGTGACGACCATTGAATCGAGCGCGAGAACTGCCGCCGGGTAATCGGCGACGGGGTCGTTGTTGGCGACCGAGCCGCCGAGCGTACCCCGGTTACGCACTTGCGGATCGCCGATATGGCCCGCAAGGTATGCCAGCGCCGGGATCGCCTTCTTGACCACCGTCGAGGTCGCAACTTCATGATGTTGCATCGCGGCGCCAATCGCGAGCCGGCCGTCCTTCATCTCGATGCCGCGCAACTCGGGCAATCCGCCAACGTCGATCAGGTGCGACGGCCGTGCGAGCCGTTGCTTGAGCGTCGGAATCAGCGTCATGCCGCCCGCCAGCAGTTTCGCTTCCGGGTTGGCGGCAATCAGCGCCGCCGCATCGGGCAGCGATTTCGCTTTCACATAATCAAATTCGAACATCTGAGCTATTTCGCTTTCGCGTTCTGGATCGCATGCCACACTTTGCTCGGCGTGAACGGCATATCGAGATGCGGGACGCCGAGTGGCCGCAGTGCGTCCGTCATGGCATTGGCAAACGTCGACAGCGATGCCGTGCAGCCCGATTCGCCGACGCCTTTGGCGCCGAGCGCGTTGAGTTTGCTGGGCAGCGGATGGTCGCCGACGTGGATATCGCGCAGCACGCCTGCGCGCGGCATGCTGTAGTCGCTGAAGCTGCCGGTCAGGAGCTGCCCGCTGTCGCGGTCGTATATCACCTGCTCGCCGAAAATCTGGCCTGCGCCCTGGACAACCCCGCCGTGCACCTGGCCTTCGACGATGCTGTGGTTTATCACGTTGCCGCTGTCGTCGACCGCGACATAGGACATGATTTGCGTGACGCCGGTGGCGGGGTCGATCTCGACTTCGGCGATGTGGCAGCCGTTCGGCCACGTCGAGCCGACCGACGCTTCGGCCGTGACATTGAGCGGATGCGGGATCTTGGCTGCATGCTTTTGCGCGAGCTTCATCAAGGCGATCATCTTGTCGCCGCCGCGCTCGCGAAATGCGCCGTCGGCGTAATCGACCTGCGACGGCTCGAGTTCGAGTTCCTCCGCGGCGAGCGGCTTGGCATGCTCGATCAGCTTCTGCGCCGCGAGCTTGCACACGCTGCCGGCGCCGACCAGCGAGCGCGAGCCGCCGGTATGATTGCCCGTCAGGTCCTTGCCCTGGACGCTCTCGCGCAGCGTGACCGCTTCCGCCGGCACGCCAAGTGTTTGCGCGACGATCGCGGCAAACGTCGTTTCATGTCCCTGGCCGGACGACAGACTGACGGTGTATACCGTGAGCTTGCCCTGCGCATCGAACTCGATCGCGACCTGGTCTTTCGGATACATGCCGGCGCCGCTCGCTTCTATGATGGTGGACAACCCGATGCCGCGCAGCTTGCCGCGCTTGGCCGCTGCTGTACGGCGCTTGGCGAAGCCCGCCCAGTCCGCGTCCTCAAGCGCTTTATCGAGACAGCCGGCGAAATCCGACTGCTCATAGACGCCCATCGTCGGCGTTTTGTACGGAAACGCGTCCGGTGGAATGAAATTGCGGCGCCGCAACTCGGTGCGTTCGATGTTGAGCTCGCTTGCCGCATGGTCGACGAGGCGCTCTACGGCATAGGCGATATCGGGCCGCCCGGCGCCGCGATAGGCGGCGACCGGCACGGTATTGGTGAGCACGACGCGGAAACTGCCGTAGAGAGCGGGGATCCGGTAAACGCCCGTCATCAAGGTCGCTGGATTGCGCAAATGGCTGACCGGGCCGGTCGGCGTCAGATACGCGCCCATGTCGCAGTCGAACTGGTAGCGCGCGGCAAGGAACCTGCCGTCGCGGTCGAGCGCGAGCTCGCCCGCGATCGCGATCCCTCGCCCGTGGCTGTCGGACATGAAGCCTTCCGAGCGCGACGACACCCACTTGACGGGGCGGCCGAGTTTTTTCGCGGCGATCATCTGCGCCGCATACTCGGGGTAGACCGCGCTGCGCTGGCCGAAACTGCCGCCGACATCGTGCAGGTGGAAGCGCAGCTTTTCCTCGGGCACGCCGGTAAGCACTGAAAATTGCCGGCGCAGCATGACGATGCCTTGCGAACAGGTATAGATATCGTAGCCATCCCCGGCGGCGTCGTAGCTGACGAGGCACGCGCGCGGCTCCATCGGATTCGGCGCGACGCGCGAGGTCACGACCTTAAGACGCGAGACATGCGCCGCCGTGGCGAACGCCTGGTCGACGGCAGCCGCGTTGCCGGTTTCATATTCGAAACACAGATTGCCGGGCACGTTTGCATGCAGCTGCGGCCCTGCCGCCGCAAGCGCATCCTCGACGGTGACGGCGACGGGCAAATCTTTGTATTCGATTTCGATCGCGTCGAGCGCGTCCTGCGCTGCAAGCGCCGATTCGGCGACGACCATCGCGACCGTCTCGCCGACATAGCGCACCTTGCCCGCCGCCAGCACCGGACGTTCGGGCTTCAGTATCGTCGTGCCGCCGCGACCGGTAAAAGACATCAGGTTGGGAAATTGCGTATACCCGGCGGCGACCGCATCGGCGCCGGTGAACACCGCCACCACGCCGGGACGCGCGAGCGCCGGCCTGGCGTCGATCGATACGATCTCGGCATGCGCGCGGTCGGAGCGCAGAAAGCACGCATGCAGCTGACCGGGCAGGCTCCAGTCCGCAGTGTAGCGTCCGCGGCCGGTGATCAGGCGCAGGTCTTCGCGGCGATTGGCCGCGTGTATTTCACTCATGAAGGGACGGGCGAATTATCAGTATTGTTACGGCGTCGCCGTCGAGCAGCGCGCCAGTCATGCCCGAACTATATGCGTTTTATGCGGTTTTGTCGAAGCACGACGGCCGATGCGCGCTCAATCGTGCCGGCGGTCGTTGCCCGCCACCGGCAGGACGGTATTCAATTCGGACAGCAAAATATCATTGAAATCGCGCGGCACCGGCAGCATGCCGGACTGCAGCACTCCGAGCAGCTGCTGGCGTTCCTCGGCGGGCAAACGCCGGAATTCTTCTTTCGCCTGCATCGCAAGCGTTTTCTTTTCCGAATACGAAAGCCGGTCGATGCTGAGGTAGCTTTCGCGCGCCGCGCGCGCTTTCAATGTGAACTCGGCGACGACCTGCAGTTTGACCTGCTTATACCGTGGATCGTCCAGTATCTTCCGCATGCTCGCGAACACCTCGTCGCGTTGCGCGGCGGACAAATGCAGAAAGCTCTCATCGATCAGCGCGCGGATGCGCTGCTCTTCGGTGCCCTGCGGTATGGGTGGCGTCGGCAGCGCGAAACCGTAGACCGGCGACGGCATCGTCGAACCCTGCTGCAGTGCCCCGGCGCCCGCTTCGACCGACGTCGAAAGCGCTTGGTCGCGCATCATGCGCAACAACAGCAGCAGAATCGGATCCGCATAGGCGGCCGAAGCCGAGAACAGCAGCAAGACGCAAATGAGGCAACGAATCAACTGAGCCTCCTGCACGATGCCTGCCCCTTTGCCGCATTTCGGAGGTGAGAAGGACACCCTGGCGCCTCGAACGGGTCGAGGACGCGCCTCAAACGCGATTAAAGGGATTAGGAACTAGGGAGGGAAAGTCTAGTGGCGCCCGTGAACCGGGTCAACGTCCCGGCAAGCGATACACGGTGTGCCGGTCGGATCTGGTTTTGAATCAACCGATTACCGTCAACCTCTTCAGTCATGGCGTGCGCTCGGCTGGCGTTCGTTCCGGCGTCTGAAGCCGAGTTTGCGGATGCCTTCTGCAGGCCGATGGCCATCCCCAATTTTCCGCAACGATGTCATGGCGCGAATGCGTTGACCGCTACGAGATCACTTCGTAATAAAGATTTTGCGGGTGCCGCGCCTGGGCGAAGAAAAACCAGCGTTCCGCCACCAGCCCGAGGAATTGCACCGTAAAGGCGAGCACCAGCAGCGCCGCCATCCCTTGCCTGAGTCCGACGATCGCGAGCAATGCCGGTACCGGAAAAGCAAGCAGCAGGAAAATCCATTTCACCGCGCGCACGAGGCGCATGCCCTTGCCGTGAAAAAATTCGCGGGTGTTGAACGATCCGCCCATCAGCCCCTGCGACTTCTGCGCGATCCGCGGATGCTTGACGCCGATCGCCGTCTGCAGGCTCGACTTGGGCCGGATGCGGGCGTTGCGGGCGAGCGCGGCGACGCGCATCACCAGCGCCAATGCGGTGACGGTCACCGCGGCGACACCCAGCGGTTCCAGCAGCTGCGTTGCCGTGAACGCCGCGAATGCCGCCGCCAGCATCGATCCCGAGGCGGTGCCGAGCAGAAAAAAATTGATCAGCGTCAGCGGCGTGTGCCATTCCTGCAGGAATTCGAGGCAGGCGTAAATCATGCCGGTGCACACGAATAATGCGACGCACAGCACCGTCGCGAACGCGCCGATCCAGCCGCTGGCGCCCGATCCGAGATAATGCGCCGTCCCATAGACAAATACCGCGGCGATGAACGCCGGCAGCACGATGACCTCGCGCGACAGCCACGAGGTGCGCCACATCGCGGCCGAACGCCAGGCACGCTCGGGATGGCCCAGGTGGAAAAACGACGCGGCAAGGCCGGCGACGAGCAATACGGCTGACAGCACGCAACCGCCGCCAAAGAACACGGGCGGCGCGGGTGCGATCAGATCGAAGTGCGCGCCGGTTTCCACGCCATACAGCGCGAGGAACAAGCCCTGCCCCGCGCCGATCAGCGTCGTCAGGAAAATCACCGAGAAGGCAGGGTGCATCGCTTTGCTGGTAAATGGAAAATTGTGGATGGCGAACGGCCAGGGCCCGCTATTCCTATTGCCCGTGTCCCATTCCCTGTTTCCCGCTCTACCATGACGTCACGTCGTCGAGCGCCGGATCGGAGGTGCGCGGTTTGGGCAACTGGCCGTCGATCTTGAGCGGATTGTCGACGCGCTCGAGCTCGTCTTTGTGGATCTTGATCTGCGTCTTGCGCCGCGGCAGGTAATGGTTCGCCGGATGCGTTCCCCACTCCGGCATCAGCGCGTAACCGCCGCTCTCGCGGATCGCCTGCGACACTTCGGACGCCGGATCGTGAATGTCGCCGAACAGCCGCGCGCTGGTCGGGCACGCCATCACGCACGCGGGTTTGCGCTCCGCCGCCGGCAGCTTGTCGTCGTAAATGCGGTCGACGCACAGCGTGCATTTCTTCATCACCTTTTGATGTTCGTCCAGCTCGCGCACGCCGTACGGGCACGCCCACGCGCAATACTTGCAGCCGATGCACTTGTCGTAATCGACCAGCACGATGCCGTCTTCCGCGCGCTTGTAGCTCGCGCCGGTCGGGCACACCGGCACGCACGGCGGGTCTTCGCAGTGCAGGCACGATTTCGGGAAATGCACGGTCTCGGTGTTCGGGTACTCGCCGACCTCGAACGTCTGCACGCGGTTGAAGAACGTGCCGGTAGGGTCCTTCGCGTACGGATTATCGTCCGACATGAAACCCGCGAGCCCCGAAGTGTTCCATTCCTTGCAACTCGTTACGCAGGCATGGCAGCCCACGCACACGTTGAGATCGATGACGAGCGCAAGTTGCGTCATTTGAATTCCCCGTTGCCGGCCACATAGGCGAGCCACTTGCGCACGGTCTCCCGCGTTCCCGGCGCGCGTGCCGCCGGCGCGAACTGCGGCGACGTGACGCGCGGCTCATCCGCGGCCGCCTTGTAAATGCGAACGCGCACGTCGTACCAGCCGGCCTGGCCGGTCACCGGATCGGAATTCGACGTGCGATGCCCGCGCGCATCGGCAGGCAACTCGTCTGCGATCAGGTGATTCAGCAAAAATCCCCGCTGCGACTCGTTGGCGTCCGGGGCAAGGTGCCACGCTCCCCGGCTTTTGCCGATCGCGTTCCACGTCCATACCGTCCCAGGCTCGACCGCCTCGCTGTAGCGGCACAGGCACCGCACTTTGCCGTGCATCGACTCGACCCAGATCCAGTCGCCGTCCTCGATGCCCTGCCCGCGCGCGGCGCCCGGATTGACGTACAGATAATTGTGGGCATGAATCTGGCGCAGCCATGCATTCTGCGAATCCCACGAGTGGTACATCGCCATCGGCCGCTGCGTGATCGCGTTGAGCGGATATTTATCGCCATCGCTTATCTGCGCCTCGAGCGGCGCGTAATAGAACGGCAGCGGGTCGAAGTACGTGGCAATACGCTCGCGCAAACCGGCGGGCGGCCGTCGAGTGTCGCGACCCTTGCCCTGCGCCGCAAGCCGGAATTTCTGCAGCACTTCGGAATACAGATGAATCACGATCGGGTCGGCGTAACGCCTAAGCCGCGTGCGGCTCGCCCATTCGTGGTAACCCTGATTCCAGTTGCGCATGTACTGGTATGACGGCGGCAGGCGGTGATGGAACACGCAATTGTTTTTCGCGTACATCTCCCATTGCTTCGGATTGGGCTCGCCCGCCATGAACTTCTCGCCCCCCTTGCCGCGCCAGCCGGCGAGAAAGCCGATGCCGGAGCCGGGCTCGGTTTCGTAGTTGACGATGAAATCCGGATAGCCGCGGAATTTGCGCGTGCCATCGGCGTTGACGAACGCGGGGAACTTGAGCCGCCCCGCGAGCTCGATCAGCACTTCCTGGAACGGCTTGCATTCGCCTGTCGGCGGCACCACCGGGACACGCACCGCATCCACCGGCCCGTCGAATTCGGAAATCGGGCGGTCGAGCATCGACATCACGTCGTGGCGCTCGAGATATGTCGTATCCGGCAGCACGAGATCGGCGAACGCCGTCATTTCCGACTGGAATGCGTCGCACACGATCAGGAACGGGATCTTGTATTCGCCGTCCTCGCGCCGGTCGGTCAGCATGCGCCGGGTTTCGACCGTGTTCATCGCCGAGTTCCACGCCATGTTGGCCATGAAGATCAGCAACGTGTCGAGCGGATACGGATCGCCGCGCCACGCATTGGCGATCACGTTATGCATCATGCCGTGCACCGCAAGCGGGTACTCCCACGAGAACGCCTTGTCGATGCGCACCGGCGTGCCGTCGTCGGCGACGAACAGATCGTCGGGGCCCGCCGGCCAGCCGAGCGCGAGTCCGCCGAGCGGTGTGTCCGGCTTCACTGCGTCCGGGCTGTTCGGCGTCTTCGCGAGCGGCGGAACCGCCCGCGGAAACGGTGACTTGTGGCGAAAACCGCCGGGTCGATCGATGGTGCCGAGCAGCGACATCAATATCGCGAGCGTGCGTATCGTATGGAAGCCGTTCGAATGCGCGGCGAGCCCGCGCATCGCGTGAAACGCGACCGGGTTGCCGGTCACCGATTGATGCTCGCGGCCCCAGCTGTCGGTCCATGCGATCGGCAATTCGATTTTCTGGTCGCGCGCCGTGATCCCCATCTCGTACGCGAGCCGTCGTATCGTCGCCGCCGGTATGCCGGTGATCTCCGCCGCCCACTCCGGCGTGTAATCGTCAAGGCGGTCGTGCAGGAGCTGAAATGCCGGCTTGACCGGCGTGCCGTCGGCCAGCCGGAACTCGCCCAGCAGGGACGGGTCGGCACCGTCGGCGTGATTGAGCACGGCGCGGCTGGTCAGCCGGTCCCACCACAGTTGATTGTGCCGGTAGTGCGGAGTTTCCTCCACCCGGCCTTCGTCGCATACGACCAGGCCTAAATCATCGCTTGCCGGATCGAGGTTCACCAGATAGCCCGCATTGGTGTACTGCGCGAGAAATTCGCGGTCATACAGTCCCCGCTGCACGATCTCGTGACACAGTGCCAGCAACAATGCGCCATCGGTGCCGGGCTTGATCGGCACCCATTCGTCGGCGATCGCCGAATAGCCGGTGCGCACGGGGTTGATCGACACGAAGCGGCCGCCGCTGCGCTTGAATTTGGAGATCGCGATCTTGAGCGGATTGGAATGATGGTCTTCCGCCGTGCCTATCATCACGAACAGCTTCGCGCGCTCGAGATCGGGGCCGCCGAACTCCCAGAACGACCCGCCGATGGTATAGATCATCCCGGCCGCCATGTTGACCGAGCAGAACCCGCCGTGCGCGGCGTAGTTCGGCGTGCCGAACTGGCGCGCGAACAATCCCGTCAGCGCCTGCATCTGGTCGCGGCCGGTGAACAGTGCGAATTTTTTGGGATCGGTCGAGCGTATCTTCGCGAGGCGCTGCTCCATGAGCGAGAAAGCCTCGTCCCACGTAATCGGCTCGAATTCGCCGGCGCCGCGCTCGGCGCCCTGCTTGCGCCTGAGCGGCCGTGTGAGGCGCGCCGGCGAATACTGCTTCATGATGCCGGAAGCGCCCTTCGCGCAGATCACGCCCTTGTTGAGCGGGTGCTCGGGATTGCCCTCGATGTAGCGCACCTCGCCATTGCGCACCGTGACGCGGATGCCGCAGCGGCACGCGCACATGTAGCACGTCGTGTTCTTGACTTCGGTGAGTTGCTCGCCGGCGCCGGGCGGATGCTGCTGAATGCGGATGGCGGTCATGAGCGATTACGTGCCTGTATGCATAGCTTCATCATCCTAGCAATATCCCGCTTGCGGGTGTGCGGGATTTTTTTATGCCGCCATAACATCACCGGTGCCGGGAGGCCAACATTCCCCTTTGGTAGAATCAGCCAGCCGAGGAAGGGCAATGCCCCAAGGGCTTGCCTGCCTCCCGGCTCAGGCCGATCCGCCAGTTCTCCACACGCATGCGAGAGCTCACCCCCTGCGCAGCCGCTTTGTTGTTAAGATGCCTCGAAAATGACGGCGCTCGGCGCTCGGCGCCGTCACGGACCCCGCATGGGGCTTCGCAAGCAACGCGCAATTGACCGGAGGAATTTATGCACACGTTGAGGAAGTTCGGCCTGCTGGTGCTGACAATACTGGCGGCCGTCGCGGGCGCGCCTTCGGCGAATGCGCAGAATTACCCCACGCGCCCGATCCGCTGGATCGTGCCGGTGCCGGCGGGTGCGACGACTGATATCGTGACCCGGCTCGTCGCCCAGAAGATCAGCGAAGCGTGGGGACAGCAGGTGATCGTCGACAACCGTCCCGGCGGCGCATTCGTGATCGGCAGCGATGCGGTCGCCAAGGCCACGCCCGATGGTTACACCGTCGGCACGCTGCTCACGCCGCACATCGTCAACCCCTTCGTAATGAAAGACCTGCCCTACGATACGCAGCGCGATTTCACGCCGGTGACTCTGATGGTGATCGTGCCCGGCGTGATGACCATGTATCCCGGCGTTCCCGCCAGCACCCTGAAGGAAGTGATAGCGCTCGCCAAAGCCAAACCGGGCACGCTCAACTACGGCTCGCCGGGACCTCTCACTTCCGGCCATCTGTCGATGGAAATGCTGAAGCTGACCGCGGGCATCAGCATCACGCACATTCCGTACAAGGGTGGCGCGCCGGCGATCGCCGATTTGATCGCGGGCCAGATCCAGTTTCTGATCAGCGGCCCACCGGGCGTGCTGCAGCACATCAAAAGCGGCCGCCTGAAAGCGATCGCGACCACTGCCGCGAAGCGCTCGCCGGGGCTGCCCGACACGCCGACGTTCGCCGAATCGGGCTTGCCGGGTTTCGACACCTACGAATGGTACGGCGTGTTCGCGCCGGGGAAGCTGCCCAAAGACGTGCTCGCAAAATTAAGCCGGGAGATTGCCCACATCATCAAACTCCCCGACATGAGCGAGAAGCTTTCCGTGCAGGGCGCGATCCCGGTCGGCAACACGCCTGAAGAATTCGCCAGCTTCGTCAAGCGGGAAATGGACACGTGGGGCAAGGTCGCGCAGCAGGTCGGCCTCAAGCCGGATTGAGATTGAATGATTGAGTGACTGAGCGATTGAGTGACTGAGAAGCGATCTCAAAAACTCTTTGGAACCGCCGATGAACGCAGATGAACGCAGATAAGTTCAAAAGACTTAGCATCGGCTAGAGAGCGGCTCTCTGTTTTTTATCGGCGTTGATCGGCGTTTATCTGCGGTTGCTTCGTCTTTTTTGATTTTTGAGATGGGTTCTGAATCACCTAATCACTGAATCACCTGCTCACTCGAACTTGATCCCCAGCTCCCGCACGAGCTTGCGGTGCAGCGTGAGCTGCTCGCGGATGAATTGCGCGAATTCATCGGGTGAATTGCTCGCGGTATCGACGCCGAGCTCGACGAATTTCCGCGCGACCCCTGTGGAACCAACCGCTTCGACCACCGCTCTGTTGAGCCGCGCGATGAGCGGTTTCGGCGTCCGCGCCGGCGCGAGCAGGCCGAACCAGCCATAGGATTTGTAGGCGGGCAATCCGGACTCCGCCGCCGTCGGCACGTCGGGCAGCACCGCCGAGCGCCTGGCGCCGCCGACGGCAAGCGCCTTGAGCCGTCCGGCCTTGACGTGCGGCACGAGACCGCCGGCCATCGGACCGAAATAAAACTGGGTTTCGCGCGCGAGGGTCGCCGTGATCGCGGGCGCGCCGCCCTTGTAGGGAACGTGGACCGTGTCATTGGCGATGCCCGCCACGCTCACGAACAGCGCGACCGCGAAATGGCTCGTTGAGCCCACGCCCCCCGATGCGTAGTTGAGCGTGCCCGGCTTCGCCTTGGCGAGCGCGATCAGCTCCTTCACGTTCGCCACGGGCACCGACGGATGGACGACCAGCAGATTCTGCGCGATTGCGAACAGCGAGATCGGCGCGAAGTCCTTGATCGGATCGTAGCCGAGTTCGGGGTGGATGATCGGCGCGAACGAATGGGTCGAAACCGATCCGGCCAGCGGCGTGTAGCCGTCGGGTGTGGCCCGCGCTGCGATTTCCGCACCGATGACGCCGCCTGCGCCGCCGCGATTATCCACCACCAGCTGCGTGCCAAGCACTTCCGAGAGCCGGCCCGCGACGATGCGGCCGATAGTATCGTTCGCGCCGCCCGGCGGATTGGGGGATATCAGCCGTATCGGGCGGACGGGATAGTTCTGCGCCGCTGCGCTGCCGGTCAGCGCAAGCGCTGCGAGCGCCAGGGAAAGACGGTTCATCCGCCTCTCTCCTCTCTTCTCTCGCCTCTCAGGTTTCTAATGGCAGCCTGATCGGCTTGCCGGTGGCGACCGCGCGCTCGATCGCAAGCGTCGTTTCCAGATTGATGCGCGCCTGTTCGGGAGTGGTATGCACGGTGGGGCTTCCCGTTACGAGGTGATCGAGCCAGGAGCGGGTTTCGTTGCCGAGCGGGCCCCAGAAATCGCCGACCGCCCAATCGCCCGCGGTGTTGCTGCCGAGGAACGCCATGTCGACTTGATGGTCGGGCACATAAGCGTGCGGTATGCCTTTCTCGGAGTACAGCAGATGATCCATGTGATCGTCGTCGATGATCATCGTGCCCTCGGCGCCGAGCAGCTCGACGCGGTCCGATTGTCCGAGCGTCGGATAGCGCGTGGGCAACGCGTAGCTCACGCCCAGGTTTATCACCGCGCCGTCGGCGAGCGTGACGATGGCCCAGGTTACATCGTGCGCGTCGTACCCCGCCGCCTTGAAGATGCCGGTCTGCCCGCGCGCGATGACTTCCACCGGCGGGTTGCCCTCGATGAACCAGCACATCAGGTCGACGTAATAAGTGAGGACGTCCATGACCGGCGTGGCATGCGGATCGCGCTTCAGGATCACGAATGCCTGGGCACGGGAATTGTAGACGCGCGCGGTGCCGCCGACGACTTTGCCCAGCCGCCCCTGCAGCATCTGCTCCTTCGCGCGCAGGAAACACTCCTTGAAGCGGCGGCTGTAGCCGACGCGCAGGTTCCCGCCGGTCTGCTTGAGCGTGGCGAGGATGTCGTCGGCGTCCTTGAGCGTGAGCGCGAGCGGTTTTTCCACCAGCACCGGTTTGCCGAGTTCCAGCGCCTTGCACACGGCGTCAGCATGCTGCCCCTCGGGAGTGGAGACGAAAACGGCATTCACTTCCGGCCGCGAGATGATCTCGAGATTATCGCTGGAGTGAAAATCAGCGCCTGCCTGCTCGGCCAGCGAACGCGCGCGCGTGGGATCTCGGTCGGAAACCGCGAGGAATTTCACCGCAGGGTGTTTTGCCGCAAGACGCGCGCGCAATGTGCCGATCCGGCCCGAGCCCACAACCGCAATGCCGAGTTCCTTGCGCTGCACGCTGCTCCTCCCCGCGATAGTCTGGCGAACCGATGATAACTGAATAGCGGAAAGCGGGTCTATTGCATGAGCGGTGATGGGTAATGGGTGATAAGTGTGCCCCATCTCTCATTACTCATTTCCCCTTACCAGCATCCGTTTGCCTTGATCGCCTGCCTGCGCATGATCTCGCCCCATTTTATGCGCCCGGCGATCAGCTTATGCCGGTCACTGTATCGGTTCGGGCTTGATGCCGGCGTCGCGGATAAGCTTCGACCATTTTTGCATTTCCGATTGGATCATGGTCGCAAACTCGGATGGCGTATTGCCCACCGGCTCGAAGCCGAAGCTGGCGAGCCGCGCCCTGATTTCGGGCGAATGCAGGATTTGCGTGATCCCGCCCTGCAGTCTGGCGACGACTGCCTTCGGCGTGCGCGCCGGCGCGAGCATGCCGACCCACGCGTCGACCTGAAATCCGGTCAGGCCGCTCTCCGACATGGTCGGCACGTCGGGAAGCTCCGGCGCGCGCTGCAGGCTGGTCGTTGCGATCGCGCGTAACCTGCCGGACTTGATGTGCGGCAGCGCCGGCGCGACCTGGGTAAACAGCATTTGCACCTGGCCGCCGACCACCGCGACGGTCGCCGCGCCGGCGCCTTTGTACGGCACTCCGATCATTTCGATACCGGCCATTTTCTTGAATAACTCGACCGCCAGATACCCGCCGGTGCCGACCCCGGAGGTCGCGTAGGTGAGCTGGCCTGGCTTGGCTTTCGCCAGACTCAGCAGTTCCTGGACCGAATTCACCGGGACGGAGGAATGCACCACGAGTACGTGCGTCGTCGATGCGAGCAGCGTGACCGGCGTGAAATCCCTGACCGTGTCATACGGCAGCTTGGCGTAAAGAAACGGGTTGACGGTGTAACCCGTGGCGACGATGAGCAGCGTGTAACCATCGGGTGCGGCGCGCGCGACGATTTCGGAACCGATAATGCCGCCCGCTCCAGGCCGATTGTCGACGACCACCTGCTGGCGCCACGCTTCGGTCAGCTTGGGGCCGACGAGCCGCGCGAGAAAATCATTCGCGCCCCCCGGCGTCGAAGGAACCACAATGCGAATCGGCTTGTCGGGAAAGGCTGCGGCAGGATCGCCGCGACCCGGCTGCGCCAACACGTTGCCGCAGACCAGAGCTGCCAGCAACAAACCGCGCCATCCGATGAATATCAGACTCCGTGCCGACATGCTGGATCTTTCTCCGGTTCGCGATTTTGCGATATCCGGCGTCGCCATCCACCTTTCCGTGAAAAACGCTCGGGCAACGACCGCGATCGTTTACAAAAGCTGGCGGTAAACCCAGCGCGCGACCGCAAACAGTTTGCGGTCATCGTTGCGTTTGGCGATGAGCTGCGCGCCGACCGGCAATCCGTGCGGGCCTCTGAATACCGGCAGCGTCACCGCCGGCACGTGCATCGTGGTCCAGATCGCGTACAACGACGCATTGCCGGTCGAATCCAGTCCGACCGGCGCTTCGCCCGCGGCAGCCGCAGTGAGCAGCACGTCGTAACCGTCGAATATCGGCGCGAGCAGTTGCCGGCAGCGTTCCGCGAAGTCGCGCGCGTTGCGATAGCGGTCGAAGCTGCACGCCAGGCCGTCCTTGAGCCTGCCGTTGCGCAGCATCTCGCTGATTTTTTCCCAATGGTTTTCGATTTCCCACGTGAAGTTGCGCGAAAACTCGAAGCTCGAAATCCAGCGGTGCGCATCCTCGACGCGCTCGAAATCCTCCGGCAGCGTCACGTCGGCAACCTTGGCGCCGGCGCGCGCGAGTTTCCGCGCCGCGTCTTCGAGCAGTTTCTGCGTCGCCGGCTCGACCTGCGGCCACAAGTGGGTGCGGCAGAAACCGATGCGCGGCGCCGGCACGTTATCCGCAATCGGCGCGGGCTCGATGCCGAGCAGCACGTCGCGATAAAGCGCGATGTCCTCGAGCGAACGCGCGATCAGTCCCAGCGTGTCGAGCGAGCCCGCTGCCTCCTTGACACCGACCAAGCGCAGATCGCCGTAAGTCGGGCGATAGCCGAATGCGCCGCAGAACGATGCCGGGCGTATCGTCGACCCGGTGGTCTGGGTGCCGACCGCGAGCGGCACCATGCAATCGCCGACTGCCGCGGCCGAGCCGCTCGACGAGCCGCCGGGCGTGCGCGCCGGATCGAACGGATTGCGCGTCTTGCCCGGATAGCGGTTCGCGAACTCGGTGGTGACAGTCTTGCCCATCAGCACGCCGCCCGCCTTGCGGCTCAACGCAACGCATGCGGCGTCGCTCTTCGGCTGGTGCCCCAGATAGATCGGCGAGCCGTATTCAGTCGGCATGTCGCAAGTGTCGATGATGTCCTTCATGCCGAACGGCACTCCGGCAAGCGGCCCGCGCTTGCGGCTCCGGTCGACGGCACGCGCCTGCGCGATCGCCTGGTCCGGATTGAGGTACTGCCACGCCAGCACCCGGGGTTCGCGCTCGGCAATACGCTCGAGACACGCGCGCACCACCGCTTCGCAGGTCGTCTTGCCGCCGGCAATGGCGGCGGCGATTTCCGTCGCGGTCAGCTCATTCAACCGCGCGGCTGGTTTTTTTGCAGTCATCGGCGTCATCACATGGCTCCTGGCAGCAGTACGCGGAATTTGCAGTATAGTTGCAGCGAGCGCCTCCTGGAAAGGAATCTTATGCGCACCTGGCTGGCAGTTTTGTCATGTTTGGCAGCGTGCCTCGCGCATGCTGCGGACGCTTACCCGAACAAGCCCATCCGCATCATCATTACGGTCGTGCCCGGCGGCGGCGCCGACATTACGGCACGGGCCGTCGGCCAGAAGCTCACCGAAGCCTGGGGCCAGCAGGTCGTCGTCGACAACCGGCCCGGCGGCAACGGCATCGTCGGCATGGACATCGCCGCCCATGCGAACCCGGACGGTTACACCATCGTCGAAGGAACCATCGGGCCGGTCGCGGTCAACCCGAGCCTTTTCAGCAAACTGCCGTATGACTCGGTCAACGATTTCGCGCCGGTCGCGCGCGCCGTGTCCGCGCTCAACATGCTGGTCGTGCATCCGTCGCTGCCTGTGTACTCGGTCAAGGAACTGATCGCCTACGCCAAGGCGAATCCCGGCAAGCTCAACTACGGCTCGTCCGGGGTCGGCTTCGCCGATCACCTCGCGGGCGCGCTTTTCAACACGCTCGCCGGCGTCAACATGCAGCACGTGCCGTATAAAGGCGGCGCGCCCGCGATGATCGACCTGCTCGGCGGCAACATCCAGCTGATATTCGCGACCGTCTCGACCGCGATCGTTCACGTCAAGGCGGGCAAGATACGGGCGCTGGCGGTGACCTCGGCCAAGCGCGTCGAGCAGTTCGCGGACTTGCCGACCGTGGCCGAGGCCGGCGTGCCCGGATTCGCGGTCGACAACTGGTACGGATTCCTGGCGCCGCGAGGAACGCCGAAAGCCATCGTCGCCCGGCTGCATGCGGAGATGAACCGCATACTCGAGCTGCCCGACGTGAAGGAGCGGCTGGCGGGGCTCGGTATTTTTCCGTTCCCCGCGGCGACTCCGGACGCGTTCGGCGACTACATCAGGTCCGAGATCAGGAAGTACGCGAAGATCGCGAAGGAATCCGGCGCGCGCGCCGAGTGAAATACCGGCGGCCCTGATCGGGTCTGACCGGGGCCGCTCAACGCTTACGCGGTGTACGCTTGCTTGGTGAACGCCTGCTCGGTTTACGCTTGCTCGGTTTACGCTTGCTCGGTGTGCGCTTGCTCGGTGTGCGCTTGCTTGATGTACGCTTACGCGGTGCGCTTTTACGTGGCGCGCGTCTACGCTCCGGCATGCCTACTACGGTAAGGCTGGACGAAGTGCCTTTGCATTTTTGCTGGGCTTTGCTGGCAACGCCTTTCGGCCCAGCCCCCAGCGATGAGGCGCTGCCGGCGCCGGAGGAACCCGAACTCAGGCAATCGGCTATTTCCGCATCGAAGTCTTCGATACCAAGGCGGTACAATGCCGCGAGCAGATCGGTCGACAACACTTCGTAAGACGGCGGCTGGATCGTGAGCGTGCCGTTGACAAACGTGATCGCGTAGTTGGTCGAAGTCTGGCCCGACGGCACGATCGGGTAATGCCCGGTGGGCGACGACACGGTGGCCGTAGTATTGAAAACGAGCACGCCGGTGAGCACCGCCGGCGTCTCGCCGTTCTGGAACCCGGTGTAAGTCGCCGTGAAGAGCGGGTTCGCCGTCTGCGGCAGGCGGCTCACGCTGTTGGCCGCAATAGTGAGCGGCGCGGGAGTCACGGTCAGCAAGCCGTTCACATAGCTGATCGTGTAGTTGGCGGGATTGAACGTGCCGCCCGTCGCGGCGCTCGGCGTGATCGCGTACGCTGCCACCGGCGCGGCCGCGGCGGCGCCCGCGCTGGTCAGCGTCACCGTTCCAATCGTCTCGCCGTTCTGCAACCCGGTCGACGAGAATTCGGTGCCCGTGAAGACCAGCGCTGTGCCGTAAGTCTTGCTCAGGTTGTTGGCCGTCACCGTCAGCGTCACGCCCGGCGGGACAACCGTGAGCAGGCCGGCCGAATTGTAGGCCATGGTGTAGCCAGTCGTAGGCACCACCGTGCCCGCCGCCGCGTCGATGACGTAGGGGGAACCCGCGACCGGTGCGGTCGCGATTGCGCCGGCGGATGTAATGCTGGGTGCGCCGGTGAATGCGTTGCCCGCATTGTCCGCGATGAACACGGCCACCCCGCCGTAGACATTATTGACGAAGCCCGTGACCGAGTAATTGGTCTGCAGCGGCACTGTCGCGTCCTGCCCGTAGAACTTCGACCAGTCGAGCGAGGTGATGGTCAACACCGGCGCGAGGCTGAACACGTAGCGGTTGCCCGCGTAGCCCGCGAGCGTTGCCGGCGGGTTGCCTGCGTAGGTCGCGTTCCAGATTGCCTGCTGCCCGCTCGCCAGGCCGCCGAAGGTGTCGGATGCCGGATCGGACGAATACACGAGCCAGCGGCCCGCGCCAGGATTCAAAACTCCCGCGCCGACGTTGTTGACGAAATCCTGTGCCGCCGCAAGAACAATTGAGTCGCCGCCGCCAGAGGCGGTGATTGTGCCGTTGAGCGTAAGGTTCCCGGCTAAAGTCTGCGCGGTCAGTGTGCCGACTGAGGAGGCGCCTAGCGCCAGCGCGCTGGCATTAACCAGCATGACGTTCTTGCCGCTGGTGATCGCCACTGTGCCGAAGTTGTTGGCGTTGTTCAGCGTAATGTTGTTGAGGGCCCCGGCCGCCAG
>Ga0209415_10004510_pt1 | contig 25458 bp, 19 predicted proteins | sample PeaSoiSIISIP2007_FD_187696 | JGI IMG/M metagenome (GOLD analysis project Ga0209415, IMG submission 187696) | Peat soil microbial communities from Weissenstadt, Germany - SII-SIP-2007 (SPAdes) (version 2) | ecosystem: Environmental > Terrestrial > Soil > Wetlands > Peat | place: Germany... | reverse complement strand
TTTCCTCCCGCATCGAGTTCTCGCGCTTTTGTTTCCAGCGTGGGCCACGCCGAAGGCCTCTGGCCCCACCGCAGGAGTTTCCTCCCGCATCCAGTTCCCGCGCTTTTGTTTCCAGCGTGGGCCACGCCGAAGGCCTCTGGCCCCACCGCAGGAGGTTGCCCCCGCATCGAGTTCCCGCGCTTTTGTTTCCAGCGTGGGCCACGCCGAAGGCCTCTGGCCCCACCGCAGGAGGTTACCCCTGCATCCAGTTCCCGCGCTTTTATTTTCAGCGCGGGCCACGCCGAAGGCCGCTAGCCCCACCGCAGGTGGTAAAATCGATTGAATCCACACCTCGGAGTGGCAATGCAGGCAATTCTCGCGCTCGAAGACGGGCGTATCTTCCGCGGCCTCGGCTACGGCGCACCTGGTGAATGCCAGGGCGAAGTTGTTTTCAATACTTCCCTTACCGGTTATCAGGAGATCGCAACCGATCCCTCCTACGCCGGACAAATCGTCATTCTCACCAACCCACAGATCGGCAACTACGGAACCTGTCAGGCGGATAACGAGTCGGCCAAGCCCTATATCGAGGGCCTGATCGTCCGCGAATTCTCGCCCATCAGCTCCAACTGGCGCTCGGAACAGGTCACCGACGAGTATATGGAGCGCTATTCCGTTCCAGTACTGGCCGAGATCGATACCCGTGCCCTTGTGCGCCATCTGCGTACCTACGGCGTGATGCGTGGCGTCATCTCGACCACCGAGAGCAATCCTGACGTTCTGGTGGCCAAGGCGCGCAGCCTCCGCAAGATGGACGGCACCGATCTGGCTCGCGTGGTCTCGACCAAGTCGATCTATACCTTCGACTCCACCGACAGCCGCAACCAAACCGGCGACCCTTATCTGGAAGTTGGTTTCCTTCCTCGTGAAGAAGAGCGGAAGACGCTGCACGTCGTCGCCTATGATTTTGGCATCAAGCTGAACATTCTGCGCATGTTGGCCCGCGAGGGATGTCGCGTGACGGTGGTTCCGGCCGAAACCAAAGCCGAGGACGTTTTTGCGCTGAAGCCCGACGGCGTTTTCCTCTCCAACGGTCCCGGCGATCCCGAACCGGTCGATTACGCCGTGCGCGCCATTCGCCAGTTCCTGGGCCACGTGCCAGTCTTCGGCATCTGCCTCGGGCACCAACTCACCGGACTGGTTCTCGGCGGCAAAACCTACAAACTCAAGTTCGGCCACCACGGCGGCAACCACCCGGTGCGCAACAATTCCACCGGTAAGGTGGAAATCACCGCCCACAACCACAACTTCGCCGTCGATCCCGACTCGATCAATGCCAACGAAGTCGAACTGACCCACGTGGACCTGAACGACAATACCCTCGAGGGCCTGCGCCACAAATCCCTCCCCCTGTTCAGCGTCCAGTACCACCCCGAAGCCGCCCCCGGCCCCCACGACTCCCACTACCTCTTCCATGACTTCCGTCGGATGATGGAGGAGTGGAAAGGATGAAGAACCTCCTCCCAGTCCTGATTGTTTTGGCGGGGCTGGGGAGTTCTTTTTCCTCGGGACAGGTTGCATTCAAATTAGTTTTTTTGCTTCCCTGTTTCAATGAATTCTGCAAGCAAGCGATTTGAAGATGGCGCGGCTTTAGCCGTGCCGCAATTGTGCGTAATATCGACGGGTTCGAGCCCGTGCATGGACAGGATAAGAGGCAGGAATGAGCGGATTTGCATTACGAAAAGAAGCGCCCGAGCCGGAGGCCATTGTCCTTCCGGAGTTGGATCTTGCTTCTTTTCTGCCCAAGCCGCTTCAGTTGGACTCCGTTGGACAAACGGATATTCCCCGCCTGGCGCGCGATGCAGCCGCAATGGATTTGCTCGAAGAGACGCTGCTGCGCATTCCTACCCAGCATTATCTGGTGCGCGGAGATGCGCGGGAGATGCACTCGCTAGCCGCCGAAAGCGCGCATCTGATCTTGACTTCGCCGCCTTATTGGACGCTGAAGAAATACGACGATGCCAATGGACAGTTAGGCCATGTGAGCGGCTACGATGAGTTTCTTGCCGAGTTAGCTCGTGTTTGGCAGCGCAGTTATGATTTGCTGGTTCCCGGTGGGCGCTTGGTCTGTGTGGTGGGAGATGTTTGCCTGTCGCGGCGGCAGAACGATGGCCGTCATACAGTCGTGCCGCTGCACGCTTCCATTCAGGAGCTATGCCGCCAGATAGGCTTCGATAATCTGGCTCCCATCATCTGGCACAAGATAGCCAATGCGGTTTATGAAGTCTCCGGCGGCGGCGGTTTTTTAGGCAAGCCCTATGAACCGAACTCGGTCATCAAGAACGATGTCGAATACATCCTGATGTTCCGCAAGCCCGGCGGCTATCGCAAGCCAACCTCGGCCAAGCGGCTGCTTTCCGTGATCAGCGCCGCTAACTACCAGAGCTGGTTTCAGCAGATTTGGACAGGACTTACCGGAGCTTCAACCAAAGATCATCCCGCCCCTTATCCGATTGAGTTGGCTGAACGTTTGATTCGCATGTTCAGCTTTGCCGGAGATGTGGTGGTCGATCCGTTTTCCGGCTCTGGAACCAATGCCATTGCCGCTGCCCGCACCGGGCGTCACAGCGTCGGATTTGAAATCAGCTCCAAATATCACAAGGCCTCCATCGCTCGTTTCTATCGCGAAACCGGGGGACTCTTCTGGCAGCCTCAAGTGACGGAGGTGGAAGAGCTATGAGCCCTTATTGGGAGAAGCGTATTCGCACCGCGGTCAAACAGTTCTGGGCGACGCGCGGAAATCAGTCCGCAAAGCAGGGTATAAAGACCGGAGGAAGAGACGCCGGCAACCGCACCGCCGTAACTGGCGGCAAACAGCTAGATGGGTTTGTTGAACTAGTTCACGACTTCCTGATTGAATGCAAGGTCAAGGACTCCGAGATTTTCCTTAGCAAGAAAGTCGAACTTCCTGGCTGGTTTCGCGCCGAGAAGAAGTGGGACTTGCTTGTGGTGGCGAACGGAAGCTTGATTGCGGCCATGGAATTCAAGTCACAGGTTGGCTCTTTCGGAAATAACTTCAACAATCGCTCGGAAGAAGTTCTGGGCAGCGCGACAGATATTTGGACAGCTTATCGCGAGGGAGCTTTTTCGATCTCGCAACGTCCTTGGCTTGGTTATCTCATGCTGCTGGAGGAAGTGGAAGCATCACTTGCTCCGGTTAGCGTAAAGGAACCTCATTTTCCGGTATTTCCAGAATTTCGCGATGTCTCGTATGCCAAACGGTATGAGATTTTGATGACAAGGCTGGTCAGGGAACGCCTGTATGACAGCGCCGCTCTGCTGCTTTCCAAGCAATCAGACTCAAAGGATGGCGGACATACTGAGCCATCGCTCGAACTCAATTTTGAAACTCTCCTAACCTCGCTCAAAATGCGAGCTATGGCCATCGCAGGAGCTAGAAGCTAAACACATGCCACGCAGAAATGACATTCAGAAGATTTTGGTGATCGGCTCGGGGCCGATTGTGATCGGCCAATCGGCCGAGTTCGATTACTCCGGAACCCAGGCCTGCAAGGCTCTCAAGCAGGAGGGCTACGAGGTGGTACTGGTCAATTCCAACCCCGCCACCATCATGACCGACCCGGATCTGGCCGACCGAACTTATGTCGAGCCACTGACTCGCGAGTATGTCGAGGAGATTATTCGCATCGAGTCAGAGATGCTGACTGCCGATTCCGGTAAGTTTGCTCTTCTGCCCACTGTGGGCGGGCAAACGGCGCTGAACCTGGCTGTTGACTTAGCCGATGCGGGCATTCTTGATAAGTACAATGTCGAGCTGATTGGCGCAAAACTTGAAGCCATCAAGAAGGCCGAAGATCGCCTGCTCTTCAAGGATGCGATGCTGCGCATTGGCCTTGAAGTCTCTAAGTCCGCGCTGGTGAATAATCTGCGCGACGGACTCGATTTCGCCAGCAAGATGGGCTTTCCGGTGCTGATTCGTCCCAGTTTTACCCTGGGCGGATCGGGTGGCGGCATCGCTTATAACCGCGAAGAGTTGATGGAGATTCTCGCTCGCGGACTCGATCTGTCTCCCGTGCATGAGTGCCTCATTGAAGAGAGCGTTCTTGGATGGAAGGAATACGAGTTAGAGGTGATGCGTGACTTGGCCGACAATGTCATCATTATCTGCTCGATTGAAAACTTCGATCCCATGGGCGTGCATACAGGTGACTCGATTACCGTGGCTCCCGCGCAGACTCTGACGGATCGCGAGTATCAGAAGATGCGCGATGCGGCCATTGCGGTGATGCGCGAGATTGGCGTCGAAACCGGTGGTTCGAATGTGCAGTTTGCCGTGAATCCAGTCGATGGCCGCATGACGGTGATCGAGATGAATCCGCGCGTCTCCCGTTCTTCGGCGCTGGCTTCAAAGGCCACTGGTTTCCCGATTGCCAAGATAGCAGCCAAGTTAGCTGTAGGTTACACGCTCGACGAAATCCCCAACGATATTACGCGGAAAACTCCGGCCTGCTTTGAGCCGACCATCGATTATGTCGTTGTAAAGATTCCCAAGTGGCAGTTTGAGAAGTTCCCCGGCTCCGACGATACGCTGGGTCCGCAGATGAAGTCCGTCGGCGAAGTGATGGCCATGGGCCGAACCTTCAAGGAAGCGCTGATGAAAGCCTGGCGCGCGTTGGAGACCGGTAAGAAGACGGGCACAGAAGTCTTGGAACCGCGTCGCCTGACGCAGCGGCTAGTTACTCCGCAGCCGGAGCGCCTCAGTTATATTCGCTACGCATTCGAGCGCGGCCTGAGTGTGAGGGAGGTAACTCGACTCACCGGCATGGACCCTTGGTTCCTGCATCAACTGCGTGAGGTAGTCCTTGCGCAAAGCGCGATCTCCGAGACTACTCCGGAGACCATTTCCACTGAGCAGCTACGGCAACTCAAGCGCCTTGGCCTCAGCGATGAGCGCATCGCCACCGAATGGAAGTTGGAAGGCCATGCTGGAACGCAGCAGGTGAGGGAACTGCGCGAAAGCAAGGGAATCAAACCTGTTTTCAAGTTGGTAGATACCTGCGCCGCTGAATTCGAGTCAATGACTCCCTATCTGTATTCGACTTATGATGAAGAGGATGAGGCGCCTCCGACCGACAAGCACAAAATCATCATTCTCGGTTCAGGCCCGAACCGCATTGGCCAAGGCATCGAGTTTGATTATTGCTGCTGTCACGCGGCCTTCGCGCTGAAAGACGATGGTTACGAGACGATCATGGTCAACTGCAACCCTGAGACAGTTTCGACCGACTACGATACCAGCGACCGACTCTACTTTGAGCCGCTCACGCTGGAAGATGTGCTGGCCGTGTATCACCACGAAGCGCAGTCTGGCGCGCCGATTGGCATGATTGTGCAGTTCGGCGGGCAGACCCCGCTCAATCTGGCCAAGCGCCTGCTTGCGGCAGGTGTGCCCATCATCGGAACTTCGCCCGAGTCCATTGATCTGGCTGAAGATCGCAAGCGCTTCGGAAAGTTACTGGACGAACTCAAGATCCCGCAGCCCGCTGGTGGTACCGCGACCAGCGTGGATGAAGCCCTGGCAATTGGCGAGCGTATCGGTTATCCCGTGTTAGTCCGACCGAGTTATGTGCTGGGCGGACGCGCGATGGTGATTTGTTACGACGGTGAGGCTGTTGCTCGCTATATGCGCGAGGCTGTTGAATACTCGCAGGAGCGCCCAGTGCTGGTCGATCACTTCCTGGAGAGCGCGATTGAAGTGGATGTGGATGCGCTCTGTGACTCCGAGGATGTCATTATCGCCGGTATCATGCAGCACATTGAAGAGGCCGGTATTCACTCCGGTGACTCATCGTGTGTGTTACCCGCCGTGAGTATCCGCGAAGAGACTTTGGAGACTTTGCGCACTTATACGCGCAAACTGGCCTTGGCCCTCAATGTAATTGGCCTGGTGAACCTGCAATTCGCTATTCAGCGCGACGCCGAGGGGAATGACCACGTCTACGTGATCGAAGTGAATCCTCGCGCCTCACGCACAGTTCCGTATGTCTCGAAGGCCACAGGGATACCTCTGGCTAAGATGGCAGCACGCTTGATGACCGGCCGCAAACTGCGCGAGTTACTGCCGAAGCAACTGGTCAGCAAGAAGGACCTTGAGGTTGGCAGTTACTATTACGTCAAATCGCCCGTCTTCCCCTGGAATAAATTTGCCGGGGTCGATACGGTGCTTGGTCCGGAGATGCGTTCGACGGGTGAAGTGATGGGCGTGGCTTCCACTTTTGGCGAGGCATTTGCCAAGGCGCAACTGTCGGCGGGACAGATTTTGCCCAACGGCGGCACGGTCTTTTTCAGCGTCAATGATCCCGATAAGTCGGCGGCCGTTGATCTGGCTCGCCGTTATGTGCATCTTGGATTCAAGATTGTTGCTACGGAAGGAACAGGCGACGTGTTGGAGAAGGCTGGACTTACTGTCGAGCGCGTCTTCAAGGTGAAGGAAGGTCGCCCCAACGTAGTGGATTTGATCAAAGGTGATCGCATCCAACTCATCATCAATACGCCGCGTGGCCAGGATACTTTCTTTGACGAGAAAGCTATTCGCAGAGCCGCCGTGCTGGCGCGCATTCCTACCATCACCACCATCGCCGCCGCACAGGCTGCGGTGGAGGGCATTGCCGCGATGCAACAGAGACAAACCACCGTTTATGCTTTGCAACAGTTACACGCGGAGAATGCCGGATGAACAGAGCCAGAGGTTTTACAATGGCAATATGCTGATCGAGGGAATTTTCGCTGCTGTCCCCACGCCGTTCTATTCCGACGAGCGCGTCTATTTGCGCAAACTTGAAGCCAATATGGCTCACTATTCCCGCACGTTGCTGTCGGGTATGTTGGTGATGGGTTCGACCGGAGAGACTGCTCTACTTGACTCGACAGAATTCTGCGACGTATTGCGCGTTGCCGCCGAAGCTGCCGCCCCCGAGAAGGTGCTGATTGCCGGTACGGGGCGGGAATCGGTCAAGGCTACGGTTGAATTGTCCGCCATGGCCGCAATGTTTGGCTATGATGCGGTGCTGGTGCGTCCACCCACTTACTACTCCGGGCAGATGACGCCAGCGGCTATTCTGCACTACTTTCGCTGTGTGGCGGACCGCTCGCCGCTGCCGGTGATTCTCTATAATATTCCGCAGTGTGTTCCCTATGATATTCCTGTCGAGGTAATCGGCGAGTTGGCGCAGCATCCGAATATTATTGGAATCAAGGATTCAAGTGGCAACGTGGAGCGAATCACGGCGACAGTCGAGGCCACTAAAAACGCGCCACGGCGTGGTATTCCAGTAACTCCCATCTTTCAGGCAGTCACTTCTAGAATGCAGTCGACAAAGTACGAATCGAATGCCTCCTTTGTTTCAACAAGTGTATTGTCTGGTGGCACGGCGATGGCGACCATGCCCAAGGTTATCTCCATCAGAACGCGCATTAAAGAGGTTGGTTTTCAAGTGCTCTGCGGCGCATCGGGAAAAATGCTGGAGTCACTGGAGGCCGGCGCTGTGGGAGCCATTCTCGGGATGGCCGCATTTGCGCCGCAGGCTTGCCTGGACGTTTATCTTGCCTGGAAGGATCATGATCTTCAGTTGGCGGAAGAAAACCAGCTACGCATTCAGGCTGCTGGACAGCGAATCGTGGCGGAGATGGGCGTGAGTGGCGTGAAGTATGCGTGCGATTTCAATGGTTATTACGGAGGCCGTGCTCGTCTGCCGCTGTTGCCGATTGGAGCGGATGAGAAGGCTGAAGTCGAGAAATTGCTGGCGGGGATTCGCGGCTAGAAACATTTGGATTCATCTTCCCTGACTGTTGCTGAAATGAACAGTCAGGGAAGATGAATCAATTATTGAAAAGTGAATTACTTCGCATGAGCATTCAACTTATCGATTACCTGCTTCAATGCTTCCAGTTTCTGACCTGCCTCTGCCAACTTACCTTCGGAAGTAAGTCTCTGATAATCGGAGAAGTCTCTGCCTGCCAGCGAAATCAGAGAGTTGAGTTCCTGTGTGGGTGAGGCCGTTGGCAGTGTGGATGCTGGCGCTTCTGTGGAGGGTCGTGGCGTTTCCGCGGCACTGAGCGAGGAACTGCTGCCGCCAAAGAGCGAGGCGAGAGCAGCTTCAAAGGTGGGACCATAAGCGAGGCGGTCTTGTAGAGCGAGCACGACCAGACGCAGTTCAGGCATTGGGCTGCGATCGGCTTGTAGATAGATTGGTTCTGCATACAGCAGAGCGCGACCAGAAGGGATCACCAGCAGAGTTCCACGCCGCACGTGAGATCCTTGCTGATTCCATAAAGTAAGTTGGCCGGATAACTGCGCGTTCTGATCGATTCGCGCCTCGATTTGCAATGGACCATCGACAAGTTTTGTTTTGGGGAAGTTATAGACGATGGAAGTTCCATAGTGATCTCCATCGCTGCGTGCGGCAATCCAACCTATCAGATTATTGCGATTTGCCGGGGTGAAAGGAAGTACCTCGACAAACTCGACTTCAGTCTCTCCGGGTAATTTCATCAGCACAAAGTTAGGCTGCATGGATTGAGTCTGCTGGTTTCCGTTATCGCCGAGGCCGACTTCAGTGGCGACAGTCCAGAGATCTTCGCGGTTATAAAAGACCTCCGGAGTGGTCATATGATAGAGGCCGTACACTTCAGCCTGAAGCTTCAGTAGTGATTCCGGGTAACGAACGTGCTTGCGCAGGTCGGCGGGCATCAACGAAGCATCCTTGAACAAGTCAGGGAAGATGCCGCGATAGGCGGCAAGAATCGGATCCTGGTTATCAAAGACGTAAAAAGTGGTTGTGCCGTCATAGGCGTCTATCACCACCTTGACGCTGTTGCGCATGTAATTCAGCGAGCGCTGACCAATATTTGTGTGCGTCGAATAGGGATAACTATCCGACTCGGTAAATGCATCCATGACCCAGGAGAGGCGGCCATCGTCGCCGAGCACAATATACGGATCGTCCTCGAAGGCAAGGAAGGGCGCAATTGTGGCGGCACGCTCGCGCACGTTGCGGCGCATCAGTAGGCGGCTTTGTGCGTTCACATCGTCACTGAAAGGGAGTTTGCCAAGATCGCCGCGCTCGTACGCCAACAGCACTCGACGCAGGAATCCACCTAGCTCAATGCCTCTGTTCCCTACATACGAGGTGAAGTTATTTGAATCTCCCTGTGGGTAATTGAACTCCTGCTGATGGGTCTTCACATAGACGTCGCCCATGGTCTGCTCGCCAAAATAGATCTCTGGACGAGTTACGCTGAGTCCGGGCACGGTGCTTTGCACTGGCATATTACTCAAAAGCAGCGTGGGCAGGCCTTCACTAGTGAATCCATTGACGGGATTCATGGTAATTCCGTAACCATGGGTATAGATCAACTTGTCATTGATCCAGTTATGGCTGCTTTCGGGAAGCTTATCGACGTTCAGTTCGCGCGCGGCGAGCATGACCTCGCGCATGGAACCGTTGATCTTGTAGCGATCAATATCCACGTCGGGGAAATCGTAGTATGTGCGAATTTCCTGAATTTGGCGCAGTGTATCTTGAAGCGCATGCCAATCCCAGAGGCGAATATTCTGCAAAGTAGGCTGGTTATTGGCTGGATCGGTAGCATCAACGGTGGTTTCAGCGGGGAATTCGCGCGGTGTAAAGCCGGTCAGACCATACGCTGCGCGAGTCATCTGAATGTTATTGGCGATGTAAGGTTTCTCGCGCACCAACTCATTCGGTTTGACCAGGAAGCTGGTGACGTACCAACTCACGATTCCGACGCCAACAAAACAAACCACTGCGGGAAAGATTGCCAGAACAAGTCGGCTTCCGCGCGGAGAAGAGATCGCATTGAGGGCTGCGATCAAGGCTCCGAGAACCAGCGCGAGAGCGACAATGAGCTTGCCGGTTAATGCCACGTGCGCATCGGTATAAGTGATGCCGTCGAAGATGGTGTGGTGATCGAAAATCAATTCAAAGCGGCTGATATAGACGCGCGCGGCAACTACCAGCAAAAGAACAGCTCCACTGATGGAAACTCCGCGCCAGGGAAGGTTCACGCGGCTGATACTGCGCTCGCCGATTACGCGAGAGCCGCTGGTGACAATAAAGAACAACGTTGCAGCCACGCAGATGATGACGCTGAGCGTGAGCAGCCATCCAACCAAAATCTGCCATGCCGGCAGGGTGAAGAGATAGAAGTTGAGCGGACGTCCGAAGACTGGATCGGTGACAGCGCCAGTAACTTGCGGGGCATACCACCAGAGCGCCAGTGTCTGCCACTGTGCGGCCATTGCGCCGCCGGAGGCCAACGCGACCAGGAGCGAGACGGCGACGGTGAGGATGCGCAATACAGGCTTGATGGATAGCGTTACCGGCTGATTGTTGAAGTAGATCGTGTGATCGGCGGGCAGATCGTCGCGATGAGCGCGTTTGATCAGCGAGAAGGCCGTAAAGAGCAGAAGAAACGTCGCGGCGGTAAAGGCCGCAAAGACGCCCCATTGCAGGCTGCGGGTTCTCCAGAATACCTGGGAGTAACCCAGCGAGTTGAACCAGAGCAGGTCAACCCAGAAGGTCAGCGCGGTGCGACTGCCGAAGAACAGGATCGCAAGGACGGCGATAAAGGCGATCAAGCCGCGATGGCGCGACTGCGGCTGTTTGGGAGAGTTCAACTTAGGCCAATCGATGGTATCGGGCAATTTCAGGCACCACACTTTCCGGGTCGTACTTGTGAGCGGTTCAAAGTTCCAACATTCGTCAGCTCACAGACTGCACATTCAGGTTGATTGTCTCACCTTGAAATACGTTTTGCATCTTAATCTCTCATGCGCGGATTCACCCATCGGTAAACGATGTCGGTGAGCAGGTTGACCAGCACATAGGTCAGGCCGATGGAGAGCAGGCATCCCTGCACCAGCGCGTAATCGCGATTGGAGATGGCGCTGACAACCAGACGGCCCAGGCCGGGCCAACTGAAGATGGTCTCGGTGACGATGGCTCCTGCAAGCAGTGCGCCGAACTGCAAGCCGACCACCGTGACGATGGGGACCAGTGCATTGGGCAGCGCGTGACGGCAGACCACGGCAAATTCGCTGAGCCCCTTGGCGCGCGCGGTGCGAATGTAATCCTGGCCCAGTTCTTCGAGCATCGCGGTGCGCACCATGCGGGTCAGGATAGCGGCTAGCGACGCGCCCATGGCGATGGAGGGCAGCAGCAGATAGTGCCAGTCGATGGAGTGGCTGCCGCCTGCGTTTGCGCCAGAGACGGGTAGCCAGCCCAGATGGATGGAGAAGACAAGAATAAGAAATGGCCCCAGTGCAAGGCTGGGAACGGAGAGGCCGAAGAGGCTCACCACGGAGAGCGCGGAGTCCAGTAAGCGTCCACGACGCACGGCCGCCAGAATCCCCGCGGGCAGCGCCATCGCCAAGGCCAGCAGCAGCGCGGCCAGGGTAAGCGCCAGCGTATAAGGGTAGCGCGTGGCGATCAGATGTGAGACCGAATCGTGCAAGCGAATCGACGAGCCAAGATCGCCGTGGCACACGTCCAGCCAGTAATGAAGGTACTGCTGAGGCAGAGGCAGATCGAGGCGGTATTGATGGCGCAGCGTCGCGGTATCGGCAGGCGATGCGCCCTCGCCCAGCATCTGAAGAATCGGATCGCCGGGAACCAGATGAATCAGCAGAAAGACCAGCGAAACCACCAGCCATACGACTGGAAGCGTGAGCGCGAGGCGGATGAGAATCTGCTTCATGGGCTAGTTCAACAATATACGTTGAGCTAGCTGTTGCGCACCTTGGCCAGAATATCCTGGTAAGCGCGCGCCGTGGTGCTGATGACTTCCGGGGTTCCGGCATCGACGGCGGCCAGGTTCACGAGGTCACTGCCCACGCCCAGAGCACGCGCGCCAGCGCGCAGAAAGCTTTCCGCTGTGGCCAGTGTGACGCCTCCGGTGGGAATCAGCTTGAGATGAGGAAAGGGTGCCAGCAGCGACTTCAGATAGCTGGCTCCGCCCATCGCCGAGCAGGGAAAAATCTTGACGTAATCCGCGCCCGCCCGCGATGCGGCCACGACTTCAGTGGGCGTGAGCGCGCCGGGGATCGAGAGTTTGTGGCGAGCCTTGGTCGCTGCAATCACTTCAGGATGAAAGCTGGGGCTGACCACAAACTCCGCGCCGGCATCGATGGTGGCCTCGGCCTCTTCTGCGGTCGTAACTGTTCCGGAGCCGAGCAAAAGCTTGGTGCCGTACTCCTGCTTGAGTTTGCGTAGCACGTCGAGCGCGCAAGGAACGGTCATGGTGACTTCAACAACAGTCACGCCGCCAGCGACCATGGCTTCAACGACGGCCAGGGCCTGAGTAAGATTGCGGGCGCGCAATACTGGAATAAGGCCGACGCGCTCCAAGGTTTCCGCTGTAGTTTCGGGCATGTTTCTCCTCAAGTTTGCGACTATCGGGCAATTCGAGCCGAGCCGCCTTTGATAATGCGTTCAACTTCGGCCAATGAGGCCATACTGGTATCGCCTGGGGTGGTCATGGCCAGCGCGCCGTGGGCTACTCCGCACCGCACCGCCCAATCGATGGGCTTGCCTGCAAGCAGGCCGTAGATCAGCCCGGAGGCAAAGCTGTCGCCGCCGCCGACGCGGTCGAAGATTTCGATCTCGCGCTGCGGCACATGAACGATCTGGTCTTCATACAGCGCAATCGCGCCCCATCCATTGCGACTGGCGCTGGATGCGGTGCGCAATGTGCTGGCGATGAGCCGCAGGTTTGGATACGCAGCCGCAACCTCGCGCAGCATCGCTTCATAACCGGCGATGGGCAACTCCGCAAAGTCTTCGCCGACGCCTTTGATCTGCACACCAAGCATGGCGGAAAAATCCTCTTCGTTGCCCAGCAGCAGATCGACCTTGCGCACCAACTCGCGGTTGACTTCCTGCGCCTTGGCCTTGCCGCCGATGGATTTCCAAAGAGAATCGCGGAAGTTCAGATCGTAGGAGACTGGCGTTCCGTGGCGGCGCGCAGCATCCATGGCTTCTGCGGCCACCTCGGCCGTGGAAGCGGACAGCGCCGCGAAGATGCCGCCGGTGTGGAACCAGCGCGAGCCATTGCGCTCGCCGAAGATCGACTCCCAATCGAAGTCGCCGGACTTGATCTGACTGACGGCCGTGTGACCGCGATCCGAACATCCAGCGGCGGCGCGTGGGCCAAATCCGCGCTCGGTGAAGTTGAGTCCATTGCGCACAGTGCGGCCCACGCCGTCGTAGGCGACCCATTGCAGCAGCGAGGAATCCACCCCGCCCTGCAGGATCAGGTCTTCGATCAGGTGGCCGACCGGGTTATCGGCCAGCGCTGTGGCAATGGCGGTGCGTTGCGCAAAGCAGCGGCGCAGTCCGCGGGCAACGTTGTACTCGCCGCCGCCCTCCCAGGCCTGAAAGTGGCGGGTGGTGTGAATGCGGCCCTCGCCGGGATCGAGACGGAGCATGACTTCGCCAAGGCTGAGGCAATCCCAGCGGCGCGGCGAGGTGGGAATCTGAATGGTATTCATGGATAGTATGAACCTCGAACTAAAACAGTATCGCACGAAGAAGGGGGGAGATGCGATACAATTTTCCTTTAGTAAATCGGATTACGTTGTGGTGCGGTTCGTGGAGCAAGTGTGCGTGTTTTTGGGCTTGCGACTGAATTGTGTTCTGGATTCGACAATATCGGTAGGTGCGGAGTGATAATCAACAAATGAGCGATTCAAGATTCGATTTGACGGGGAAAGTGGCCGTGGTCACCGGCGGGACCACAGGGCTAGGGTATGCAATTGCCATGGGTTTGGCCGAGGCCGGCGCGGATGTTGTGCCCAGTTCGAGGCGGCTCGCGCAGGTGCAGGCAGTGGCTGCGGAGATCGAGGCCAAGGGCCGTCGCTCTCTGCGCGTCAGCAGCGATGTGCAAGACCGCGGCTCCTTACAGGCATTGCACGATGCGGTACTGAAGGAGTTTGGCCGGGTGGATATTCTGGTCAATGCCGCCGGAGTAACGCACAAGGCACCGACGCTGGAGGAGTCCGAGGCGGAGTGGTCGCGGGTGATGGATACCAACGTGACGGGAACCTTGCGCGCCTGCCAAATCTTCGGCGCGACGATGGTGCGGGCCGGTTATGGGCGCATCATCAATATAGCCTCATTGAGTTCAACGGTGGGCTTCTATCAAGTAGCCGCCTATTCGGCCAGCAAGGCTGCCGTCTCCTCGCTGACCAAAGTGTTGGCCGTTGAGCTTGGCAAGTCGGGCGTGAACGTCAATGCCATTGCGCCGGGAGTCTTTCCCACGCCGCTGAATGCCGCGTTGATTCAGGGCACGCCGCGCGGTGAAGAGCTGATTCTGCGTACCCCGATGGGGCGCTTTGGCGAAGCAAAAGAGATTGCCGGTGCCGCGATTTTTCTGGCCTCCGAGGCCGCTTCCTTTGTTACCGGCGAAGTGCTCGCTGTCGATGGCGGTTTCCTGGCCAGTGGAGTGAATCAGTAGGAAAGCGAACAGTTGATAGCCAACAGTCTGTGGTAAAAGTCGGTTTTGAAAGGCACGACTTTAGTCGTGCCGTAAAGTCCGAAAAATCAACGCGGCTTTAGCCGCTGAGGGATGGTTTTCTAGTGTAGTGTCTCAAGCAGATGGTCGTTGATTCGTTTTGAAGGGTACGGGCTTTAGCCCCTGAGGGAATGCTGACCACCTTTTTCCTCCCTGTTGGGGGTACCCGTAACAGACGCGATGACTGAGACACTACACAAGGGATTTCGACTTTAACAGCGAACAGTGAACAGGAATCAGTTTGCGGAGCGTGAAGCATGAAAATCACCAATGCGTACGTGAATATCACCTCACCGGGACGTAACTTTGTCACGCTGAAGGTGGAAACGGACGAAGGTATTTACGGGCTGGGAGATGGCACCCTGAACGGGCGCGAGTTATCCGTGGCGAGTTATCTGACTGACCACGTAATTCCCTGCATCATAGGCCGCGATCCCTTCCAGACCGAGGATTTATGGCAGTATCTCTATCGCGGCGCTTACTGGCGGCGCGGGCCGGTCACCATGTCGGCGATTGCCGCCGTGGACCTGGCCTTGTGGGATATCAAGGGCAAGGCTCTGAATACTCCGGTCTATAACTTGCTGGGCGGCAAAAGCCGCGAGGGCGTGATGGTCTATTGCCACGCCAATGGCAAGGATATGGATCATGCGCTGGAGGATGTGGCTCGGCATCAGGAGATGGGATTCAAGGCCATTCGTGTGCAGAGCGGGGTTCCTGGGCTTTCCACAACGTATGGAATCTCCAAGGGCGCGGGCCGGTACGAACCAGCCGAGCGCGGTCTGCCCTCCGAGTATGAGTGGTCTACCGAGTTATACCTGCGCCATGTTCCGCAACTGTTTGCCAAGGTGCGCGAGACCTTCGGCGAAGAATTGCATTTATTGCACGACTGCCATCATCGGCTGACTCCCATCGAAGCGGGACGGCTGGGCAAGGAACTGGAGCCATTTCATCTTTTCTGGATCGAAGACCCCACGCCGGCCGAGTTACAAGAGGGTTTCAAACTGATTCGCCAGCATACGACCACGCCAATCGCGGTGGGCGAAGTCTTCAACTCGATCTGGGATGCGCATGACCTGATTCGCAACCAATGGATCGACTATCTGCGCATGACGCTGGTCCACGGCGGAGGAATCACCGCGCTGAAAAAAGTGGCAGACTTTGCTGACCTGTATCATGTGCGCACGGGCTTCCACGGAGCGACCGATCTTTCGCCGGTCACCATGGCCGCGGCGCTGCACTTCGATACGGCGATTCATAACTTCGGAATCCAGGAACTGATGCCGCACACCGATGAGACGAACGCGGTTTTTCCGCATCACTACAGTTTCAAGGATGGGTGGATGACTCCAGGCGATGCGCCGGGGCTGGGCGTGGATTTGGACGAGGCGCTGGCGGCAAAGTATCCCTATCAGCGCGCCTATCTCCCCGTGAATCGAAAACTGGATGGAACACTTACTGACTGGTAAGAAAATCGCATGAAAACAAAAGCTGGGCCGGAAATATTTTCCGGCCCAGCTTTTGTACAACAAGATCGAGGTTCTATCAGCTAGTTGGTGAGCACGGCCCGATAGCGGACCTTGTTTTTCTTGACCTTCTCAATGGCGGCATTGGCTTTGGCCATGGGGAATGCTTCGGTCTGTGCCTTGACGCCGTGACGGGCGGCCACGTCCAGCATCTCTCGAATACGCCACGGGCTGCCGGTGGGATTGCCGGTAATGGTGCGAACGCCGGTGATCAGCGGGAAGGCATGAACAGAGACCGGCGAGGGCGGAACGCCGACAAAACAAAGCGTTCCTGTGGGCCGCAGGGCTTGAATGTAGACGCCCCAATCCTGATCGGCGTTGATGGTGCTCAAGATGAAGTCCTGTGTGCCGGCAACTTCCTTCATGGCCTTGGATTCACGGCTATTGACGAAGTGATGCGCTCCCAGTGCCCGCGCTTCTTCTTCCTTGGTGGCGGAGGTGGAGAAGGCCGTCACTTCCGCGCCAAAAGTGCGCGCAAACTGAATGGCCATGTGCCCCAGACCACCCACGCCCACCACGCCCACGCGAGAAGACGGGTTGATGCCGTGCGTACGCATGGGGTTATAGACCGTGATGCCGCCGCACAGCAGAGGCGCGGCATGCTCGCTTTCCAGAGCATCGGGAATGGGAATCACAAAGCGCGCATTGGCGCGAACGTGGTCGGCATAGCCGCCGTGACGGTGAACGCAGGTGCCTTCCGCCGCAGGGCAGAGATTTTCCATCCCTCGGGTGCACCACTCGCAGACGCCACAGGAATCCGATTGCCAGCCCAGGCCCACGCGCTGGCCCACCACGAGCGACTGCACTTCGGAACCAACCTCCGTTACGGCACCGACAATTTCGTGGCCCGGAATGAACGGATACTGGCTGATGCCCCAATCGTTGGAGATGAGATGAATATCGCTGTGACAGATACCGCAATGGGTAATGGCGATCTCCACCTGTCGCGGCCCAAGTTCACCTGGGTCGTAGCGATAAGGCAGTAGTTCCGCTCCCGCCGCGTGTGCTGCAAGTCCTTGAATTTGTTTCATGATCGATCTGAGTCCTCACTGGAATGGCAAAAGAACCGGCGCACAAGAAAAAGCCGACTCGAAAAAAAAGCGTAAAGTTACCCCGCTGTCTATTAGTTTAAACCTCCGCCCGCCTCAATGCGCAGGTTTAAAATCTGGAAACCGTTCAAAACGCCTTCCGCAGGCGCATCCGCTGCTGCGATTGCCGATTCTCCATTCAAATTGACCTCCAGTGCATTGCGCAGGGGTTCCAGAATGTTGGCCATGGAAAGCGGCAGACTCGAAAGCGTTTGGCCGTCAACTCCCGCCTGAGTCTCGGGCACCAGCAGACTAACATAAATTCGATCGGCGGGATGCTGCCTCCCCATCTGAGCCTGTACCGAATTGAGATCGGCGGATCGATTGGAATTTCTCGGCTGGTTCATCGCACGGTCGAGTGTACCAGCATCCGAAACCAATAGGCGTAAATTTCCCGCGTTCAACCGCGTGGGCAGCGTGATGGGTATGCGAACGTTGCGCGCCGCCTGCTGCCAGGGCTGAATTGTTGCCTCGACCACCACCGTATCGCCCGCGTGAACAATATTGCCGTTCACCAGCCGCGCCGCCGCCAGTTCCACCTGCACCCGATGAGGAATCGCTTCAATCTGGAGATTGACCCCACGGACCATGCCGCGCCGGGTCTGATTCGAGTACAGGCGCACAAAGCTTTCAGCGACGCTCAACGCGGCTTCCATCGGCGTGGTAGATCCGCTGCCCGATGAGACCCAGAGATTCAGTTTGGTTGCCGGAGCACTCTCCAGATCAATGCTGCCGGTGAGATGGTAGCTGGTCTCGAAGGTGCTTTCATTGCTCTGCAACAGCGACTCGTAAACCACCACCATGACCGCCTGCGGAGTAAGAGAGGGCAGATCGAGCACATCCACGTTCAGCTTCCGGGTATCCGTCGGCGTGTGTACCGCCAGATGCATGGGAATCATCCGCGCTTTCGCCGCAAAGACGCCTCGGATGGCCGCGTCGCGATCCTCCGTGAATGCGCCGATCGTCTCGCCGGTACTGACGATCTTGAAGGCGTTCATCGGCGAGGCCAGCGTTGCCAGCACTTCGGTCGTGGTCATCGGCACAGAAACCGTTCCGGCTTGCAGAATCGGATGCCCGCAGGCCAGCAACTGCTTGGGATCAATGTAAGTCACCGTGCATGTGGCCGCCACCTCCAGGTCGCCGCGCACCAGTTGCGCGCTCACCGCCGACCCCGGAAGCACTGTCGTCAGCGCCTTTGCCGAAGCCTCCGCCGTCGTACCCGTCGCAGACGAACTGCTCATTCCGCCCGCCGCAACCGTCTCCAGGCTGGTTCCCGCCATTTTTTGTTGCCACAGCCGAATCGCCTCGGGATGAAAGCCGCTCATCAGCAGTGGCGTCTCCATCGCTCGCAAGTTCATGCCGTTATCCAGCCGCACTTCACTGCCCGACGCGCTATTCAGCAGGCTTGCGGAAGCGTTTGCGGACGATCTCGTGTCAGCATCCAAAATCGGCAAGTCGCGGACTTCAAGCATCTGTGCAATCGGCGTGATCCCGGCAATGGGGTCTTTGCTGAACTGCCCAATGCGGTAAGACAGCGCTCCCAGCAGCCGGTTGCCGATATAAACCGGGCTGCCACTCATGCCGGCCACCACGCCCGTATACTCCGGCTTGGCGCCGTGCAGTTGCGCCAGAATCATGTCGTGCCCCGGCCCACGTGCCCCCCTCAGGATACCCAGAATCTCCACTTCCATCGGCTCCGGCTTGCTCCCGGTGAAGACGGTCCACGCCGTCGCTCTCATGCCCCGGCGCAGTTCATCAAGCGGAAAGATGCCGCCGTTGGACGGAGGCGGAGCAATCGCGGCGGACGAAATCGCAGAAACCGCAGCCTGAGCCAACGTGAGAGCGGGAAAAGCAAGCAGCAGCGCCAAGCACGGCACCAGCAAGCGCGCGGCAGGCCGAATCAAAAAATGTTTCTGGAGAGTCTTCGCAGGAGTTTCCACAGTTGTTAGATTACAGCCTCCGCAACCCTCTTTCACCACCCTCCCGAACTCATCCGTAATGCTCCCGCTCTCCCATCGGTACTGTGTGCACTCCGGCGCGCCGAATCGATTGAATTTGCGCAGGCAGGCGAGCTAATTGTTAGTATGGACGGGACGGCCCAAGCAGCAAAGAGCAACGGAGGCAGAATGAAAGTTCTATTTATTGGCGGCACCGGAATTATCAGCACCGCTTCGACGCGGCTGGCAGCCGAACGCGGCATCGAGCTGACTCTGCTGCGACGCGGGCAACGCTCAGCCGATCTGCCCGAGGGCGTCCGCACCATCACCGCCGATATAGCGGATGAGGCCGCCGTGGCCAGTGCGCTCGGCAAGCAGTCCTTCGATGCGGTTGTCGATTGGATCGCCTTCACGCCTGCTGACGTGGAGCGCGATATTCGCCTCTTTCACGGTCGCACCTGCCAGTTCGTCTTCATCAGCTCGGCCAGCGCCTATCAAAAGCCGGTAGGGCACTATCTGATCTCCGAATCCACTCCGCTCGCCAATCCCTACTGGCAGTATTCGCGCGACAAGATTGCCTGCGAGGACCGTCTTCTGCAAGCCTATCGCGAAGAGGGCTTTCCCATCACTATCGTGCGGCCTTCGCTCACCTATGGCGATACGCAGATCGTGTTGGCGGTCAACAGTTGGCAGAAGTCCTATACCGTTGTGGACCGCATGAGGCGCGGCAAGAAGGTCATTGTGCCCGGAGATGGCAGTTCGCTCTGGGTCATTACTCACAATAGTGATTTCGCACAGGGTTTGGTCGGCCTGCTCGGTCATCGCCAGGCCATCGGGCACGCCTTTCACATCACTAGCGACGAGGTGATGACCTGGGACCAGTTCTATCGCATCACCGCGCAAGCCGCGGGCGTGGAGGCGCAGATCGTGCACATCGCGTCTGACTTTCTGTGCGCCTGCCAGCCCGATGAACTGGGTAGCCTGACCGGCGATAAATCCTCCAGCGTGGTCTTCGATAACAGCAAGATCAAGCGCTTCGTTCCCGGCTTCCAAGCCAAAGTGCCCTTCGCCGAAGGAATTCAACGGACCATCGACTGGTTCGATGCTGATCCCCGTCGCCAGCAGATCGACAATCAGGCCAATGCGGATTTAGACAGAATCATCGATGCCTACGAAAGTGGCCTGGCCGAAGCCGTGCGCAAGTTTCGAGCATAAGTCTCTTGCTTCCTTTCTTTCGTTTCTGCAAGAGCCAAAGCGCTCGCCAACTCGCTATCCCCGCGTAAGCGGGAGCTAACTCGCTGTTGCTACCCCAAAATGGCCTTCCCCTTTCCGTTCCCACCAGCTTTCGCCGACCAGCCGAGCATGAACCAGTAGCGCCGACCTCCCGGTCCACGTCTGTTTCTTTTTCGTCCCCCACTTCCGTTTCCAGCCCGTGAGGTATGAACTGATCTCTGACCACTGACCACTTTTTTCTCACTAGGCGCATCAGCCTTCTGGGTTGAGAATAGAGTCAATGACCACTCCGCCGCATCCCCCCCAGCATCCCACCCTGAGCCACGAGCGCGCTCGCCAACTGGCCGTCGAGGCCGGTTTCAGCGCGGCGGGCCTGGTGGCTCTGCCCCATGCGGACGAAGCGCGGACCGGCGAGCATTTCGAGCAGTGGCTACGCGCAGGTCGTTCAGGAACCATGAACTATCTGGCTCGAACCGCCGAGAGTGGTGAGCTGCTGCGCTCCCGCGTTGGGATTCCGTTCCCCTGGGCGCGCTCCGTCCTGGTCTGCGCAGCCAGCTATCATGCCGATGCGCCGCGCTCAACCGATGCTGCGGATCCGGATCAGGGCTGGATTGCCCGCTATGCCTGGTCCAGCCGCCACGATGCCTCTGGCGAGCGCCGTCCCTCCGACTATCACAAGGTTCTGCTCAAGCGACTCAAGGCACTGGAGGCGAGGCTGCACACGGAGTTCGGCGACTTCCAGGCCCGCGCCTTCGTCGATACCGGCCCGGTCGTCGAGCGTGCACTGGCCACGGTGGCCGCTCTGGGCTGGACAGGAAAAAATACCTGCCTGATTCACCCCCAGCGCGGTTCGTACAGCTTTCTGGCCGTGCTGCTGACCTCGCTGCAACCAGCGGCGGAATCTGCCCTCTCGGTGCCAGATCGCTGCGGTAGCTGCCGCCGCTGCATCGAGGCCTGCCCCACCGCCGCGCTCACCGCGCCCTACCAGATGGATGCCACGCGCTGTATCGCCTATCTGACCATCGAGCACAAGGGCATGATCGCACCCGCGCTGATGGAGGGCATGGGCCGACAGGTCTTCGGATGCGATATCTGCCAGGACGTTTGCCCCTGGAACCGCAAGGCTCCGTTCAGCGGAGATGCCGAACTAGCTCCGCGCCCGGAATTGGTCAATCCAGCGCTGGAGGCTCTGGCCGCTCTTGATGAAGCGAGTTTTGAACAAAAATTCAACGGCTCCCCGGTGCGCCGCGCGGGGTTTCTGGGGCTGCGTCGCAACGTGGCTATCGCCATGGCCAACAGCGGCTTGCAGCGTTTTGTGCCCATTTTACAGAGTTGGGCTCAGAGTGATGACAATGGCCTGCGCACAGCGGCTGTATGGGCTCTGGAGAAACTGGCCAGCTCAAAAGCGTTATCCTAGAATTACATCAGTAGAGCAGACGTTTCAGAGGGAGCATGGGCCTTCAAGCCCATGAATGAAGGGGCCTACGCGGGGCCTTTACAGGCTGCGCAAAAACTCCGTTGTAGTCTCAGTTTTGAAAGCGCACGACTTCAGTCGTGCCGATAAGCACATAGAATCATTGGGCTTTAACCCCTGAGGGATGCTTTTGGGGGGCTTTTCGTTGATTTTGCGAGGAAATGAAAGTGATAGAAGAAATCGAATCAAGCACGCAGGCGGAAGTGAAGCAGGCCGCAACAACGCAAACCGCGGACCCCATTGAAGCCACAGAAACAGCCTCCGGCTCCAAGTGGTACCGCTGGCGCAAGGACGGCAAGGAACTGATGGCGTATCTGCTGGACAGCGAGGTGCATACCTTCGCCTTCAGCGTTGCAGCCAACGCAATTCTCTCCTTCATTCCCTTTATTGTGCTGCTGTATACCATCTCCAACTCGGTCTTTGGTTCGCCGAGAATGGCGGGCGTGGTCACCGATATGGTGAATTACTTCCTGCCTTCTGTGGCCAGCAAGAATTGGTTGGCCATGCATCTGGCATCAACGGCCGCAAAACAGGGCGTGACGTTTTTCTCCCTGCTCATGATTCTCATCGCCTGCACGGGCATCTTTCTGCCTCTTGAGGTGGCGCTGAATCAGGCCTGGGGTGTGCTCAAGAGCCGTAATTACCTGGCCAATCAGGTGGTCGCTTTTGGATTGGCTATTTTAATGGTGATTCTGGGCATGGGCAGTGTCCTGTTGAATGCCGCTGCGCGCGCCGTGCTTTCCTTTCTCTTCGTTCACCAGACCAATATCAGAGTCATCGATTTTGTTCTCAATATCACGTACAAAGGAACCAGTTTCCTGTTGCTGACCATCACCACCGGCATTGCTTCGATCCTGTTCTTCTTGGCCGTCTACTGGCTGCTGCCCAATCGCAAGGTCTCGTGGCGTTCGGTGCTGCGGCCATCGATCTATACCGGCCTCATTTGGTTGGTTTCGCGCTATCTCTTTGTTCTGGTTCTTCCTCACCTGGATTTAGAGGCGCTCTACGGTCCGTTCTTCATCTCCGTCGGCCTGATCTTCTGGGCTTATGTTTCTGGTCTGATCCTCTTCGCCGGAGCGCAATTCAGCGTGGCCCGGTCGGCCAACAAAAAGTAGTTTTCATTGCAGTCCCCCACCCGCTTCGCCGACCCTGCCGCGCATGAACCTTCTTCCTGGTTTGCAGAGTATTCCTCACGCAGCGCGCACAATGAAGAGATGGGGGAAATTTCATCGCCTCCCCCAATCTTTCCGAGATGGACCAGAATTGAACATCGTACCCCCACCCCCTCCCCCTGTGGAAATCATCTCCCATCCCCTAAAAAATCAAATAACCAGCAAGGAATCAGCTACTTGTAAATATTACAAAGTTACCAATCAGTAAACAGAGAGGCCCTTTTTTGGTCGTTTTTTGCCTCAAAAAGCCCGATTTTACCCTCGAAAATGCCCTTTTTGGCCAGATTTTTGGTCAAAAAACGCCGTGCGAAGGGGATTTTCGCACGGCGTTTTTTGATAAAAAATTTTGCGGAGCCAGCTTTACTGCCGCGTGAAAGACTTCACCGCAATCGCATTGGGACCGCGTCCGGCTGGCAAAAAAGTAAAGAGCGAGCGCGATGCCGTACGCACCACAGCCACGTCCGACGAGCGCGTATCCACCACAAACAGCAGATGCCCGCCAGTCGAAAACGCCAGCGCCGCAGGACCGTCGCCCACGTGAATCCCAGGGTTCAGCAGCTTGCCGTCGTCGATGCCGTAAACCGTCACCCACTGCGAATGGAAGTTCGCCTCATAGAGCAGCGCGTTATCGCGTGAGACCAGGCCGCGCACCGGGTTCGAGCCAACGGTGTAAGCGCCGCCCACTTCGTCCGTGGTGGTGGAAACCTCTGAAATCGAGTCGGAGAGCGCGTTCGAGGCGAACAGTTCGCCACCATCTGGCTTGAGCGCCAGATGCACCGGATCATGGCCCACATCAAGCACCGCCTCCAGCCGATCAAGCTGGCCTGGATGAGTCTCAGGGCGCGCCAGAGCGATGGCCAGCAGTTGGTGACCTGTCGAGCAGGCCGCAAAGGCCTTCGAGGAATCGGGAAGAATCACCACATCCGCCGCTCCGGGGCATCCGGCAATGCTCTGGCGCAGCTTGAGCTGAGCCGCATCGAAAATGCTAACGCTGCCGCCGTGGCGATTGGCCACCACCAGCGTTTTACCATCGGGCGTAACGCGCGCCTGGACCGGCTCGTCGCCCGCGCTCACCTGCGCCACTTCGCGCCGTGCCTTCAGGTCAATCACCGAGATGGAATTCGAGCCGGAGTTGGTGACGTAAGCCAGCGTTCCGTCCGCAGCCAGATCAATCGAAACCGGCTGGCGATGCACTGCAATGGTGGCCGCTACCGAGTTGTTGGTTGCATCGATCACCGAGACCGAGCCAAGTCCATTCTCCGCGCCGGAATTGACCACATAAACCTCGTTGCGCGTGGGGCTGGCGAGCACGGCAACCGGATGCTGTCCCACCGCCAACTCGCGGTCCAGGCGCACATTCACCACGTCATAAATCGAGACGGTACCGCTGTCGCCGTTCGTGACGTAAGCGTATTCGCGATAGTTGGCCGGGTACTGAGGGAAGTCTTGTTTGCGGCAACCGTTAAGAGCTAGCGCAAAAAGCAGAAAGGCGAAGAGTCGAAGCAATGCAACGTGCCGCTGATTCATGGATGAATTCCGGAGGGAGGAGCAGGATGAAGTACCAAGGTCAAAGCTGCCCCCTCAAACCCCAAGTCTAACGGTTGAGGCTGCCAAGGGCAATTGCCGGAAGAAGTTGGCCCACGGAGAACGTGGACCAGGCGGGAGCAGACAGGCGCGTTCAGGCGCGCAGATCGGGCGTGGGAATGTTCGAAGGGCGATGGCGTATGTGCTTGTGAGGGGACCGTTTGGTAGCTGAAAAAGATGTTGGTTCTGGTGCCAGATTGAGCACTTTCAGCACGGCCAGTACGCAACGGGCAGCAAAAGAGAGTTGGCGCTCTTTGGGCTTTTGGTTCTGATCAGGCTGGGCAGAGGTTGCCGCGGCTTCCTGCTCAATGACGATCTCTTGTTCCAAGGCCGCATCGCGATGGGTGGCGGCCAGCTTCAGCAAGTATTCCGCTTCCCCCGGGCTTTTGCGGGCCAAGGCCTCTTGAGCAAGTTTTTCGTGACGCGCGGCTTCGCGGCGGTGGTATCCGACGATTTCCCCATATTGGGCTGGCACGGACAACTCCTCTCTTGCCCGGTAGTCCGGGCGGTATGCGGTGGGCCGCAGGGGCCAACCGCGTTGACTGTATAAATCCAGAAAAATGTGCGAGAAACCCCGTTGGCGGGCGTGATTCTGCCCGTTCGCGCGCTGTCTTACAGTTGGTTCATCGGCAAAAATTGGAAATACTTGAGTGCAAAGGAACTCGCGGGTCGCCTTCAAGCAACCCGCCCTTTGTCGCGCGAGAGGAAATGGGGGATTTCGACGCGCACTGGGCTTCGGGGAGAAACCCTGCGCGCTGGTTACCAAACTCTAAAGAACTAGAGCCTCTTGCAAAATTCAATTGTGAGGGGCAAGAAGCGTCAGGGCACGACTTCAGTCGTGCCGAAAGATCAGCA
>Ga0209415_10004508_pt1 | contig 25461 bp, 22 predicted proteins | sample PeaSoiSIISIP2007_FD_187696 | JGI IMG/M metagenome (GOLD analysis project Ga0209415, IMG submission 187696) | Peat soil microbial communities from Weissenstadt, Germany - SII-SIP-2007 (SPAdes) (version 2) | ecosystem: Environmental > Terrestrial > Soil > Wetlands > Peat | place: Germany... | reverse complement strand
GAACGTTGCACGGCGTGACCCGGTTTCAAATTGCCCCCTGCAGGGAGGGACCATGGTTAGGCACCGGACGTCGCCCCGAAACGGCTGCTTCTCGGCGAGCGAGCAGCTCTTTTTCGATCTCAGAGTAACCCGGCCGGCTACGGGGCAGCGCGACCGAATCGGCGCAGGCCCATGAAAACAGGCGCGAAGGTTTTTCGTGGGGCGGCGTGATGGCAATTGAACCGCGCGGTCATGCAGAAGATGCGCCCGCTCCCCTTTTCAAGCAATGAGTGCGCCGGCCCGGCGCCGGAGTCTCAGAAAAACTACGCAGTTCAGGCTGTCCCGGTTTCTCCGTCCCGGTTTCTCCCCGGTTTCTCCCCGGTTTCTCCGGCCGCGCCGTGGGTCCAGCCCGAATTGGTAGCGGAGAACGCGTCTGGCGCGACCTTAACGCTGAGCCGGTAGCGGAAAATGCGTCTGGCCCCTTTTCCGCCCTTTTCCGCTGTAGATTCCGACGAGCGAACAAAACTATGCGAAAATGTTCTACACGTCGTGGACACACGCGAGGAGCCAGTGCGGGTGGAGGATAATAGGGGTTTGCCGTTTGCGGAAAAACTATGCGCGACCGTGTGACAGCCATCTGGGGGACGCGGTGAACCGCGCAACGGCCGCAGGCCGTTGTCGCCTCGACAACGGCAACGCCCCGCAGGAGCCGGGTCTCACTAGATATGACTGACGACAATGAGGAATGCCCTGACGCCCGGACGACAGCTTCATCAGGTTGCTCGCCGAAAATCAAATCTTCTGACCTTTTGCCCGGCGATGTGTTGCTGTACCGCCCGCGTCGCCCAACCGCCGTACAGAAGAAAATATCGTCAGCAACTAATAGCCCGTACACACACGCCGCGATCTATGTCGGTGGCAGCGTAGTTGCTGAGTCAGTGGCGTGGCCGTGTCTAATCGGTGTCAGAAAGTACCCCCTCGAAAAGTCGATGAGAGGTAGTGAGTGTATCGGCGTTCTGAGAAGTCAGCTCGGATTCGGAGGTGATCGACCAGATCGTTTAAAAGCGTTCGTTGACAAAGTTCTCAAACGCAAAAAATTCTACAACCTGATTGCGGCACATAACTTCGAGCGTGATAGTAAGTACTATTTTGACAACCAACTTGAATTCATCAGAACCAACTACGGCAAGGTCACTTCACGCGAAAAATTCGCAGAGAAGAGCTTCTTCTGTTCCGCGTTTGTGGTCGCCTGTTTTTCTGTGGTCGGCATTATTGACGGTAGCGCGCAGGCCGCATATCAACCCGAGTTCTTTTCTCCCGCTGGCCTGTACAGGGACCCAACGTTCGGTTGGCTTCTTGGGTACCTACTTCCAGAAGGGGGATCGGTCCCAGACAATGACCCGCTTTTGGAAACGACCTTGTGGTGTGATTGCCTCGACGTGCGTTGGTGGCCGTAGGTCCGAGATGGTCGTCCCCCGTCCCTGCTTGGGTCGCAAGCGCTAGATTTGGGACGAAATACCGGGACAGCCTGAACTGCGGGATCTATTCCGATGGCCGTGCTCCTCCGCTGCCTCTTCAAAATAGCGCAAATTGATCCGCAGGTTCACCCGCCGCGATGGCCGACGCTTCCTCCTTCTTTGGCCGTCCGCGCGGAAACCCGTGACCGGCTATGTATTTCCACTTTCCTACCCGCCTGCAAATGATAGCGCGGCCCGCACGGCGCAGAGCTGGCCGGTTTGGCGGATTATTCGGCGCGGTAGTTGGGCGCTTCCTTGGTGATGATGACGTCGTGCACGTGGCTTTCGCGCAGGCCCGCCGGTGAGACGCGCAGGAAGCGCGCCTTGTTCTGCAATTCCGCGAGGGTGTGCACGCCGCAATAGCCCATGCCGGCGCGCAGGCCGCCTACGAGCTGGTAGACCAAATCGGCCAGCGGTCCCTTGGAGGCCACGCGGCCTTCGATGCCTTCGGGCACCAGCTTGGAGCCGGGATCCTGCTCATAGCGGTTGGCCTGGCCCTGCGACATGGCGCCCAGCGAGCCCATGCCGCGGTAGGTCTTGAACGTCCGGCCCTGGTAGAGAATGGTCTCGCCGGGGCTCTCATCCGTGCCGGCCAGCAGGCTGCCGATCATCACTGTATCGGCGCCGGCCGCAATCGCCTTGGTTACGTCGCCCGAGTATTTGATGCCGCCATCGGCCACCAGCGGAACTCCGGTGCCGCGCACGGCCCGCGCGCATTCCAGGATGGCCGTGATCTGCGGCACGCCTGCGCCGGATACCACACGCGTGGTGCAAATCGACCCCGGCCCGATCCCCACCTTGATGCCGTCCACGCCGAGCGCGACCAGCTCCCGCGCGCCTTCGAAAGTGGCCACATTGCCGGTGAGCAGTTGCACGCCGGGCTGTTTGCTCTTGATGGTTTTCACCGCCGCCATCACGCGGGTGGTGTGGCCGTGCGCCGTATCGATGGCCAGCACATCCACCTTGCGCGCCACCAGTTCCATGGCACGCTCCAGGAAATCGCCCGTGGCGCCAATCGCCGCGCCCACGCGCAGCCGGCCCTGGCTATCTTTGGCGGCGTTCGGGTACTTGAGCTTTTTTTGGATGTCTTTGACCGTGATCAGGCCTTTGAGGTTGTAGTGGTCGTCCACCACCAGCAGCTTTTCCACGCGGTGCTGGTGCAGGATGGCCTCTGCCTGTTCGAGCGTGGTGCCCACGGCCACCGTCACCAGGTTCTCCTTGGTCATCACCTCGGAAATAGGGATGTCGGTGCGCGTCTCAAAGCGCAGGTCGCGATTGGTGAGAATGCCGACCAGCTTGCCCGCTTTGGTCACCGGCACGCCGGAGATGCGGTAGCGCGCCATCAGCGCGCGCGCATCGCCGATCAACTGCTCCGGATCCACCGTGATGGGATCGACGATCATGCCGCTTTCACTGCGTTTTACGCGGTCCACCTCTTCCGCCTGCTTCTCGATGGGCATGTTGCGGTGGATGATGCCGATGCCGCCCTGCTGCGCCAGCGCGATCGCCAGGTGCGATTCGGTCACCGTGTCCATGGCGGCCGAAACAATGGGAACGTTCAGGCCGATCTCGCGCGTCAACTGGGTCCGCGTGTCGGCCTCAGCCGGCAGCACTTCGCTGCGGGCCGGCTCGAGCAGAACATCGTCGAAAGTGAGACCCTCGGTGATTACGTCTTGGATCATAGGGATTTTCCCTATGATAGCGTACAGCGCCCGCAGGCCTACGTGGCGCACGCACTCGTGCGTGCCGCGTCGAGACTCTTCTCGGCGCTTGGCGACCGTGTAGCGCAGCGTGTCGGCATGAGTGCCGACACGGCACGCACGAGTGCGTGCGCCACGACGCTGGAAACTGCGATCCACTTCCATGTCGTGCACCCGCGCACACTATGCCTTCGCCAGCACCAGCCCCGAAGGCAACTCTTCGCCAAAGATGCGGCCCAGCGCGCGGTCGTCTTCGGCTTCGCCATCGAGCACCGCCAGCAGCCGCGCGGCGTTGGGCATCGTCTCCACCTTCGCCCTGATGGCCTGGCGAGTGGCGGCCGGCAGGTCGCGCGTGGGGTCGTCGGTGCTGCGCGCCAGTGCCGCCAGCGCGTCCCCGGCTGCCGCGATGTTCAGCATCGCTTCCGCCCAGCGCGCCACAGTCGCCGGCGGCACCGCCAGGTTGACGGGGCCGTAGAACAGTTGGCGCGCGCCCAGGCGCGAGACGCACCACAGCTCGCTCTCCCTGTAATCGCCCGTCTTGATGCGTTTGATCAGCGCATCGCCCAGCTCGGTCTTGGTGCCGAGCGGCAACAGCTCCAGGCTGGAGGCCGTGCGCCACATCTCGCGCAGCAGCGCCGCGTTGATACGCTGCGGCTTCTTATTGCCCCGCGGCAGCAGGAAACCCGACAAACGCTGGTACACATCGGCCTGCTGGTTGCGGTTGAGGCCACCTGCGACGCGGCCCCAAAAAATCCACCAATCGATCTCGCATTGCACCTGGTTCGCGTACGTGATGCCGCCCGAGTAGAGGCGGCGCGCCTGTTCGATGCGGAAATCGTCGCCCGGGTAGCCGAAGCCGGGGCGCAGGCAGAAGCCGGCCAGGTTCAACCAGCGAATCTCAAATGCCGGGCTCTTCTTGCGGCCGGCGGCGGCGGTGAGAAAAGCGTCGCCCATCTGGCGGATGGCGGAAAGCGGCCAGGAATTCCGGCCCAGGCCCATGGCTTGCTCCAAACGCGCCGGCAGTTCCTCGGGCGGAATGGGCGATTTGGAACTTGCGGCGAATACCTCCTCGATCAGCGACAGCGAAGACGCCAGCGCCTGCTCGCTGACCACCGCGGCGGCCTTGCGCTCCACCGGCTGCTCGGCGGCCGGCTTGCGGAGTTGGAATTCCAGGTTCCAGCGGTTGTCGCTGATTTTCGATTCGCACCAGGTTTCGAGCGTGCCGATTTCGGTGAGCCTGGCCCCGAGCCTGACCGGAATCAATCGCTCCTCCGCCTTTTTGCCGAAGCGGATCACGGCGTGCAGCGGCGCGTGGCGATGCAGTTCGGCGTCGTCGGCCGCGAATTCAACCACGTCGCCCAGCCGGTCTGTGGTGCGCGTGAGCGAGCTGTACAAACGAAACGAGACCGGCCGATTGGCCACCAGCTGCAACGCATCGTTATCGATCCCGATCGCCGTTCCCTCCTCGGTGCCGGGCGGCACCAGGGTCACGGCGGAGAATTTGCCGTCGTGCGCCTCGCCCAGCGCGATGTAATAGGTGCGCGGCAAACCGCCCCGCACCAGGACGCCGCTGCCGGTGGAGCGCACGTAGGAGTAATATGCCGCGCCGCGCGCCACCGCCAGATCCAGTTCGCTGTTCTCCAGAATTTCCGGGCGCCGGCCGTACCAGCGCGCCATCACGTCCGCCACGCGTTCCTGCAAAATGCCGGGGATGAAAAAGCCGCCGTTGAACAAGATGGCGTCCGGCGTCTGGCCGAGCGGCTCCAGGAAAGCGTTCAGGTGCCGGGTAATGGCGGCATCGGAAACGTAAGGCAGGCCGAGCTCGCGGAACAGGCTGCGGGCCTCCTCCTTGGGCGCCTCGCCGCGTTCGGTGAAGGGCAGAAAACCTTCCAGCGCCAGCTCCAGCGCCTCTTCGCGCCGGATTTCGCTGCGCAGCGTTTTGCCGATCAGCGACGAGCCGGAGCCGAGCACCGTGATCTCGACCGCCTGCAAGTCGGGATCGTTGAGCAGCTTCTCCTTGGCAGCGGAGCACTGGCGCCGAAGTCCGCTGCGCTGGCGGATGGAAAGCTTCGCGCCGAGCTTGGTCTCCACCAGCCAGGCCAGCGTCAAATCCAGGTTGTCGCCGCCCAGCAGCAGATGCTTCCCCACCGCGGTGCGGGTGAAGTCGATCAGGTCGCCATCGCGCGAAACGCGAATCAGGCTGAAGTCGCTGGTGCCGCCGCCAACGTCGCAGACCAGCACCGTCTGGCCGTCGAAAAGCTTCTTCCGCGACTGCGCCAGGTTGTTCGCGATCCAGGAATAGAAAGCGGCAGCCGGCTCTTCGAGCAGCGTCAGCCGCTCCATTCCGGCATCGCGCGCCGCCATCACCGTCAGCTCGCGCGCCTCTTCGTCGAACGAGGCGGGGACGGTGAGGACGATGTCCTGAGCGGCCAGCGGCGCGCCCTGCGCCCGATCCCACTCCTCGCGGAACTTGGCGAGAATTCGCGCCGAGACCTCGACCGGGGAGAGCACGCGGCCCGTCTCCTGCGAATCCCAGGGAAGGATTTTCGCCGTGCGGTCGACGTCCGGATTCGACAGCCAGGATTTCGCCGAGTGCACCAGCCGCGTTGGCACCAGCGCCCCTTGTTCGCGCGCGTAGACCCCCACCGGCTGGCCCTCTTCGAGAAACAGAAACGACGGCAGCGTGCGGCGCGCTTCGATCCGCCCGGCGGCGATCAATTGCGGCGTCTCGAAGACGTGGACCGGCGGAAAATCGCGGTCCTGGGCCTCGCGCTCGTCAATCCAGGCGAGCGCCGAGTTGGTGGTCCCGAGGTCTATGCCAACTTTCATGGGATGCTATGCAGGCTTCAGACGTGGCGCACGCACTCGTGCGTGCCGCGCCGGCACTGATGCCGACGCTCGGCTTCCCATGCGCGAGCAGGTGTCGAGAAGAGTCTCGACACGGCACGCACGAGTGCGTGCGCCACACCGGTCGCCAGGATTCGGCATGGTCGTTTCACGATCTACGCTCAGCAGCGACTTCGCATCTTCGAAGGCGATTATCCTGCTAGCCGGGATGCGCTCGCCGCGATCGGCCAGCCGCGCAGTCTTGCGGCCGCGTTCAAAGAAGGCTTCTGGGCTCTCCACCCGAATCTCAGTCTTCCACATGTTTCATTCCTTTCACCAGCGTACTGCGCCCGAAATTCTGTCAGTTAACGCAGAGACCTGTGGGGCAGGCGCTTTCGCCTGCCAACTTCGTATCTACAGCCGTAGCAAGGTTGGCAGGCGGAAGCGCCTGCCCCACTGCCATACATACTGGTGACTCTCCATGAAGCGCCACTGGCATCGCCTACGGAGCCGTCACTCGATCTCGATTTCCGCTGGGGCGATGACACTGGCGTCCCTTCCCGCCAGCGCCGGCAGATCGATCTTCACCGCTCTCCAGCCCTTGTGCCGCAGCGTGCCACCCGCAGGCGGCTTGGCGGGTACGTTGCCGATGAACTTGACGACGCTCGAATCCGCCGAAGGCGCTTTGGCGAATGTGCCCTCCACGCCATCGATCACCGGCTCCAGCGCGATCGTGCGCCGCAGCGAGTCGCGGCATTGGTCGTGCAGCTCGCGCACGGCGGCGCCGACCTGATCGTCGGCATATCCAGCGATGTCTTCCATCAAAAAGTCCACCAGGCGCGCGTCGCGTTGCAAAATGGCAAGAAGCTGTAGAGCGCCATCCGACACGCGGGCCGCGGGAGCCGCCGCGGCGGCAGCCTTCGGCGCGGCGGAGGGTTTGGCCGCGGCGGCGGCGCGCCGCGTCAGACGCAACCCGTCCAACACGCCGTCGGACAGCGTTCCTGAAAACAAAAGGTCGAAAAACGAGCGGAAGGCAAGAACAATGCGGCTCACTGTGGCTCCAGAGTTTTAGGATAACGAAGAATCCGCCGCCGAGTTTACCGGCGGCGACACACGGTTGCATGAAAGGTAGGACAGGCCATCGCCTTTTGTGGCCTGTCACTGCCAGCGAAGACAGGCGACAAGAACCGATCGCCTGTCCTACCGATATCGGTTACGTCCGCGAGTGCACCAGCGTGGCCTGTCGCAGCCGGTCGAGCTGGCGGCGGGCGATGTCGGCCCACTGGCCGCCGCGGTCCAGCTTCAGATAATTCTTCCAGTGGTGCACGGCCTTGAGGTTGTCGCCCAGGCGTTCGCACAGCAGGGCCAGGTTGAAGTGGGCGTCGGCGTACTGCGGATTCAGATCCAGCGCCAGCCGGTAATGCTCCAGAGCTTCGTCGAGCCGTCCCAGTTCATCGTAGAGATTGCCGATGTTGAATTGCGCCAGCGGATATTCCGCGTCGGCGTCGAGCGCTTCGCGGTAGTAGGTTTCGGCCTCGGCGAATTGGCGCTGGCGATAATAGATGGTGCCCAGGTTGACCAGCGCGCCGGCGGCCTCCGGGTTGAGCTGCAACGCCTTCTGGTAAGCCTCGATGGCTTCTTCGACGGGGGCGCCGGTCTCTTCCAGGTCGAGCCCCCTCTGGAACCAGGATTCCGCTTCGCGCAGCCGGCCGCCGCCGGCCTTCCGGTCGGGAAACGCCGCCAGGGCGCCCAGTTCGGCGGTTTCGAAGTCGAGCAAAATCTGGCCACTGATGGCTTCCATTTTCTGCCCGGCGATGTGCACCGCGATCTTGCGGCCGTCGGAGACGATGCGCAACTCGGAAAGCGGCTGCTCGACGGCCAGCTTCCGGCGCAGCGACACCAGCGCGCGGCCGATTTGCCTCGGCTGGATGCGGTTCTCGCGCAGCTTGACGATGGTCTGGATGGCGATCAGGTCGGAAAAGGAATACGTTGCCGACGCTGGAATCAACTCCTGGCGCTCCCAGCTTCGCAACTGGCGCTCGGAAAGGCCGAATTGGCGCAAAACATCGGCCCTCGAGTATTCCTCTTTCGGCGCCTTGGGCAGCACGCGACCATTCTAACAAGGCGCTCCCTCAGGGGGCGAAGAAATCGAGACGATGGGGTGCAAGCGGCGAGATAAAGTGCGTGTTTGTGTCTTCGATGAAGCGGCGGGACGAGGGCGTCCCGCGCAGACCAGGGGGTCTGCCCCACAAGGAGCGCGACCCCTTTGCCGTAAAAAGTACTTGAAGAATGGCCGGTGCGGCGGTACTCTAGAAACATGGCGACTCCCAGGCCGCAGCCCGTGGAACTGCACGCCCACGCGATGGACAACTTGCAGTATATCCGCAAGACCATCGAGCGGGCGGGTTCGTTCACGGCAGTGCCGGGCGCCGGCGGAATTTTGATGGGTTCGACAGCGCTGGCAGCCGCCTGGGCGGCCGGGCCCGGGGCGCACGGCGCGCGGTGGGTTGCGGTGTGGATGGCGGAGGCGATGGTGGCGGCGGCGATCGGCGTGGCTGGGTCCGCGTGGAAATCGCACCGCGCCAGGCTCTCCTTGCTCTCGGGGCCGGGGCGAAAATTCGCGGCTGCGTTCACACCGGCCATGGCGGCAGGCGCATTGTTGACGGCCGTGCTCTTCCAGCATGGAATGACAGCCTTGCTGCCGGGGCTGTGGTTGCTGCTCTATGGCTCGGCCATCGTATCCGGCGGATCGGCTTCGGTCCGGGTGGTGCCACTCATGGGGTTTTGCTTCATGGCCGCCGGCGCGGCGGCGCTTTTGGCGCCCGCAGCCGGTTGCACGCTGCTCGCCGCCGGTTTCGGCGGGCTGCACATTCTTTTCGGTCTGATCATCGCGGTGAGATATGGCGGCTAGAGAAAGCACGGTTAAGAAGGAACGGGAAAAGCGGTCCGCGGCGGCCCCGGTGGCTGCGCCGCCGGCCAGTGCGCACAAGCTCGACCGGCTGGTGCATGAACGCCTGCGCCTGGGGATACTGAGCGCGCTGGCGGTCAACGAATCGCTTACCTTCAATGAGCTGAAGCGGCTCCTCGACACCACGGACGGCAACCTGAGCGTGCACGCGCGCAAGCTGGAGGAGGCGGGATACGTGGGCTGCGCCAAGTCCTTCGCCAACCGCATGCCGAAGACCGAATACCGTCTGACAGCGGCCGGGCGGCGGGCGCTCGAACGCTACCTCGATCACATGGAAGCGCTGATCCAGGCCACGCGCGACAAATGAGGTTCTTTTTTATGCCTATTAACTTTGAAATGCAAAGTACTCTACATGCAGCCATCATCATGGATGGCAACGGCCGCTGGGCGCTGGCTCGCGGCCTGCCCAGATTCGCCGGCCACCGCGCCGGTGTGGATGCGGCGCGCCGCGTGGTGGACTCAGCTCCTGAAAACGGCATCGGCGTTCTGACGCTGTTCGCCTTTTCGAGTGACAACTGGCGCCGTGAGCCGGCGGAGGTAACGGCCCTGATGCGGCTACTCGCGTGGTACCTGGAGAGCCAGACGGAGAGTGCGATCGCGGCGGGCGTGCGCGTGGAAGCGATTGGACGGAGAGACCGCCTGCCGGGAGCATTGGCCGCGGCCATCGCCGCCACGGAATCGGCCACGGCGCGGGGCACCAGGCTGCAACTGCGCGTGGCGCTCGACTATTCCGGCCGCGACGCCATTCTGGCCGCCGCCGGCGGTGCGAACGAGCTTTCCCGCGCCGGAATCGATCGGCGGCTGGGGCCGCCGGTGGACCTGCTGATCCGCACCGGCGGCGAGCGGCGCCTGAGCGATTTCCTGTTGTGGGAGAGCGCCTACGCCGAGCTGGTGTTCTCGCGCGTGCTGTGGCCGGATTTCGGCGCCGCTGAGTTGGCCGCGGCAGTCCGTGATTTCCGCTCCCGCGACCGCCGCTTCGGTGCCGTCCCGCAGACCGCCGTCCGCTGTTCGTCCGGCTGGCTGGACTAACTAGTCCGTGGCGCTGGCAGTCATGCCTGCTGTGTCGAGAGTCATCTCGACATTTCTTAGATTTTGCTGCGCGTGCCGCTTTTCGATTACTCGGAAACATCGCCACGACTGGCGACGCCACACGCAAGACTGCCGGCGGCACGCCCTGGCGTCGCGAAAAGTCGCGACGCGGCACGCACGAGTGCGTGCGCCACGGACACCTACCGCGTCCCCACCTTTGCGGCCTTGCCCAGCTTCACGGCGTTTTCCATCAGACGCAATCCGTGGCCGTCCTCCGCGGTGAGAATCGATTCCGGGTGGAACTGCACCGCTTCGATCGGCAACTCGCGGTGGCGCACGCCCATAATCACGCCATCGGTAGATTCGGCGGTCACTTCCAGGCAGGCGGGAAGCGTTTCCCGCCGCGCGAACAGCGAATGGTAGCGGCCCACCGCGAACTCTTCCGGCATCCCTTCAAAAATGCCGATGCCGCGGTGGCGCACCGTGGAAGGTTTGCCGTGCACCGGGTAATCGAGCACGCCCAGCTCGCCGCCGAACGCTTCGACAATGCCCTGCAGCCCCAGGCAAACGCCGAACACCGGCACGCCCAGCCGCACGGCGGTCTTCACCAGTTCCGGCACGCCGAAATCCGTGGGGCGTCCGGGCCCGGGCGAAATCAGGATCAGGCCCGGCGCCACGCGGTCGATCAACTCGGGCGGGAAACCGGCGCGATACGTCACCACCTCGGCGCCTGTCTGGCGCGCATAGTTGGCCAGCGTGTGGATGAAGCAATCGTCGTTATCGACCAGCAGCAGACGCACCCCGGCGCCCACCGCTTCGCGCTCCGCAGCCGCGGGCGCCGGTGATTTCGCACCCAGCGCGCTGAAGAAGCCGGTGGCCTTGAGCCGCGTTTCGCGCTCTTCCATGGCCGGCACGGAATCGTAGAGCAGGGTAGCTCCCGCCGGATACGTCGCCACGCCGTTGCGCAGGTAGGTGGTGCGAATCAGGATGCCGGTATTGATGTCGCCGTTGAACGAGATCATGCCGATGGCGCCGCCGTACCAGCCGCGCGCATCTTTTTCGAGGGATTCGATCGCCTGCGCCGCCGCTTTTTTCGGCGCGCCAATCAGCGTCACCGCCCACATGTGGCTCAGGAAAGCGTCGAGCGAATCGAAACCCTCCTTGAGAAACCCCTCCACGTGATCCACCGTGTGAAAGAGGCCGGCATAGGATTCGATCAACCGCCGCCCGATCACCTTCACGCTGCCCGGCTCGCAGACGCGCGATTTGTCGTTGCGGTCCACATCCGTGCACATGGTCAGCTCGGATTCTTCTTTTACGGATTTCAGCAGCTCGCGGATGTTATCGGCGTCGCGCAGCGGATCGCCGGTGCGCTGTGCAGTGCCGGCAATCGGGCAAGTCTCCACGCGCTGACCCTCCACCCGCATGAACATTTCGGGCGAGGCGCCCACCAGTTGCTCTTCGCCGAATTGCAGCAGGAACTGGTATGGGCTCGGGCTGGCCCGCTGCACCTGCTCGAACAATTCGGAGGCTTTGCCGGAATAGGGAGTCGAGAAGGTCTGGCGCAGCACCACTTCGTAATAATCGCCGCGCCGCATGCCCTCGCGCACCTTTTCGACACCGGCCATGTACTCTTCGGGCGTCTGGTCGGAAACAATCGGACCGGCCTTGACGCGTTTCGCCGGCTTGATTCGCTCCGCATCGCGCGCCAGACCGGCGGTCGAGATTTCCCCGCGCCGGAAATCGTAGCGGAAGCGCTCGATCTTTTCCTTCTTCCGATCCATGAACCAGATGTCGTCGCAGAGGAACAGGTGCAGGTCTTTGTGCCCGTCGCGCGCCAGCCTCTTTTCGATGGGCTCGAATTGAAACAGCAGGTCGTATCCGAAAGCCCCCAGCAGGCCGAGCCGCGAATCCTCCTCGCCGCGGAACTCTTCGATCAGCGCGCGCAAAATGGAAAATGCGGACGGCTGTTTGCTGCGCTCCTCTTCCGGAAACAGCGCGGGCAGCGGCTTCAGACGGCCTTCCAGCGCGCCTCCGGCAGAGGATGCGAATTCCTCCCAATGCGGATGCGGGGCGATCACCGGCGAGAGGATCTCCAAGATCTTTCGCCCGCGCTCGTTCAGCGGCCGGAACTCCACGCGGCGGTCATAGGAGACGATCTCGAGCGGCGGGCGAGTGGAAGCGACGTCCCAACGCGAGTAGCGCCCGGGATACTCGTATCCCGAAGAGAGATAAATCCCACGGTGCCGGTCCAGATCTCGCAGAAGATGCTTCAGCCCCTTGCTGTAATTGCCTTGGGAGGCTGAACGGGTGACCTCAATTCCGTGGGGAGTCGTGTGGCGATAGTCGCGCATAGGTTGCTCCCGGGGAAATTATTTCTCAAGGATAGCAGACCAATGCGCGGAAGCGCGCCAGAATGTCAGCGGCTGCGGCCGGCGCGGTCTTCAAATCGTGGCCGGCGCCTGACACAACGAACAAATCCGTGTGCGCAGGGATCATCGTCACCGCCGCGCGCAACTCTTCGACGGTGGCGAACGGGTCCGCAGTGCCGTGGACGAATAGCGCCGGGGTGTGCAGCCCGGGGAAAAAGCTGGTGCGCATCTGCTCAGGCTTGCGAGGCGGATGCAAGGGATAAGAGAGCAGCAGCAGAGCGGTGGCGAACTCGCTGTTCTCCGCGGCGGCCATTGCGGTTTGCCGGCCGCCGTAGGAATGGCCGCCGGCAAAGACGCGCCCTGGAGTCAGCTTCCGCAGCGCGTCAACCGCGCGCGCAATACCCTCCCGATCCTTGGGTGCCTGGGCTGGAAAGGGCGGCCCCTTGGGCCGCGCGATGCGAAACGGCAAATCGTAACGGAGCACCAGGTAGCCGGCGTCGGCCAGTGCCGCCGCCATCCGCGCCAGCAACGGCGCGTTCGCGTTCGATCCGGCGCCATGGGTCAGCGCGAAGGCATCGCCATTGGCAACCAGAGGCCGGTGCAGCAGGCCGCGGACGCCCGCGGTTTCCAGTGCCTCGATCATCACTGGGCTTTCGCGTTCAGACCGCCGGCGATTTTCGCCAGCATGGTGCGCGGCGCGAGGCGCGATCCGAAAACGATCAAACGGTTGCGCGCTCCGGCGACGATTTCGGGTTTGCCGGCCATCATGGCTCGGTAACCCTGGCGCGCCACACTGGCCGCATCCATCGCCGGGCCGCGAAACAGCTTGCTCGATTGCATGCCGGCAGCCGCGAAGAACCCGGTGGTGGTCGGCCCCGGGCAGAGGACGGTCACGGTGACGCCGGCGCCCTTGGTTTCGGCGGCGATGGCATGCGAGAACGAAACCACGAACGCCTTGGTGGCGTAATAGACCGACATGAATGGCCCGGGCACGAACGCCGCCGTGGAAGCCACGTTCAGAATGCGTCCGGAGCGGCGCGCCAGCATGGCCGGCAGAAACAGTTTGGTCAGGTGGGCCAGCGCCGTGACGTTGACCTCGATCATGCGCGCTTCCTCGGTCCAATCGGTTTCGGCGTAGGGACCTTGCAGGCCGAAGCCGGCGTTGTTGATGAGAATGTCGATGGGCGTCTGGCCGAGTTGGTCGCGGATGGCTTCGCGCGCAGTCGGCTCGGCCAGATCGGCAGCGAGGACGCGCGCCTCCACGGCGTGATCGCGTGCCAGGCTCTCCGCCAGCGCTTCCATCGGCTTGGCGCGGCGTGCCACCAACACCAGGTTGTGGCCCTCAGCCGCGCAGAGCTTGGCCAGTTCCGCGCCGATGCCGCTGGAGGCGCCGGTGATCAATGCCGTCGGGCGCGCCACCGGTTACTCTTTCTTCTTCAGTTCGTGGTCGTGCGCCAGGATGAACTGGCGAATCTCGCCGGCCATGCCGAGCAGTTTCTCCCACTGCTCTCGGTAGAGCGTCACCGGGAACCGGCCGAGTCCGTACACCGACAGGCCGCCCTTTTCGCTCACTTTCAGCGACATTTGCCCTCGTGGCCGCTTCAACGCTTCGTTTTCGGCGCGAAGCCGCTCAATTTCCGCTTGCAGTGCTTTTTCGTCTGGCATGGCGAATCCAGATTCCAGTGATACCACACCGGGCAAGCTGAAGCGTGCCCTACCACCGCTCCCTGCGGTCGCGGCTCTGAAACGCATCAGAGCCGCGACCGCAGGGAGCAGTTGGCCCAGCGTTAGCCCTATACCGTTTCCGCCAGCTTCTCCACTCGCACGCGGGCGATGCGGTTGCGGTCCATCTCGATCACCGTGTAGCGGCGGCCTTCATGCTCCACCTGGTCTCCGGCGTGCGGGATGGCGCCCAGGCGAAGCAGCAAAAAGCCGGCCAGCGTCTCAAAGCCGGCATCCACCGGGATCTCGATGCCAAACTCGGTTTCCAGATCGCGGATGCGCGTGGCGCCGTCCAGTTCGATTTCATCGGCATCGGCGTCGCGGCGCAGGTCCTTCTCGTCGTGCTCATCCTCGATCCGGCCCACCAGGTGCTCCAGCACATCCTTCACCGTCAGCATCCCCACGATAGTGCCGAATTCATCCACCACCATGGCTATGTGGGAGTGGCCGGCGCGGAATTGCTCCAGCATCTGCGAGAGCGGCTTGGTCTCCGGCGCCACCAGGTGCGGGCGCAGCAGCCGGCCGATGCGAAAGCTGCGGCTGGACTGGCCGGAGCGAATGGCGCGCCGCCGCTCCTCCCAAACCGGCAGCAGGTCCTTGTAGTGCAGAATGCCGATGATCTTTTCGGGCGATCCCCGGTAGACCGGCAGCCGCGAATGCTTTTCCGAAATCATGGTGCGCAGCACTTCATCCAACGTGGCGCCGGCTTCCACCGAAACCATGTCGTTGCGCGGCACCATGATCTCGCGGGCCACAACGTAGTCCAGGTCGAGCACGCGGTGGATCATGTCCTCCTGCGCCTCCGGCAGGTACCCCAGGCCACGGCTGGAACTGACGATCAGCTTCAGCTCCTCGGCCGAATGGCCGCCGTGCGCCGCGTTTTTCAACTTCAATGCGCGGGTGATCACGCCGGCGGAACGCTCGACCACCACTACGAATGGCAGTGACAGGCGGTAAAAGACCAGCAGCACCGGCGCCACGATCGCCGCCATCCTGTCGGCCTGGGCGATGGACAGATTCTTGGGAACCACCTCACCCAGCACGACGTGCAGATACGAGATCGCCAGGAAGGCAATCACCAGGCACGCGCCATGCAGGATGTTGACAACCAGCGGACTGGTCACCGGATGCAGCCAGGAAACCAGTATCTGGTATACGGTATTCTCTCCGGCCCAGCCCAGCCCCAGGCTGGCCAGCGTGACGCCAACTTGGGTTACCGACAGCAACCGCCCCGGATTCGATAGCAAGCTGAGCGCCGCCTGGGCGCCGGCGGCGCCGTTCTCCGCCATTTGCCGCAGCCGCGAGTGCCGCACCGAAAGCAACGCCACTTCGGCGCCCGCGAAAAAACCGTTCACTGCAATCAGCAGCGCGACCAGAACGATGCGAAATGGGAAGTAGGGCACAGTCCGCCGAACACATTTTAGCCGAGATCTCTAACCAAAAGGTCTCGCCGGACGTCTATATAGGTAACCAACTAACTGAGGTTCGCATAATGCGGTGGCCGGCGCAGTTGGCGGCGCGAAGCCTTCCTCACGCGCGGCGCGGCGTCGAGCCGGTCACCTCGTTATGCGAACCTCAGCCACTCCGTTACGTAGGCGGGCGCATATCCCTCAGGGTGTGCGCCCTCTTTCTTGCCGGCGCGCCAGCCGGATGCCCGCCCGCGGCGTTTATCATTAGAGTCTAGCCCTGAATGTCGCATTCCGCACTGGCACGAATCTTGAAGGTCGTGAATTTCTTGATAGCCGGGGCCGTGGTGGCGGCCCTGGTGGTGGTGTATTGGTGCGTCTGGCGGCCACTGCCGCAGCATTCCGGGTCCATTGAAGCTCGGGTAGCGGCGTCCGCCGTAGTGCGATTTGATACCCACGGCGTGCCGCACGTTCAAGCTTCCAACCTGGAGGACGCTCTGTTCGTGCAGGGCTATGTGACGGCGCAAGACCGCCTGTTTCAAATGGATGCGCTGCGCCGCCTGGCCGCGGGCGATCTGGCGGAGGTGGTGGGCGCCGCGGCGCTGGAATCGGACCGCGACTCCCGCCGCCTGCGAATGCGCCGCATCGCCGAGCGCGCTTACGTCGACCTGCCGGCGCCGGACCGCGCGGCGATGGCCGCCTACGCCCGCGGCGTCAATGCGTTCGTGAACGGGCATCTCGCCAGCCTGCCGCTCGAGTTCCGGTTGCTCGGCTATCAGCCGCGCCCCTGGAGCGTGGTGGATTCTCTTCTCATCTGCCTGCACATGTTCCGCACGCTCAGCACTTCCTGGCGCGACGATTTGCTCAAGCGCGACATGCTGGCACACGGCGACGCGCACAAGGTCGATTTTCTGTTTCCGGCGCGCAGCGGCGGGGAGCCGCCGCCGGGCTCCAACGCCTGGGCTCTGGTGGGCAGCCGCACGGCTTCCGGCAAGCCACTGCTGGCCAACGATATGCACCTGGAGTACGGGCTGCCGGGTATCTGGTACATGACGCACCTGGAAGCGCCCGGCATCGACGTCTCCGGTGTGGCGCTGCCCGGCGTTCCCGGAATTATCGTGGGCCACAACCGGCGCATCGCCTGGGGCATCACCAACCTCGAATTCGACGCCCAGGATCTGTATATCGAAAAGTTCGATCCTCGAACCGGCCGTTATCTCTACCACGGCCAGACGGAACAAGCGCGGCTGGAGCGCGAAATCATTCGCGTGAAGAATCAGAACACGGTGGAGATGCCGATCTGGGTCACCCGTCACGGGCCCCTGTTCGTCACTGAGAACGGCACGCAAATGGCGCTGCGGTGGGTCGCCGCCGAGCCTGGCTTCGTCCAGTATCCGTTCCTCGATCTCGACCGCGCGCAGACCTGGCCGGAATTCAGGGCCGCCCTGGAGCGCCTGCCGGGCCCGGCCCTCAATTTCGTCTACGCCGATACCGGCGGCAACATTGGCTATCAGGTGGCCGGCAAATTACCCGTGCGGCGGGGCTTTGCCGGGGATGTGCCGTTGGATGGATCGTCCGGCGACTTCGAATGGGATGGCTTCATCCCGTTTGGTGAACTCCCCACCGCCTTCAACCCGCCCGGCGGAATCATCGCCACTTCCAACCAGGACCCGTTTCCCGCGGACTATCCTTACCAGGTCAATGGCCGCTTTGCGCCGCCGTACCGCGCCAGCCAGGTGCGCGCGCGCCTCCAGTCGCGGAAGGGCTGGCGGGCCGAAGACATGCTCGGCGTCCAGTGCGACGTGTATTCGGCGTTCGGCAAGTTCCTCGCCCGCCAGTTGGTGGCGGCGTATGACAACCGCCACGCCCACGTCACGAATCTCGAGGATGTTGTCGCCATGCTGCGCGCCTGGAACGGGCAGATGGAGATTCGCGAGGGCGCACCTTTCCTCATCGCGCTGGCCTTCGCGCACGTGCGCACGGCGCTGGCCGAAAACGCCGCCCCCGGCGCCGCGGGCCAGTACGACATTCCCATGAGCTCCGCCGTGGCGGAAACACTGCTGCGCGAGCGCCCCGCGGGCTGGTTTGCCGACTACGATCAGATGCTCTTGACCGCCCTGGTGGATGCGGTCGAAGAGGGTGAGCGCATCCAGGGGCGCGACCACCGGCACTGGCAGTACGGCGCCTATTCGAAGATGTTCATCGTCAATCCCGTCATCCACCAGTTCCCCTGGATCGGCAAGTATTTCGATATCGGACCCGTCCCCATGAGCGGTTCGCCGGTCACCGTGAAACAGATCACCGCCCGCCTGGCGCCCTCCATGCGGATGGACGCCGACCTTGCCGATTGGGACCGCTCGCTGCTCAACGTACCGATTGGCCAATCCGGCCAGGTGCTGTCGAGCCATTACCGCGACCAGTGGGACGCCTATTACGCCGGCCGCAGCTTCCCCATGCAGTTCCAAAAAATCGACGCCTCCAGCACGCTGGAGTTCCGGCCCGCGAGGCAGTAGGACAGACGATCGCTTTCTGTCGTCTGTCGCGCCTCAGCAGCGGGCGCGCCGCCTGACAGACGACAAAAGGCGATCGTCTGTCCTACCTGCTGCTCAGACCCGGACCAGCACTTCGCGCAGCCGCTCCCGGGTGAGGAAGAACTTTACCGATTGGAAATCGGCAAACAGCTTTTCCAGACCGCGGTTGTTGAACAACTGCACCGCCCGCCGCGTGCCGCGCTGCGTCAATTGCAGCGAGCTCAGTTCGAGGATGCGGAAGGTGTAACAGGGAACTGTTTCGAGTTTGTCGTCCGATTCGAAGAACGCCAGCATCTGGCTCTTCTGCCGCGCGATCTTGCGTACCCGCGAGACGACCGCGTGCAGCAAGGCCGGCGCCAGGTATTCGAGCGAGTCCCACAGCAGGACGCCGTCGAAGTGGTCATCCGGATAGTCCAGCGCCTGCCGCAGAAAAAAGTCGATGCGGCCGGGATTGGAATGATCGACCGTGTCGTCAGCGCCGAACGTTTCGTGCAAAATCTGGAGAAAGTCCTCGGAATAAAGCCGGTGCCCCAAGCTGGTGATGAAGTTCACGTTTTCTTGAGACACGCCGCCCAGGTCGAGGATGGTCAGACCGGACTGTCCGCGAATATCCAGGAAGAATTCTTCAAGCGCACGGCTGTGCCGCGTGCTGACCACTTCGGGATCGCCGGGCGCGGCATGGTGAAAGCGGCCCGGTGGCTCGCCGCCTGCCGCAGGACTTCCGCGCTGGCCACGCAAAAAGCTCTTGAGTGGTCCTGGCAGCGGCATTGGCTACGCCGGGGCCTCAGCGCTTCACTTCGGCGACGGCGATAGCCGGCGCCGGAGGAGTGGCCGCCGGTGCGGCCGCTGGCGGCTTGGGAGCAGTCCGGGCAGGCTCTGGCTTGATGATATCGATGCTGCCCTTGAAGTACGCGCCGTCCTCGATGATGATACGCGCCGTGCGGATATCGCCCACCAGGCGCGCGTCTTTGCGGATTTCGATTTTATCGGCCGCTTCCACATTGCCCTGAATGGTGCCCAACGCAACTACTTCACGCGCCTTGACGGCCGCGTGGATATTGCCGTTGGGGCCGACGGTGAGCTTGTGTTCCAGCAACTCCACCGTGCCCTCCAGGTCTCCGTCGACATACAGGTCTTCCTTGCTGAAGATCTGGCCAACGATCTTGACTGCCTTCCCGATGCTGGCCATTCCACTTCGGGAGTCCGCATCGAATCTTGCGCTGGGCGTACTGGACACTGGTGCTGCCTCCTTCTTCGAGTCTGAAAAGCTGGGAGCCGCGGGTGTTGCCACCGGACCCGGCGGGTAGCTGGCTGGCGGGACGAACGGCCTTTGCGGTTCTTCCTCCCGGCGCTTATTCCACATGAGGGCGCCCTCCTGGAACTGAAATGATTGCGTGCATGATGCTGCCTCTTCAGTCTAACAAGGGCGAGAGAGAAAAGGGATACACCTTTAGTCCAGCAAAAGGGGCCGCGGTTGCCCAGGTTCGGAACTTACCAGCACTTTCGATCCGTCGGCCCGAATATGCCCGCGGGCAGATTAGACTGAACAGACGGACCTATGAACGTAGCCGGCTTCACTGCCGTGGTATTCGCTGTCTCTGCACTGGCGGGCTTTCTAGGCGCTCTCACGGGCCTGGGAGGCGGCGTGGTGGTGACACCGGTCCTCACGATTCTGCTGGGCGTCGATCTGCACTACGCGATGGGCGCGTCCCTGGTATCGGTGATCGCAACCTCATCCGGAGCGGCGGCAGCCTATGTGAAGGAGGGTTTCTCCAACGTGCGCGTCGGCATGTTTCTCGAAATCGCCACCACCGTGGGGGCAGTGGCCGGGGCTCACCTGACGGCGGTAATTCCCGCTTCCGCACTCGGCATCGTTTTCGGTGCGGTGCTCCTGAATTCGGCGTGGCACTCCATTCGCGCCACAACCGGCGGCAACCGGCGCCCGCCCGATCCTCTGGCCGAACGTTTGAATCTGAACGGCAGCTATCCGGCGATCGCCGGCGTGGTTCACTACCGGGTCAGCCACGTGAAAGCAGGGTTCAGCCTGATGTTCGGCGCAGGGCTGCTCTCCGGCCTGCTGGGCATCGGTTCGGGCGCTATGAAAGTGGTCGCGATGGACCAGATCATGGGCATCCCCTTTAAGGTTTCCACCACCACCAGCAACTTCATGATCGGCGTGACGGCCGCGGCCGGCGCGGGAATCTACTTGAGCCGCGGTTATATCGACCCCGGCCTGGCCATGCCGGTGATGCTCGGCGTGCTCGCCGGTTCGCTGGTCGGCGCGCGCGGACTGGCGGGAACGCGCACGCGCGCTTTGCGCCTGGTGTTTGCCGCGGTGGTGGCAGTGCTGGCCGTCGAGATGCTGTACAGCGGCGTGAGCGGAAGATTCTGATGACTGACGAACGGCTGGACTTGACGATCGCCAATCTGCTGCGCGCCGGCGCGGTGCTGTCGGCGGCCCTGGCATTCTCCGGCGGTGTCTGGTACCTGGCGGAGAGCGGGCGCGGGGCCGCTCATTATGGCCGGTTCACTGCGACTGTCCGCGGCCTGGGCGCGCTGGTCCGCCTGCCGGGACCGCAGGCATTGATTCTGGCCGGGCTGCTGGTGCTGATCGCCACTCCGGTGGCGCGTGTAGTGTTTTCGCTGGTAGCGTTCGCGCTCGAACGGGACCGCGTCTATACCGTTTGCACCCTGGTGGTGCTGGCGGTTCTGCTGTATAGCATCGGCACTGCCTTATGGTGAATGTGAGAGTCTCCGTAACGCCGGCGGTCTCTGCCGCCGGTGTCTGGCAGACCTGCCAGACGTCGAGAAGAATCTCGACGCTGCACGCAGGATTGCGTGCGCCACGGCGCCAACCTGCCGCATAATCAAACCATGGCCGAGGGATTGCGGTTTGCCTGCCAGCCGGGATGCATCGCCTGCTGTACCCAACAGGGGTTTGTCTACCTGACCGAAGCCGACGCGCGGCGCATCGCGGAATACCTGGGGCTGGGCGTGCAGGCATTTGAGAAGCGGTACTGCTACCGCACCCGCCGCCAGCTTCGTCTCCGCGTTCCGCGCGAGGCGCAGTGCCATTTCCTGCGCGACGGTGGCTGCTCCATCCACGCCGTCAAGCCGACGCAGTGCCGCATTTTTCCCTTCTGGCCGGAGACGGTCGAGAGCCGCGCGGAGTGGCGCAAGACCGCGCGCTATTGCCCCGGCATCGGCCAGGGCCCGCTGATCCAGATCGAATCCGCGCGCGCCGAGGCACAGGAGATGCGGGAAGCGTATCCGGCGATGTACGCGTAGGGGGAGCGGATGCTACGCACTCATGCCGACACGGGAAGAAGCCCCCGCCGAACTCGGAAGTGTGGTTGAGATCATCGCGGCCGAGTATCGCGAAAAGGGGCTATCCCTGCCCACAGACAGCACCGCGATCGTGAATGCCTAGCGCCCATCCACGCCGGCGGTGCAATCGGGCCGCCCCTCTTTCACAAAATTCTTGCTCAACTCGGTATCAGCCGTGAGGAATTCCGGAAGCTTACGTGAGGTTGGATTGGCATCCGAATTGGAATTGCGCGGCCCGTCACCGAATTTGTGACGGATCTGTCTTCATGGAAGTGGATATTGGTATTCCCGGCAGGTAGCCGTAGCGCCGGCGAGATCTACTTCCAGGACGGCGTTTGTCAGATCCCGCTTGGCGAGGTGCGCCAGCGCGGCCCGGAACAATTCCCGCTGGCGCGAGGGAGTGACATTCGGAAGGATAATGACCAGTCCGGCATGGATTTCTTCCTTAGCGTAGAGCGCGGCGAAATCCGTGCCGTTGTTCGTAACAAGCGTGAAATCCTCCCTGCGGATTCTAGTCATCAACTGCCAGTCCTTATGCCCGCCAAGCCCAAGGAAGTTCACGTGTTGACAGACGTGCCCGGCGTCATGCGCTAGCGCGACGAGCGACGTGTGAAGGCACTCGTCGATCAGGAATCTCATTAGCTGGCGAGGCGCCGCTCGCTAAGGCGTCGCGGTGGACGCTTCGCCCACGACCGCATGACAGGACGTCCCCTGCGGGGAAATGCTTTGACGTACATTGGCGCCAGTTCGACCTTCTCACGAGTAAGCGCGGGATAGCCTTCGAGAATCTCCGCTACCGTCGCTCCCTGCGACAGCATGTCAGCGATTGCGTGGACCGGAATCCGAGTCCCCCTGTACAACGGCGCACCGCGCATGATTTCCGGATCAGACTCAACCATGCGTGTTGCCTCAGCCAAGCGGCGAAGTCCGTTCTCCACCTCCTTGCGTGCCGATTTGCATTGGATGAGAATGACGCCTCCTTCAGAGATGAACATTGCGTCGATCTTTGGGTCTCGTTCGACTGCTCGCGCCACCTGGCGCCGTGCGGCTAACGGCAGCGATCTCAATCCTCTCGCTTCCATCCGCAGATAGACCGCCTGAGATCTAGAAAGCAGCCGCTGGACAAGGTGTCCTGCGCGGACTCGTTTAGGGCGGATCAGCTTGTATTCAATCGCCTTGTGCACCGCCGGGAGCGGGAGGCCGGTGACAGCCGAGACCTCGGAGGCCGTATAGACATCATTCATATCTGCACCCGCAATCAATATTATACCCTGAAGCGGGAAGATTTCCTAAGGGGCGTCGACCGTCAGCCGGCCGAGACACGATCCGGCGGGAAGGTATCTTTCGTGAAACAGCTCGGGATACCGAACTGAACTGCCGCCCCTATTTCCGCTCTGCTGCCGCGATCCTGGCTTGCGCCAGAGCTACGGCTTCGAGCGCGGCGAAAGAAGTCTCGCCGGTGGAAGCGGCATACATCTGTTTCAGCGCGAGTTCCAGGTCGCCGCGGGCGCGCGCGACATCAATGTCTTCGGCACGCTCGGCGAGGTTGGCCAGCACTCGCACCTGGCCGGGGAGGACTTCCACCAGGCCGAATTGCACGGCCAGAAAACGGCGCTCGCCGCCGGTTGCGTAACTCAACGAGCCGGCGCCGAGCAGGCTGAGCAGCGGAGCATGACCTGGCAGAATGCCGAGGTAGCCGTCCTGGCCAGGGACCTGCACGTCGGTCACCTGTTCGCTCACCATGGCGCGCTCGGGCGTCGCCAACTCGAGTTCGATGCTTTCCGCCATCTCAGGCCTTCTTCAGTTCTTCGGCGCGCGCCAGCACCTCTTCGATGGGTCCTTGCATGTAGAACGCCTGCTCCGGCAGGTCGTCGTGTTTGCCCTCGGCGATTTCGCGGAAGCCTTTCACCGTGTCTTCCAGCTTCACGTATTTGCCCTTAAAGCCGGTGAACTGCTCGGCGACGTGGAATGGTTGGGAGAGGAAGCGCTGGATCTTGCGCGCGCGGGCCACCGTGAGCTTGTCTTCGTCGGAAAGCTCATCGATGCCCAGAATGGCGATGATATCCTGCAGGTCCTTGTAGCGTTGCAGGATGCCTTTCACCATCTGCGCGCACGAATAATGATCGTCGCCGATAATGTGGGGGTCCAGGATGCGCGAAGTGGAAGCCAGCGGATCCACCGCCGGATAAATGCCCAGCGCGGCGATATCGCGCGACAGGTTGGTGGTGGCGTCCAGGTGGGCGAAGGCGGTGGCGGGAGCCGGGTCGGTGTAATCGTCGGCGGGCACGTAGATGGCCTGCACCGACGTGATGGAGCCCTTCTTGGTGGAAGTGATGCGCTCCTGCAGTTCGCCCATTTCGGTGGCGAGGTTCGGCTGGTAGCCGACGGCGGACGGCATGCGGCCGAGCAGCGCCGAAACTTCCGAGCCGGCCTGAGTGAAGCGGAAAATGTTGTCGATGAAGAGCAGCACGTCCTGCCCTTCCTGATCGCGGAAGTACTCGGCCACGGTGAGACCGGTGAGGCCCACCCGCAGCCGCGCGCCGGGCGGCTCGGTCATCTGGCCGTAGATCATGGCGCATTTCGACTTGCGGTAGTCCTTGGGATCGATGACGCCGGACTCCTGCATCTCGAGCCACAGGTCGTTGCCTTCGCGCGTGCGCTCGCCCACGCCGGCAAACACCGAAACACCGCCGTGCTTCTGGGCGATGTTGTTGATCAGCTCCATGATGATGACGGTCTTGCCGACACCGGCGCCGCCGAACAGGCCGATCTTGCCGCCGCGCAGATAAGGCTCGAGCAGGTCGATGACCTTAATGCCGGTCTCGAACATCTCCAGGCGCGTCGACTGGTCTTCAAACGCCGGCGATGGCCGGTGGATGGGGAAGAAAATCTTGGCGTCCACCGGGCCCATTTCGTCGACCGGCTGGCCGATGACGTTGAGCACGCGACCCAGCGTCTCCGGACCCACCGGCACTTCCACCGGGTGGCCCAGGCTGGTGGCCTGCATGCCACGCACCAGGCCTTCGGTGGGCTGCAGGGCCACGGTGCGCACGCGGCCTTCGCCGATGTGCTGCTCCACTTCGCAGATGATATCGATGGGCTGGGGCGCATCGAATCCCTCGCTGGTGATGCGAATGGCGGTGTAGATGAGAGGGATCTGCCCCTCGGGGAACTCGCAGTCCACTGCCGGCCCGGCCACTTGCACTACTTTTCCGATGATGGTTCCGTCGCTTGCCATAGCTTCCTTTTACCCTGCTGCCGCGGCGCCGCTGACCACCTCGATGATTTCCTTGGTGATGCTGGCCTGGCGCACGCGGTTCAAGAACAGTGTCAACTTGTCGATCATTTCGCCCGCGTTCGAAGTGGCCGCCTCCATGGCGGTCATGCGCGCGGCGTGTTCGGCGGCTGAAGACTCGATCAGCGCGCGGAAAAACTCCATTTCCACGTAGCGCGGCAGCAGCACGTCCAGCATCGCGGCGGCCGGCTGCTCGAAAATGTAATCCACCGCGGCCGACCCGGCAGGCAATTCCACCGGCAGCACCTGCGACACAGTCAGCTTCTGCGTGGCCACGCTCTTAAACTCGTTGTAGATGATATAAACCGCGTCGATTTCGGCGCGGCGGTACATATCCATCGCCCGGCGCGCGATGGCGGCCGTTTCGCTGTAGGCGGGCTTATTGGCCAGGCCGATGGAATCGCCCGAGATCGCAGCGCGGCGTTTGCGGAAGAAATCGCGGCCCTTGCGGCCGATCAGCTCCAGCTTGACGGAAGCCTGGGGACGCTCCTTGATGAAGCGCTGCGCGCCTTTGATGAGGTTGGTATTGAAGGCGCCGGCGAGGCCCTTGTCGGCGCTGATCACCACCAGCAGAACGTTGTGCTCCTCGCGGCGGGCGAGCAGCTCGTTCTGGCCGGCCAGGTCGTCGAGCGCCGCAGCCGCGGCCACGTTCCCCAGCACGCTGCGGAGCATGCCGCCGTACGGTCGCGACCGGATGACCCGATCCTGCGCGCGGCGCAGCTTGGCCGCCGAGACCATCTTCATGGCCTTGGTGATCTGCTGCGTATTCTTGACCGAGCGGATGCGCCG
>Ga0209415_10004507_pt1 | contig 25464 bp, 24 predicted proteins | sample PeaSoiSIISIP2007_FD_187696 | JGI IMG/M metagenome (GOLD analysis project Ga0209415, IMG submission 187696) | Peat soil microbial communities from Weissenstadt, Germany - SII-SIP-2007 (SPAdes) (version 2) | ecosystem: Environmental > Terrestrial > Soil > Wetlands > Peat | place: Germany... | reverse complement strand
GTGGACGCCGTGGTCCTGCGCATCGACACCGAGAACGAGAAGATCAGCCTGGGCATCAAGCAGATCGAGCCGGATCCGTGGAGCACCATCGAAGCCGACCTCCCCCTCAACACCGTGATCACCGGCTCGGTGCGCAACCTGGCTCCGTTCGGGGCCTTCGTGGAGATCAAGGAAGGCATCGACGGCCTCATCCACGTTTCGGACATGAGCTGGACCAAGAAGGTCAACCACCCGTCCGAGGTCCTGGCCAAGGGCGACACCGTCACCTGCATGGTGCTGTCGGTGGACAAGGAGAAGCGCCGCATCAGCCTTTCGCTGAAGGCCATGGGCGAGGATCCCTGGAAGGTGGTCCCCAACAAGTATCCCCTGGGGCAGCAGTTGGAAGCGCCCATCGTGCGGCTCCTGGACCGCGGCGTGGTGCTGGAGCTGGAAGAGGGCATCGAAGGATTCGTGCCCTTGTCCAAGCTCACCGAGGAGCCCATCCGGGTGCCCTCCGAAGCCTTCCGCGTGGGCCAGACCCTCAAGGTCACCGTGGTCGAGCACGACGTGGACAGCCGCAAGCTGACCCTGTCGGCCATCGACACCGCCGGCGACTGGCGCGCCTACGTCTCGGGCAGCCGTCCGGACGAAAACCGCACCACGCTGGGCGACATCTTCCGCGCGGCGCAGGACTCGCAGCAGTAATTCCTTCCCCGCTGGAACAGGATCGGAAGCCCTCCTTGGCCATCGCGCCGGGGAGGGCTTTTCGTTTTCTGCGACCGGTTAACTTTCCCGTCCATGTTGGACCTGGAAGCCCTGTCCGCCTTCGTGGCGGCTTGCGAAGACGGATCCGTCAGCCGCGCGGCGCAGCGCCTGTTCCGTTCGCAGCCGGCGGTGACGCGCCAGATCGCGACCCTGGAGAGCGAATTGGGCACGGCGCTCCTGGACCGTTCCTCCAAGGGGGTGAAGCCGACGGCCGCGGGCCGCGAAGTGCTGGAGCGGGCGCGCCGCCTTATCCGGGACGCCCAGGCCCTGCGCCAGGCGGCCGGCGCGGGAGGGGAGATGTCGGGCACGTTGCGCATCGCCTGCAGCGACACCGTGGCGCGCTACTGGCTGGCCCCACACCTCGGGAGCTTCGCCGCTCGTTTCCCGGAGGTTGGCCTGGAGCTCGATCTTTCCGTCTCTCCGGAGATCGCCGACCGCGTGGCCCATGGACTCTCGGACGTCGGGTTCGTGTTGCTGCCGCTCCAGCATCCCTCGCTTTCGCAGCGGGTGGTCCTGCGCTACCGGCACGTGGCAGCGTTCGCGCGCGGCGCCGCCCCGAAATCGGAAGGGGCCGTGGCCCCGCAGGATCTCGCGGGCTCGACCCTGGTGCTCCTGGGGAAGCGGACCCGTTCGCGCCAGCTCATCGAAGACGGATTCCGTCGCAAAGGGCTGCGCCCCGACCGGATCGTGGAGGTGGGGAACGTGTCGGTCCAGAAGGAACTGGTTCGGGTGGGATTGGGCGTCGGTGTCCTCCCGGACTACGCCTGCGTCCGGGGCGACGGGCTGGAGTACCGGCCCATCGCCGACGCCAGCGTGCGCGAGGTGGCGCTGACCACCCACAAGACGGATTTCGTGGCCGGCCCGGCAGACGCCTTCGTGCGGATGCTTCTCGAAGAGGTGGCGGACGGATGTCCTACGGACCTTTCGGGTTCGCCAGGGAGCGCAGGAAGGCCAGCAGGCGGTCGCGGGATTCGCGGTCGGGCATGGCGTCGTACAACCTGAGCAGCTCCAAGCGGTCGGCCGACAGGCCGGGTGCGCATTCTGCCGCCATCCAGTCGTCCTCCGGGAAGGCGAGCGAGGAAGGCGAAACCCCCAGCGCCGCGGCATAGGAACGGATGCGCTCCAAGGGGAGAGCGTTGTCGCCCCTCTCGTACTTCTGGATCTGCTGGTGGGACAATTCCAGGCGCATCGCCAACTCACGCTGGGAGAGACCGGCGTTTCTCCGGAAGGCCCTCAGCTTGTCCCCGACCAGTTTCTGGAAGTCTTCTCTGTTTCCCGCTCCGCGCACTGGGATGACAGGTAGAATCCATCCACCCTTCCGGTGAGCCACGTTCGGTTGCCAAACTCCCGGGGAAATGGCTATCTTTGGTTGCCAACGATGGACCAACCCCGATTCCACCTCCTTCCAAAGGATCCCGCATGCATTGTTTCCTCGTCCTGTGGCCTATCGGCGACCCGGATTCCCTAGCGGACTTTCTGGAGGAGGCAGAAAATCACGGACATCGGGTCCATCGCCCAGTGGTGTCATCCGATCCCTGCGCCATCGAAACCACCGATCCCGCCCTGATGCTCGGTGCCATGCCCGAGAGACTTCGCGAACATCTGCGTTCGGGCGAATGGAAGGGCCAAGTCCGCTTTTACGGCGAGGGCGACCTGGACGTCCCGCCGCGATTGATCTCCGTCTGCGCGGAGCTGGGAGTGGGAATTTCGGTGTGGAGGTCGATTCCGACGTTCGGGTAGGAATCCCATCCCGCCGATCCCACCTCCCCCCCGATTCTCCTACTTTCCTCGGACATGGCACCCAAGATCCGCAAAGGCAGCGGGGGGACCTCCGGCACACCCTCCCTGGAGGAACTGGAAGCCGAGCTCGAACGCCGACGCAGCCCTGCGGCTTCAGCCTTGTCCGAAGCGCGGCGGCAGGCCCCGCCCAACGAACTCCGTCTGCGCTACTCCGGAGTCGGGAAGCGACTGAAGGCGAAAGTCGTGCGCGACGACCTCCGGTTCGGGTTCCCCTTCCTCTCCTGGGACGCTTGGATGGTGCTCCTCCACATCTCCAGGGAACCGCTGGAACACAACCGGGACGGTTCCATTCCCGCGCGCTGGATCAAACCGCTGGAGCGTCGGCTGGTTCCGTTGCCCTCGTGGGTCGGGATTGAGGATTCCATCGGTCGCCGCGTGCCCCACGCCCTCAACCTGCTCCTGGACCTCAAACTGCTCTCCTCCCGCCGGGGACCGATGCCCGAAGTCCCGAACCTGGGGATTTCTCCCGGCGGCTCGGAGGTGGTGAAGGCCGGGCGTCCTGCGTTCTTCGAACGCTGCATGGATTGCGAAGAACTCCGCTCCTTCGACCCCGCTCGGGATCTGCTGGGCGCGGCCAACCAAGGCAGCATCGACGTGGTCTGCTGGAGGATGGGACACGAACCCGATGAATTCGAAGGTTTGGGACGCCGCCTGGCCCAGCGGGTATTGGAGGTCCTTCCACCGGTCGGGGCCGTGCGGATGTCCGACATGGAAAGAGCCTTCGCTCCCTCCCATCCCCACGACTTCGTCCGCGGCGTCCCCATGATCGAGCGCAGGATCGAGGTCTCCTCGGAGGATTTCTTCGATCGCATCCAGGAATCCTCCGCCAGGGCGTTGATGGTCGGAGCCCTGATCCACCCCTACTTCCTGGGTCTCGTCGCCCGCGGCATCACCGCCGAGGGAGCCATCACATGGAGCTTGACGGAGTCGGGCAGGAACTGGCTGGGGCTTCCGTCCGACCCCCATCCCGCCGCGCCGCGCCACGCCAAGGTCACCCCCGCCTTCGACCTCTATTTCGGGCGCGTGGACCCGAACCTCCTGGCCGAGTTTTCGCTCTTTTCGGATCTCACCTCGCAGGACCACGGGATCGTCGGACGGCTCACCCGTTCCAGCGTGCAGGCGGCCTCGACCTTGGGACTGTCCGCTGCCGAGATCCTGGCCTCGCTGGACGGCCATGTCGCGAGTCCTCTGCCCGACAACGTACGCCTGACCCTGGCGGATTGGAGCAGGGGTGCGCAGCCCGTCCGCGTCCTCGAAGGCTTGGTCCTGGTCTGCCCGGACGAGTCCAGCGCATCCACCTTGGAACGCTTGGCCAAGGGATCGGCGGAACGACTGTCCGAAGCGATCCTGCTGCTTCCCGATCGCAGCACCCTCGCCGCATTGCGCCGGAAGGCGGCCGAATCGGGCATCCTCCTGTAGCGGCCCCCGCTTTCCTATCCGGGCTTCCTCGCGTCGGCGATGGCCTGGAGGAGGGCCGGTTCCTCCGCTCCCCCGGTGAAGGACCCGCGCACGATTCCCTTCCCGTCCAGGACGTAGACCTGGGGGATCTCCTCCAATTTCAGGTCGTAGAAGAATCCGTTGGCCCCGACACCCACGGGGTAGGGGATCTGCAATCGGTCCACCAGCAGGGGCACCGCGGCGGGGCTGTCGTCCACGGACAGGCCGATGATCTTCAGTCCCGAAGGGCCCTCCTCCTTCAACACCCGCTCCAGGGTGCCGACTTCCTCGCGGCAGGGTGCGCACCAGGTCGCCCAGAAGACCACGATCGAGGGCGAACCCAGGAGATCGGTGCTCCGGACCGAATCCCGGCCGGGAATGGACGCGAATGCGAAGCTGGGGAAGGGGTGGTTCAGCAGGTTCTCCGGCGACGGGCGGAGGTGGATGCCGGGGATCCGGCATCCGAACAGCAGGAGGATTCCCAGGATCGATGCGGCGAAGGGCTTCATGGCGGACAGAAGATAGAACCGCGGGTCGGCGCCGCGATCGACACCAACGAAAGGCGAGCCGGATGTAAGTTTACCACCAGTCCTTTCGCCCGGAGGTTCCATGCGCATCCGCCTTACGCCCGTCTTGTTGGCTTTCGCCGCTGTCCAAGCGGTGGAGATCGTTCCCCCCTCCCCCTACATGTCCTCTCCGCCACCGGTGCAGGCGGACACCAGCGTGATCGATCCCGGACGGTTGCCCAAGGTCTACACCGTGGAACCCGGCATCAAGGAACAATGGTTCTCGGGCTGGAACCTCACCAGCGACCATCCCCTGTCCGCACCCTTGGGGATCGAAGCGCCTCAACGGGACAAGGTGACCTTCCATGTCGCATTCAACGACCATGGGTGGCCCACGGACGTGAACTACTTCGACGCCTCCGGCTCGCCCCGCTGGACCAAGCTGTTCCGGTATCCCACCAAGATTCCAGGCGGGCCTGGAGACGTCTCCTTCACTTCGACCTGGATCAATTCCAAGGGCGAGGCCGTCTCGATGTCCGACATCGCGTCCACCTACAAGGCCACGAGCTGGAAGTTGGGCCTGAAGAAGTACAAGGTTTCCGATCTCCTCGGCGAGCCCATGCTGGTGGACCGTTCGACGGGATCCGGCGTGGTCGCGGAGGTCTGGAGCTACCTGGTGGACGGGCAGGAAGTCCGTTTCTCCTTCGACAAGGACAACAAGCTCGTGGCCCTTCCGGCCTACGCCGAAGTGGCAGCGCCGGTCGACGAGGCCAAGCCCGCGGGGACCTCCACCAAGAAATAGCGACCAGTCGGGTCCCGGCTCCCTTCCAGGCGGTTCCGGAAGCCGGGCACGGGCACGGAGATCAGGTCAATTCCTGACCCAGGGGAAGACCTCGAGTCCCGAGACGAGGCGGGGACCCGATTCTCCCCACTCCATGGGGCGAGGCAGCAGGTGGCCGAGCTCCCGGCTTGTCGTGAGTCGTCCCGCCCGTTTGAGGGACTCCAGGAGCGCCACCATGGTCCGGAAGGCGCGCCCGGGCTCGAGCCGAGGGTCTCGAACCTCCCATTCCAGGGGATCCAAGCGGACCTGGGCCAGGGAATCCAGTCCGTTCGCTGCGCAGCAATCGACGACCAGGGCGCTTTCGTAGCCCCCTGTCAGGGCCAAGGGAAGCTCGCGGATCGCGGAAGTTCGCAACGCCAGCAGAGGCGTGGTGGGATCGACGACCACGGCGAGGTCGGGATGGAGGGCCGAAAGAACCGGCCGCGTGCCCAAGGCCGACAGCGGGCCTCCGTCGATCTGCGATGCCCCAAGGCACAGCTTGACGTCCGGATCGTCCAACAGCACCCGGACCATGGTCGCGATCCCGGCCACGTCCAACCGGATCAAGTCGGCCGGCAGAACCAGAAGGATGTCGGATTTCGTCTGCTTCAGGGCGCGGGCGAGACCGTCCCCGTCGGCGGAGGGGTCCAAGGCTGCGGCGAGCCGATCGGCGGGCTCCAGGATCGTGGCTCCATGCTCCCGTCCGATCTCCAGGGTGGTGTCCGTGCTGCCCAGGTCGGCCACCAGGATTTCGGACCACGGGGCGGTCCCCTTCGGCCAGCCGTGTTTGAGCAGGAGCAGATGCCTGCCGAGAGTGGCGGCCGCGTTTCGCGCCAGGATGCACAGGTCGATCCGGACCTCCGACCCCCGCAGTCGGGATGCCGCGTCCCGCGAGGGCAGGAACGAGTTGCGGAAAAGCCAGGCTTCGGGCGTCATGGGGTGTTCCGCCCCGCCACCTGGACGAGCACGGCGTAGGCCTGCCGCAGCCCGAGGGGAAGGCTGTCCAGATACAGGGTCTCCATGTGGGTCTCCAGACCCACCACGCTCGCCAAACCGATGGTCACGGCGGCAACTCCGTAGTGCAGGCAGACCGATGCATCCGAACTCGACGCTCCAAGACGCGGGACCAGTCCCGCCCAGCTCTGCGCCTCCCGAGTTCCGATCACCAACGGGTGGTCGGGGTACAGTCCGGTGGCATGGCGGAACCCCTTCTGGGACAGTTCCGCCCGGCAACCCGACAATCCCTTGCACAGGGTGCCGGCCGCGCGCTGGGCTTCGCGGATGAGTCGCTGCAATTCCTCTTCCCCGTCCGACCGGAGTTCGAAGCGCAACACCGCCTTGGAGGGAAGCGTGTTCCACGCGTCGCCGGATTCCAGTTGGGCCGGGTTGTAGAGGGTTCTCGGGAATCCGGGCTTGTGGATGGCTTCCATCTGGCTGGAGAATTCCATGGCCAGACGAAGGGCGTTGGGACGACCCGAATCGCGCCAGCAGTGGCCTCCGGGAGCCCAGACGGCGAGTTCCCCGCGGTAGGTCCCCACCGACCAATGGTCCAACCGGCCCAAACCCGGTCCCTGGAGGCAGACCACCCGTTCGGCGACGGTGGGAAGCCATGGGAACAGATGGCAGATGCCGCGCAGATCGCCGGACATCTCCGAACCCACGGTGGCGACGAACCAGATGTCGCCCAATCCCTGGACTTGACGTTCCCGGAGGGTACGGGCCAGGGCCACCAGCACCGCCAAGGCGATGGACTGGCCGGCGATGCCGGGTCCCGTCAGGCGGTCGGGTCGGACCTGGATGTGGGGGTGGTCGATCGAGTCGTACCAGGAATCCAGGGGCGCCAGCACCACGGTTCCGGGTCTGCCCTTCGTCCCTGCCAGGACCGAGGCCACATTTCCCGCCTGGTCGACACGGGCCATGCCCAGCGCTTCTTCCAGCAGGTAGCGGACGCTTTGGGCCCTGGCTTCCTCGAAACCGGTCGGAGCCGGAATCTCGGCCAACTGGACGGCTTGGGCCACGATGCGCGGGACCTCCGACTCCAGCAGGGTCAGGCCCATCCAGAAACCGGGTCGACTGGAGGCTTCCGGAATGCTCAGCAAGGGGAAACGCTCAAGTCCGACGAGAATTCGACCGATGGGAGCAACATGGACCCTTCTTCCGTTTCCATGTCAGCCAACGGCAGTGGCTTGGTGGGCCAGATCCAGGTTTCGCTCCTCAAGACGAGCCAGGACCAGCAGGCCAGCCAAGTCGCGCAACTCCTCCAGTCCGCCCAGGTGAGTCCGGCGAATTTGGGAAAAGCGATCGACGTCACCGCCTGAGCTCCAGCGGGCTCCTTCCCCCCCGACTTCCACCCCGCAGTCCCGGGGGTGGGGAGAGGATGACCTGTGCCAGGACCAGATCGCGCAATTCCGGAAGGATCGTCTCCGGAAGGCGTGGAGTGGGATCCGCGGGAATTTCCGATAACGCGGAGATCGGTTTGTAGGCGATTGGCGGCGTGGACCCGATCCCGCGCCGGATCGCCGGGATCGGCACCGTTTCCGAACCGGTTTCCCGCGAAGGCAGGGGTTCCGGAACCGGCTGGGATTCCAGGACCGGCTCGGGTCGAGGCTCCCACCAGGAATTCTCCGGCTGGCTTTCCGTGGCGACCGGCCCCGCGGGTCGCGGGTCCTGGGTCTTCGCCTTCTTTCGCCAAGCCTTGACGACCTGGTATCCCACCACCGCCACCAGGACCAGGATCTTGAACAGGCCGACGGAATCGTGCATCCGCTACACCTTGGGCGGAAGTTCCTTGCCCTGCGACAAGGATTGGCGCATTTCCGTATCGGCCTGGAGATTCCGGAGCCCGTAGTAGTCCATCACCCCGATCTTGCCGGTGCGCAGCGCCTCGGCCATGGCCATGGGAATCTGGGCTTCGGCCTCCACCAGGCGGGAGCGCATCTCCTGGATGCGCGCCAGGTTCTCCTGCTCCAGGGCGATGGCCATGGCGCGGCGCTCCTCGGCCTTGGCCTGGGCGATGTTCTTGTCGGCATTGGCCTGGTCCATCTGGAGCTTGGCCCCGATGTTCACGCCCACCTCGACGTCCGCGATGTCGATGGACAGGATCTCGTAGGCCGTGCCCGCGTCCAATCCCTTGCCGAGAACGGTCTTGGAGATCGAATCCGGATGCTCCAGCACGTCCTTGTGCGATTCGGCCGACCCGATTGTGGAAACGATGCCTTCGCCCACGCGGGCCAGGATGGTGGCTTCCCCCGCACCGCCGACCAGGCGGTCGATGTTGGTGCGCACGGTGACGCGTGCCAGGGCCTTCACCTGGATGCCGTCCTTGGCCATGGCCGCGACCACCGGGGTCTCGATCACCTTGGGGTTCACGGACATCTGCACTGCTTCCAGGACGTTGCGACCGGCGAGATCGATGGCCGTGGCCTGCTTGAAGTTCAGGGGGATGCTCGCCTTGTCCGCCGCGATCAGCGACTGGACCACCCGCATCACGTTTCCGCCGGCCAGGAAATGGGCTTCCAGCAGGCCCACCGGGATCTCGATGCCGGCCTTCACGGCCATGATCTTCGAGGTCACGATCAGGCGTGGATTCACCCTCCGGATCCGCATCCCCACCATGGACAGCAGGCCCACGTGCGCTCCGGAGAACAACGCCTGGATCCAGAGTCCCAGGAAATTGAAGACCAGGACGACGACGACCAGGAGGAGAATGACGAGGACGACGATCAGGGCGGTGGAAATGTCAGGCATGGGACCTCCGGTGGGGGTTGACGAGCGGACAGGAAGCTACCAACCGCGCGTACTACGGCAAGGGGCGAACCAGAAGTCTCCCTTTTTCCTCTCCCACCACGCGCGCGGTTTCGCCGGGCTCCACGAAGCGTCCGGTGGACCTCGCTTCGTGACGGATCCCGTCCAAAACGACGCGCCCGACCGGCCGCAGGCCGGTCTCGGCGACGACGGCCTTCCCGATCACGGAGGGATCGCCGGGATTTTCGCCGCTGTCCAGGTGTTCCTGGAGAGCGAGTCGCGATCTCGCCACCTTCCCCACCCCCCACCAGCCCAGCAGCGGGAACAGGACCAGGTCGGCCAGGCCGAAGGTCCAACCCAGGCCAGCGGAATGCCCGAACGCCACGGCCAGGGAACCGATCAGGGTCCCGACGGTGGCGATGGCCAGAAGGCCTCCGGAGGGAAGGAAGATCTCGGCGAGCAGGAGCGCCGCGGAGACGATCTGCAGGACGGTGGCCAAGGTGGCGTCGTTCACGCGTCGGCCACGGGTTCCACCAGGAATTCGGTGCCTCGACGCCCGGTGATGCGGACACGGGTTCCCGCCACCAGCATCCCGGTGATGGAGATGGCCGGGAATTCCCGACCGTCGATGTCGATGCTGCCCACCGGTCGAAGGACGGAACGGACCGTCGCGAGGCTGCCGGTCAGGGCGTCGGGAGGTGGGGAGATGTCCGCTGGCATGTCGGCCAGGGTGGCCTTCAGGTAGGGGCCCTCGTGCAGGGGAAGCAAAGGAACCAGCCATCGCACCGCCGCGATGCTCAGCACACCTGCGCCAAGCGCGCTGGCGAGGACCGTGATCAGGCTGTGGCGCATCTGGATGGCCTGCCAAGGGAGTTTGGGGTCGGGGAGAGCGAACCCCTGCAGGGAAAACACCAGCGCCACCAGCAGGCAACCCAGTCCCGCGAAGGCCAGGACCACGGTTCCGGGAAAGAGCAGGATCTCCACCGCCACCAGCAGGACGCCGATGCCGGCCAGCACCAGCGCCGTGTAGGAGGCCATCCCGAGCAGGAATTGGGAACCCAGGGCCAGGGCCAGGAAGAGGGCGCCCGCGACCCCGAAGATCGCGGTGCCCGGCATCTTGTACTCCAGGTAGAGCCCGGCGAGACCCAAGACCAGGAAGATGCCCACGTAGTTGGAGAGCCATCGAAGCGAGGACTCGCTCCAGGTGGGATCCAGTCGCTTGGCCTCGCTCCACCCCAGGGCCTTTTCCATGGCGGGAAGGTCGGCGTAGGTCCCGCCCGAGAATCCCCATTTGGCGGCTTCCTGGTCGTCGAAGGTCAGGAGCTGACCTTCCGGCACCACCGTGACGGGGTCGTGGTAGCGGGCGCGGGCGGAATCGTCCAGGCCTTCCCACGACTGCTCGGTGAACCAGGCGAGGTTTCCGTCCCGGTCCTTGGCGCAGAGGGCGGACAGGTCCTTGGACACCATCTTCTCGGCGAGTTCGGCGGGCAGGTGGGAGCGTCTCGCCAAGGCTCGGAAACGCGCCCTGAGGGGACTTTCGACCTTCTCGCCCACGAAGATCGGGCCGGTTTCCGACTGCACGATGGGAGCGCAGTCGCCGATGGTGGCGCCCGGGGCCATGTACACCCGCTGGGTGGAGAGCGCGATGAGGGCGCCGGCCGAAATGGCCTTTCGGGCCACGAAGGCGGCCGTGGAACAGGTCTTGATGGAGGTGATGGCGTCCGAGATCTCGAAGGCGGCGTCGAGTTGTCCGCCCCAGGTGTCGATGTCGAACACCACCATGTCCGGGTGCGCGGCCACCGCGTCCGCGATGGCCCGTTTCACGAAGTGTTCCAGGCCTCCGTCGATCTCGCCGTGGATGGGCACCACCTGGATGGTCCGGATCCCCGGGAGCGGACCCGCAGGAGGGGCCGAAGCGGCGGAGACGGAGGTGCCGCCCCATCCGAGGGCTGCGGCGAGGAGGAACGGCTGGACGACGGCACGGTGGTTCACGCCCTGGAAGATACCTCCGCGAAGGGGACCCGGGCCCTGGGGATCTCCGTCAACCGGCGAACGGCAGGACCCCCACCAGGATGGACAGGAAATGGCAAACGCTCCCGCCCAGCACGAACAGGTGCCACACCGCGTGGCCGAAGGCGAGCCTCTTGTCCAACACGTAGAACGCCGCCCCGAGGGAATAGGCGAGACCCCCGGAAAGCAGCAGGACCATCCCCGCCGGAGGGAGCGCGGCGGCCAGCGGACGGACCACCGCGAGCATGGTCCAGCCCATGGCCAGATAGAGCAGGGTGGACAGGATCTTGAACCGACCGGTGAAGAACGCGTCGGCCACCATCCCCGCTCCGGCAAGCCCCCAGACGATTCCCAACACCGTCCAGCCCAGCGGGCCGCGCAGATTGACCAGCATGAAGGGGGTGTAGGTCCCGGCGATCAGCAGGTGGATCGACATGTGGTCCAGGATGCGCAGGATCTTCCGGACCCCGGGCCGGTGGGCGGCATGGTAGAGGGAGGACGCCGCGTAGAGGAGGACCAGGCAGGTTCCGAAGATGCTGACGGACACGATCTTCCAGGGATCGCCGCCGCGGCTGGCCAACACCACCAGGACCGCCGTCCCCGCGACGCCCATTCCCGTCCCGGCGGCGTGGCTGAGGCTGTTGGCCATGTCCTCCAGGTCCAGCAGGGCGGAGGATTTCGCGACTCGTGCCTCCATGGAAGGAATCAACCTTCCCGAAGGCGTCGGGGGAAGTAAAAGTTTGTCACATCTCAGTGCAGGGCCCAGACCAGGAGCCCGATCCCCAGCGCGAGCCTGTACCACGCGAAGGGGATGAAGCTCCTGGAGCGCACGTAGCCCAACAGCCACTGGACCACGAAGAAGGCGACCACCGTGGCCACCGCGAAGGCCGCCAGCGAATCCGGTGCAACCAATTCCTGTCCAGCACCCTGGCGGACCGCCTTGAACAGCTGGTAGCCGCCGGCCGCGAACATGGTCGGGATGCCCAGGAGGAAGGAAAATTCCACCGAGGACGAGCGCGAGACCCCGATCAGGAGCCCCGCCATCACGCAGGCCCCGGATCGGGAAGTCCCGGGAAAGGCGGCGGCCAGGAGCTGGGCCGCGGCCATCACCAGGGCGAGATCCCATGAGAAGCCGCGGGAAGGGCGGTCGCGGATCGCGCGGCGCTCCACCAGCAGGATGACGGGCACGCCCACCAGGGTCGCGATGGCCACCGGCAGGACGGATTCGGGAAGCTTGAGGCCCATCTTCTCCAGGGCCAGTCCTCCGATCCCGGTGATCACGAAGGACAGGAGGATCTGGAAAACCTCGGCGCGCACGGCGGGATCCCAGAACTTCAGCGCCCAATTGGCCAGCCGATGGCGGAACACCAGTGCGGAAGCCAGGATGGGCCCCACCTGCACAAGGACGTTGAAGGCGTCGCTTCGCTGGTCGTTCAGCAATTTCTCCGCGATCAGAAGGTGGCCTGTGGAAGAAACGGGGAGAAATTCGGTGGCGCCTTCCACGACGCCCAGTATGATGCTGTTGAGCATGGACCCGGGAAGATAGGTTTCCCGGTCATGGTACGGATCCTGGTCCTGGGCGCGAACCCCGCCTGGCAGAAGAACGCCACCTGCACCGGGTTGCGCACAGGTTCCGTGGTCCGGATGCGGACCGCCGAAGGGGGGGCGGCCGGCAAGGGCTTTAATTGCGCCTTGGCATTGGGCAGGTTGGGAAGACCCGCCGTCCTGATCTCCGGCATCGGCACGGACGGAGACGCCTGGGAACAGGCCTGCCGCGAGGAAGGGATCGCCTTGCGGGGATTCCCCCTCTCGGGGCCCGTCCGCCGCGCCACCACGCTCCGTGACCTGGAGACGGAGGAAGTCACGGAGCTCGTGGAGGAGGGGCCACCGGCGGCCGAAGGTGCCCAACGCGCGGTGGAAGAGGCGCTGGGCTCCGATCGTTCGGCTTCCGTCTGCTGCTGCGGCACCCTGGCGCAAGGCCTGGATGCCGACCGGATTCTCGCGTCGCTCTCTGCTTGGACGGAAAACGTCATCATCGATTCCGTTCCTCTCGTGCGCGCCGCCATCTCGGGAGGCGCGGTCCCCGAACGGCTCGTCCTCAAGCTCAGCGGAGCGGAGTGGACGGACCTTTGCGGTCCCGATCCGGAATCCTCCCTGGCGATGGTCCGGGCCGTCCTGCCTCGCGCCTTCCTGGTGGCCACGGTCGGGTCGCGCGGTTCCCTGGCGGTCCCGCCCGACGGTCCCCTCTTCCGGGTGCCGGCACCGGCCATCGCCGCGGATGTCCGCGTGCATCCCATCGGGGCGGGCGATGCCTATACCGCGGGCATGGCGGCGGCCCTGGCCGGTGGGCTGGAATTCCCGGATGCCTGCCGGTGGGGCGCGGCGGCGGCGCGGGCGTCCTGCCTGGATCCGCTGCCCTCGCGGTTTTCCCGCCGGGATTTCGAGGAATCCCTGAAGCTGGTGCAGGATGCCTGAAGGCGTGCTCCAGCCGGTCGGCCGGGTGCTCTGGGTGGCGGCCACCCGGGCCGAGCTCGCGGGGCTTCCCGAGTCGGCATGGTCCGTGACCACGGGTTGCGGCCCGGCGGCGGCGGCGGCCGGTCTGGCCCTGGCCCTGGCGGCGGGACGACCGGACCGGATCGTGGGCGTGGGGATCGCCGGTGCCTATCCATCGTCGCCATTCCGGCCTCCCCAGGTGGTGCGGGTGGACGAGGACGCCTTCGCGGACCTGGGTGCGGAAAGCCCGTCCGGATTCCTCGACCTCTGGTCCTTGGGCGTCCCCGACCCCGGAGTCGAGAAACGTTATCTGTCCGAGGTCCCCGCCTTCCTGTCCCACCTGCCCGGCGCCCGCGGCGCCACCTGTTCCACCTGCACCGGAACCCTCGCCACGCAGCGCCTGCGCGAATCCACGGGGGCGCAGATCGAGACCATGGAGGGTGCGGCCTGGGCCCTGGTCGCGAGCCGCTGTTCCATCCCCTTCCACCAGGTCCGGGCGATCTCCAACGCGGCCGGGCCCAGGGATCGCGGTGGGTGGAGGATCCCCGAAGCCCTGTCCGCCTTGTCCACCTTCCTGGGGAGTCTCCCGAAATGAACTTCCGCCTGGCCATCAGTCCCTGTCCCAACGACACCTTCCTCTTCGAGGGTCTGGTGGGAGAACTGGGCACCGGCGGCGGTTCCGTGCAATACCTGGACATCGCCGAGCTCAACGCACTGAGCGCGAGCCCGGATCCTCCGGACGTGATCAAGGTTTCCTGCGCGAGCGTCCCGCTCTTCCTTCCGCGCTTCCGGATCCTCCGCTGCGGGGGCGCCTTCGCGGACGCCGTGGGTCCGCTGGTCCTTGCGCTTCCCAGTCCCGGCGGGGAGGGCGTCGTCCTTCCGGGGTGGCGCACGAGCGCGCACATCCTGTGGCGCCTGTGGTGCGAACGCACCGGTCTCGAAGTGCCGCGCGAGGAATTCGAAAGGTTCGACCGGATTCCCTCCGCGGTCGCCTCGGGACGTTTCCGGCGCGGAGTGGTGATCCACGAATCCCGGTTCACCTACCGCGAACTGGGCCTGGTGGAGGAAGTGGATCTGGGCGCGTTCTGGGAACAAGAAACCCGGACCCCCGTCCCGTTGGGGTGTCTGGTGGTCCGGGCCGACCGCGGCGAAGCCTTCGCCCGCGAGGTGGCACGGTTCATCGTCGCCTGGGCGGGAAAGGCCATGGAGCGGGAGGATCCCGTCACCCCCTTCGTCTCCTCGCTCGCCTCCGAGATGGAGCCCTCGGTGCAGAGGATGCATATCCGGACCTACGCCACCCGCCGGTCCATCGACTGCGGGGATGGGGGACTGGAGGCGATGGGGAACCTCTGGGAAATCGCCGAAGGCATCTCCCCCTGGCAGGTCGGGAAAAGCGAACGCGACAAGGCGTTGAAGGACGCCGTCGGAGGTCTGGCTTGAAACGGACCTGGTCCCTGTTGTTCGCCGTTCCAGCGCTGGTCTTCTCCGGTCCGCCCTTGTCCGAGGTGGATCCGGTCGCGGTGCGAACCCTTCCGACCTGCCTTTCCATCAGCCCCTTCCGCGCGATTCCCGCTCTCGGGCGCGGGCCCTCCGGTCCGGAAGACCTGCGGGACCAGGTTCTGGAGGCCTTGAACCGCGGAGGTGATTCTTCCTGGATCGCCCGCTCGGCGGGGTCCTGTCCGGAATCCATGGCCGTGCTGGACATCTTCCAGGCGGCCTCCGACGTCGTCGCCGCCCCCGAGGGTCCCACCTTGCGCTTCCGGCTCGAATGGCGCCACCAACCCGGGCAGACGGAATTCTTTCTTCCCTGCCCGAACCGCATAGCGCCTCCGGTGGACTCCATCGCCCAGCAACTGCGCGCCGTGGCGCGGCAGATGTCGGCGCAGGTCTCGGTGCGATCCACCCCCGAAGGCATCCCGTTTCGGGTGGAGGGGTGGTCGGGATCCGATCTGGATCTGGTGACGCCCTTGGTCCTGAAGACGCCCCCGGGTGCATTCTCCGTGGAATTCAGCCGAGGGGGATTGGTCCGGCGAGTGGACACGGTCGTGTCCACCGGTGGTCTCTACGAGATCGACGCGGATTTCCGGACCTCGCGCATCGACCCCAAGGTGGTCGGGTCGATGCGCAGGACCTGGCCCTGGTGGGGCGCCACGGCGGTTGCCGCCGCCACCACGATCTTCTTCGAATGGAGACAGACGCAGGCCCAGAGCGCCTATTCCGCTTTGGGTCCTGGAGATCCTCCCGGTCGCTTTTCGGCCAGATGGAGCGATCTCCGCGAAGCGAACCTCCTGCGCAACGGATTCCTCGGCCTTACCTTGGTTCTGGGAACGGGATCGGCTTGGCTGGAATGGGGCCGAAGTCGTTGACGGGGAAGTCGTTTTCGGTTTCCTTGGGTGGAACGTCCATTCACTTTCCGCAGGCGCGATGAACCCAACAGTCCAGCACGGCGACACAACCGGCATGACGGCCAGCGACGAAGATCTCGCCGCGAAGGCCGCTGCGGGGGATGATCGTGCCTTCCTGGAACTCTACAGACGCCATCGACGCTATGTCCTCACCTTGGTGGTGCGCACATCCGGCCGTCCCGAGGACGCCGAAGATCTCCTCCAGGAATGCTTCTACCAGCTCCACAGGAGCCTGGCGTCCTTTTCCAGACGGGCCGCTTTCCGCACCTGGTTCCACGGGATCGTCGTCCGGGTCTGCCACAGCGCGACCCGCAATCGCCTGGCGCAGCGTCGGCGGGGCGACGCGGACGCCGAACACATGGACGAGGAACGCCTGGAAACCGAGGCCGGCGGCGATGGCCGCGACCTGGCCCGCCAGCACGCCCTCCGCGACTGGATCCAGGGTTGCCTGGACAAGATGCCCCTCCTCCATCGGCTTCCGCTGGTCCTGCACCTGTACTCCGGCCTGGAACTGGCGGACATCGCTCGGATCCTCGCCATCCCGGAGGGCTCCGTGAAGTCGCGGCTCTTCCACGCCCGCAAGCGCATGGCGCTTTGCCTTCGCGATCGCGAGGAGGATTGATGTCCACCCACCGCGATTGGGAGCGCACGCTCAAGGAAACATCCTTCGATCTTCCCGAGGATCGTTGGCTGCGCCTGGAAAACGACATGCGCGGCTGGCTCGCCGGAGAGGCCCGGGTCGCGAAGGCACCGCGCCCCGGATGGGAGCGTTTCCTGGAAGGTTTCCGCGGATGGCACCTGGGATTGGCGGGTGCGGCCGCCGCTTGCGCCATCGGCTTGGGTGCCTGGATCTGGGCCGCGGCTCCCTCCCGGGAAGATCGCCTGTCCTGGTCCACCGGCCAGGTCCTGGACACCCGGGGCAGGGCGGATTGGAACTGGGTGGACGAGAGTTGCCGCATCGAGGCGAACGACGCGCGGCTGCTCTTGTCCTACCGCACCGACAGCTCGGTGGGGATCCGGATCGAGCGCGGAGAAGCCACCTTCCATGTGCGGCACCGCCGCCCCGGCGACTCGTTCGCGGTGGAAGTGGGGGACTGCAAGGTCCATGTGGTCGGGACCGTGTTCACCGTGGGAGTGGATTCCCTGAAACCCTGGGTGGCCGTCCAGGAAGGCAGGATCCGGCTGGAGGGTTCCCGCGACCAGCGGTTCGTGGGCGCCGGTCGGAAATCGACTTGCAGCGATGGCGGTTTCGCGGAGACGTCCCGGGACCCCCAGGCGGCGGTGCCGTCGGGAAAGCCGGATGCAGCGGCGGTTGGGCGACCCCTGGTTCCCGCCGTTTCGGCCCAGCCGGCCGCCACGCCGAGCGCGATCGATTCGGTGGCCGTGCCTTCCTGCCAGGAGGGGTCGAACTGCGTGAGGACCCTGTCCGAATTCGTCTATCGCCACCCCAAGCATCCGGCCACTGCCAGTGTCGCCATGCGGTGGGCGCGACTGGCGGCCAGGGAAGGCGACGCCCGGGATGCGCTCGTGGCCTACGGCTTCGCTTCCGCTTCGCCCGCCCTGGCCGATCCATCCCGATTGGAATCGCTTCGCTTGCGCGCCGAGGGCCTGTCGCAGGAAAAAGCCGTCGCCGATTCCCTGGATGGATGGATTCCTCGTCTCGCCGAAGGCTCCGCCACCTGGCACGCCGCCTGGATGCTCCGGGAGGAGGTCGCTCGACGCCTGGGAGACGCGGGTTCGATGGCCAAGGCGCGAAAGGCCTTGCACGAACCGGTCACGGCCGAAAGCGGACCGTGAACCCGGTTCCGGGGCGGGGATGAAGACCTGGGGATTGCTGCTCGTGGCGTGCCTATGGGGGTGCGCCGAGAGGGACAACCCCTACGACCCGGCGAACCTGGTGTCCCGAGCCGTGGACACGGCGGCCAAACTGCCCGTCCCGGGGGAGGGAATCCGCGTCGTGCTTCCGGATTCGGCCGGAAGGGCCTCGGCCTACTACGGCAACATCCAATCGGCCCTGGCCGACCTGAACCCCGGCGACACCCTCTGGGTGCAGGGTGGGATCACCTATCCCACCATGGGGCTGAACCTGTCCCATGGCGGAGCGCGACTTCTGCCGGTGGTGATCCGATCCTTCGGGGGGGAGGCGCGGATCCTGGCGCGATCCACCGTGCCCAACTGCCTGATCATCAGCCAGGGTTGGGCGAAGATCACGGGTTTCGCCTTCGTGGGGGCCACCGGCCCCGCCGTGCGCACCGTCGGAGACAGCACGATCACGGGAGATGTCTGGATCGATTCATCCCGCATCGACAGCAGCTACACCGCACTGGACCTCCGCAACCTCGCGGGTACGGCGCATCTCCTGGACCTTTCGATGACCGCGGATTCCCTGGTGCCGCCGGTCTATTTCCAGAACGTCTCCGCATTGGACACTTCCCAGATTCGCTGGTGAGGCAGGTTTCCGTGCGGAGCCGTACCGCCTCGCTTGTAACTTTGCCAGCCTCCATGGACATCGACATCCTTGTCATCGGCGGCGGCCACGCGGGCATAGAAGCGGCTTCGGCCGCGGCGCGCATGGGACGTTCCGTGGTCCTGGCCACGCAGGATCTGTCGGCCATCGGACGCATGAGCTGCAACCCCGCCATCGGGGGGGTGGCCAAGGGCCAGTTGGTCAGGGAAATCGACGCCCTGGGAGGCCTGATGGGCCGCGCCGCCGACGTGAACGGCATCCATTTCCGCATGCTGAACTCCAGCCGGGGCGCGGCGGTGTGGGGCCCCCGCGCCCAGCAGGACATGGACGCCTACTCCCGCTGGATGCGCGACGCGTTGGAGCGGCACCCGGGGATCTCGCTCCTGGAATGCGAGGTGGTGGACTTGGATCCCGTGGACGGCGCATTCCGTCTGCGGTTGTCGGATGGACGGATCCTGACGGCCGCCAAGGTCGTGGCCACCACGGGGACCTTCGCGCGGGGAAGGCTTTTCCGGGGCGAGGAGGCCTGGGACGGCGGCCGGGTGGGCGAAGCCCCCTCCAAGGGACTCTCCGATTCGCTCCGACGCCTGGGTCTGGCACTCCGACGCCTGAAGACGGGCACGCCTCCGCGGCTCCGGCGTGATTCCATCGACTGGTCGCTGGCCGAACCCCAGGAGGGCGACGTCCGGCCCTGGCCCTTCTCCATTTTGACGGATTCCGTCCAAAATCGGATCCGGTGCCACATCGTGCGCACCGGTCCGCCCACGCACGACCGGCTGCGGGAGGGGTTTGCGCGAAGCCCCCTGTTCAACGGAGCCATCTCCGGAACGGGGCCGCGGTACTGCCCCTCCATCGAGGACAAGGTCGCGCGCTTCCCTGAACGCGACGGCCACCAGCTCTTCCTGGAGCCCGAGGGCCTGGAGAACGACCGCATCTACGTCAACGGCTTCTCCAGTTCGCTCCCTTCGGACGTCCAGGACGCGGCCCTGCGGACGATTCCCGCCCTGGCCGGATGCGAGGTGATCCGCTACGGGTACGCGGTGGAGTACGACGCCGTGGACGGAACCGCGCTCCACCCCACGCTCGAGGTGCGCGGGATACCCGGCCTCTACCTGGCCGGTCAGACCTGCGGGACCTCGGGCTACGAGGAGGCGGCGGCCCAGGGATTGGTGGCGGGCGCCAACGCGGCGCTGTCGATTTCCGGCAAGGATCCCTTCGTTCCCGAGCGGACCTCCAGCTACATCGGTGTCCTGGTCGACGACCTGACCAGCATCCCCCTGGTCGAGCCCTACCGGCTGTTCACCTCGAGGGCGGAGTACCGGCTGCATCTCCGCCACGACAACGCCGAAGCGAGGTTGACCCCCCTGGGACGCGAACTGGGGCTGGTGGACGACCTCCGCTGGGAGCGGCTCGTGGAGCGGGCGCGCGCCTGCGAGGGACTCCGCGCCGGGTTGGCCGCCCGCAAGCTGGAGCCCGACCGCCTCCGCGGTTTCCTGGAGTCTCGCGGGGAGTCCGTGCCGGAATCCGTCGTTCGGGCGGAGGCCATCGCCAGGCGCCCCCGCGTGGAGCTGGAGGACCTGGTCGCGGAGCTGGAGTTCCCCGACCTCCCCGACCGCATGGGCATCCTGGAAGTGGAGAGCGGTCTGCGCTACGAGGGCTTCTTCCTGCGCGAAGAAAGGGACATCGAGAGGGTGCGACGCCTGGGATCGAAGCCGTTTCCCGCCGATCTGGATTGGTCTTCGCTGGAGGGCGTCTCCATCGAGGCTCGGCAGGCATTGGCCAAGGAACGCCCGCTGACCTTGGCCCGCGCCGCGAAGCTGCCCGGCGTGCGTCCCGCGGATGTCGCCGTGCTGATGATGCGGATCCATTCCTAGGTTCTCCGGCACCATGCTCCGGGAATTGCCTCCCGTGCCGCGCCGGATCGCGTGGCTCCACTTCCTGAACGACCTGAGCCTGGATTTCCTCACGCCGCTGCTGCCCGCCGGAGTTGGGGTGGCGTGGATCGGAATCATGGAAGGTCTGGCGGACGCCACGGGCCAACTCCTGAAGGTCGCGTCGGGGAGGCGTTCCGACGCCACGGGCCGAAGGGTCCTCTGGGTCGGTTCCGGGTATGCGGCCAACGCGTTCGCGCGGCCATTGGCCGCCGTCGGTCTGGCGCTGGGCTGGCCGTTGTGGGTGGTGGTTTGTCGGATCGGCGACCGGGTGGGCAAGGGTTTGCGCGGTTCGGCCACCGACGCCTTGGTGGCCGATTGGACCGAGGGCCGGATCAGGGAGCAGGCCTTCAACGCGATGCGCGTGCTGGACAACCTGGGCGCCACCGTCGGCGCGCTGCTGGCCGCCCTGGTGGCTTGGCTCGCGCCCGCCAGGATTCCATGGGCGGTGGGCTTGCTGGTGGTTCCCGCGCTTTGGGTGGCGTGGCTGTGCCGGGGTCTGCGCGACGCGCCGGTGATCGAAATGGACAGGTCGAAGGCCGCTGCCCCGCCGACTCCAGGCTGGTGGCCGCGTTCGAGGGCATTGCAGATGCCGCTCCTGGCGCTCGCTCTCTCCTCCGCGGGCACGAAGTTGAGTCCACTCCTGGTTCTCTTGCCCGCGGTCGGGTTGTCCGCCGGTTCCATCCACCGCGCCCCGCTTTGGGCGCTCTGCCTCGGATGGGCCGCGTTGGGGTTGGTCCAGACCCTGGCGGCGACGGCGGCCGGTCCACTGCTTTCCCGACTGGGAGCGGCATGGCTTCTGCGGGTCGGATGGATCTTGGGGGCGGTGGCCTTCGCGGGTTTGGCCTGGGGCCACGGGGCCTGGTTGTGGTTGGCGGCACTCGGATGGGGCACTCTGTCGGGCGCGACCGAGGGGGCCGAAAAGGCGCTGCTGGCCGAACTCGCCCCGGCGAGCGAGCGAGCGCTGTCCTTTGGTGCCTTGGCACTTGTCTCCGCCCTGGGCGCTCTTGCCGGCAGCGGTCTTTGTGGTTTGGGCCTGGATCGGTGGGGAGCGGAGATTTTTTCGGTTCCCGCTCTATTGCTGATAATAGGATCTATAACTATTGTGTAAAACTGTATCGATTCTCCGTTTCCGTTTTGGCCATATTCAAACGGATCCCTGCCGCAGGTTCTCCGGCAAGAAGTTTTCTCTGGATTCCCGAGCAAATGGCATTTGGACGTTTGGAGCGTATCGGACTTGAATCCGAGTCCGAAAAGACGTTAAATTTTTGGGTGATTGCTCAGCCAAGGATGTTCCCCGCCTGCCCTGGAGGCCGTGTACTCGCGGTGCGAACGTGTTTTCCACCAATGCTCTGCGCGAGGCCCCTGCGAATTTGATGCGTGGTACTTTCCAGGTATCGTTGCTCCCACGAAGGATTATCCAAATGTCGCCAAACAGAGATCCGATCAGCCGGGGGGGAATCATCCCAGTTCTCCTGTTCTCTGGGGTTGCCAGTTTCTGTTGGGGGGCGACAAGCGTTGACCTGAGCCAGTTCACGCCAGCGAACAGCATCATCGGCTATTCCGTGTACACGTCGGACTCGATCAACCTCCCCAACCAGTCCGGACTCGCCGACGGAGGACTGTTCGGTTCCGGGGGAGGGATCATCCTTGGTTCCGGGATGAAACTCCGCGCGCCATATGTCGGAGCGGGGCACAATCTGTCCATCGGTCCGAACGTCAGCGACAGCTTCAACCTGCCGAAGACGGATGTGGGGAACAATCTGTACCTGGGGAGCTCGACGTTGTCGGACTCGCTGATCCAGGTGGGAGACACCCTCTCCTTCGGGGGACAGCCCATCGTTCTTTCCGGCGCATCCACCTCCGCGGGCACCTTCGCCAACATGGTCGCCGGCGACGCAGTGACGAACCAGATCCACACCTCGAACATGGGGCCTCCGCTCCAGGTGGCCAACACCTCGCTGCCGGGGTACACGATCGCCGGGTACGCTCCTCCGACGACCCCGCCGAACCTGGACCTCTCCGGACCTGCGACCACGACCAACCCCGTGGCGACCTTCCTGTCGCCGACCTCCACCACGGCGTACTACTGGAACTGTTCGACCGCGGGACTGCCTGCGGGTTCCTGCCATGGTGACACATTGCTTCCCGGCTACTACGGAGACCTGAACGTCACCGGGAACCAACAAGCCATTCTTCTGACGGAAGGGTTCTACTCCTTCACATCCATCGAACTCAGCGGTGGGAACGCGATCATCGCCGCCCAGCCCACGGGTGGGCGTACGGTGGTCTACGCCTCGGGCAACGTGACGGCCAGTTCCTCCCACGCCTTCATCGGCCCCGATGGTGGTCGTCTGGCCACCGCCTTCGGGAGCGGGCCGGGCCAGTTCCTGGGCGGCACGATGATGCTGGCCAGCGGAGGAAACATCGTGATCCCCAGCGACAACCGCATCTGGGCCACCATTTCCGCGCCCAAGGGCGACGTCCACCTTTCCAGCCAGGTCACACTGTTCGGACAATTGTTCGCGAAACGGCTGTTCGGCGACAACAACATCGATTTCGGCGCCGGAGCCTTCATCCCCTTCCGGGGTCTGGTGCCCACGCTCATCGGTCTCACCAACTTCACCGTCAAGTCCAAGACGGACACCTCCTGCCACGACGCGACCGGCAAGCCCTGCCGGGACACCACCCTCACCGTGTCCATGCCCAACACCACGGCCTATCCGGTGATCTTCGAATGGTTCACGGTGGCGATGCCCGCAGGGATCGGCCACGCCGGACCGGGTCTGAATTTCAAGGTGGACAGCGGCTGGGACACGATCCAGCCCCAAGGACTCACCGCACCCGTCACTGTTCGCATCTACAACGACTCGTCCTACGCGCCGCCGGAAAGCCTGTGGGTGGTCCTGACCAACGCCACGGCGGCCGGTTTCGCCAACAAGAGCGGCGTCCTGGACACCACATTGAAGGCCGACACCGTGGTGGGGGTGATCGTCAACGACAACCAGCCCCCCCTGATCCGCATCCAGAGAGCCTCCCCGCGCGACTCCTTCCCCGAGGGGAATTCGGTCACGAGGCCGGAAGCCTTCACGGTGACCTTGCTGGACCCGGTCACGGGGCTTCCCCTCACCTCCAGGCTGGCGCCCCAACTGCCCGTCCTGTTCGAATGGGGAACTTCGGACGGGACGGCCACGGTGGCGAACAACGACTATCTCCCGGTGTCGGGTCGGTGGGACACCATCGCCGCCAACGCGGTGTCCACGACGGTTTCCGTCCAAGTCGTGGGAGACACCGTCTACGAGCCCGACGAATGGTTCCTGGTCCACATCGACTCCCTGGTGCACGCGATCAAGACCAGCGCGAACGGACACCGGAGCCTGCTCTCCGACACGGGCTGGATCACCAACGACGACGTTCCCCCCGTCTGGATCTCGGGCGACACCGTCCAGCAGCCCGCCAGCGGATTCGTGAACGCCCGCTTTCCCGTCCACCTCGCGGGCCCGAGCAAGGTGGCGACCTCCTTCGTCTGGCGCACCGCCCCGGGAACGGCGGTGCCCGGCCTGAACTACACGGCCGTCGACTCCACCGTCGTGGTTCTTCCTCCGGGCACCACCGACACCGCGTTGGTTGTGCGGGTCCTGGCGGACTCGCTGGCCGGCGAGGGCGTGCAGACGTTCCAGGTGGTCCTTTCCCACCTGAGCGGGCTCACCTTCGGGAACGGAAACGCGACGGGAACCATCCTCCCCGCGCACGGGTCGCTCTCCCTGGCCTTGGATTCGGTGGGACGCGTGGTGGAATCCGACACCACGGTCCATTTCCATCTGAGCCTGGACTGGTATCCGGCGGACACCGTGCGGGTGGTGTTCCACACCGTCTCGCTCGGGGCGCATCCGGGCGAGCAGTATCGCGACACCACCGGCGTCCTGCTCTTCCTGCCCGGACAGCGGCTGGATTCCATCCCCGTGTCCATCTTCCAGGACACGGTGTGGGAACCCGACCTCTCCTTCGAGTTGCGCCTGGATTCCGTGGTTTCCCGCATCCCCCTGGTGACGGATTCTGTTGGGCTGGCCACGCTGACGGACGGAGGCCCGATCCCCACGGTCCAGTTCACCACCCGCGACACGGCCCTCTACGAGCACAAGGCCGGCACCGTCCAGGTCCAGGTGGCGCTCTCGCGCCCCTCCGGCGTCGCCCTCTCCACCCTGATTCCGGTGCTTCCGGCCAGCACCGCGGCCCTCGGGACCAATTTCACCTTCTCGAAGCTCGCGGGCGACACGCTGACATTCCCGGCCCGTTCCGAGACCGGCCTGTTCGCGGTGGTGGTGATCCCCAACGGGGTCCTGGGTCCCGACCGCGAGGTGGTCCTGGGCCTCTCCCCCTTCGCTCCGCTGGGCAAGGGCGCGGATTCCGTGTGGACCCTGACCATCATCGACGACAACGCGATTCCAAACGTGAAGATCACCTCGCCTCGCGACAGCCTGCGCACCAGACAGATCGTCCAGAACATCTGCTACACGGTGGACGGCGTGGCCCAGCCCTGCAAGGATTCCACCTTGACTCCCGGGTGGGACACCATCACCCGCTGCTCCACCAACCAGTTCGGCAACACCGGCTGCGACACGGTGCACGTGTGGGTGGACACCACTCCTCCGGTCCTGCAGGTCTTCAAGATCATGGGACCCAACACCCACAACCCCGCCCTGGACACGACCTGGTGGGGAAAGACGGCCCGCACCCGGTTCGGCGTGGACACCGTCTGGTACTGGGTGCGCGACTCCATCGAGAACCCGGACCACACCTGGCGGGTCCTGGTCGACACGTTCAGCATCCCCACGAACTTCAAGGGCGACGGACTGTACCCGGTACCCGCCCGTTACTGCGATTCGGTGGGGAACTGCGCCGAGGACACGGGTTGGATCAGCCTCAAGCAATCCCTCCCCATCGTGGACATCGTCACGCCGCCGGAAGGAGCCGTGGTCCAGATCGGGGAAATCGGGGTGATCTGGACCGTGGACAATGCCGGCCCTCACCTGCAACTGCAGGACACCCACGACGTGACCACGCCCGGCGTGGACACCGTGACGCGCTGCTACACGGACGACGTGGG
>Ga0209415_10004506_pt1 | contig 25465 bp, 20 predicted proteins | sample PeaSoiSIISIP2007_FD_187696 | JGI IMG/M metagenome (GOLD analysis project Ga0209415, IMG submission 187696) | Peat soil microbial communities from Weissenstadt, Germany - SII-SIP-2007 (SPAdes) (version 2) | ecosystem: Environmental > Terrestrial > Soil > Wetlands > Peat | place: Germany... | reverse complement strand
AGTCGATCAATCACTTGTCCCGTCGGCAGACCGTGAGATTCCCGAAATTCCAGTCGAGTTGCGAAAGTCGGGTTAGCACAGCGAAGGACGTCTGTCAAACATAATAACTGACTATGTCAGAAATACACACACGCGCCGCGCCGGTGGCGAGGCTCGCCCGGGGGATTGGCCCGATGGATTGATTGGTGCGGTGGCCTGGGACGATCGGGCTGTTCCCACCGGCACTGCCGGTGTTGCCCGAGCGAGCGGTTCAGCGATCGACCGCAGAATCAATGGCGGGCAGCTTAGGTCCCCTCGCGCCGCCAGGCCCCCACCATCAGACCCAGCATCAGCGGCAGCGCGATCCAGGACGGCAGCAGCGACAGCGCAGCGATGCCGGTCACCAGGTGGTCGTGCCGCCGCTCCAGCCCGACCCACGAACTGCCCGACGCACCCCGGTCCGGCTCGGTGCGGCGCAGCTCCGGCACGTCCGGCGCGGCGGCGCTGCCCAGCCAGTGCACCCCGCCGCCCGACGCGCGGGCCAGCCTGCCCACTAGGCTGGCGGTGGCGCGCAGATCGGCAATCTCCATCGGATTGGCGGCGCCGGCTGCGGCATAGGCGGAGCGCTGACCGTCGCCCACCTGCCAAACGCCCGGCGTGGTCGCCGCCAGCCCGGTGGTCGCCCGGCCCGGCGCGGTCTCGGTCAGCGGCAGTTTCTGCGTCTTGCCGTCCGGATCGGTCACCGTCACGTCCCCCGGTGGGCCGGGATCGGTGGAGCGCCGTTCGATCGTCAGCCGCCCGTCGGCCACCTGTGCGGTCAGCGCGTTTTCCTCCAGCGCCGGCTCCTTCATCAGCCAATGGGCCACCCGGCGCAGCAGCTCGGCTTGCGGCCCGCCGCCTTCATGGCCGCGCGACCACAGCCAGATCTGGTCGGACAGCAGCAACGCGGTGCGGCCCTTGCCCACCCGGTTGAGCACCAGCAGCGGGTCGCCGTCCGGGGCCTGCATCAGCGCCTCGCCATGCACGTCGGAGGGGTCGATGTGGCGATACCAGGATCCCCAGGTCGGCGGCGCAGTCGGATTGTCCGGCGAATTGGCGCCCGCCAGTCCCGCGGTCACCGGATGGCGCTGCCCCAGATCGGTGACGCGCGGCCGGAACCGCCCATCCACCACCGCATCGAACGGCGCCGGCGCGCCGGGCAGCACCGCGCCGAGCGGCGTCGCGGCCAGGCTCGCCGGACCCGAGAACTCCGGTCCGACCGACAGCAGCAGCGCGCCGCCCTCCCGGACGTGCTCTGCGATATTGCCGAGATAGGGCAGCGGCAGCAGTCCCCGGTTCTGGAACCGGTCCAGGATGATCAGGTCGAATTCGCCGATCTTGTCGAGGAACAGCTCGCGCACCGGGAAGGCGATCAGTGCCAGTTCGTTCAGCGGCGTCAGGTCGTCCTTTTCCGGCGGGCGCAGAATGGTGAAGTGCACCAGGTCCACCGACGGATCCGCCTTCAGCAGCCGGCGCCAGGTGCGTTCACCGGGATTTGGCTCGCCGGAGATCAGCAGCACGCGCAGCCGGTCGCGCACACCGTTGATCTCCACCACGGCGCGGTTGTTCAGCGTGGAGACCTCGCCGGGCAGCTTGTCGGCCGACATCTCCACCACCGTCGGACCGGCGCGGGTGATCGGCAGCTCGATCTGTTGCTCTACGCCGATCGGCACGTTCTCCACCCGCGGCGGTTCGCCGTCGCGGCGGATCGTGAGGTTGGCGGTGCCGCCGCGATGCGTCACGCCGAGATCCTCGATGGCGACCCGCAGCGTCACCGACTTGCCGACGATGCCGTAGCTCGGTGCCTCGATGACGCGCAGGCGCCGGTCGGTTTCCTCACCCTTGGCGGGGATCAGCACGTTCAGTGGCGCGCCGCCGGGCGCGGTGTCCGGAATGTCGTGGATCTGCCCGTCGGTGATGGCGATCGTGCCGGCCAACCGGGAGCGCGGGATATCCGCCAGCGCCCGGTCGATCGTGGCAAACAGCCGCGTGCCGGCATCCCCCTGCTCCGGCACGGTGATGGTGCGCAGTTCCAGGTCGGGCAGCTTCGCCGCCTGCGCGGCGATGGCGGCGCGCGCCGCTTCCGCGAGTTGGGCGCGGTCGCCGACCTGCATCGAGGCGGTGTGGTCCACCACCAGCAGGCCGACATCGGGCAGCGTCTCGCGCGTCTCCTGCACCAGGCGGGGCCCGGCAAGCCAGAGCAGCAGCACGGCAAAGGCGGCGAGGCGGAGGATCGTGCCGCGCGCGCGCCGGGTCGCAGCGAGCGCCACGATCAGGGCCGCAAGGATACCGAGCGTGACGATCAGCCACACCGGGAGCAGCGGATCGAAACGCAGCGCGGCAATGGCCTGTTCAGCGTGCATCGGGGCTAATGGATGCCATTAGAGGCGTTTCGGGCTGACTGGCATCGTCGGGGCCGCCCCGTCATTGCGAGTTGACCACTGGCCGGCGGTGGCCGACCCGCCCTGAATGAAACTGCGCCGAGCGCGGGCGAGAAGGAGGCTCCCCTCCCCTTGTGGGAGGGGGGTGGGGGGAGGGGTTCTTGCGAGCCTCGGACCGACCCCTCCCCCCAACCCCCTCCCTCAAGGGGAGGGGGAGTTTGTTTCTTGCGAGGAGCGCAGCGACGAAGCCTTGGTCCGCTTCGCGGCCCAAGCCCGCAGGAGGTTGCTTCGTCGCTGCGCTCCTCGCAATGACGGGGTAGCGGCCGGCATGTCCAGTCATGGTGGAAATGCCCCAAGGTTCATGTCTCGCGCCGCTGCCATCAGCAAGCGCTTCCACGGCTTCGCCCCGAAGAGCTCTTCGAAACGCTGTGCCCGTCCGGCATTAGGCATTGGTTCACCTTCGCCTCGCAGTATGCGCCGGTGCAAAAGCATGTCTTCGAGTTCCTCGGCCGGCGCATCGAACTGTGGACCCATCCCGACCCGGATTACCTGGCCAGGGTAATTGGCGCGGGCCGGACGTTCTACGAGATCGACGTGCTGATGAAATGCCGGGAGCTGTATCTGCCTGGCACGACGATCGTCGACGTCGGCGCCAATATCGGCAACCACGCGGTGTTCTTCGGTTCGATTCTCGACGCGCCCGTCTATGCCTTCGAGCCGTACCAGCCCAGCTATGACCTGCTGGAAATGAACATCGCCGCCAACAGTCTCGAAGGCCGGATCGTCCCGCTCTGCTGTGCCATCGGCGCCGGCGATGGCGTTGGATCGCTGCAGCCTGGTCCGCCCGACAATCTCGGCACCGCGCGCGTTGCCTTCGGCGCTGGCGACACGGCAGTCAGGAGCCTCGATAACCTGGCCATCCCCGGCCCCGTCGGGACGCTGAAAATCGACGTCGAAGGCGCCGAGGTTCCGGTGCTGCGCGGCGCCGCGTCGCTGATCCGCGCATGGTTGCCTGACATCATCGTCGAGGCAGGGCAGCCACATGAGTTCCGCGCTGTTGCCGATGTGCTGCTGGGGTTCGGCTATGCCCCGCGCGGCCGCTACGCGTGGACGCCGACTTACCTGTTCTCGGCACTCGACCAGGCGAGCCGCATGCGCGGCATCCTCGCGGCGTCCTAACGAAGCACCGGACCGGGTTCTTTCACGCCGTCGCCTCACTGCCCCAGCCTCTGGAGAATGGCCGGCACGTGCACCTGGTCGCCTTTGTAGTTCCCGGTCAGCGCGTACATCACCAGGTTCACCCCGAACCGGTACGCGATCGTCCGCTGCCGCGCACCTCCCGGCATCACCGCATAGGGATTGCGCCCGTCCGCATCGACCGCCCAAGCCGCCGCCCAGTCATTGCCGCCGATGATCACCGGGCTGACGCTGTCATTCGTGCGGTCCTGGTCGCGTTGCACCCACACCGTGTCGCCGGTGTATCGCCCGGGGAAGTCCTGCAGCAGGTAGAACGCCCTCGCCAGCACATGCTCTGTGGTCAGCGGCGCCAGCGGAGGGATCACCAGCCCCACCGCCTCCCGCCGCAAGGCCGAGTCGGTCCCTGGCGCAAATCCTGCTCCTGAACCCGAATCGCGGGTGTCGATCAGGATGATGCCCCCCCGGCTCATGTAGTCGTTCAGCGCCGCGGCTGCCTCGGGCGATAAGGGCTGCGCGTCCGCGGTGACCGGCCAATACAACAATGGGTAAAAGCTAAGATCGGTATTGCCCGGCTCGACCGAGTCGGGTTCGACCAGGGTCGCCGCGGTGCGGCGGTTGACGTATCCCGACAGCCCCTCCAGCCCGGCCTTCGACACGCCGTCCACCTGCGCGTCGCCGGTGACGATGTAGCCCAGCCGCGTTGCCAGTGCCGGGTGCACGCCGGTTTCCAGGGAAGCGGCGTGCGCCATCCCGGCCGCCACCGCCACCATCAGCACGACCGCCGCACCCGCGGTCCCCAGACGCAGCAGCCCGCGCAGCCCCAAGGCGATCAGCAGGTCGCACATCAGCAACAGGACTGCCAGCGCCAACAGCGGCGGCCCCAGCGCTTGCTCCGGTACCGTCGAAGCGAGTTGTTCCACCTGCGCGCCGGCGACCAGCGGCGCCGGTTGCGGCGGCGGCGTGTCGGCGCCCAGGTTCAGCGCGCGCCGCCCGCTCTCCGGCCCATACAGCCCGGGCGGATGGCGCGGCGACACGGCAGTGGAGTCGAACGCGTCAGCCGCCAACCCGGCGGCGGCCGGTGGCGGCGCGGAGAGCAAGCCGAACCCGTCCAGCGTTTCGGCCGGCGCCAGCATGGTATGGCCCTCGACCGCGGCAATGCCCACCGACAGGGCCACCAGCCGGCGCAGCATGTCCACGAACAGGCCGGACAGCGGCAGGTTGGACCAGTCGGCGTTGGCGGTGACGTGGAACAGCACGATACGGCCGGCGCCTTTGGTGGTTTCCGTCACCAGCGGCGTGCCATCCGCCAGCGTCGCCCAGGTATGGGCGGCGAGATCGGCGCTCGGCTCGGCCAGCACCTGTCGGTTCACGGTTACCTCGCCGCTCGCGTCCAGTCCGGCGAACGGCGAGCCAGGGGGGAACGGCGCCAACCCAGCCGGATTGCTCCAGGACATTGCGCCACCCAACTGCCGGTCGCCCCCCAGCAGCTTCACCGGCAACAGCGGATCGGTCTCGCCGATCGGTTGCTCCGCAGTGCGCGGGCCGGCGAAGCGGATCAGCAGCCCGCCCTTTTCCACCCATCGCGTCACGGCGTCGCGGTCCGACCCAGCCGGCAGCGGCCGGTCGGCCAGGATCAGCACCGACAGGTCGCGTTGCAGCAGCGTCGCGATGCTCGCCTCGCGCAGCTCGGAGTACGGGGCGAGCGCGCGGCGCAGGAAGAACAACGGGCCGGAGAACGGGATGTCGGCGCTCGCCAGGTCGCCGGCGATCAGCCCAACCGGCCGGCGGCGCCAGCGCTCGTCCAGCAGCACGGTAGAGCCGGCCGAGGGCGGCCCTTCCAGCAACAGCCGTGCCAGCCGGTTGCGGAATTCCGGCGGCAGCACGATGCCGGAGGCGCCGGCGGTCGCGCCGGGCGGCAGGGCAATCGTGGTCCGCGCCAGGGTGCGGCCGTCGCCGGTCTGCGCCAGCACGACGGCCTGGGTGGCGATCGGCTGCGGCACCTGCGCCAGCCGCGCGACCAGCCGGTCGGCCTCGCTGTCGGGCGGCAGCAGCAGGCGGGCGGGGGCCGCATCGCAGCAGATTTCCGTCACCGCGCCGGCGTCGCCAAGCGCCGTGGCGAAGCCGGTGAAATCCCCCCCGTCAGTCAACCCGTCGGCAAGATACACGACCGCGGTGCCCGATTGCTTCCAGCCTGCGAGGGCGGACGCGGCGGCGGCGCGGTCCGATGGCCAGGGCTCGGGATGCAGCGCGGCCAGCCGGGCGCGCAGGTCGGGGATCGGCATCGTCGGGGTAACCTGCGGCGCGGCGCCAGTCTCATCCGGCGCGGTCGCCAGCAATGCGGCCTCGCGTCCGGAGCGCGCGGCGCGGTCCAGCATGGTATTCGCCGCCTGCACGCGCTTCGGCCAGTCGGCGGCGGCGGCCCAGCCATTGTCCACCACCAGCAGCACCGGCCCGTTGCCGGCGAAGCGCGACCCGGCATCCAGCACCGGCCGGGCCAGCGCGATGATCACCAGTGACGCGGCGGCAAGGCGCAGGGCGAGCAACCACCAGGGCGTGCGGGCCGGGGTTTCCTCGGTCGCGTGCAGGCCGAGCAACAGGCGGATCGCGGGGAAGGTCTCGCTGCGCGGCGCCGGCGGGGTGACCCGCAGCAGCCACCACAACAGCGGCAGTCCTGCCAAGGCGAGCAAGACCCACGGAGCGGCGAAGATCATTGTGGCGACCTTAGCGCAGTCACGCGTTCTTACGCACGCCCAAAGCAGCGTAAAGGGTTAACAAGGCGGTTTCCGGCGGATGGTCGGTGCGATGGATGCCGAAGCCGAAGCCGGCGGCGGTGCAGATGGCGGCGAGGCCTTCCTGCTGCGCCTTCAGCCGGCGGGCGTATGCGTCGCGCACCGCCTCCACGCGCGGGATCAGCGTGTCGCCCTCGCGTTCCAGGCCGCGGAACCGGATGCGGCCGGTATAGGGCAGCAGAGTCTCAGCGGGATCGAGGATCTGCAGCAGGTAGCCGGTGACCGGCACCGCGGAGAGCAGGCCCACCGCGGCCTGGATCTCGGCCAGCGGCGACAGGAAGTCGCCGAACAGCACCACACTCGCATGCCGTGGCAAGGGAAGCTGCGGCGGCATGCCGGCATCATCCGCCGGCGCGCCGGCAAGGTCCTGGGCGAGCCGGTCCAGCCCGCCTCGGCCGGAGACCGGACGGGCGCCCGGACGCATCAGCAGCGCGCGCTCGCCGCCGCGCAGCAGCAGGGAGGCGAGCGCCAGCAGCAGCAGGTCGGCACGTTCGCGCTTCTCGATCGGCACCGCGCGCGAGTGCCAGCGCATCGAGGCCGACCCATCGCGCCACAGGCACACGGTCTGCGCCGCCTCCCATTCGGTCTCGCGGATGAACCAGCCGTCTGGGACGGGGCGGCCGGACTTGGCGGACTGCCGCCAGTCGATGCGCGCGATCGGGTCGCCGGCGACGAAGCGGCGGAACTGCCAGAAGCTGTCGCCCTGGCCGACCCGGCGGCGGCCGTGCACGCCCTGCGCCACGGTCGAGGCGACGCGTTCCGCGGCTACCAGCAGCGGTGGCAGCAGCGCGCCGACCGCTTCCGCCCGGCGGGCGGCGGCGAGTGCCATTTTACTGCGCCTCCCCTTGAGGGCTTGGGCCGCGAAGCGAACCAAGGTTGGGGGGAGTGGTGCTCACGGCGGCCGGCTGATGTGCGCACACCTCCCCCCGCCCTTGGTCCGCTTCGCGGCCCAAGCCCTCAAGGGGAGGGGGAGAAAGATGCGGGAGCCTATCCAAGACGCGCCACCAGACGGTCGATCACCTCCGCCAACATCACGCCATCGGCCCGGGCCGAGAAGCTCAGCGCCATGCGGTGACGCAGCACCGGGCGTGCCAGCGCCACCACGTCGTCGATACTGGGCGACAGCCGCCCCGACAGTAGGGCCCGGGCGCGGCAGGCCAGCATCAGCGCCTGCGCCGCGCGCGGACCTGGCCCCCAGGACACATGCCGGCGCACCGTCTCGTCGTCCGCCGTTTCCGGCCGCCCGCCGCGCACCAGCGACAGAATCGCCTCCACCACCTTTTCACCCACCGGCACGCGGCGGATCAGCGCCTGCGCCGCCTGCAGCTCCTCGGCGGTCATCGTCTGGCTGGGCGGCGCTTCCGCCACACCCGTCGTCGCCAGCAGCATGGTGCGTTCGGCGTCCAGATCGGGATAGCCGACGATCACCTCCAACAAAAACCGGTCAAGCTGCGCCTCCGGCAGCGGATACGTCCCCTCCTGCTCGAGCGGATTCTGCGTTGCCAGCACATGGAACGGCCGGGGCAGCCGGTGTTCCACGCCGCCGACCGCGACGCGTTGCTCTTGCATCGCCTGCAACAGCGCCGACTGGGTGCGCGGGCTGGCGCGGTTGATCTCGTCCGCCATCAGCAACTGGCAGAAGACCGGCCCGGGCACGAAACGGAAGCTGCGTCTTCCGTCCGTCTCGTCGAGCACTTCCGAGCCGACGATATCCGCCGGCATCAGGTCGGGGGTGAACTGCACCCGCTTGGTTCCCAGCCCAAGCACCACGCCGAGCGTTTCCACCAGCCGGCTCTTGCCCAGCCCGGGCACACCGACCAGCAGGACGTGGCCGCCCGAGAGCAGGGTGATCAGGGTCTGATCGACGACCTCATCCTGGCCGAAGATCACCCGGCCAATCGCCGCGCGCACCCTGGCGATGCGGGCGCCCAGCGCCTCCACCTCGGCGAGGATCGCGCCGTGATCCGTCGGGGCCATCTGCCCCACATTGACCGCGCCCAACGGCGCGGCAGCCATACCGGCGACCATTCAGCAAATACCTTCCACGTTTTGGTCCATGCACTCATATAGGCTCTTTCGCCGGCAGGGGGATGCTACCTATATCGCGGACAGTAGAAGAAGCACGGCAACCATTGGAGACGGAGACGTGAACCAAGGCAGCTCCAGCGCGCCCCTCGGCGCCTTCCCGCTCGGCGGGTCGGCGGCGAGACAATTCGGAGGCGCCATGGCGTTTGCCGAGACCCCGGCGCCGCGGCCCAAGCGTGTCCCGGTGGAATGCGGCGACCTGCCATTCCTGATCCGCCGTGACGGCACCTGGATGTATCGCGGCACCCCGATCAACCGCAAAGAGCTGGTCTGTCTGTTCGCCAGCGTGCTGCGGCGCGAACAGGATGGTTCGTTCTGGTTGCAGACCCCGGCTGAGCGCGGCCGCATCGAGGTGGAGGACGCGCCGTTCATCGCGGTGGAGCTGGACTGGACCGGTGACGGGCGCCAGCAGGTGCTGTCGTTCCGCACCAACGTGGACCAGGTGGTCACCGCCGGGCCGGATAATCCGATCCGCGTGGCGCACGACCTGCTGACCTGTGAGCCGACCCCTTATCTTCTGGTACGCCCCGGGGCCGCCGGTCACTTGGGGATCGAGGCGCGCATCAGCCGCGCGGTGTATTACGAGCTGGTGGCCCTTGCCGTGCCGGAATGGGTCGGCTGCCGCCGGATGCTCGGCGTCTGGAGCGGCGGCAAATTCTTCTCCCTGGGCGAGATGCCGCGCGGCGAAGAGTGACCCCGGAAGAACTTCGCGCACGCCTGGCGATCGTGGTCGCCGAGCCGCATGACGGCTCGGTGGTGTATGGCGACGAGGTGTTGCAGGCGCTGGACGCGCCGCCGATCCCAGCGGCGGTGCTGGTCCCGGTGGTGCTGGGGAACCCGCCCGGCATCCTGCTGACCAAGCGCACCGCGCATCTGAACAAGCATGCCGGCCAGGTGAGCTTTCCCGGCGGGCGGATCGACCCGGGCGAGACGCCCGAGGCCGCCGCGTTGCGCGAGGCCGAGGAAGAGGTGGCGTTGGCGCCGCGCGACGTGGAGCTGTTGGGGCGCATGGCCGATTACGTCACCGGCACCGGCTACCGCATCACCCCGGTGGTGGGGCTGCTGCCGCCCGGGCTGACGTTGCACCCGTCGCCGCACGAGGTGGAGTCGGTGTTCGAGCTGCCGATCGACGTGTTGCTCGATCCGGAGGCGCCGCGGCGGCAGCGCCGCGAGAGGTTCGGAAACCTGCGGGAATACTGGGTATGGCCGCATCCCGACCACTTCATCTGGGGGGCCACCGCGGCGATCCTGGTGCATCTGGCGCAGAAGCTGCGCGGGTAAGACCGATCCACCGCTGGGCGCGGTTTTGCGTCGTGAAGCGGATCGAGGCGGTTGGGTCGCGAAGCGAACCGACCGGCAGCGTGGGCCAGTTTGGACGGATGCAACGAGTGGGATGCGGCGGTTCGTGCCAATGGGCACGCTGCCGCCGCTTCGGGTGGATTGGGGCGGTAGAGGGTGCCGGCCTCTACCGCCGCTTTGGGTGGAAAGTGGACCTCCGCACCTCACCCAAAACACGTGAGGATATCCCTTCTCGAGCGTTATCGTCTTCAAGACTGGCGGCGCACTGGGTGGTCCAAGTCTTGTTGCACGGTTGGCCGTCGCCGATACCACGGAACAGTAGGCAGCTCTTGCCGCCAGCCAAGCGGCTGAACCGCTAGAGAAGACCCGCCCGAGAAAAGCATCGGTCTTCGCCCGATTCTGCCGCCTCGGCACGGCATTCGATGGAGGATCCACCGCGTGGCTCTCGATCCAGTTTGCTTCCAGCAGTCGATGCACCCAGAAGCCGCCAAGGCCTGCCTCCCGGATAACCACAATGCCAACCGACGCTCGGGGGGAACGGTTCTGTCAGCGATGGCGCTTGGCGGTTTGCGTCCCTAGTCATAGCAGTTAGCGTCATCTGCTGGTGGAGGATGAGGCGTCATGCAGTGGCCGACATGCCAATCGACGTTTGTCAGGGAACGGCTGGAGCGAATCGCCAAGCGCCATCGCTGACAGAACCTGGAACGACTTCTCTTTACGAGTTGGGAACAAGCGCTCGCCTGGGCGGGGCCGCGCCTTGGCTTGTACTTGATGACATTCCCGCCAGTCTGCCCTATCCTACGCCGCCCAAAGGGGGAGAACCGATCATGGAAATCCTGTTGGCCGACGCCATCGACGAACTGCGCAACCAGCTCAAGACCGCCGCCGAGCGAAAGGACGAAAACGGACTGCTGTTCGTGGTCGAGGAAGCCGATATCGAGCTCAAGGTCGTAGCCACCAAATCCGCCGAAGGCGGCGCTAAGGTCAAGTGGCTCGTCATCGAGATCGGCGCTCAGGGCACGTTCACCGCGGAAACTAGCCACACCGTAAAGCTGAAGCTGTCGCCGGTCGTGAAGAGCAACGCCGGGGACCTCACCCGACTGCAGATCAACGACGCGCCGACACATGAACCCAAGTGACTCGGTCGGTTCCGGGGCATAAGGGATGAGGCAGGATTACTGCGTCGAGATATTTGCCGACGGCAGCTATGGATCCGGTTATGCGCTGACCGAGACCGCGGTGCTCACCGCGCTGCACGTCGTGGTCGATAAACGCACTGGCAACCTGTTTCAGAACCTACGCGTGAGGCTGCTGCGGGACTATCGCAACGGCGAGACGGACAAGCACCCGGCACGCGTGATATGGCAGGACGCGGAACGCGATCTCGCGTTGCTCGCGAGGAACAATAACCAACGCTGGCACGATATCACGCTGTGCGACTTCGGTGTCATCAAGGGATATGACCGGCATAGGGCGGACGCCGCCGGGTTCCCAAGATTCCGCGCGCAGGGCGACATTCGCGACCTGTTTCCCGCCACCGGCTCGGTCTGGCAATCACCAAAAACCGGTGACACCTACTTCGCGCTACCGCACGACAGAACAAACGATCCAGCACAATGGGCCGGGTTTTCCGGCTCAGCCGTGTTTGTGTCCGACCTGCTAGCCGGCATCGTCACCGATGTCGAGACGGCGCTCGAGGGATCGCTGGTCGTCACCGGCCTCACCGAGGTAATGCTCGCTGATCAGCACTTCCGGGAGGCATTGCAGCTCACTGGCCCGGTGGACTGGAGCACGATCGGCGACCAAGCGCAGGAAGGCGTGTTGCACCGGCCACGCTTCGCCGACAAGCTGACGGCGGCGACCGAGGACGAGATGCGGCAGCTTTCGCGCCTGTACGGGCTCTGCATGAGCCGGGTTACGCCGAACGCAACCCAGCCGCTTGACCTCGCGGCCTTCCCGGTCGATTTGAAGGTAAAACGCACCGCCTGGATCCGGCTGCGCGGCGCCCAGGGCGCCGGCAAGACGGTCTTCCTCTCCGCACTCTACAACGTACTTGGCTCCGACCTGATCGATCCGCGCTTCCGCCGCACCCCGGTATTCGTCGATGCGGCCATATTGCGATCAAAGAATGACACCCATGCTGCGACGAAACAGCTCGTCGACGAGGTCGAAGCGAAGTTCGAGGTTGGCAGTCCGGTCCTCATTGTAGACGGTCTGAGCGCGCGCGACCGCGGTGTCAGCGCATCGCTCTGCCGGCAGTTGCACGATCGCGTCGATTTCCGCCGCACTGAGGCGGCCATCTGGTCGGTGTCGGAGGATTTCGAGGCCAGCTTCGACGCGATCTTCGCCGACATCCGTGGTTGGCCCGAAACCGATCCCAGCGACATGCTCATGGAGAGCAAGGGATCGCAGGACGCCATGTTCGAGGAATTCCTGCGCGCCTTCGCTGTGGTGCACGATCGCGCCTTTTCTGGCCGGGCGTCGCCGCCGGATGCCAAGCGCCTGCAGGCCTTCGTTGACCGCGCCAACGACTTCGCGGCCACTGGTGATGTCGACCCGCACTTGCTGTCGCTGGTCTACCGCTCGCTCGATTGGCCGAAATACCAATACGCGCGGCCGATCGCACCGTTCCTCGAACTCTACTGCAGCGACCGGCTGCACGGCGACAAGTTCGACAGCATCTACGACCTACAAGCCGACGACGTGCTGCGCAATGCCGCCTGGCTCGCCTACCGCACGACGGTGGCAGGATTCTATAGCGAGCCCGGCAAGATTCCCGCGCGATTGCGCATCCAGCCGCCGGAACAGGGCTCCGCCGCTCAGGGCCTACTGGACGAGCATGACAATATCGTTGAATTCCTCACCGCCTGGTACATCGCCGACCGCCTGTGGTATCTCAATGCCGAGCACGCAACCCTGATAGCGTTCGTCAACGACCTGGTGGTGGACTACGATTTTACACAGCTGACCAATGGCTACGTCCGTGCTCTGATCATGGACGACATGGCCACCACGCAGAGCGTGCTGCGCAGCCTGCAAAACCTCGTCGCATTGCTCGGCAAGCGGCAAGAGCGTCTGCCGCTGTCAGAGAACTTCATCGCTTATCTGCTCGGCCGTTTCCCGTTCGATCTGGTCAATCCCAGCCCCCGCGCCGTGCTCACCCAACTGGAAGCCCCGGTCAGGCTTGGCCTGCAGGCGGAATCCGCGACCGCGCGCCGATTCGCCCGCACTGGCGCGCGCACCATCGCGGTCAGCCAGATGCACCTCGGTCAGGCGGACAAGGGAGACACTTTCCTCCGCAGCCTCTTGCTCGATTCCGAGCTGGCCGCCATTGATCGCGGCTATCACCGGCTGTACTATCGCGACTGCGTCGGATATCGCGACAGGGTCCCCGACTGCTACCTCGATTCACCGAACGAGACTTGGCGACGCAGCTTCCAGCATCTCGCCGCCCGTATCCGCCAGGCCCTGCCGGAGCTCGCCGACCCGTCCACCGCCGTCGCGGTCAACGGCACGGCGACCCTGGGCCAGGAGACCCAGCACAAGATCGTGACGCTGCTTCTGTTCGTGCAGTCCAGATTCGGTGTCACTTCGGACCATGAGACTGAGCACCGGGCCTTTGCCAAGCAGGTGACCGCGCTAGCGCTGCGCCGCGCCGGATGGCCCGACGAGGTCCTCGCCTTCATTGAAATGATGAACCAGGACCTGCAAGAAGCTGACGCTGGGGTCTGGCGATTCATCATCGACCTCTACCAACTCAAGCTAGAGTTGCGGCGCGGTTGGCTGCTGCGCGGCATGGACGGCGCCGCCGTCCGCGACAGGGTCGAATCGGTCGCGGAGCATTCCTTCATGGCCGCGCTGCTCGCCTCCATCCTGTTGCCGGAACAGGTCGCCGGGCTCGCCAACTATCGCAAGGATGATGTCGTCAACTTGCTGCTCGCCCACGATATCGCCGAGGCGTTCACCGGCGACATCGTCACCTACGGGCTGTCGGAGCAGCAACGCAACGCCGCGTGGGACCTGGAGGAACGCACGCATCGCTATATGAGGTGGAAATCCACCTATGGCGGCGCACCTGGCGCCCCGCGCCTCGCCGATCTCTGCACGCAATTCGCGCGCGGGCGCACGGCGGGTGCCGCCTCCGGCAGCGTCGTCGTGGCACGTGAAATGGATAAGCTGGAGAATCTGTTCCAGGTCTACGTCTACCGCGCCAGCCGGCCGGACCGGCTCACCGAGCCACAACTTGAGGAATTCGTGCGCAATCTACGCAAAGACGTAACCGTCCTCGGCGACACCTACGACAGGTTCGTCGCCTGGGCGGACCAGCGGCGGGACGGATTGCTCGGGACGCGCCGGCCGTTCTACGACCCGACGCTCCTCGACCAGGCCGCCCCGCGCAAACCCGGGCCGTAGGCGAAACCGGCCATGTCAGAGCCGCCCTCCCCGTTCACCCGCCTGCCTGAGCCCAGAGGCGCCAGATTCTCTTACGCAGTTGCCAATGTAGAAGGCGGCCATGCCGTACCGCTCGCACTCTGACCGCGGATTCTTCTTCGGTTTGCTCCCGTCTCGTCACCGGAACAAGACCGCAGCCTTCAGCATGTTGCCATCGAGGCAGTCAGGTAGGGCCCGACCATGCCGAGAACGCGAGCAGCTCGCGCCGGACTTCTGGTTCGAATGTCCGCTGTGGGTCGAATCCGGCTGTTCAGCCCTAGGGATCCGGCTGCCGCTGCTGCGCTTCGGCTGGTGACGCCCAAACCTGCCCACCACCGAATTCTTCTTGCCCAGTCACTACTAATAACGTATATTGGGACAATAAATAACACCACGCAGCCCGTCCCGCTCCTCGCCCTTCCCACCCACGCCTACTACCAGCTCATCCACAGCCTCGCCGGCATCCTGCCGCCGCCGGTGGCCGATACGCCGGAGGCCTTGCTCGCCCGCAACCAGGCCGCCGTCGACAAGGTGGCCGCGATGTTGCCGACCAACGCCCACGAGGCCGACCTCGCCGCCCAGGTCGTCGCCGCCCGCGCACAGGCCGAGGACGTGCTGCGGCTGATCCGCCTGGATGACGGCGACACCAGGCTGGTCACGAAGCTGGACGCACAATACATCGCACCGGTGCGTGCCTCGACCGCGGCCCGCCGGGAGCTGCGGCAGGTGCAGGCGGCGCGGCACAGGCGCGAGGCGAACAGTGCCTCGCTCAAGGCCGGCGAGTCGACGCAATACATCGCCACTCGGTTGATGCAGCAGGCGCTGGAGGCGGGTCCGGTGCCGGCCGCGGTGGCCCGGCAAGCGGGGCGCGGCAGCGCCGCCGGCGGCGATGGCACTGGCCGCTGAAGCGCTGGTGTCTGGGCCGGTCGCTGCCGGCGCCCGCCGCGCCCAAGCCGGCCCCGGAGCCACTTCGGCCCCGCCGCATGGCGACGCCAATCGAGGCCAACGACCCGCCGCGCAACCTGCCTCACGAGGCTGACCTCTACGCCGTGATGTATCCCCGTCGCGCCCGAGAGATTCGGCACCACGGCGGGCTGCCGCCCGATTGCCAGCTTCGGGCCGCCCGACGGCGAGGTGGTGCAGGCCATCATCGCCGGCAGCAGTCCGGCGTTGCGCGCCCTCGACGATATGCCCGCCGCCGCGGATTGAGCTGTGCCGGGTTCGAGCGAGGCGCGATACCGCGTTGCTCACAAAGCCTACCAGGGGCTTCACAAAGACGGCGTGCCTCCCGGCCAACCGCTGTGCCTCGGCTTCCGTCCATCCATCGGCGCTTGCGAACTTGGGACCGATCGAGGCCGCCGCCTCTCGTCCCATGCGGCGCTGTCTCCGATGCAGCGAAACGAGACGACCGCGAGACTGTCGGTGGCGTTCAACGGCACCGGACGCATGGCGCCGCGGCCGAAGCGTTTCATGCCATGCGGTACGATCTCTTGTTCAGCGAAACGAGACGGCCGCGAGACACGCTCGCAGCTTTTCCATCGGCCTTGTCGGTGCCAGCCGTCCCCGATCCGCGCTCTATCCGCTTCGGGTGTCTCTCACGTCATGCACCACAGTCTCTCGGACAGCGAAACGGAACCGCTGTGAGACGCCGCTGTTTGTCAGGCCACCCCGCACCCCACGCGCTACCGTCTCTTGTGCAGCGAAACGAGCCGGCCGCGAGACGGCTGCCTGCCTCCGGGGCAAAATCCTTGCCGGACAGCAGGAAGCCGCCTGCGGCCGGAAGAGCCCACGCAGCCGGTGCAATGCCAGGCCCCGGTCGCTTCTCTCCCCAGGCAGCCCCGTCTCCCGTACCGCGAAACGAGACGCCGATGAGACGGGTCTGTCCGTCACTGGCGCTGGCGTCGCCGAGGTCGCCTGCTTGGCTTCCGCCACCGCCGACGAAGCGGGCCTCGTCGCCAGGCGATGCCGCGAACCTGGCCTTTGCCGGCTTCCGTCCACGATCGCCCCACGTGATGCGTCATCATCTCGCAAAGGCGACCGACAACGCGCGCACCGCGAAACGAGACGCCGGTGAGACGCCACCGGCCGTCAGCCACGCGAGCGGGCCATGGCGATCCGGCCTGTTTCATCCTCGGTGGCCCATCGAGCCGGCCGATGCGGGATGTCTCTCCCGCGCGCGGCGCAGGAGAGGTAATGATCTTCCGATGCGCTTCGTCGAACTAGCCCTGTTCCTCGCGCCGTTCGTCATCTTCGCCGCGTGGCGCATGACGACCCCGATGGGCCGCCCGTCGCCGCGGCTTATCGCAGCCTCGGTCGCGCTGGTGGCGCTGTTGTTCGCCACGTTGCTGTGGTTCCACCGGGAGGGCGCGCTGCCCCCCGGCACGACCTACGTTCCCGCCCAGCAGCAGAACGGCCGCATCGTCCCCGGCCACGGCGCGGCGCAATGAGCGCGCAGCCCGCGTTGACCATCACCCCGCCCGAGTTCCTGTCCGATCCGGCGCTCCTCCCGGTGCTGGCGGCACTGCCCGAGGCGCGCATCGCCGGCGGCGCGGTGCGCGACACACTGGCACGGCGGCCGGTCGCCGACATCGACCTCGCCACGCCACGTCCACCGGACCAGGTGATCGCGGCGCTGGCGGCGGCGCACATCCGCGCCGTGCCGACCGGCATGGAGCACGGCACCGTCACCGCGGTGTCTGGCGGCCGCGGCTTCGAGATCACCACGCTGCGCCGTGACGTGCAGACCGACGGCCGCCACGCCGTGGTGGCGTTCACCGATGACTGGCGCGCCGACGCGGCGCGGCGCGACTTCACCATGAACGCGCTGTCGATGACCCGCGACGGCGCGGTGTTCGACTATTTCGGCGGCATCGGCGACCTGCGCGCCGGCGTCGTGCGCTTCGTCGGCGACCCGGCGACCCGCATCGCCGAGGACTACCTGCGCATCCTGCGCTTCTTCCGGTTCCACGCGCGCTACGCCTCCGGTCCGCCGGATGCGGCGGCGCTGGCGGCGATCCGCGCCGGCGTGCCAGGCCTCGCCCGGTTGTCCGCTGAGCGGGTGTGGAGCGAACTCACCCGCATCCTGGCCGCCCCGGACCCGCGCGCCGCCGTGGCGCTGATGGCCGAGCTTGGGGTGCTGGCGGCGGTGATCCCGGAGGGCGCCGATCCGGCACGGCTGGCCCGGGTCGTGGCGGCGGGCGCGCCGGCCGATCCTCTGCTGCGGCTGGCGGCGCTGCTGACCGGCGATCCGGCGGCGTTGGCGGCCCGGCTGCGACTGTCCACCGCCGAGCGAGACCGGCTGATGGCGCTGCGCGCCGCGCCGCTGGCGCAACCCGATGCGGATGATGCCGCGCTGCGGCGCCTGCTGGCCGACACCGATCCGGCGGTGCTGCGCGACCGCACCTGGGTGGACGGCGGGACGGGGCCGGAATGGGCGGCGCTGCGGGCGCGGCTGGCCTCGATGCCGCGCCCGGTGTTCCCGCTGGAAGGCCGCGACGTGCTGGCGCTGGGCCTGCCGCCGGGCCCGCAGGTCGGCGCGTTGCTGCGGGCGGTGCGGGACTGGTGGCTGGCAGGCGGCTGTGGCGACGACGCGGCTGCGTGCCGGGCGGAGCTGGCCCGTCTGGCGGCGCGGGAAGCACCTCCGGGATGAACCGCGTGTATGGTTGCGCGGCACGCCGGGGCGCTCCATAGAAGTGCGGCGTACTCCGGACAGGGAGGGGAAAGATGCGGATATCGTCGGTTGCCCGGCTCTGGTTGGTCGCTGCGCCGCTGTGCGTCGCGGCCGTGCCGGCCTTGGCGCAGGTGCGGCCGCCTAATGACAGCAACGTCAACTTCGGAGGCATGCTGGCGAAGAAGGCCCCGGCGCCGGCGGTGCCGGACGTCCCGGCACCACCCAGCGCCTGGCCGCGGCTCGACCCTGGCGCTGTGCTTTGTCGCAGCGAGGACGACCTGCAGCGACGCGCCGCGATCATGCGCGGGGAGCAGGCGGGAGGGGCCGATTGCCGGCGGATAACCGCGCCAACGGCGATCCAGATCGTGCAGCGCGCCGGGCCGGGTGCTACCGAAGTCAAGGTCACCGCCCGCAACGAGACGGGCTGGACCGACGCCTGGCTGCCCTCGGCGCCGCCGCCTGGGACTACGCCGGTTTACACCGGGCCAACGAGGGGCATCGACGCGGGCACCAATCGGTAGCGGCACGGCATGTCCGGCACGCATATCATCGTCGGGGCCGGGCAGGCCGGTGCCTGGGCCGCCGTGGCAATGCGCCAGGCCGGATTCGCCGGCCGTATCGTGCTGATCGGCGAGGAAACGTGGCGGCCCTACGAACGGCCGCCGCTCTCCAAGGCGGTGCTGACCGAGGACCCCGAACCGCCGATCCTCTATTTCCATCCCGAGCAACGCTACGCCGAGCTGCAAATCGAGCTACTGCTCGGGACCACGGTCGAGGCGGTGGAACCGGATGCGCACCGCGTATTGCTCCGCGACGGGCGGGCGCTGGACTACGACAAGCTGCTGCTGGCGGTTGGCGGCCGGGCGCGGCGGCTGCCGATCGATGGCGGCGACCATGCGCTGTATCTGCGCACCCTGGAAGACGCGCGGGCGATCCGTGCCCGGCTGCCGGGCACGCGGCGTGTGCTGTGCATCGGCGCCGGGGTGATCGGGCTGGAGATCGCCTCCTCGGCGCGGGCGCGCGGGTGCGAGGTCACCGTGCTGGAAGCGTTGCCGCGTGCCATGGGCCGCGCGGTGTCGCCGGAGGGCGCGGCGTTCATCGAGGCGCTGCACCGCGCCGCCGGCGTGGCGTTGCATTTCGCAGTGATCGTCGATCGGCTGGATCGGGCGCCGGATGGCGGCGTTGTGGTGACCTGCCGCGACGGACGCTGCTTCGAGGCGGATGTCGTGGTGGCTGGCGTCGGCATGCAGCGCAACCTGGCGTTGGCCGAGGCGGCGGGGCTGGCGTTGGAAGGCGGCATCGTGGTGGACGAATTGGGTCGTGCCAGCGCGCCGGATATCTATGCCGCGGGCGACGTGACGGCGTTCTTCCACCCGTTGTTCGGGCGGCGGCTGCGGCTGGAATCGTGGCGGCACGCGCAGAACCACGGCGTCGCGGTGGGCAAGGCGATGTGCGGCGAGACCGCGCCGTATGACGACGTGCCGTGGTTCTGGACCGACCAGCACGGGGTGAACCTGCAGGTCGCCGGGCTGCCGGCGGATGCGGCGCGCACGGTGGTGCGGCAGGGCGGCGCGCCAGGGTCCTTCGTCGCCGTGCATCTGGCGGACGATGGCAGCGTGATCGGCGTGACCGCCGCCGCCAACCCCCGCGAGATCCGCGCCGGCCAGGCGCTGATCAAGTCGCGCAAGCTGGTGGACGCGGCGAAGCTCGCCGATGCGAACGTGCCGCTGCAACGGCTGATGTGATGTGGAAAGACCTCTCCCGCCTGCGGCGGGCCAGGTTTCACACCCTCCGCATCATCTCGGCCCACTGATCCAGCAGCTTCAGCACCGCGTCGGCCTTCGCCGACTCGAAACTCACTACCACGCGCGCGATGCCCAGATCGCGGTACCGGCGCAACGTGTCGAGCTCCAGCTTCGCACCCCACAGTGTGACCGGGATGTCGGCCGGATCGCGTCCCGCCGCCTGCGCCATCGCGCGGAACTGCGGCATGAACTCGCTGACATCGCCGTATTGCGGACGCGCGCGATGCGGGATCCAGCCGTTGCCGTAGGCGATCGCGCGGCGTGCGCCGTAGGGAAACGCGCCACCGACAATCACCGGCGGATATGGAAGCTGCCGCGGCTTCGGCCAGGCGTGCATCGGCGGAAAGTCCACCAGCTCGCCGTGATATTCGGCTTCCGTCTGTGTCCAGATCGCCTGCATGGCCTCGACGCGCTCGCGCATCAGCTTGAAGCGCGATTTGAAGTCGGTGGTGCCGTGATCGGCCATTTCTTCCGCGTTCCAACCGGCGCCGATGCCGAACAGGAAGCGCCCGCCGGAGACCTGGTCGACCGACGCCACCAGCTTCGCCGTCTGGATCGGATCGCGCTGCGTCACCAGGCAGACGCCGGTGCCAAGCCGGAGCCGCTGCGTCACCACCGCGGCGGCGGTCAGCGAGACGAACGGGTCCATCGCCTCGGCGTATTTGCGCGGCAGTTCGCCGCCTGGTGGGAACGGCGAGCGCCGCGACAACGGAATATGCGAATGCTCCGGCGCCCACAGCGATTCGAAGCCGCGTTCCTCCACCGCCGACGCAAGTTCCGTCGCGCTGATCGCATAGTCGGTGAAGAACATTGCCGCGCCGAAATCCATGACGCTTCTCCCTGGCCGTTTGGGCGCTATCATAGCGCACTGCATAGCGGAATGTGAGGTGGCGCCGGGGCAGGCGTGACAACTCTGCCTCGTCCGGCCCGTTCGCCCATTGTTTCCGGGCGCGAGTTGAGACAGGCGCAAGCGCAGCGCGGCGACCCGATCATCCTTGGCGCTCCTGCCCCTCGCCCTGCCACGAAAATAGGGTCCCGGTTGAGGATGCTCCACGCAGCTTCATCGTGACGATCAAGCCGACCGACCGACGCAAGGCCAGCGGGTTGGCGCCGGACATGGCTGAACAGGTTGAACGCCGCTGCGGCGCGGCTCCGGAGCGGCAGCTGGCGGACGGGACCGCCAACAGGCCGGCATCCGCCACTGTGCCGCACCGGCGAGAGCAAGGCGGGGATGGCGGGCCTCCGGTTTTCGCCAGGGCATGCTTCGCCCGCCATGACGGGGACCAGGGCAGTCAGGGCACGTCGGTGTTGGCCTGTCGCATGGCCGCCGCAGGTGTGCTAGAGACTCGGCGCCATGAACAACCCCCATCCGGCGCTGCACGCGATTCTTCGGCTCGTCGATGCCGACGGCGCCACGCAGCAATTGGCTATGGAAGTCATTATGCGACCGCGCGAGCAGCGCGACGGATTGATCCGGCGTCTGCGCGATATCTATTGCGCCGGGATCGCACGGTCCGGCCAGTCGCCCCAGACCGCTGGTCGGATGGGCGATATGCTGGAGGCCAGGCTGCGCGACCAGGTGACGGAAATCGAGGTCCGCGGCGGCGGCACCGTCGGCACCGCCTAGGCGGTCAGGCGAAACGGAGACGATGATGAAGCCCTCGGATATCGCCCGGGTGGAGGCTTATCTGCGCACCACCCTGGGCAGCGACCGGATCCACATCGTCGCACCCAAGGCCCGTGGCGCCTCGGTCGAGGTCCGCGCCGGGCAGGAGTTCCTTGGGACGTTGCATCGGGACGAGGACGACGGCGAGGTGTCGTTCTCTCTGCACATCACGATTCTGGAGGAAGATCTCCCGCCCTGACGGCGGCGCGCCGCCGTCATTGGGAGGCGCGCAAAGGTGGCCGGGCTCGATCGGGTCGAGCAGCAGGCGGGTTCGCGTCTCGACCTGTCCCGCGAAGGGGAAGTCGTCATTTCACGACCAAAACGCCTCTGCCCGCCGGAACCTCTCCCAGCGCCGCATCACCCGGGGGAGCACGTCCGTCGTCGTCCCAGCGGCGGCGAAGCCAAGCACCAGCCCCGCGGCATAGCCGTGCCGCCCACCAGTCCCGTCAAGCTCGGCCAGCAGCCTCCCCGCTGTGGCGCGGTCGTTGAGCTGCCCCAGCCCGTCCTGCACCGCCGTGAGGCGCTGAATGAACCGCCGCGCTGCCTTGCCGGGATATAGCGGCGCGAAGATCTCGGCCGCGTAGCGCATCCGCTTCGCCTTCAGGCGCACCGCGTGCAGCGCCGGCGGGTCGAGCCCGGCGATGTCGTCCGTGTGGAGCAACTTGCGCAGGCGCCGATGCAGCACGTCCGCTGCGAAGCTTCGCACCGACACCGGCTGCACACCGCCTTCCGGCGGTGCCGGGTACCAGGAGCGCGCCCCCGCCAGCCACGCCAGTTCGATCCCCAGCCGGCGGAACTCCGCCGAGCGCAGGAACTCGCGCAGCGCCGCATGGCATTCCCGCCGGCGCCGCTCGCCGGCCGCGATCAGCCGCGCCAGCTTTGGCTCGTTGGGGAACGCGGCGCTCACCGCCGATGCGGTTTCGCCCAGGAACACGTCCCAGTCGCGGGTTGGGCCCAGCCGCACGCTCAGCGCCTTCAGGCCGGCCTTCGTCGCCGCCAGTTCGGGGCAGTCGAGCATGGGCCGAAAAACCGTAACGGCGGAGCGCAGCCGGCGCAGCGCCACCCGCATCTGGTGCACCGGCTCCGGGCCACTTATGTCCGCCGCCGCCAGGGGTGCGAAGTGCAACACCACGTCCGTCAGGTGCGCCAGCACAAAGGCGAACGCCTCGGCGACAGCAAGGCCTTCCGGCAGGGTTGGCACGCCCAGCCGGCGCGGGGCCGGCGCGGTGGCGCGGGCAGCGGCGAGCGCCTCGCCGGCCAGCGTCGCGCACGGCACCTCCAGCCGCAGCTCCCCGGCCAGCGCCAGGCCGAGGTGCAGCACCGCTTGCTCGTCGCCCGCCAGATCGACCCGGCTGGCCGCGCGTTCGGTGGTAACGGCACGCAACGTGCCGCGCATGAGGCTCAGCGTCACCGCGCCGTGCTCTGTCTCCAGCCCGTAGGCGTGCCGCCGGCCGACAAACGCAACCGCGGGAGCCAGTGGCTGCGTCAGGTCATGGCCTAGGGCCGACAGATCCGCCGCTTGCCCCAGCACCGGCGGCGGAGCGCCCGGGGGCCAGGGCTCGGCCGGATCGGGGACCAGCCGTTCCAGCCGCCAGAGGTTGCGTTCCCTGGCCAGTGCCAAGCCCTCGGCGGTCAGCGCGGCGTCCGGGCTGTCGTGCCAGACGATGCGTTGTGGCTGCGCCCGGCCGCGTGTCGCCGAGGCGAGCAATTTCAGCCGGGGAAGGCGCGCTGCGTCGTCCGGATCGAGGCATAGGTCCAGTTCCATGCGCTCAGTCGCCGCGTTTCAGCTCGCGCGGCGTGATGAAGCGGGTCAACCGGGCGCCGCCGGGGCCGAGCATCCGCCAGGCGCCGGCGATCGCGAACTCGGCGAGCGCGGCGGTGGGGTAGCCGGCGGCCAGCCGGCGCGCGGCGTCGGTTGGCTGCGTCCCCGCGATCAGCGTCAGTGCCAGCTCGTGCATGCCGGGGTTGTGGCCGATCAGCAGCACGCTGCGCACCGTCTCCGGCACGTCGTGCAGGATGCCGAGCAACTGCTCCGGACCGGCCAGATAGAGCGCCTCGTATTGCTCCAGCAGCGGCGTGTCGTCCCAGGGCTCCAGCGCCTCCAGGGTCTGCATTGTGCGCCGTGCGGGGGAGACCAGGACGAGGTCGGGCGCGAGGCCGAGCTCGTGCATTGCCCGGCACATGGCCGAGGCGGCGCGGCGGCCGCGCTCGGTCAGCGGCCGGTCGCGGTCGGCCAGCTTGGCGTCGTCCGAGGACGACTTGGCGTGGCGCAGGAGCAGAAGCTGGTGCATCGGGCGGTGGGGGATCCGGGCTCAGGTCGCTGGCGGCCATCCTGCCACTTTGTCCCGCTCCCGGCGAGGGGTCGTTACAAGTCGATCCAGGACAGGTGGCCGCCCTTGCCGGCGCCGGTGTCGAGGAAGATCGCCTGGCCGCCCGCGGCGCCGCGCCGCACATAGGGGCGGCCGTCGCTGCTGCGTTGGTCATGCCCGCAATACACCGTCACCCCGGCGGGAATCCGGTCCACCCAGCGCAGGCTGCGCTCCGGATAGCCGTCGGGCTGCATGCGCCCGGTCGGCTCGCCGTAAAGCGCGCGGGCCAGCGCCCCGTAGGGCCGGTCGAGGCCGTGCGGCGGCGACGGCTGGTCCAGCATTTCGCTATGGAAGCCGCCATGCACGAAGATCGCGTCGCCATGCCGCAGCCAGGCCGGCGCGCGTGCGGTTTCCAGCAGCACGCGCTGGCGCAGGGCGTCGTCGAGTTGCTCCACCGTCGCCTGCACCACGGGGTCGGGGCGCATCGGCTGGCCGGAGAGCATGCGGGCGAGCTTGAGGTCGTGGTTGCCGAGCAAAAACAGGCCACGGTGCTGATCGATCAGGCCGAACATGATGCGGAGGGTGCCGGCGCTGTCGGGTCCATGGTCGGACAGGTCGCCGAGCTGCAGGACGAAGCGGTCGGTCGCGGAGGCGTAGGCGAAGGCCGCGGCGTCGCCATGCACATCGCCCACCACGCGGATGCGGGCGTCCTGGGGGAGGGAGGGCGTCATCATTCTGCCGTGTGGCTGTAGCGCAGTTGCGGCCGGGGGCGCCAGCAAAGAGCACGCGAGCGCCAGCGCGGTTTCATGCTGGTCCGAAGCGTGGTGGCCGGGCATGCCGTGGGCGGCGCCGCGCGCAAGGGGATTTGGGCATGGCTGGCAGCCGTCGCAGCATCGCTAGGGCGGGGCCGGGGTGTCTCGCAAGCGTCTCGTTTCGCTGCGCACGAGATCGTGTTGCGTGAGGTGAGATGGCGTGGCAGCAATACGTTGGACCGGCGGTCGGCCGCCGCGCCAGCATTGGGAGCCGGCGGTGTCTCATAAGCGTCTCGTTTCGCTGTACCGGAGACCGCGACGCATAGGATGTAACACCGCCGGCGCAGGGGCCGGAAGGGCATTCCGCCGTTCCGCGATGGCAGTTGCTTTGCACAGGGGCCGCCGACGTCTCACGGCCGTCTCGTTTCTCTGCATAGGAGACGGCCGCGTCTGGGCTGAGAGAACGCGGGTCACGGAGCGGCGTCTCACAGCCGTCTCGTTTCGCTGGGTGGGAGACGCACTGCGGAAGGCGAGAGGGGGCGGGAGAGGAACGTTGGGCTGCCGGCGTGGCATCCTATGCCCGCCTGTCCCTGCCCGCGGCCAGCGGCGTCTCGCCAACGTCTCGTTTGGCGGTGAAAGAGACGGTGACGCATGGCATGAGAATTGACGGGAGCAGACGCTTGGCCAGCTACCGGACTCCGTGGATCGCAGGTGTCCTCTTGCGGCAGCGCAAGAATTTTCCGCGGAGGCAGAGCGAGGACGACGGAGTGCCACAGGGGCCGTGCCTGTACAGCGTGCCAGGGACTGGCCGAGCCGCCCGCCGGCGGCGCAGCAGCGCACACTGCTCCATACGCCCCGACTCCGTGCACTCCGTGCCCTCCGCGCTAACTCCGTGCTGAAATCCTTGCGCTGCCGCATGCCGTAGTGGCAGCCGGCACGCGGCACCCGCTCACTCCGCGGGAGGCACCCAGGGCTCGTACGTGTCCGCCCAGCGCAGGTTCGAGGTGTCGCCGTTGATGATGGCCTGCAGCACCTCCGGCTCCGGCGGCTCGAAATCGCAGTC
>Ga0209415_10004503_pt1 | contig 25483 bp, 24 predicted proteins | sample PeaSoiSIISIP2007_FD_187696 | JGI IMG/M metagenome (GOLD analysis project Ga0209415, IMG submission 187696) | Peat soil microbial communities from Weissenstadt, Germany - SII-SIP-2007 (SPAdes) (version 2) | ecosystem: Environmental > Terrestrial > Soil > Wetlands > Peat | place: Germany... | reverse complement strand
TTGCCGACGGTCATGGGCTCGTCGGCCGTTGGTCACGTATGGCCTGAACCAGGCCGTCGAGATCGGCGACGGTGACGGTCAAGGCAGAGTGTCCCTTATGTCGCAGGGGCGAGGGGACCGTGTGGCGAAAGTGGACACAGACACCGGCGTCGTTGTTCGTCCCGAAGGTGAGCCCATCGTCGACGAACGACATTCGTGCCCCTACGGCCGTCCACCACCGGTAGTCACGAGTGATATGGGCGTCGTCGATGTTGTCCATCGAGGTCTCGAGCTTCAAGAACCCGAACGTCGCCTTAAATCGCTGGTCGTCGGTGATGGAGACGCCGTCCCTCGGGGGCCAAAGGCCGAAGACCGCCCACATGACGGCCAGCCGGTAGTCGACGGCGTACTTGAAGAACCTAGCCACGCGTCCTCGGTTCTTCGCACCGGCGGGCGATGGTGATGATCTCGGGAGTGGTATCAGTCATCGGTCTTCGGTCCCAGTCACCGAACTGCATCTCGATCGTAAGCCCAGCATCCGACAGGAAGAAAGACAGCTCCTCTTCTGACGGGAACCGCAACGTGCTCGGACTCACCTTCGGACGACTCCAATCCGGGCTTTCGAAGGTCGTGGTGAAACGAACGACCTCTCCATCGACGCTCTGGACGTCGTGTCGTCTTCGGACCACGGCACCGGCGGCATCAGTGATCTCGGTCACGTCGTCAGGCGTCCAGCTCTCCCACGCTCGAACCAAGGGGTTGCGGGTCTCGAAGACGAAGTGACCACCGTCGGTGAGGATGGAGCGGATCGTCGCCAGGGAGGCGAGGAGCTCGCCATCCTCGACGAACACCTGAAAGGCATGACCGGTCATGACGACCAAGTCGAACTCTCGGTCCCAGCCGGCCGAGGCCAGGTCGCCGAGAACCCACTCGATCCCCGGCCGCTTCCGTGCCTGCGTCAGCATCCCTTCAGCCGGATCGAGCCCGCACAACCGCCCGGTGTGGCCCGCCTCCCGGGCTTGGTGCAACAGAGCACCGGTTCCACAGCCAACGTCGAGCACCGAGTCGGCGGCCATGACCATGGGGAGGTAGAAGGCAAAGTCGGCCCTCTGTTCCCATGGGTGGAAGGCGTCGTACAACTGGGCGAGGCCGGCGTCGGAGAACAAGCGGTCCACCACGACAGCAGCCTCGCACAGCCCTCGGGGGCTCGGAAGGGCTGCGATTCGACCACATGAGGGAGGAGGAGCGGTGCCGAGGCGCAAGGGTTTGAGAAGTCAGTTGTACCGGGCAGCCCGAGACCTTGGGAACGTCCAGGCTGCGCAAAAAGGTCCCAGTGCCTTCGGGAAGCGCGTGGTGCGCCGCAAGGTCTATGCCAAGACCAACGGCTTTCTTGGAAAGGCACTGCGAAGCATCCTGAAGTGACCCGTCACTGTCGCCCGGCTCGGTGCGCTGTCAACCACGCCCTGCGACCTCCTGCACCAGCCAACCGTTCCCGTCGGGATCGCTGAAGCTCAAGAAGGAGTTGTAATCGGCGCGTTGGGGATCGGGCCCCGGCACCTGACCGCCTGATTCGAAGTGGAACACCTCGCTGGCATCCACCCCCCGTTCCACCAGCTCGGCGCGGGCGGCGTCGATGTCTTGCACGACCAGGTGGAGACCCTGGACAGAGCCCGGAGCGTCGGTGTTCTTCATGATGGCGATCGAACACGCCGAGCCGGGAGGAGTCGCCTGCACGACACGAAAGTCTTCACCCGCGCTGTGGTCGACGATGAGGTCGAAGCCGGCCCCCTCCAGGTAGAAGGTCTTGGCGCGGTCGACGTCCGAGACGGGCACCACCACGAGCTCGAGCTTCCAGTCCACGATGACTCCTCCTCGGCAATTCCATGTGCACGGTGTTGTGCGCGTGCTCCCGTGCCCGATGTGGGCCTTTTCTCGGAGCCCACTGTGTCACTGTTTCCGACGGTGCACGGTTCCCCCGCTCATCGGTCGGGACAGACCCATCTCGGCGCGCAGGCCGACGAGATCGAGGAGGGCCGCCAGGCCCGGGCTCACGTCCCGGAGGCAGATCCATCCCCCGGCTCGTCGGGCCACGACCTGCCACTGTGCGATGGCGTCGACGACGGTGAGATCGGGCTGACCGGGACCACCAACGGTCCAGCTCGTCACCTCGGTGCCGCACTGGCCCACGAGCACGACCCGACCCCACGCCTCGACGCCAGCCACATCAAGATGGACGAGCGGAGCGGTGTGAACTCAGCGGTGGTCGTTCCGCTACGTTCCCCGTAGATGCCAAGTACTGAAGGGCGGGCGCGCCCCCTGCCAGGCACCTCGGGGGCTCGGCACCTCGCCCGGTCTCGGGTCCGGACGACTTCGGTTCGCGTCCGGCGGGCACGAGCGGTCCTGGTCCTTCTCGCCGTGGTCGTCACCGGCCTCGTGATCGCCGTCCAGCTGTCTGCCTCGAACCATCCCCGCCCCAAGGCCGTTCCCGCCGTCCGACCTGCGCACCACGCCGTCCCGGTCTCCACCCCGGCGGTGGAATCGGGTCTCCTCCCGTGGAAGCTGGCCGCGCCCATCAGCCGCGTCGTGGTCCTTGCGGGCTCGGGCACCCACCTGGTTGTGATGGGTGGGCTCACCACGGGCAACACGTCTTCGAGCGGGATCTACGCCCTGGACACGGCGAACGGGTCCCTGAACCAGGTCGGCGCCCTGGTCGGGCCGCTCCACGACGCCGCCGGCGCCGTGGTCGGGGGCCAGGACGTGGTCTTCGGCGGAGGGGCCTCGACCAGTGTCGACACGGTGCAGGCCTTTCCCTCGATGCCCAGCGTGGGGACCCTCGGATCAGCACCCGCCGTGGCCACCGTGGTGGGCTCGCTGCCGACGCCGCGATCCGACGCGGCCGGGGTCACCGTGGGCCCGACGACGTATCTGGTCGGTGGGTACGACGGGACCAACCCCGACGTCGCGGTGCTCGCCACCACCGACGGTCACACGTTTCGCTCCGTGGCTTCGCTGTCCGTGCCCGTTCGCTATCCGGCGGTGACGGCGCTCGGGGGGAAGATCTACGTGTTCGGTGGCCAGGCGATCACGGGCGCCCGAGCCGGGGAGCCGACGAGCGCCATCCAGGTGATCGATCCGGTCCGCCACACGGTGTCGGTGGCCGGCCAGCTTCCCGAGCCCTTGAGCGGTGCCGTGGCGGTGACCCTCGGCGGGCACGTCTACGTGGTGGGAGGCGAGAGCACGGCGCCGCAGTCCTCGACCCCGGGGATCGGGTCCACACAGATCGGACCCAGTTCCTCCTCGAACCCCGGGGCCGGCAAGAGCGGAGCCATCACCGATCGATACGTGACGGGGGCCGGTGCCTCTGCACACCTGATGGCATCGACCTCGCCCGCGGCCACCTCCACGGTGTCGACCATCTGGGCCTTCGACCCCACCTCCGGTCGACTCGCAACGGCGGGGCATCTGCAACTCCCTGCTTCCCACGCCGGTGTGGCCGTGCTCGGCTCGACGGCGTGGCTGGTCGGAGGAGAGTCGGACGGGGCGCCGGTGAGCGCGGTGCAGATGCTCACCCCCAATGCCGCCTTCGGGACGGCGGGAGCCCCGGGGGCGGGATCTCCGTACTTCGGGGCCAAGCTCCTCGTCGCCGACCGGGGCAACAATCGCCTCCTGCTCTTCGACGCCTCCATGAACGTGTTGTGGACGTACCCGTCGGCGACCGCACCGACCGACCCGCTCGACTTCTACTTCCCCGACGATGCCTTTTTCATCGATAAGGGCACGGCCATCATCTCGAACCAGGAACAGAACGAGACCATCGTCGAGATCGGCTATCCGTCGGGGAAGATCCTGTGGTCCTACGGTCACCCCAAACAGGTGGGCACCGCACCGGGGTACCTGCACGAGCCCGATGACGCCTATCTCCTCAAGGACGGGCAGATCAGCGTGGCCGATGCCCAGAATTGCCGGGTCCTGATTCTCAATACCAACGGCACCGTCGCCGACCAGATCGGGACCACGGGTGTGTGCGTGCACAATCCGCCCGTGTCGATGGGATCGCCCAACGGCGACACCCCACTGGCCGACGGCAACATCCTGGTGTCGGAGATCAACGGCTCTTGGGTGAGCGAGTACACCCCGCAGGGCAAGCTGGCGTGGACCGTGCACCTCCCCATCGCCTATCCGTCCGACCCGCAGCAGATCGGGCCCGATCTCTACCTGATCGCCGACTACTCCGCGCCGGGCCAGATCCTGGAGTTCAACCGCCTCGGCCAGATCCTCTACCGCTACGACGTCGCCAGTGGTCCGGGCATGCTCGATCATCCGTCGCTGGCGGAGATGCTGCCCAGCGGAGTCCTCATGGCCAACGACGACTACCGCAATCGCATGGTGGCGTTCGACCCCGGGACCGGGGCCCTGGTGTGGCAATACGGGATCAACGATCAAGCGGGCACGGCGCCGGGCATGCTCAACACGCCGGACGGGTTCGACCTGGTCCTGCCGGACGGCTCCACTCCGACCCACAGCGCCACCGGCTGACCGGCGGCTCGGGACGGGAGACCCTCCCGCCGTGGCTCAGCCGGGGCTCGGCTTGGCCGCCCTCCACGGTGCGAGGTCCAGGCCCGGATAGCGGCTGGCGACCCCGGCGAGCGTCTCCTCGGTCCAGAACGGGTGGCCCGGTGCGGGGAACCCCAGAGTCGTCAACTGCCGTGGCGTGGCCTGCTGCACGAAGTTGTGCCACTCGGGGGAGAACCCCTTGAAAGGCCACGCCTGGTAGCCGCCCCATTCCATGGCGGCGGGCTTGTACGAGGCGTGCAGCATGAAGCGCGCCCGGGTGGGGTCGGTGAAGTCCACCGACCGGTGGTAGACGTCGGGCCGGTAGACCACGATCGAGCCTGCCGGAGCCGAGGCGTCGTCGGGGAGGTCGTAGAGGGCGCCGTGGTCGACGAGATTCAAGGTGTGCTCCCCCACGGGGATGTGGCGGGTGAGGCGGCGGGGCACGAACCGGGTCGCCCCGTTGTGAGGGCCGACATCGTTGAGGTAGATGAACGTCTCCATCTGGTGATACCCCGCTTCCGGCCGGGGCACCGTCAGGGTGTGGTTGGGGAAGTCAGCGTGCAGCAGCTGGTTGTACTGCGAGGATTGGCGGGCGTACTTGGCCGTGGCAATGGCCAGGTACAGGCGGACGTCGTCGGTCCCGAGCAGTGCAGCCGCCAGATCGATCATCACGTCGCTGAGCACCAGGCGGTTCAGCGAACGGCTCCGGAAGGGGAACTCGGGCCAGGGCGCGTCCCAGGTCCGCCACCGCTCGAGCTCGCCGGCGCCGTCGGCGCCGTCGGCGTTCGCCATCTCGTCAGCGCCGGGAAAGACCTTGGCGATGGCCTTCTGCGCCGCCTCCAGGTCCACCTCGGGCACGGCCCGCTCGACCACGAACCATCCGTCTCGCTCCCACGCCCGCCGCTGCTCGAACGTCACGACATCACCCATAGGACTACGTGCTCGTGGCCAGGTGTTCGTGCACGGAGCGCACGGCGCTCGATCCTTCCCCGACGGCGGCGGCGACCCGCTTGAGCGACCCGTGGCGCACATCGCCCGCCGCGAACACGCCCGGGGTCGAGGTCTCGAAGGGCAGGGGGTCGCGCCCGGCGAACGGCGAGTCGCCGATCTCCCCGTCCGGTACGTCGCGGTCGGTGAGGATGAACCCCCGGGAGTCGAGCGCCACGGCGCCGTCGAGCCACTCCGTCGCCGGTTCGGCTCCGATGAAGCAGAACAATCCGCCACAGCGGACCGTGGTACCGGTTCCCGTCGGGGTGTGTTCGAGCGTGACCTGCTCGAGATGGCCTGCACCGGCGAGCGCTCGCACCTCGGTGTTGGACAGGACCTCGATGCGCGGGTTGGCTTCGATCCGCTCGACCAGGTAGCGCGACATCGTCTCGGAGAGGTCGTCCCTGCGGATGGCGATGGAGACCTTGCAGCGTTGTTGGGCCATGTAGATGGCGGCCTGCCCGGCGGAGTTCCCACCCCCGACGACGATGACGTCCCTCCCCGTGCAAATTCGTGCTTCGAGGTCGGTGGCGGCGTAGTACACGCCGGCACCTTCGAAACGCTGGAGGTCGTCGACCGCCAGGCGCCGGTAGCGGGCACCGGAGGCGACGATCACCGCTCGGCATGGGATCTCACTTCCGTCGGACAGGGTGACGACGTGGAACCCGTGTTCGGGCCGGAGGCCTGCCGCTTCACAGGGGGCATTGAGGCGCGCTCCGAGGCGCTGCGCTTGCATGGCGGTTCGGGAGGCGAGGTCTTCGCCCGAGATCCCGTTGGGGAAGCCCACATAGTTCTCGATGCGGGAGCTGGAGCCGGCCTGGCCTCCGACGGCGACGGCGTCGAGGGCGACGGTGTTGAGCCCTTCCGACGCGCCATAGACGGCGGAGGCGAGGCCGGCGGGGCCCGTGCCGATCACGACGAGGTCGAACAAGGTGCCGGGGACGGGTCGGAAGGTGAGGCCGAGGTGCTCGGCGAGCTCTCCCGGAGAGGCGTGGCGCAGGACCGTCGTGGGAGTGATGACCGCCGGGGTGTCGGGAGGGCGCAGGCCCATGCTGGCGAGGAGCACGTCGGGGTCGAGGGCCTCCTCGAGGTCGATCCATTCGTGGGGGATGTGGGATCGGGTGGCGAACGACCGCAACGCCATGGCTTCGGAGGAGTACCGGGACCCCACGATCCGAAACGCCCGGGCACCGGGGCCCAGGCGCAGGCGCTCTCGTCGGGCGGCGAAGGCGGTGAAGATGACGTCGGCAAGGTCGGGCTTGGCACCCATGAGGCGCCGGAAGTCATCTCGCCTGATCCGCAGGACGCGTCCGGGCTCGGTGACCCGGGCCGTCAAGTACGGCCGCTGTCCCGTCAACAGGCTCAGCTCTCCGAGGAACCCCCCGGCTCCGTACTCGGCGATGACGGCCTCACCTTCGATGTCCTGGCGCACGATCTCGACCTTGCCGTCGAGCACCACGAAGAAGTCGTAGAACAGGTCACCCGCCCGGAAGAGGACGTCGCCGGCGCTGACGGGTTGCTCCTCGCCGAACGCCGCCAACTCCGCCAGGGCTGCGGCGTCCAACGACGGTTGCACGGCCCCGGTGTCGGAAAGAGGCGTTGTCGAGGCGCTCGCCACGCCATCATCGTCGTGGTTGCTCATGAGCCGGGTGCCGGTGGCGCGTGCGGCGTCGAGGTGGACGCCAGGGCGATGCGAACCGATGCGGTGGCGGTGGCACCGGCAGCTCGCATGGGCTCGGTGCTCTTCATGGACTGGCTCAGCACGAAGGCCCCTTCGAGCAGCGAGATGAAGGTGAGCGCCAGCCGGCGGGCATCGCCCGGCGACAGGCCTTCGCCCTCGAAACGTCGCGCCCCGGCCTCGATCCAGGCGTCGAACACTTCGGCGGTTGCCACTCGGAGCTGTTCGTTGGTCGACGCCACCTCGAGGGCGACCGTGGCGATCGGGCAGGCGACGGCGAAGTCGCTCTCTTCCAGGGTTCTCGTGGCGCCGTGGAAGACCGCCGCGACGCTGGTAATCACGTCGGAGCACCGGTCCCATACCGCTTCGACCAGGGCTTGGTACTGGGCGCCCGACGAACGGATGGCCGCCGCCGCCAACTCGTCCTTGCCCCCGGGGAAGTGGTGGTAGAGCGAGGAGAACGGCGCCCCGGCCTCGGCCAGGATCTGCTTGATCCCCGTCCCGGTCAGGCCTTGGCGCTGGAGCAGCGCGGCGCTGGCATGGACGAGACGGTCCCGTGTGTCGTTCACCATGGCCCTCCTCTCCGCCCGCAGCCACCACCGGCTCCGGCCCGCTTGCCGGCTGCCGGACAGTGTAGCTAGTCTCGGATTGGATCGATCTATCCAGGAGTCACGATGTACAAAGCAGCTGTTCGCTGGGTGATTCGTCGCAATGTCCGGGCGCTGCGCCACGGGGACCCCGCTCCCTTGCTGGCCGGCTACGCCGAGGACGCCGTGCTCGTGTTCCCGGGTCAGAGCTCATGGAGCGGGGAGCATCGGGGCAAGGCGGCCATCGAGGCCTTCCTGCGTCGCTTCCTCGAGGCCGGCATCGTGGGCGAGACCCACGACATCCTCGTCAACGGGCCGCCGTGGCGCACCACGGTCTGTGTCCTGTTCTCCGACCGCGCCGTCGATGCGAGCGGCACCGTGGTGTACGAGAACCGCGCCGTGCTGTTCGGTCGCATGGTGTGGGGGAAGATCGTGTACCACGAGGACTTCGAGGACCCACAAGGTGGAGCAGTTCGACCGGTACCTGGCACAACGCCAGCCGCCGTTGTCGTCGCTGTCCGGGACCTGGCCGCCTGTGACCTAGACGTCCGGGTCACGGGCGCCGGCGTCAGCCGATGGTGGTCGGCCGGCAGCTCCCCGGGGCCCAGTTCCACAAGGTGAGGATGGCGGCCGGCACCGTCACGGTGCAGGCGGTGCCGTCGGCGGTGCCGGCGAGCCCGACGTCTGAGGCCTTCCACGTCCCGCCGCTGGGCCGCTCGAAGAGCAGGTAGGCGCCGTCGTCCTGGACCGAGACCTGGGCTCGCGTGGACGAAGAGCTCGGCACCAGACCGGCTCCCGCCCAGTAGGTGGCGGTGGCGGCGTCGTATGCGTAGTAGGTCTCGTCGGGGACCAGCCCGGTGTAGGCCGACGGGGGAAGGCTGTTGAGCGCCGCGCCCGCCGCCACGAGCTGGGACCGGATCTCGTCGGTGACGACGAGGTTCGACGTCGGCGTCGTGGTCGTGTTGGGGGGGAGGCTGGTGGCGGACGTCGAGGGCGTGAGGGTGGTCGGGGGCGTGGTGGTTCGGCTGGTCGAGCGGGTGGGGCCCGCCGAGCACGCGGAGAGCCCGACCGCGCCCAGGACGACGACCGCCACCAGCCCCGGGCGCCCCCCGAGCGCGCCCCGTCGGGCGCTCACGCGTCGGCCGGGTCGAGCGCGGGCTCGGGCTCGGATTCCTCCTGCGGGTAGATGAGCAGGTGGAGCAGGGCCGCCAACGCGCCGCCCACCAGGGGGGCGGCGATGAACAGCCAGACCTGGTGCAGCGCCGTCCCTCCCACGATGAGCGCCGGTCCCAGGCTGCGGGCGGGGTTCACCGACGTACCCGTGATCGGGATGCCGATCAGGTGCACCACGGTGAGGGTGAGCCCGATCACCATCCCGGCGGTGGCGGTGTTCCCGATCTTGCTGGTGACTCCCAGGATCACGAATACGAAGAAGGCGGTGAGCACGACCTCGGCCAGAAACGCCCCTCCGGCACTGATGTGGATATGGCTCGCCGCTCCCCACCCGTCGGTCCCGAGCCCGGTCGTCGTCCTGTCGTACAGGGGCGACGCGCTGAAGGTGGCCCACAGGAGCAGGGCCCCGAGGAACCCGCCGACGAACTGGGCCACCCAGTACCCCACGGCCTCGACGAGGGTGATGCGACCGGCCAGAAGGGCGCCGATGGTGACGGCGGGGTTGACGTGGCATCCGGAGATGGGGCCGAGCACGTAGGCCAGAGCCAGCAGCGTGAGGCCGAAGGCCAGGGCGGTGGCCACGACCCCGGCGTAGAAGCTCGTCCCGGTGGCACCGAAGCCGAACGAGAGCGTGGCCACCCCGACGGCGAAGTAGACCAGGATCAAGGTTCCCAGGAGCTCGGCGGTCAGCTTTCGAGTCATCGACTACCCCCTTCGCCAAGGTGCGTCGCGAGGCTAATTCCCCCGGGCGGACCCGTGGGGGTTCCGGGCACGCCGAACGACGCCCGCCTAGCGGGTGTGCTCGCCCACGAGCTCGTAGCCGATCCCCGGGTGGGTGCGCAGAATCTCGCCCTTCTCGTCCCCGAGCTTGCGCCGCAGACGGTATACGTACACCCGCAGATACTGCGTCTCCGTGCCGTAGTGGGGTCCCCAGACGTGCTCGAGGATCATGCGGTGGGTGCAGATCTTCCCGGCATTGCGGGCGAGGAAGACGAGGAGGGCGAACTCGCGGGTGGTGAGCTCGAGGGGCCGCCCGTCCATCCGAGCCTCGTGATGAACGGCGTCGAGCTCGAGCGCCCCGACCACGATGTCCTTGGACTGCTCGTCGTCGCTCTCCGAGGCGCGGTGACGAAGAGCGACGCGCAGGCGGGCCTCGAGCTCACCCATCCCGAACGGCTTGGTCATGTAGTCGTCGGCCCCGCCGTCGAGCGAGGCGATCTTGCGATCCTCGGTGCCGTCCGCGGACAGCACGATGATGGGGACGTTGCTCCACTGGCGGATCCTTCGACATACCTCCATACCGTCGAGATCGGGCAGGCCGAGGTCGAGGACGATGATGTCGGGCGCTCCGATGGCTGCCTGGGAGATGCCTTGCTCACCCGTGGACGCCACCAGCACGCTGTGGCCGAGCGCGCTGAGGCCGATCCGCAGCACCCGGAGCAATGCCTGGTCGTCGTCGATGGCGAGGACCCGGGCCACCTAGGGCACGACCACGGTGACTCGTGCCGGGGGCAGGGTGAAGCAGAAGCGGGCGCCCCCATCGGGTGAGTCCTCGACCCAGATCTCCTGTCCGTGCGCCTCGACGAAGGCTTTGGCGATGGAAAGACCCACGCCGGTGCCGCCCGACGCTCCGCTCCGATTGAACATGCGGAACACATTGGTGCGTTCGGCCCGGGCGATGCCCGGACCCCTGTCCTGCACGGAAACCTGCACCAGTCCGTCCTCTCGAAGCGAGGCGGATATGGCGATGGCGGTGTGCGGCGGGGCGTGGCGGACGGCGTTGTCGAGGAGGTTGGCGAAGACCTGACCGATCAGGAGGTGGTCGACGTCCACCAGTGGGAGGTCGGGGTCGATGGTGACGGTGATGTCGGCGGGGTCCGAGACCGGCCCGAAGTTGCGAAGTGCGTCGTTGACGAGATCGCCGACGGTGATCGGCTCGTTTCGAAGCTCGAGCGCGCCGGATTGGACGCGCGAGAGATCGAGGAGATTGGTGACGAGGCGGTCGAGACGGTCCGTCTGGTTGTCGATGAGCGCCAGCAGCTCCTCGCGGTCGGCGAAGTGCAGGGCCGCCTCGGTGTTGCGCAAGGTGGACGCCGACGCCTTGATCGTGGCCAGAGGGGTGCGAAGGTCGTGGGACACCGCGTTCACCAGCGCCCGTTGCAGGCGATCGACCTCTTCGAGCAGTCCGGTCCGCAATGCCTGCTCGCGCAGTTGGACGCGTTCGAGGGCAAGGGCCATGTGATTGGCGAAGGTGTGCAGCAATTCCTGCTCGTGCACACTCCGACCGGCACCCCAGAGATGAAGGAGCCCGATCGGACGACCCGTGGCGATGAGGGCGACGATTTGCGCCTGTCCCTGGGGCGACGTCTTGGACACACTCAGGCTGGCGGGCATCCCCGGTACCGGTGCGACCCCGCGTAATTCCTCGTCGGTCAGGGGCTCACCGGCTGAAGCCACCACCTCCAGCTGGGCGCCCACCGGCAGGACCAGGGCCACGCTGCGCAAGGTGAACGCCTCGTGGACGGTGGTCACGATGAGCTCGAGGATCTCCGAAAGCGGTCGGTCCTCGATGAGGAGGTCGGTCAGCTCGAAGAGCCGCCGTATGGCCTGTTCGTGCTGATGGGCTTCGGCGCGCGCCGACTCGAGCCGAGCGACCACTCGGGCCACGAGCAGCATGACGGCGACGTACACGCCCAGAACCGCCCAATTCTCACCGGTCCCCACCGACAGCGTGTAGTAGGGGGGGATGAACACCAGGTCGTAGACGATGAACCCGGAGACCACCCCGAAGACGCCGGCGGGGAACCCTCCCACGACCACGCCGGTCACCACCGGGACGATGAGCACCAGCCCGGTGGTGGCGATGCTCACATGGCTCCGCAGCGGGATCATGACAGCCACCAGGGCCGCCATGACGGCAGATGCAGCGATCGATCCGACCAAGCCGCGCCGGCTTCTCTCCATGTGCTCTCCCTGGCGTCGCTGGACTCCCACGATATCGGCGCCCCGTTTCCTCCCGCCCACCTGGTGACCGGGCACAATGGGGCGCATGACCGATTTCGCCCAGGCAGACCGCAACGAGTCGGTCGAGGACGATGCCGTGGGCCCTACGGGCCGGTTCCGCATCTACATGGGAGCGGTCGCCGGCGTGGGAAAGACCTTTGCCATGCTCGACGAGGGGTGGCGTCGACACCGCCGTGGCACGGACGTGGTGGTCGGGTTCGTCGAGACCCATGGGCGACCCCGTACCGCCGAGCTGATTCGGGACCTCGAAGTCGTCCCCCGCAAGGTCGTCTCCTACCGGGGCTCGCAATTCGAGGAGATGGACGTCGACGCCGTGCTCGCCCGTCACCCCGAGCTGGCGCTGGTGGACGAGCTCGCCCACACCAATGTCCCCGACTCGGGGCGCCACGAGAAGCGGTGGCAGGACGTCATGGAGCTCATCGACGACGGGATCGCGGTGATCACCACGGTGAACGTGCAGCACCTCGAGAGCATCGCCGACGCCGTCGAGCGCATGACGGCCACCCGGGTCCGGGAACGGGTACCCGACTGGGTCGTGCGCCGGGCGGACCAACTCGAGCTCATCGATTCGTCGCCCGAGGCTCTGCGCCGTCGCATGGTGCACGGGAACATCTATCCGGCCGAGAAGGTGCCCGACGCCCTAACGCACTTCTTCCGCACCGAGAACCTGGTCGCGCTGCGCGAGCTCGCCCTTCGTTTCGTTGCCGACGAGACAGAGGAGGAGCTGCTCGCCTACCTGGGCGATCGGCATCCGGACTCGCTGTGGGAGACCAGGGAGCGGATCATGGTGGCGGCCACCGGGGCTCCGGGGACCGACGCCGTGATCCGGCGAGCGGCGCGCATCGCCCTGAGGACCAAGGCCGATCTCCACGCCGTGCATATCGTGGGCGCCGAACAGACACGCCGTGGCTCTGGGGACGAGCTTGACGCCCTGCACAAGCTGGCCGATGACCTCGGGGCCGAATGGGTCGTGCTCCATGGCGACGAGCCCGCCCGTGCCCTCGTCGACTACGCCCGCGAGCACCAGGTGACCCAGATCGTCCTGGGATCGAGTCGACGGAGTCGCTGGGAGGAGCTCACGAAAGGCTCCGTGGTCCAGCGGGTGCTGCGCTTTGCCGCCGACTGCGATGTCGACGTGCACGTCATCGCCCGGCGCGACGTGGAGGTCGTCGACGGGCCCGAGCAGTCGGAGTAGCTGGCTCAGTTCTCGAGCGGCACGCTCCAGCGCAGGCGGGTGCCGCGTTTTTCCCCTGGGCCCACGGTCATCGAGCCGCCGCGAGCCTCGGCCCGGGCACGCAGGTTGGCGAGCCCGCTCGAGCGGGTGGTGTCACGCATCCCGACACCGTTGTCGGTCACCGTGATGGTGAGGGCGTCGTGGACGTCGACGCGTACCACCACGCCCGACGCATGGGCGTGGCGCGCCGCGTTGGAGAGACCCTCACGCACGACGGCCAGGGCGTCGGGGACGAGCTCCTCGGGGAGCTTGGTGTCCACCGGCCCGTCGAAATGGAGGCGGGGTTGGAACCCGAGGCTCTGGGCTGCCATTGAGGTGACATCGAGAAGACGCGCCCGCGCGCTTGTCCCCCCTCTGTCGTTGGTGCGCAGGGCCAGCGAGAAGATCGTGGACCGCACGTCGCGGATGGTGGCGTCGAGCTCCTCGATGGACTCGGCGATCCGGTCCGACGCCGCGGGGTCCTCGATGGAACGGGAGGCGGCCTGCAGGGCCATGCCCACGGCGAAGAGCCGCTGGACGACGTGGTCGTGCAGATCGCGGGCGATTCGCTCTCGATCTCCCAGGACGGCGAGCTGTTCGCGGTCGGTCTGGGCCCGGTCGAGCTCGATGGCGAGCCCCGCCTGTTGGCCGAAGCTCTCTACCACGCGGATCTCCTCGGGGCTGAAGCCCGCCCGGCCGACCAACCGCCCGACTCCCAGCACCCCGTCGTTGCCGTGTGACGTGGTGATGGGGACCAGCAGCAGGGGACCCAGCTCGGCGGGAACGGCGTCAACTTGATCGGGGCCCAGCAATCCCGACGGGTCGGTGGTGACCGTGGACCGGCCGGTGGTGAACACCCGCCCGGTCGCCGATCCCTCGATCGGCACCAGCCGGCCCCGCAAGGGCAACACCGGCGCTCCATGGGTGGCGATCACCTTGAGCGATTCGCTTCCTTCCTCGACGAGCACACTCACGGTGATGCCGTCGGCATCGGAGAGCTCCGACGCCCGCTTGGCGATCAATGCCAGCCACTGCTCGAGGCCGCCGCCGGCCAACATCGACAGCCTGACCTCCGAGATCGAACCCAGCCAGCGCTCGCGTCGTTGCCCGTCGACCAACAGACGCCGCAACTCCCGCTCGGCCCGCTTGCGGTCGGTGATGTCCCGCAACACCGCCGAGAACCCGGTCGATGCGCCCGTGGGCTCGCGGATGAGCGAGAGACCCTCCGACACCTCGACTTCGTGCCCGTCCTTGTGGCGTCGCACGGTGTCGCGGGTGGGGACGTGCACCCCGCCGCCTACCATGGCCATCTGCTCGTCGACGTCGACCAGCAAACCGTCGGGGACCAGGCGGGAGAACGGTTTGCCACAGATCTCCTCGGCGCTGTACCCCAGGAGCCGCTCGGCACCCGGGTTCCAGGTGGTGAGCGAGCCCCCGAGGTCCATCGACACGATGGCGTCCTCCGACGACGACACGATGGCGGCCAACCACGCGGCGGCCTCCCATTCGGCCCGCCGCCCGGTGAGGTCTCGCACCAGTGCCAGCGTGAGCGGTCGCCCGGGCACGCCCAGGGGAGCGAGGCTGATGTCGGCGGGAAACTCGGTCCGATCGAGGCGCGTCGCCCACAGCTCGAGTCCCTGGCCCATGGCCCGGGGCGTGGGATGGGCGGCGTAGGTGGCCCGCCGGCCGGCGTGGTCGGCCCGGAACCGGTCGGGGACCAGGACGTCGACGTCGACGCCGACGAGCGCTCCTGGCCGGTAGCCGAACATCGACGCGGCGGCGGCGTTGGCGGCCACGATCTTTCCCGCCGGGTCTGACACGATGGCGGCATCGGGGACCAGGCGCAGTACGGCGTCGATCAGGGCCGCCGAACCGGGGCCGGCGGCGTCGTCGTGTTCGATGTGGTGTTGCCGGGTCGACACCCGATCAGCAACGTTCGGGAGATGGCACTGACCGAATGCTAACGGTGTGCCCGCGGCCGCAGCTTGGCCCCGGCGCCCTCTCAGGCGTCTTCCAGGCCGTAGAAGACGCGCTCGACGACTCTTCGGGCCCGGCGGGTGACTCTGCGGTAGTCGTCACGCAACGACGACGGTGTGGTGCCCAGGCTCCTTGCCAGGTGGGACAGCTGATCGGGCTGGGTCGGGAGGGCGTCTCCGGGGGACGCGCCTCCCGGCAGGGCGCCCACGAGGTGCCAGCGGTTCCGGGTTCGTTCGCAGAACCGATAGGCGGAGCGCAGTGTCGTCAGGTCGGCGAGGGAGAGCACCCCGCGATCTCCCAGGGCCTCCATGGCCGCATCGGTGCCCGTCCCGGGAAGGTGGTGGCGAAGTTGGAGCAGCTGCACCGTCCATTCGATGTCGGACAGTGACCCTCGTCCCAGCTTGAGGTGGAATTGCGGGTCCTCGTGCGAGGGGATCCGCTCACGCTCGATGCGGGCCTTCATCCTTCGGATGGCGGCCACGTCGTCCTCGGTGACCGGCCGGCCCCAGACGAAATCATCCACCAGGGCCATGAACCGTTCGCCCAAGGCGCGGTCCCCGGCGATGATCCGGGCGCGCACCAGGGCCTGGCGTTCCCACGTCTCGGCCCAGCGATCCAAGTACGCCGCGTACCCGTGCAGGTCGCGCGCCAGGCGACCCTGCCCGCCCTCGGGGCGGAGCCCGAGATCGACGGTGGCCACCCGTTGGGCCGGGCTCGGTCCGTGCATCAGGTGCAGCAGTGACTCGGCCACGGTTTCGCCCTCGATGTCGCTCGCACCGTCGTAGACGAACAGCACGTCGAGGTCGCTGGCATACGACATCTCGGCTCCCCCGAGTCGTCCCATCCCGACGATCGAGAACGGCATGCCGGGGTCGACCGCCTCGAGGGCAGCCTCGACCAGTGCCTCGCACAGAGCGGTGAGCTCGTGGCCGGTGCCCACGATGTCGTCGATATCGAGCAGATCGCGCGCCGCGATGCGGACATGCTGGTCCTGTCGTATCCGGACCAGCTGGGCGCGCCGCCAGGACTCGTCGTCGTTGCGGTGCAGCCGCTCGCCGGCCTCGGCCACCAGCGCGTCACGGGACGTGGGGATGAGCGTCGTGTCGTCGGCCAGGGTGGCGATCAGCTCCGGATTGCGCTCGATGGCCTCGACCAGTGTCCGGCTGGACCCCAGCATCAGGCACAGTCGTCGGGCGGCCTCGGGGGATTCGCGGAAGGTGGACACGAGGATCGAACGCTGGTGGGGGTGGACGACGAGGTTGCGCAGTCCGAGGAGGCCGAGGTCGGGGTGCGGCGACAGTGACAGCCAGTCGAGCAGGAGCGGGAGCAACTGGGCCATCAGCCGGGAGCTGCGGTTCAAGCCGCCGGCGAGGTCCTCGACCGCCGCTCGGGTGCGTGTGGCGTCCGAGAACCCGAAGGCGGAAAGCCGCCTGGCCACGGCTTCGGCCGACATGACGGGGCGCGCCGCCACCTCTTCGATGGTCCTCTCCGACCCCTCGCCGGGGATCGATGGTGTCGCCACGGTGGCGAAGGCTTCGAGCAGGGGCCGGAAGAACAGACGCTCGTGGATGGCGCGCACGTCCCGCTGGCACCGGCGTAGGGCGTCGTCGAACCGGGCCACGGCCGAAGAGGTGGCGTCGTCCTCGAAGCCCAACACCAGGGCGAGGCGTCGTTGGGACGCCGGGTCGGCGGGGACGGAGTGGGTCTGCTCCTCCTCGACGAGCTGCAACCGGTGCTCCACGGTTCGCAGGAAGCGATAGGCGTCGGAGAGGGCGGCGGCGTCCTCGGCGGCGATGTACCCGGCGCCGGCGAGCTCGGCGATGGCGCCCAGGGTGGACCGTTCCCTGATCCCCGTGTCGTGGCGTCCGTGCACCAGCTGGAGGAGTTGGACCGCGAACTCGACGTCGCGGATGCCGCCCGGACCACGCTTGATCTCGCGCCCGGCGAAGCCGCGGCGGGCGACGAACTTCTCGGCCCGGGCTTTCATCGACCGCACCGCGGCCAGCTCGTCGGCGCTGTAGTTCCGCTCCCACACCTGCTCGTGGGCGGCGCGCTCGAACCGGAGGCCGAGCTCGGCGTCGCCGGCCACGGCGCGCGCCTTCAACAGCGCCTGGAACTCCCAGGTCGCCGCCCACCGGCTCCAGTAGGCGCCGTAGCCTTCGAGCGACCGCGTCAGAGGGCCGGCCCGACCCTCAGGGCGAAGATCGGCGTCGACGCGGAAGCACCGCCGCGCCGTCTGCAAGATGCGTCTCGCCTTGTCCTCGTCGGGCCCGTCTTCGGTCACGAACAGGACGTCGACGTCGCTGGCGTAGTTGAGCTCACGACCACCGAGCTTTCCCATGCCGATCACGGCCAGGGGGCGTCCGCCCTTCGACAGCGCCACGGCACCGTCGAGCACCGCCTCGGCCAGCGCCGCCAGCGCCCTCCCCACCGCCTCGAGCGGTTCGAGACCGAGCAGGTCGCGCGCCGCGATCCGCAGTAGCTCGAGTTGCTTCGTGCGCGCCAGGGCGTCCGGGTCCGCGGAGTCGATGGCCACGGCCTGGTCCAGTGCTCCGAGCACGTCGAGGGCTTTCGCGTCCACCACACACAGCCGGCCCAGCGAGTTGCTGGCCGCACTCACCCGGACCAGGGCGTCGGCCAAGGGGCTCGGCTCGGACCCCGGCACCAAGCGGTCGGCGACCTCGGGGTGCTCGTCGAGCATTCGGTGCAGGGTCGCCGCCGCCGCCTCCGGTGACGCCGAGTGGTCGATCAGGTTCACGAGGGCCCCGGGCACCGTGGCCGGCGGTCGGGGACCGTGGCTGACGCCGTCCTCGGGAGGTGACGGCGCGACCATGTCCGCAGCTTGCCAGGCTGGGTGCACAGGGGGTGCCGGTAAGATTTCACCGTGTCCCACCTGCGTGTGGCGTTGTGCCAGCTCGACACCGTCGTAGGCGAGGTGGACGGCAACGCCGATCGGATCATCGACTCTCTGACGCGCGCCGAGGCTGAAGGCGCCGACGTGGCCGCCTTTCCCGAGCTCGCCATCACCGGGTACCCCCCGGAGGACCTCTTGCTCAAGCCGGCCTTCGTGGGCCTCAACCTGGCCGCGCTGGAGAAGGTCGCCGCCGCCACCTCCGCGTGCTTGGCCCTGGTGGGGTTCGTGGACGTCGTCGGCCACGAGGACCTCGACGCCGCCGTGGCCCACGCCGCGGGCGCCGGTGCGGTGGCTCGGGAGGCTGCCATCCGGGGAGCGCCGCGCCGACTGCGCAACGCCGTCGCCGTGTGTGGACGGGGGGGAGTGCTCGGCGTGTACCACAAGCGTCGACTTCCCAACTACGGGGTGTTCGACGAGGAGCGCTGGTTCGCGCCGGGGACCTCGGAGCTCGAGCTCTACCTCGTGGCCGGCATGCCGCTGGGCATCTCGATCTGCGAGGACCTGTGGTTCCCGGGCGGCCCCGTTCCGGAGCTCGCCGCGGGCGGGGCCGGGCTCGTGGTGAACATGAACGCGTCGCCGTACTCCATCGGCCGGGAGGCTGATCGCCTGGGCGTGGCCCGGGAACGGGTGGCCGAGGCGGGGTGCGCCCTGGTCTATGTGAACCAGGTGGGAGGTCAGGACGAGCTGGTCTTCGACGGGGGATCGTTCGTCATGGACTCCGGTGGTGAGGTCGTGGCGGCCGCGCCGAGATTCGTCGAAACCATCCTGGTCGTCGACGTGCCCATCCCCCCCGCCGTGCGCAGCACCACCCTCCCGGTGCTCTCCATCAGCAGCGCCCCCCGCGACCCCGCCGCCCGGCGCCCCCCGCCGATTCCCGCTCCTCTCGGCGAGGAAGCCGAGGTCTACGAGGCTCTCGTACTGGGGACGCGTGACTATCTGAAGAAGAACGGCTTCACCGACGCCGTGATCGGCCTGTCCGGGGGCGTCGACTCGTCACTGGTGGCCGCCGTCGCCGTGGACGCGCTCGGCGCCCGCCACGTGCACGGCCTGTCGATGCCGTCGCGCTACTCGAGTGCGGGGTCGGTCACCGACGCCGCCGCCCTGGCGGAAGGGCTCGGCATCGACCTGCACCACGTCCCCATCGAGCCAGCGCACGCCGCCTTCGGCTCCGTGCTCGCCGACACGCTGGGGGACGTCCCTTCCGGGCTCACCGACGAGAACCTGCAGTCGCGCATCCGGGGCGTGCTCCTCATGGCGCTCTCCAACGCCCGGGGGTGGATCGTGCTCACCACGGGTAACAAGAGCGAGCTCGCCACCGGGTACTCGACTTTGTACGGCGACTCCGCCGGCGGGTTCGCCGTGATCAAGGACGTGCCCAAGACCCTCGTCTACCGGCTGTGCCGCTACCGCAATGCCCGCGAGGGCAAGGACCTCATACCCGAGTCGGTGCTGAGCAAGCCACCGTCGGCCGAGCTTCGTCCCGATCAACGCGACGACCAGAGCCTCCCGCCCTACGAGGTCCTCGACCCGTTGCTGGACGCGCTCGTGCTCAACGACCGGTCGATCGCCGATGTGGTCGGGGACGGGTTCGCCCCCGACCTGGTGGCCCGGGTGGCCTCGCTGGTGGACAGCGCCGAGTACAAGCGCCGGCAATCCCCTCCCGGTGTGCGCATCACGGCCAAGGCGTTCGGCAAGGATCGGCGCATGCCGATCACGAACCGGTACCGCGACCCGGCGCCGGAAACCACTCCGACGACCGGCGGGGCGCCCGGCGACCCGGATGGGGTGGCCCCCGGTGCCTGACCGATTCGACGCCGCCGCGCTGGCACTGGGTGGAACGACGTTCGACGCCGCCGGTTCGGGGGGGCCCGCCCTCTCCCTCGACGCCCAGGCGACGCTCGTCGGGTCGTACCAGTGGCTGGAGCGCCGGCTGTTCGAAGTGCTGGGCTCGTGGGTTGCCTCCGAGCCCGTACCCGAGGCCCAGGTGCTGTTCGACGTGTACAGCCAGCAACACGCCTGGCACGCCGAGCTGTTCGCCGAAAGGCTCCCCGTGCTCGACTCCGTCGACCCCGACACCTTGGTGTTGCCCCCCAGCGTCGAGGTCGACCGCATGCTCGGCGTGCTGGCCGGGGTCGTCCCTGACCCGCACCACGCGTCGGCCGGTACCTTGATCGGCCCGGGCGGAGGCTCCGGCATGGCCTCGGGGGGCACGTTGCCGCGCCTCGTCGGGATCAGCAGGGTGGTCCTTCCCCGGCTCGTGACCGGGTACACCCTGCATCTGCGACGCGTCTCGCCTGTCGCCGACGCGCCCATGACGCGCTGCCTGCGGCTGGTGCTGCGCGACGAGACCGAGCAGTGGCAGGCCCTCGAGGCCCTCACCCAAGCACTCTTGCGCCGTCCCCATGACGTGGTCGTGGTCACCGGCCACCAGCAGCGCCTCGAGGAGATGATCGCGGAAACCGGCGCCGGGCTCGTCCCCTGGCCGGCGGGGCCCGATCCTTCGGGGGTCGAGCCCGCGTCGTTGTGAACCCGCCCGGCCCCATGGCTCCGAGCCCTTCCCGCCCGACGTGGCGCCCAGAGGCCCGGTGCGCCGGTTTGGCCTGCGGACCAGGTATTCGTTCTCGCCCGTGGAGGCGTGGCCAGGGCTCGGGTCTTGACTCCGTCGGTAAAGTGATATCCACAGGGGGTGGCTGAACGCGGCCGGAACGAGCCGGCACCGGCTGCAGGTTCACAGCCGAAGACTTCGATGGCCGGCACGGGAGCGCCGGAGGGATCCGACGAAGGGTTGAGACGTTGGCGAAGGAACGGGTCGAGCGCGACGAGGAGGATCTGGTCCGGCTCTACCTGACCGACATCGGGCAGTACCCGTTGCTCACCAAGGACGACGAGGTGCGCCTGGCCCAGACCATCGAGGGCGGGAGGGCCGCCGAGATGGACCTGGCCATCAAGGTCAAGGACCTCACCCCGGCCAAGCGTCGTGAGCTGAGGCGCAAGATCCAAACCGGCGAACAGGCCCAGCAGACCTTCGTCCAGTCCAACCTCCGTCTGGTGGTCTCGATCGCCAAGAAGTACCAGGCGTCGGGTCTGCCCCTCCTCGACCTCATCCAGGAAGGGAACCTGGGCCTCATGCACGCCGTCGAGAAGTTCGACTGGCGCAAGGGCTTCAAGTTCTCGACCTACGCCACGTGGTGGATCCGACAGGCCATCACCCGTGGCATCGCCAACACGGGGCGGACCATCCGGTTGCCCGTGCACGCCGGCGACACCCTGGCACGCGTCCAGAAGGCCCAGGCTCGGCTCGAACTGAAATTCGGCCGCCCGGCCACGTTGGCCGAGCTCGGCGTCGAGGTGGAGATGCCCGAGGACAAGCTGATCGAGGCGCTGCGTTTCCGGGCCGAGCCGTTGTCGCTGTCGGAGCCGTTGCGCGAAGACGGTGACGCCGAGCTCGGCGACGTGGTGGAGGATCGGTCGGCCGAGTCGCCCTTCGAGGTGGCGGCCACGTCGCTGCTCCCCGATGAGATCAACCGGCTCCTTTCCCCCCTCGACGAGCGCGAGCGCGAGATCCTGCGCCTGCGTTTCGGCCTCGATCGCGGTGAGCCCCGGACGCTCGAAGAGGTAGGTGAGCACTTCAACCTCACCCGGGAGCGCATCCGGCAGATCGAAGCCCGTGCCATGTCCAAGTTGCGTCACCCGTCATCGGACACCGGCGCCCGCGACCTCCTCACGGTCTGAGGACCGATGGGGTCCCTGGGCGGTAACGGCCCAGGTCAGCGCCACAGGACACGATGTCGCGACGCGTGGGTAGGATCCTGCCCGTGAAGAAACTGCTGATCATCGCCATCCTCGTCGGTCTGGGTCTCATCGCCGCCAAGCGGCTGCGCGAAGCCTGATCGACTCAGGCGCGGGCCGTCCTGTGCCCGTACCGCCTCACAAGCACGGCGGCACCCGTGGCGGCTAACGCCACGCCTGTGAGCGCGGCCGCCGTCGGAAGGTTGGGCACGGGAACGCGATCGCGGAGCCGGACCGGCCTGGTGAACTGCAGCGACTCCCAGCCGCGGTCGCGAGCCAGGCGGGCGAGCACCCGATCGGGATTCACGACCACGGGGTGGCCCACCGCCTCGAGCATGGGCACGTCGGTGTACGAGTCCGAATAGGCGTACGACGACGCCAAGTCGATCCCTTCGAACGATGCCAGGTCGCGCATGGCCTCGGCCTTGAAGGGCCCATAGGCGTAGAAGGCCATCTCTCCGGTGTAGCGCCCGTCGAGGTCCACCACGGCGCGGCTGGCGATGGCGCCGTCCACGCCCAGGTACTCGGCCAGGGGCTGCACGATCTCCTCCGGTGACGCCGAGACGAGATACGTCTTGCGACCCGACGCGTGGTGCTGCTCGAGCAGCTCGAGGGCCTCGGCGTAGATGATGGGCTCGACCACCTCGTCGAGGGTCTCTCGCACGATCCGAGACACCTCGCCCTGGTCCCATCCTTTCGTCAGCTTGAGCACGGACTCACGGATCCGAGCCAACTTCTGCTCGCTGGCGCCGAGATGGAGGTAGACCAGCTGCGAGGTGAGGGCCCGCACCACCGTGGACCTCGAGATCAAGCCACCGCGGTAGAAGTGGTGGCCGAAGGCGGCCATCGAGGCACGGGCGATGACCGTCTTGTCGAGATCGAAGAAGGCTGCCTCCATACCGGCCGAATTGTACGGGCGTGACACCGTGACCGGGACCACGTGGTGCCCGAGGTGGGCCGATCTCGCTCCCCGTGCCCGTCTCGAGGCCGGCCGGTCAGTCGCCCACGAGGAGTTGCTGGACGGCCTCCTCCGCCTCGGCGGTGACGAGCACCATCACTTCGTCGCCGGCGCTGAGCAACGTGTCGCCGCGCGGGACGACGAGCCGGTCGCCGCGCACCACGGCCACGACCGTGGCATCGCGGGGGAACTGGAGGTCGACCAATGACGCCCCCGCCGCCGGCGAAGCCTCGGCCAGCGTCACCTCGACGAGATGGGCGTTGCCCCGCTCGAACTGCAGCAGGCGGACGAGCGACCCGACGGAGACGGCCTCCTCGACCAGTGCGGTGAGAAGTTGGGGGGTGGACACCGAGATGTCGACTCCCCACGACTCGTTGAAGAGCCACTGATTGCTGGGGTGGTTGACCCGGGCCACCACGCGCGGGACGGCGAATTCCTGTTTTGCGAGCAGCGAGATGACCAGGTTGTCCTCGTCGTCACCGGTGGCCGCCACCGCCACGTCGACGCGCGCCATGCCGGCGGCGTCGAGGGAGCTGACCTCGCAGGCGTCGGCGGCGACCCACGTGACGTCGACGGTGGGGCGCAGCCGTTCGACGAGGTCGACGTCCTTCTCGATGAGCAGGACGTCGTGGCCATGGGCGGCGAGGTCCTTGGCGATCGCCGTGCCCACGTTGCCGGCCCCGGCGATGGCCACTTTCATCGCGCCGATCCCATGGCGCGATCGTCGTCGAGGCCGCCCATGGTGGCGAAGCGGCGTTCGAGCTCGCCCACGGCGTCTTTGAGCACCGCCAGGTGCAGGATGTCACCCTCCTGCCCCACGAGGGCGGCCACCTCGAGCCGGGGCATGCCCGCCCGCGTGACGGCCACCACGTTGACCTTCCCCGGCATGCCGAGGTCGCGCAGCGCTCGTCCCGCCCAGGCCTCGGGCAGGACTCGCTCCACCAGGACGAGGTGGCCCGAGGGGTCACTCCACTCCCCGACGACTGCTTCGGGGAGCAGTCGGTGCATGACCTGGTCGATGGTCCATGTCACGGTGGCGACGGTGGGGATGCCGAGTCGCTGATAGATCTCGGCCCGTCGGGGGTCGTAGATGCGGGCCACGACACTGTGGATGCCGTAGTTCTCGCGCGCGATCCGAGCCGTCAAGATGTTCGAGTTGTCCCCGCTGGTCACCGCGGCCAGGGCTCCGGCCTGTTTGGCTCCGGCGCGGTCGAGGTCGTCCCGGTCGAAGCCCGAGCCCACGATGGACGTCCCGGGCCAGTCGGCGGGAAGGCGGCGAAAGGCCCGGGGCACCTTGTCGATGATCGACACGGTGTGGCCCTGCTCGACCAGTCGGACGGCGAGACCCGACCCCACCCGCCCACACCCGACGATCACCACGTGCACCGGCACCATGCAACACGGCAACGGCGCGCCGGACAACTCACGGGTTGTGATTACCTGAAGGCGTGAGCGAGGCACCGGTGCCCGGGCCCGGCGAGACGGTCCCCTCAGGCGTGGAGCCGGCGGTGGTGCCCGAGGTCGAACGAGCCCGGGCGACGACCCCGGGACGACGGGTGGCCCCCGAAGCCCTTCCGTCGCCCGACACCCTGGACCTTCCCGAGACCATCCGCTACCGGTTCAAGAACGCCGTCCTCGGCCCGCCCATCGCCACCGAGCGCCAGTCGGTGGAGCGCCTGGGCAAGCCCACCGCGCTGGCCGTGCTGTCCTCCGACGTCATCTCGTCGTCGGCCTATGCCACCGAGCAGATCCTGCTCCAGTTGATCAAGGTCATCGGCGTCGCCGCCTTCGCGCTGGTGGTGCCCGTGACCATCGCCGTCGTCGTCGTCCTTCTCTTCGTGACGTCGTCGTACCTCGAGGTCGTCAAGGTCTACACGAAGGCGGGCGGCGCCTATGTGGTGGCACGCGAGAACTTCGGCTTGGGAGTGGCCCAGATCGCGGCGGTGGCCCTTCTCATCGACTACACCCTCACGGTGGCGGTGTCGGTGGCGGCCGGTGTGGCCGCCATCACCTCGGTCTTCCCCAACCTGACGGGTGCCACGGTGGAGATCGCCGTGGGTTTCGTGGTCCTCATCGCCTACGGAAACCTGCGCGGCATCCGCGAGGCGGGTCGGACCTTCGCCCTGCCGACATTCTTCTTCATCGCCAACATGGCGCTTCTAATCGTGGTCGGGTCGGTCAAGGCCATCCTCGGTGACCTCCACTCCCACTCCCTGCACCAGGCGCACGCCATCGCGGTGGGGACATCGGGCCATGGTCTATTGATGGGCGCATCGCTCTTCGTCGTCATGAAGGCGTTCGCCTCGGGGGGCTCGGCGCTGACCGGCACCGAGGCCATCTCCAACGGGGTGAGCGTCTTCCGGGCGCCCGAGGCCCGCAACGCCCGCATCACGCTGGTGATCATGAGCCTCATCCTGGGATCGCTCGTGCTCGGGATCGCCGCGCTGGCGGCCATCGTGCACCCGGTGCCCTATGTCTTGGGGACCCCCACCGTCCTGGCCCAGGTCGCCAAGTATGTGTACGGACCGGGGGCGTTCGCCCACGTGCTCTACGTGCTTCTCCAAGCGGGCACCATGCTCATCCTCGTCCTGGCGGCCAACACCAGCTTCACCGGGTTCCCCTTCCTGGCCAGCTTCGCCGCCGACGACTC
>Ga0209415_10004502_pt1 | contig 25488 bp, 24 predicted proteins | sample PeaSoiSIISIP2007_FD_187696 | JGI IMG/M metagenome (GOLD analysis project Ga0209415, IMG submission 187696) | Peat soil microbial communities from Weissenstadt, Germany - SII-SIP-2007 (SPAdes) (version 2) | ecosystem: Environmental > Terrestrial > Soil > Wetlands > Peat | place: Germany... | reverse complement strand
TTCCGAGGCAAAGGCTACGGAGCCAAAGGCGAATGTTACGGGGAAGTAGTTTTTAATACTTCCATCACCGGCTATCAGGAAATTTTCACCGACCCTTCTTACGCTGGCCAAATCGTCGTCCTCACCAATCCTGAAATCGGCAACTACGGCACCAATACCGAAGATACCGAAGCCACGCGGCCTTATATCGAAGGTCTGATCGTGCGCGAGTTTTCCCGGGTCAGCTCCAACTGGCGTTCACAGCAGGTCGCGGAAGAGTATCTCGAACAATTCAAGATTCCCGTGCTTGGCGATATTGACACACGCGCGCTGGTGCGCCATTTGCGCGACCACGGAGTGATGCGTGGAGTCATATCGACGCTTGAACCTGACACCGAGAAACTAATCGCGAAGGCGCGGGCACTTCCGAAAATGGATGGAACCGACCTGGCTAAGGTCGTCACCACGAACCATACCTATGTGTGGGAAACAGGCGAGCGTTCGCATCTTCCCGAAGAAGTGGTTGGGGTCAAAGACCAGCCAGAACGCTTTCACGTGGTCGCGTATGACTTCGGCATCAAGCTGAGCATTCTGCGCAAACTGCGCGGCGAAGGTTGCAAGGTCACGGTGGTTCCCGCCGAGACTAAAGCAGAGGATGTGCTGGCGCTGAAACCCGCCGGCGTGTTTCTGTCGAACGGCCCCGGCGATCCTGAGCCATGCACCTACGCAGTGGATAGCATCAGGCGACTTATGGGAAGAGTGCCGATCTTTGGTATCTGCCTGGGACACCAACTGACCGGGATCGCACTGGGCGGCAAGACGTTCAAGTTAAAATTCGGCCACCACGGCGGCAATCACCCCGTAAAGCAATTGAATACCGGCAAGATCGAGATCACGGCGCACAACCATAACTTCGCCGTAGATCCCGACTCGCTGCCGCAAAGCGAAGTCGAACTAACTCACATGGATCTCAACGACAACACGCTCGAGGGCATGCGCCACCGGAATCTGCCACTGTTCACAGTGCAGTATCACCCCGAGGCATCACCGGGACCGCATGACTCGCATTATCTGTTCAAAGACTTCGTGAAGTTGATGGAGGAGTGGAAAGGGTAAGGACTGTGTTTCTTAACAGGACCTCATGTTTGTAAGATGTGGTCTCTAAATTAACGTTGTCATCCCGAGCGAAGCGAGGGATCTGCAGTTTGAGCGCCGAGAAACCTTACTACGTCTATATCATGGCCAGCCGATCGCTGAATCTGTACACCGGTGTGACGAACAGCATTTATCACCGCGCTTTGCAGCATAAGAGTGGAGAAATAGATGGCTTCACGAAGAAGTACAACATCAATCGGTTGGTGTACTACGAGACGTTCGAGCACATTGGGAACGCCATCGCGCGGGAAAAACAGGTGAAGGCTTGGACCCGGGCGAAACGGCTTGCTCTGATCAAATCAATAAATCCGACATGGCAAGACTTGGCTGAGGACTGGGGCGCCAAAGGGGAACTGCAGATCCCTCGCTTCGCTCGGGATGACAACTCTTTAGATGAACGCGAGTCTTCGGGCTTCGAAAAGAAAGAAGCCGTGGGTACCGACGAGGCCACCCCTCTGCAGACCAAAGACAAGATTGCATAACGAATGCCCAAACGAACTGACATCTCGAAAATCCTGATTCTCGGCTCTGGTCCCATCATCATTGGCCAGTCGGCGGAGTTTGATTACTCCGGCACGCAGGCTTGCAAGGCACTGAAGTCGGAAGGTTTTGAAGTGGTGCTGGCCAACTCCAACCCCGCCACAATCATGACCGACCCGGAAGTTGCCGACCGGACCTACATCGAGCCCCTCACGCGTGAATATCTGGAAGAGATCATTCGGGTCGAACGCGAAATGTCGCCCGGCGCAGGCTTCGCCCTCCTTCCCACTGTCGGCGGTCAGACCGCGCTCAATCTCGCGATCGAGCTTTCCGATGGCGGCGTATTAGAAAAATACAACGTCCAGCTTATCGGCGCGCAGATTAGCGCCATCAACAAAGCCGAGGACCGCCTGGTCTTCAAAGATGCAATGCAGAAAATCGGCCTCGATGTTCCCAAGTCCGCGCTGGTGAACAATCTGAAAGACGGCTTGGAGTTCGCCGGCAAGATTGGGTTCCCGGTCATCGTGCGCCCTTCGTTTACCTTGGGCGGCAGCGGTGGCGGCATTGGCTACAACCGCGAAGAGTTGATGGAGGTGTTGGCCCGCGGCCTCGACTTCTCTCCGGTACACGAAGCCCTGATCGAAGAATCCGTGCTGGGATGGAAAGAGTACGAACTTGAGGTGATGCGAGATCTCAAAGACAACGTCATCATTATTTGCTCAATCGAAAATTTCGATCCCATGGGAGTGCACACCGGTGATTCAATCACAGTCGCTCCGGCGCAAACCCTCACGGACCGCGAGTATCAGGCGATGCGCGATGCCGCCATTGCGGTCATCCGCGAGATCGGCGTAGAGACAGGCGGATCGAACATTCAGTTCGGAGTGCATCCTGGCACGGGCCGCATGGTTGTGATCGAGATGAATCCCCGCGTGTCGCGTTCCTCGGCGTTGGCCTCGAAAGCGACTGGTTTTCCCATCGCCAAGATTGCCGCAAAGCTGGCCGTGGGTTATACGTTGGACGAAATTCCCAACGACATCACGCGCAAGACGCCGGCCTGCTTCGAGCCCACACTTGATTACGTGGTGGTGAAGATTCCCAAATGGCAGTTCGAAAAATTCCCCGGAGCAGACGAGAATCTGGGCCCGCAGATGAAATCCGTGGGCGAAGTTATGGCCATCGGCCGCACCTTCAAAGAGGCGATGATGAAGGCGGTGCGCGCGCTGGACACGGGCAAGCGCATCGGCGGAGAAAAAATTGAACCAAAAATTCTGACGCAGCGGCTGGTAACGCCGCATCCCGAGCGGCTTTCCTACATTCGCTACGCATTGCGCCAGGGCCATACCGTCAAGCAAGTGGCAAAGATGACATCCATCGATCCCTGGTTTCTCTACCAGCTAAAAGAAATTAATGACATGCAGCTTGAGTTGGAGAAGCATCCCATGGAATCGATCCCGACTGAAGTGCTGCGCGAGGCCAAGCGCATGGGCTTTTCCGACGGACGGCTGGCGGCCACGTGGCGGCTGAGCGGCAAAGGCGACCAGGACAAAGTTCGCCACCAGCGACGGAAGCACGGGATTAAGCCGGTGTACAAACGTGTCGACACCTGCGCCGCCGAATTCGAAAGCTATACACCCTACCTCTACTCGACCTACGAAGAAGAGGATGAGGCGGCACCGACGCAGAAGAAGAAAGTCATAATCCTCGGCAGCGGCCCCAACCGGATCGGGCAGGGAATTGAATTCGATTACTGCTGCTGCCACGCAGCCTTCGCCCTGCGCGACGACGGCTACGAGACCATCATGATCAATTGCAATCCTGAGACGGTCTCGACCGACTATGACACCAGCGACCGCCTCTACTTCGAGCCGCTGACCCTCGAAGACGTGCTTGCCATTTATGAACACGAAGCTTCGTCGGGCGCGCCGGTCGGGGTGATCGTGCAATTCGGCGGACAGACTCCGCTGAACCTCTCTTTGCCGCTGAAGGCCGCCGGCGTAAACATTATTGGAACGTCGCCGGAATCCATCGATCTGGCGGAAGACCGCAAGCGCTTCGGCAAGCTGCTCGAGGAACTCGACATCCCGCAAGCTCCGGGTGCGATGGCGGCCTCGATCGAAGAGGCCGTCGCAGGCGCAAATCGAGTTGGATATCCCGTGCTGGTCCGGCCCTCCTACGTTCTTGGTGGACGCGCCATGGTGATCGCCTACGACGAGGAAACTGTCGTTCGCTACATGAAGGAGGCGGTCGAATATTCGCAGGACCGCCCGGTCCTGATCGATCACTTCCTCGAGGACGCCATCGAAGTAGATGTGGATGCGCTCTCAGACGGCGAAGACGTAGTCATCGGCGGAATCATGCAGCATATCGAGGAAGCCGGAATCCACTCCGGGGACTCTTCCTGCGTTTTGCCAGCGGTCGACATTCCGCAGCCTCTGATGGCCCGCATGCGCGACTACACCTTCAAGCTGGCACGCGCGCTGAAAGTGGTTGGGCTGATGAACATTCAGTTTGCCATTCCTAGGAGCAACGGCAACTCCAAGAACAACGGCGAGGGTGGCACGGTTTACGTGTTGGAGGTCAACCCGCGTGCCTCGCGCACGGTGCCCTACGTTTCGAAAGCAACGGGCGTGCCGATGGCGAAGATTGCTGCCAGACTGATGACCGGACGAAAACTGCGCGAGTTTCTGCCGGAGTTCATTGAGCGCCGCGCCGACCTCGACACCGGGCACTGCTATTACGTGAAGTCCCCGGTTTTCCCCTGGAATAAGTTTCCTGGCGTCGATACAGTGCTCGGCCCCGAAATGAAATCCACCGGAGAGGTTATGGGCGTGGCGGATAACTTTGGCGAAGCCTTTGCCAAAGCGCAAACTGCGGCGGGGCAGAAGCTGCCCACGCAAGGGATGGTCTTCGTCAGCGTCACCGATCATGACAAGCCGCAGGTAGCGGACGTCGCTCGCAAATTTGTCGACATGGGTTTCAAGCTTGTGGCCACGGCAGGCACCGCCGATGTGCTGGAGAACGCCGGAATGACGGTCGAACGCGTGTACAAGGTAAAAGAGGGGCGGCCCAACGTGGTCGATCTCATCAAAGGCGAGCGCATAAAACTCATCATCAATACTCCGCATGGGGTCGACCCTTTCTTTGATGAGAAGGCCATTCGCCGCGCTGCGGTCAGCGCCCGCATTCCGACCATCACAACACTATCCGCGGCCCGCGCCGCAGCCGAGGGAATTGCGGCTCTGCAGCGAGGAGAGATCAGAGTGCAGGCGCTGCAGAGGCTACATGCTGAGCGGCATGCAGTTCGACGTTAGGGAAAATGCTGCCAAATCGCTTCAGGCGGAGCCCTTCCGCTGTATCCTACAGGGTACGTTCAAACCAGGAGATCCAAACATGCTGCTTCACGGCATTTTTCCGCCCATTACCACACCGTTCTATCCGGAAGGAAACGTCTACTTCAAGAAGCTTGAGCATAACGTCGAGAGCTATTCGAAAACTCCTGTAGCTGGGATCGTAGCCCTCGGCTCTACTGGCGAAGCAATTCTGCTGTCAGATCAAGAGCGGCGCGACGTACTCAAGAGCATCCGCGAGACCGCTGCACCAAACAAAGTCTTGATCGCCGGGACGGGCATTGAGTCCGCCGTCGAAACCCTGCATCTCACCGAATACGCCGCCGAACTTGGCTATGACGTGGCCATGGTGCGCACACCGCATTACTACAAGATGCAGATGCAGCCTGCCAACATCTTGTCTTTTTATCGGACGGTGGCTGACCGCTCGCCAGTGCCGGTCATCATCTACAACTTTCCGCAAGCCACGGGGTACGATATTCCCGCCGAATTGGTCATTCAACTGGCGGAGCATCCCAACTTGATCGGCATCAAGGAATCGAGCGGCGATGTTGAAAAAGTTCGCCGCATGGTCGAAGGCACACGGCACGTGAAGCGTAGCGCCACGGTTACCGAAACGTTTGACGCGGTCACGCCACGCATGCTGAAAGTCGCGAGCGCGGACAACGGAAATGGAGGAGAATTGGTGACGCTCGGAGCCGGGGAGCGCACAAAGCCCTCATCCGCGGCTGTAAGTGTGATTGCGGGCCTGAAGACCCGGCAAAAGGAAGTCGGATTCCAGGTCCTCGTTGGTGCCGCGCAAAAGCTAGAACCGTCGTTGCAAGTGGGAGCAGTGGGTGCGATTCTCGCTTTCGCCGATGCGGCGCCCACAGCCTGCTACGAGATTCATGCCGCCTGGAAAGAAGGCGATATCGAACTGGCCCAACTGAAGCAGGCGCGCATCGCTAAGGCGGCGCAGCGAGTGGTAGGAGAATTGGGTATTCCCGGCATCAAGCACGCTCTGGATTTCAACGGCTACTTCGGCGGCCCGGTGCGCCTGCCGCTGCTACCCCTGACCGCTGACCTGAAAGCAGAGGTCGAGCGCTTGATGGCCGACATACGTAACTGAGCGGCGCGTAAGCACGGCGGCAACTGAGGTCATTTTCCACCCTTGCGATTCTCATCAGGCTGTACTATCCTTATTTGAACGAACGTTCGAACTTTCATGGCATCGTCCTCTTCAGTCACGTCACCAGCTTCCGCTCGCCGTCGCGACATTACGACGCCCCCTGCCGAAAGCCGCTTCGATCGCCGGCTGGGCAAGATTCTGGTACATGCAACCGGGGTCTTTTACGAAAAGGGATACGAAGGCGCTTCCATGCGTGATCTGGCTCGCTCGAGCGGCATGTCCTTGTCGGGGCTCTACTATTATTTCGAGTCCAAAGAGAAGCTGCTGTACCTCATCCAGAAACACACCTTCAGCACGATTGTTGGGCGGCTCCGCGAGCGGCTCGACGAAGTTTCTGATCCCGAGCAGCGCATCCGTGTTTTCATCCTCAACCATCTCGAATACTTTCTTGCCAACGAGAAGGCAATGAAAGTTCTTTCGCACGAAGCGGAGGTACTGAAAAACGGTTTCGGTGCCGAGGTCGCGGCGATCAAGCGAGAGTACTACCGGATCTGTGTCGGCTTGCTGGACGACTTCAAGCTGGCAAAGAGACTAGAATTCTCTAGTCGCATGGCGGTGCTCAGTTTATTCGGCATGATGAATTGGATCTACACCTGGTACAACCCACGGGTGGATGCCGATGCCGAGGAGCTGTCGCGTGGGATGGGAGACATTTTCCTGCGGGGAATCAGCGGTGTCACTGAGCGTCAACGATCCAACACAAAGAAGGCCCAGAAAAAGAGATCAGTATCGAACTAAATTTCAGATTCTAACTATTGCGAAAAGGAGTCTACGCATGGCAACTACATTGCAACCGGCGGCAGGCGAGAGCACGAAGCAACTGGTCAACTACCGGACCGATCGCGGGGTCGCGGTGATCGAGATGTTCGATCCCCCCGCTAACACCTACACCTATGAAATGAACCGCCAGCTCGACGAGGCCATCCTGAAAGCGCGCATGGACAACGACGTTTACGTCATGGTGCTGACCGGTTCTGGCGACAAGTTTTTCTCCGCTGGTGCCAACATCAAAATGCTCGCCAGCGTCGATCCAACCTTCAAGTATTACTTCTGTTTGCACGCGAATGAAATGCTGCTTCGCCTGGAACACACACCGAAACTGGTGATCGCGGCGATCAATGGGCACTGCGTCGGCGGCGGACTGGAAATTGCCATGGCCGCGGACATTCGCATCGCGCGTCAGGATGCGGGCAAGATCGGTCTGCCGGAAGTAAATCTGGGCGTGCTTCCCGGAACCGGCGGCACGCAGCGGCTTTCGCGGATGGTGGGCAAAAGCAAAGCGATCGAACTGATGGTCACCGGGAATACGTTTTCCTTTGAAGAGGCGAAAGAATTCGGGATTATCAACGACATCTTCGAGCGCGACGCGTTCATGGACAACATCATGGAATACGCTCGCCAGTTCTGCCCGCCCAACAAAGCGGCCAAGGCCGTGGGCCGCATCAAGCGAGCTGTGCAAACTGGCTGGGAGATTCCGATGGAGTCCGCGCTCGCGGTCGAACGCGAAAATCAGCAGTTGCTGTTCCAAAGCGAAGACGCCAAGGAAGGCCTGGCCGCATACGTAGAGAAGCGTCCTGCAGTTTTCAAAGCGAAATAGAGTCACAATGGAGGACGGGCGTCTCGCCGTCCCGACCAGGCGGGGATGCCCGGTTTCCATTGTTTACCGATTGGAAGAAAGATGATTACAGCTACCAAAACAAAACTCTCTCCTGGGCGATTACTCATTGACGGTCAGTGGGCCGACGCTTCGAAGAGCTTCGACACCACGAATCCTGCAACTGGCGAGGTGTTAACGCAAATCGGGGAAGCCTCGGCCGCCGATGTGGACCGCGCCGTCGAAGTGGCCCGCCGTGCTTTTGAAGACCGCAAAGGTCCGTGGCGGAAGATGTCCGCAAGCGAACGCGGACGCCTGATTTGGCGTCTTGCTGATCTGCTCGAAAAGAACATCGACGAATTTGCCGAACTCGAAACTCTCGACAATGGCAAGCCGATTTTCGAATCCCGCTACGTCGACATGCCGATGGTGATCGACGTCCTCCGCTACTACGCGGGCTGGGCTACGAAGATTCATGGCGAGACGGTGAACACGGTCGAGACCGCGTTCACCTATACTCTGCGCGAGCCCCTGGGCGTCGTCGGGCTCATCGTGCCGTGGAATTTCCCGCTGCTGCTGGCCTCCTGGAAGCTAGGCCCGGCGCTGGCTTGCGGCAACACGATCGTATGGAAGCCCGCCAGCCTGACGTCGCTAACCGCGTTGCGATTTGGCGAGTTGTCAGTTGAAGCAGGTGTGCCGGCAGGCGTGTTGAACATCGTGACGGGAAAATCGGAAGTCGGCAGGACGATCGTCCGGCATCCGGGAATCGACAAAATTGCATTTACCGGCTCGACCGAAGTCGGCAAGGAGATCATGCGCAGCGCCGCTGACAGCATGAAACGCTTGACGCTTGAACTGGGGGGAAAGTCACCGAACATCGTTTTTGCGGATTCCGATATCGATAACGCCGTAAAAGGTGCAATCACCGGGATCTTTTACGGCAAGGGTGAGGTCTGTAATGCCGGCTCACGCCTGTTCGTCGAGAGCAAAGTGCAAGACGAGTTCCTGGAGAAACTGGTAGCGCGAGCGAAAAAGATGCAGCCCGCCGATCCGCTCGATCCCAAAACCCGCATGGGCGCAATCGTCAGCCAGGAACAGATGCAAACTGTCCTTGGCTATATAGAAGCGGGCAAGAAAGAAGGCGCCAAGCTGATCGCCGGCGGAAATCGAGTTTCGGTAGACGGCGGCAAGGGATTTTTTATTGAACCCACGATCTTCGGCGGCGTGAGCAACGACATGAAGATCGCCCAGGAAGAAATCTTTGGCCCGGTGCTGGCGACGTTGAGCTTCGACGATGTGGATCAAGTCATCGCCCAAGCGAACAACAATCCCTATGGACTGGCGGCAGCGGTCTGGACGCGCGATGTGAAGAAAGCCCATTCCGTTTCGCGGCAACTCAAGGCTGGAACGGTATGGATCAACACGTATGGATTGATGGACGCATCCTTGCCATTCGGCGGTTACAAGAGCTCGGGCTTCGGCCGCGAGTTGGGCGTTCACGCGATCGAACACTACACGGAGCTGAAAACAGTTTGGCTAAACATGGGATAAAGCTAGAACCACGAGGAACACAAAGGTCCACGAAGTAAAGACAAGTCGCGGGTTTCCTTCGTAATACTTCGCGTCCTTCTGTGGTTTCAAGGTTTTTGTTGAGGGGAATCAAACATATGCCAGGTAAAGTTGCAAAAATTGGAACCTTCAGTGACTGGGTTGGGTTGTTCGACGATTGGCGAAAAGACATCGGTGTCAACCACGACGAAATTGCCGATTTCAAATTCGACACGCTTTACGGCGCGATCGAAACCGATGAGATCCAGTTCGGAGCTTTCAAGGGCCGCCGCAAATGGGAAAACCTGCGCCAGGTGCCCACGCAACAGATGCGCGACGCCCTGATCAATCTGATCGTCTATCAGGGTGACACCGAGTTTGCCAGCGTAGAGCAGCAGCGGCATTTGTTCGAGATGGCGCCCACCGATTGGGATCGCAAAGCGCTCACCCGGGTGATGATCGAAGAGATGCGTCACGGCTGGCAGATGTGCGCGCTGCTGGTCGAGCATTTCGGATACTCCGGAAAGGTCGAAGCGCAAAAGATGCTTGAGCGTCGCGCCTTCGAGAACAAACGACTGTTGGGCGCGTTCAACGTCGACGTCGACAACTGGATGGACTTCTTCACCTACACCGATTTCGTCGACCGTGACGGCAAATTCCAACTGCAAATGCTAAAGTATTCCGCCTTCGCACCGCTCGGCCGCTCGATGTCTTATATGTTGCGTGAAGAAGCTTTCCACATGGGCACGGGCAACGACGGTCTCCGCCGCATTGTCGAGGCAGGCGTAATCCCGGCCTGGTTGATCCAGAAATATCTGAATAAGTGGATCTCCAGTTCGTACGATCTGTTTGGCACCGACAATTCATCGTCGGCGCACTGGGCGTATGTCTGGGGAGTCAAGGGTCGCTACGACGAACCGAAGAATCCGCAAGAAGCGAAAGTTGACGAGTTGAACGACTACAACCGGCATTTGTATCGCGACGAAGTCGCCGGACTGATCGAGCGATTCAACAGCGTGCTCAAGCCGGGAGAGCCCAAGCTATACGCGCCAAATATTAAATTCAATCGCAACATCGGCCGCTGGGCGGGACAGAAGTTCCACGCGCAGACCGGCGAGCCGATCGACGATAAGCACTACGAGGAACACGTAAGAGATTACATGCCGAGCGCGGAGGACAAGAAGCTGTTGCTCGACATTATCGCGAATGAGAAGAAATGGATTGCACCGAAAGAGGGTGCTCGCGATCCGCTCTCGTCGATTGGCGAAGTTCGCAAGTCGGCGATCAATTTATAGGACCGACGATTTATAGGACTGACGATCTTTGCTCAACAATGACCACGTGGGGGACAGCCGCCCTCGGCTGTCCAGCGGAGCGTAGCTCCGCACAGGCACCTGTGACGACCGTGACTGACATTCCGAAGAAATCAAGCATCGCGAGTCGTCCTTACACTCTGGGCGAACTGATGGTCGCGACCGCTGCCCGCGAAATCCACGATGGGGAAATTGCCTTCGTTGGCATGCGGCTGCCACTGTTCGCATTCGTGGTCGCGAAGAAAACACATGCTCCGAATGCAGTGGGGTTATTTGAAAATGGTGTGATCCGTACCACCCCAGCGCCAGAGTTGATCTACACCATGGCCGATCCGCCGAACATCCTTGGCGCAACTCAATGCCTGGACATGCTCGGCGTAATGAGCTTGCTGCAGTCCGGTCGCGTCCATCTGGGATTTCTGGGCGCTGCTGAGGTCGATCGTTTCGGAAACTTGAATTCGACCGAGGTAACGGGCCCAAACGGACGCACGCGGCTGCCGGGTTCCGGCGGGGCTTGCGACATTGCGTCTCTCGCGCATCGGTTTGTTGTTCTTCTGGAACACGACAAAAGACGCCTGCCTGAACGCGTTTCGTATAGAACCAGCCCTGGAAACGGAGAGGGCCCTGGCTGGCGCGAGTGCGTAGGTTTGCCGCGAGGCGGGCCGTCCGCTGTAATCACGACCAAGGCGGTGTTGCGTTTCGGCGATGATGGAGAGGCGTACCTTGCTTCCACACATCCCGGGATCGATGTCGACGATGTGATCGCTAATACGGGTTGGCAACTGACTATCGGCAAATGTGTAGAGCAAACGCCGGAGCCCACACCTGAAGAGTTGAAAGCCATCCGCAAATACGACAAAGATGGTTTCTGGACGCGATGACCACGCATTCTCTCACGAAGTTTTCGCGGATCACTCTTGACTGGCAGCCGCCGGTCGCACGCATCGCACTAAACAGTCCTCCGCTCAACATCATCGACATCCCGATGATGGACGAACTTGCAGAGGTGCTGACCGAGATCGAGGCGCGGATCGACATCTCCATTCTGATTATTCGCGGGTCTCAAAGAGCCTTCTCAGGCGGAGTCGACGTTGCTGCCCACACTCCCGACAAAGTTGAGCAAATGCTCACCAAGTTTCACGGCGTCATTCGAACCTTGGTCGCCTCGAAGAAGGTGACCGTCGCGGCAGTTCACGGCCATTGTCTGGGCGGAGGTGCTGAGCTTGCCATGGTCTGCGATCTGGCATATACCTCAGAACTCGCTACCTGGGGATTTCCCGAGATCAGGCTGGGATGTTATCCACCAGTCGCGGTCGCGGCATTGGCGGCACTGGTCGGACAGAAGCATGCCGCCGATCTGATCCTCACTGGGCGCACCATCACGGGCAGGGAAGCGGCCAGCATTGGCCTGGCAAACGCTGTTGTGCCCGAGATCGACCTCGATCACACCGTACAAGAGGCAGTCCACCATCTTTCGCAGCTCAGCCCGGCAGCGTTGGCCATTACCAAGAAAGCAATCTACGCCTGGGACTCGATCCACTTCGACAAAGGACTTGCACGCGCGGAAAAGATTTATCTGGACGAATTGATCAAGACGGAAGACGCAGCGGAAGGAATCAACTCCTTTCTAGAGAAGCGGCCGCCAGTCTGGAAGGGCAAATAAGAATGTCTAAACTCCTGACAATGCGGGAGGCGATTGCCGAGTTGGTGTCGGATGGCGCGTCGGTCGCGCTCGGCCTGCAAATGGAGCAAATGATCCCCTTCGCTGCTGGGCACGAGATCATTCGTCAAAAGAAACGCGGTCTCACTCTAATCGGGCCAATCTCGGACATTCTTTTCGATCAGATCATCACTGCAGGTTGTGTCGAGCAAGTCATCGCCGCATGGGTCGGAAACGTGATGATGGGGTCAGCCTACAACTTTCGTCGGGCCGTCGAGCAGGAGGGAATAAAGGTTTTCAACCTGACCAACTTCACCGTGGCTCTGGCTCTGCAAGCCGGAGCTATGGGAGTGCCGTTCCTTCCGACTCGAACAGCGTTAGGGAGCGATGTCGCGAAGGGCAACCATTTCTTCTATCAGGTGTTCTCGCCGTTTGAGCCGAAGGAATGCTTGCACGCCGTCCGAGCGCTCAATCCCGATGTCACCATCGTTCACGTGCAGCGGGCTGATCGAGAAGGAAACGCACATTGCTGGGGCAATTTCGGAGTAATGATAGAAGGAGTTCGCGCGGCCAGGCGCGTGATCGTAGTTGCAGAAGAGATCGTCGAGCCCGAGGTGATTGCCAGCGATCCCAATCGTACCGTTATTCCCGGCTTCCTCGTGAACGCCGTGGTCGAGTGTCCTTGCGGTGCGCATCCCTCGCCCGTCCAAGGATATTACAAACGTGACGACGCGTTCTTCCGCCAATATCACGAGCAGACCAAGACCAAGGCCGACAGCGACGCGTGGCTCGATCGCTGGGTGTACAGCACGGCGGATCGACGCGCTTATATGAACCAGTTGGGAGCGGGCCGCGTGGAAGAGTTAGGCGTGAAGCAGCACGCGTATGCCGCGCAAGCGGATTTTGGGTATTGAAACAGCTTCTAGCTTCTAGCTCATAGCTAGCGAAGAATCAAGCTAGGAGCCAGAAGCTAGTAGCTGAACTAAGCTATGAAGAAAGAACTCATCGAACTCAAAGTAAACGGCCGCTCGCACGAGCTCGCCTTCGAGCCGAGCAAGCTGCTGCTCGACGTGTTGCGTCAGGATCTCGAACTCACCGGATCCAAACGCGGCTGTGACGATTCCTCCTGCGGCGCCTGTACGGTGCTGGTGGACGGCATCCCGATGATGTCGTGCACCTTGCTCGCAGCAAGTTGTGAAGGACAGGAGATCACGACGGTTGAAGGTGTGAGCGAACACGGAAGCCTGGCTGCCATTCAGAAGGCGTACGGCGACTGGGGCGGAGCGCAGTGTGGCTATTGCACTCCGGGATTCATCATGACCGTCAAACATCTGCTGACTGAAAACCCGGAGCCGACCGAGCAGGAAATTCGTAGCGCGCTCAGCGGAAATCTCTGCCGCTGTACGGGCTACAGCCAGATGTATCAGGCCATCAAAGCGGCGATTGATGCCGAACAAAAAGGAATGACGGCAGCGAAGTGAAATCCCATTCTAAGTCCTGTCATTCCGAGCGCAGCGAGGAATCTGTAGTGGCCAACGATCAACGACCCCTAAACAACGAAACAAAGACCAACGAACTAAAGATCAACGAAACAAAGACCAACGACTTCTCCATCATCGGCAAGCCTACCGCCATGGTCGACGCCGCCGGCAAGACCACGGGCGCCGGCAAATACACTGACGACCTCAGCCTGCCTGGAATGCTCATCGGCAGAATTCTGCATTCGCCATACCCGCACGCGCGCATAAAGGGCATTGATACCAGCCGCGCCGAGAAATTGGAAGGCGTAGTCGCGGTTGTCGTCGGCAAGGACGCGCCCAATCCCTACGGCATTCTTCCCGTCGGCCATGACGAGTACGCGCTCGCGCTCGACAAAGTCCGCTACGTTGGCGACAACGTCGCTTGTGTCGCCGCGGTCGACGAGGCCACGGCGGATCAGGCGCTGGAGTTGATCGACGTTGAATACGAGCTCTTGCCCGCCTATTTCGATCCCGAAGAATCGATGAAGGCCGAGACCGACCTCATCCACGACAACAAGCCGCACAACCTGGAAAAGGACTATCACCACGTCTTCGGTGATCCGGAAAAAGGTTTTGCCGAAGCCGACCAAATCGCCGAAGCCCGCTTCATCGCCAACGAAGTCACGCATGCGGCCATGGAACCGCACTCGACTCTGGCTGCGTTCGAAATCGATTCGCACACCGGCAACCGCGGAAGGCTCACGGTTCAGTCCTCAACCCAGGTTCCTTACTACCTGCAACACAAACTGTCTCTGGTGCTTGAAATGCCGATGGCGCAAATTCGTGTCATCAAGCCGCTCGTCGGCGGCGGCTTCGGTGGGAAGAGCGAGGTCATCCCGCTTGAAATCATCGCGGCGATTGCTGCGCGAAAAGCGTTGGCCCCGGTGAAGATCACCTATACCCGCGAGGAAGTCTTCTGGGCGCACCGCGGACGGCCCCGCACGATCATCGATCTGAAAACCGGAATCAAGAACGACGGCCGCATTACCGCCGTCAAGGCCCGCGTAATCCAGGACGGCGGAGCCTATTGCTCCTACGGCGTCGTAACCATTCTCTATTCCGGCGCGTTGCTGGGTGCGCTTTACGACATTCCCAACATTCAATATGACGGCTATCGCGTCCTGACCAACAAGCCCGTCTGCGGGGCCATGCGCGGCCACGGCACAGTGAATGTAAGATTCGCATTCGAATCGCAACTGGATGAATTAGCAGCCAAAGCAGGACTGGATCCCGCAGAGATTCGCCAACGCAATCTGCTTCAACCTCCGTGCATCACGGTAAACGGCCTGCGCGTGCAGAGCTACGGACTGCCGGAGTGTATCGAGAAAACTGTGGAGCGCTCCGGTTGGAAACAGCGCAAGGGCAAGCTGCCCAAAGGACGCGGGCTGGGCATTGCCTGCAGCCACTACGTGAGCGGAGCAGCCAATTCGATCATCCGCTCTGACATGCCCCACTCCACCGTGAACATCAAGATCGATCGCGACGGCGGAGTCGTCGTGTACACCGGAGCCTCGGAAATCGGACAAGGCTCCGACACCATGACCGCTCAGATCGCCGCTGAAACGTTAGGCTGCTCTCTGGGACAGATCAAGATCGTGGCCGCTGACACCGACCTTACTCCCATCGACATAGGTTCCTACTCGAGCCGCGTAACTTTCATGGCGGGCAACGCCACATTGCGCGCCGCGGCAGAAGTAAAAAAGCGGATTGCTCTGGCAGCCGCGCGCAAAATGAATTGCGCGCCTGAAGACCTGATCTTTCGAGACGACATCCTGTACAAGCAGGGAAGCGCCCCGCCAGCTGTTTCCAAGACTGCAGACGATGATGTCACGCAGTCCGGAGCCTCGGTCAGTGGCCGCGTCGAGGGACAAATCCTTCGCGGATCACTGCAGCAAAAACGCAAAGACGAAGGCCCGAAAGATTGGATGACGTTCGAAGAGGCTGTAGTCGCTGCAATCGATTTCCACGGCGCTCTCACCGGAACCGGTTCCTACGCGCCGCCTGCCGACGCTCGCGGCGGCAAACATAAGGGCGCTGGAGTCGGACCGTCGCCCGCATACTCCTACTCGGCCCAGGTCGCTGAAGTGACCGTCGACGAAGACACGGGCGAAGTGACCGTGCACAAAGTCTGGGCTGCGCATGACTGCGGCCGCGCCCTTAACCCAGTCTCCGTCGAAGGCCAAATCATAGGCTCCGTCTGGATGGGCATGGGCCAGGCGCTCACCGAAGAAATGGTTTGGAAAGATGGCATGCTGATGAACCCCGGCCTGCTCGAGTACCGCAGCCCGTCGTCGGTGGAATCGCCAGAGGTTGAGCCCATCATCGTGGAGAGCATCGACCCCGAAGGCCCATTCGGAGCGAAGGAGTGCAGCGAAGGCTCTCTCGCAGCGACCATTCCCGCAATCGCCAACGCTATCTACGACGCTGTCGGAGTCAGGTTGCACGAGTCTCCATTCACTCCGGAGCGTGTGCTCGCGGCCCTGCGCGCGAAGAAAAACGCAAAGCACATCAATCTCACCGAAGGCATCGATCCTACTTCACCCGCGCGATTTCGCGAACACGGTGGATCGCTGTGGTATCGAGGCAAGGGACCGAAGCGGCATGCGCTGGATCCTTCGCGGCGCGAAACGGCCGCTCAAGCGGGAGGCGACGATTGAGTCTCCCACAATTCAAACTGCTGCGCCCGCGCACGCTCGATGAAGCAATCTCGCTGCTGGCGAAACACTGCGACAACCGCGTCGTAGCGGTCGACTCGTCCGCTCACGAAGAGCAGGCTAGCCCACTCCCGCACAAGGTGCGAATCGTTGCCGGAGGCACCGACCTCATTCCGTCCATGCGGCAAAAATTGTTCGAGCCTCAATACGTACTCGACATCCGGCAGATCGCAGAACTGAACGGCGTTCGCCAGCAGGGAAGTGGCGTCGAGATCGGAGCGCTTACCTCGCTGACCACCATCGAGCACTCCGATCTTCTGCGACGCCGTTATCCAGTGCTGACCGAAGCGGCCGCTACGGTTGCATCGCCTCTGCTGCGCAACATGGGCACGATGGGCGGAAACATCTGTCTCGACACCCGCTGCCTCTGGTACAACCAGTCGCTCACCTGGCGTAAAGGCTGCGGCTTCTGCATTAAGAAAGACGGAGACCTGTGTCATGTCGCCCCCGGCGGAACGAAATGCTGGGCCGCGTTCTCTGCTGATACACCCCCGGCGCTTCTCTGCTTGAATGCGGAGATTGAAATTGCCAGCGCCTCTGGCGTGCGCCGGATGCCGTTGCGCGACTTCTACACCGGTGACGGCGTCGCTTATCGCAAGTTGCAGCCCAATGAACTGGTCACGCGAGTGTTCCTGCCTGAATCGTCAGCCGACTATCGCGGTGTTTATCGCAAGCTCCGCGTTCGCGGATCGATCGATTATCCGCTCGCCGGTGTCGCCATCGTGATCAAGCGTTCGAACGGCCACGTGGCCGACGCACGTCTCGCGATCACGGCCGTGAATCCCGCGCCTCTTCTGGTTAAGGGGGCGAGTGAGTTGCTTAGGGGGAAGATCGTGGATGAAGCCCTCGCCGAAGCCGTGGGCAACTTGGCCGCGAAAACTGCCAAGCCGCTAACCACCTCGGCGCTGACTCCAGAATATCGCCGCGAGATGATTCGAGTGTTCACCAAGCGCGCAGTGTTGGCGGCAGCAAGCAACTAGAGTATTGTCATCTGGAGTCAGAGGCTGAACGTCGACGCGGCTTAGAAGCTGATGGTTGCCTCGCTGGCCTGCGTCGTTTCAGAAATTGCTACAACTTGCGCGGCGGCATCAAGGTTTCTTTTCATGCTGCTCGACCACCAAACAGTCGCAACAATCGAAACCCACGACAGTACCGCAGATGACAGGAAACCTGGAATAGCGTACCTGAGAAGCAGGTACCAGGCAGCTGTCATGCCAAACCCGGCAACCACCGGTGTGATCCGCCGCGGTGATCCAAGCGGAACCGCGGTGGTCCACGCCGCTTGGAAGGCGAGCGCGTAGGGAAAAGCGACCACCAGATCAATCAGATAATGCTCGCCCAACGCAAGAGTAGAAAAAACTGTTCCGAGAAAGAATAAACCAGCGCAGATGCGTCCCCAAACCGGCCAGATCCGGGAATTCCACCACACCAGCAGCGCTGCTCCCAGATGTAAAGACGGCATGCAGTTCCTTGGATCGGCGCCGACGACCAGCGGCTGCAGCGCGATTTGTGCAGCAAGATTCTCTTTCCAGGGATAGAGGGCGGGAAAGGCATGTACGGGTCCAACGGCCGGGTAAACTCCGTATTGTGCGAAACCTACAATAATGAAAGACAGCAACAGCCACAAAACCGCTACAGGCTGACGAAGCCTGATTCGGTGCGATGCGTAAAGCAACGCTCCAGAAAACGGCAGAGCATAGTAGATAACGGTGGTCCAACCCCAGATTCGATGACTACCGAGCACAACTCTGCCTAACCAGAAGCTTGGCTGAAATCCGAGTGATCGATCAAACCCGAGGAGAAACGCATCGTAGGTCTTGGGCCGCAACCATAGATTTAGAGGTATCGAGTACCCTACTACCATGGCAAGTAAAGGGAAGACTGCGCCCGCATAGAACGTCCGCGTGAAAACCTCACGCTGTTTCTTAGGAGTTCGAATTGCCTCTACCGCCACCACCATCAGGCTCGCGAGGCCCAGAAAGGTTCCCCAACTGATCCATTCGGCACCGAAATATGTTCCGAACCCTCCCGTCATCTTCCAACAAGCAGTTCGGAGGATCGCAGCCACTGGTAGAAGCCAGATCCAAGCCCATCTCGGCGGCTGACTCCAGAGATAAATGGCAAGCGTTCCCAACAAAGTAAAGGAAAATGTCGGGTTCAGTTGGAAACCATTTTGCATGAATTCTGACGGGCGGATCGTTAGCGTTCCGAGAACAAATGCCCCATCTTCTCTTTCTTGGTCTTGAGATAGTCTTCCGCATGGCTGCTCGGGGTCACTTCACAAGGGACCCGTTCAACCACCTCAATTCCGCCCCGCACCAGCGCCGCAACTTTGTCTGGATTATTTGACAGCAATCGCACCTTGGACACGTCCAGCGCCTTCAGGATTCCCGCCGGCAGCACGAACGCGCGAAGATCCGCTTCAAATCCCAGCCGTTCATTGGCCTCCACCGTATCCAGGCCGGCATCCTGCAACTCATAAGCCTGCAACTTGGCCATCAGCCCAATGCCGCGCCCTTCCTGCTGTTCGTAGATCAGCACTCCGGCGCCTTGCTCAGCGATCATGGCCAGTGCCATCTCCAGTTGCTGACGGCAGTCGCAGCGTAGTGAGCCGAAAACATCTCCCGTAAGGCATTGCGAATGGATGCGCACCAGAGGCGCCACGGAACGCACATCGCCCATCACCAGGGCCACGGCTTCCTCTTTACCCGCAGTATCTCTAAAACCGAAGATGCGAAACTTGCCCCACCGGGTAGGGAAGTCCGCGGAAGCAATCTGCTGAACTGATTGTGAACTCACAAAATCATTATAGCGGGAGTAAATGTAGGCGCGGGCGTCTCCGCCCATGCAGGCCGAGCGAAAGCTCGGCAGGACTTTTCTTCCTAGGCGACGGAGGTCTACGGGAATCTACCAAGCCGCGTACCGATACCTCTGCGGTCGTTCCGGCAATACTTTGATCAGTACAACACCGGCCACGAATCCTCCCACATGTGCCCAGAATGCGATGCCACCGCTCTGGCTGGTCTCCGCAATCGAGGTCGCAGTGCCGCTCAGGAACTGCATGAAGAACCAGTATCCCAGCACCAGCCACGCAGGCAGATGAAAAAGAAAGATTGGGGGAAACCACATCAGCACATGCGCTCGCGGGTAAAGTACGAAATACGCGCCCATCACGCCGGCAATCGCCCCGCTCGCCCCCACGCTCGGCACATTCGACCCGGCATTCAGCAGGATGTGAGCGACCGCCGCAGCGAAACCGCAGACCAGATAAAAAAGTAGATAGGTAAAGTGGCCCAGATGATCTTCGACGTTGTCGCCGAAGATCCAAAGAAACCACATGTTCCCGATGAGGTGCAGCCACGAGCCATGCAAGAACATCGAGGTGAGAAGCGGAAGAAATGATCCAGCCAGCGAAGAGGCCGGCCAGGCCGCCAATGCCCGCTCAAAGTGAAGAGGAACGACCCCGAACTGATATATCAGGCCGTTCAAGGCCCGGTGACTCTGTCCGCCTACCGACAATTCGAACACGAAGACCACGGTATTCAGAGCGATAATGAAGTAGGTAACGAACGGAGTGCTGAACCGGGGCGTGTCGTCGCGAATGGGAATCATGCGAGATTAAGAAATTGCGAAATCTGGTACGTTGGTAATCGGTAATTGATCGAGGGGACTACCAACAAGACTTGTCATTCCGAGGAGCGCAAGCGACGAGGAATCTGGGTTTTGAACTTTGCTCGGGATCACAATGAAGCAGATTCCTTGGTAAATGCCCCTATTCGCCCTCACCAAGGATAGCAGCCCTTGGCTAGGGACGTTCCAGTCCTAAATTACCAAATGACTCGATTTCCCAATTTCTAGATCAACCATGAACGCCGTCCTCATCATCGACAAACCCTCCGGTCTGACTTCGCACGACGTGGTCAATCGCGTACGCCGTATCCTGCAAGAACGCTCGGTGGGACATCTCGGCACTCTCGATCCGCTAGCCACCGGAGTGCTGCCATTGGTGATCGGCAATCTGACCCGGCTCGCGCGGTTTTATACTTCTTGCGAGAAGACCTACGAGGGCAGCATCCGCTTTGGATTCGCCACGGATACCTACGACGCCGAAGGTGAACCCGACGGTCCGCCCCAGACCGTCATCTTATCTTTTGACCAAGTGTGCCAACTGGCAACCCGATTTCGAGGCTCGATCCAACAGACGCCGCCGCCATTCTCGGCCAAGAAGATTCAAGGCGTGCCCGCCTATAAACTGGCTCGCAAGCATGCCGAAGTATCGCTCAAGCCAGTTCAAGTCGAGATTAAAGAATTCGAGATCACGCAGGTCGAAAACGGCCGCGCCAGCTTCCGCGCCCGCGTTGCCTCCGGAACCTACATGCGGTCGGTAGCCCACGATATGGGTCAAATCAAGGGGTGCGGCGCTCACCTGGAATCGTTACGCCGGACGGCGGTCGGCGAATTCGAACTGGCCGATGCCCATACTTTAGAAGAACTGGATGCCGCTTTCAAGATGGGTGAGACGGACGATCTCTTCATTCATCCTCGCAAACTTCTGCCGCAATTTCCGTGCGTCACAGCCAATGATGAAATGGCCGCCCGCATCCGCACCGGTCGACCTGTTAATCTACCCGAACTCTCCCAGGCCAGGATGGTAAAAGTCTTCGCCGGACAAAGGGAACTGATCGCCATCGCAACCCGGGTCGCGGGCACACTGTTCCATGCCAAAATCGTGCTGGCGGGAGACCCGCAGCTTACGCAGCGGCAGGCGATGTAAGCGGCGGTTTTAAACCACTTCGGCGCCTTATATATGTAATGTCCGATAATAGGTATTATGTAAAGTTAGAAAACGCGAGGGCCAGGAAGGCAGCAAACGCCCGGTCACTCCAATTCGTCCATCTCCTTCACTCGCCGGGTCGTGATACGTGGCGAGCCCGGAGGCAGGTCAACCACGTGAACTCCGTTCACGATGCGCGTACGCATCGGCGGGCGAAAGCCCACGCGCACCAACTCGCATACCGCCTTCCCCAATCTCAGAGATCGGCTTTCGGCGTAGCTCCGCACCATCCGAACAACGTCATCGTCGAGATTAAGAGTTATGCGCATATCACCGCGACCAATACATCTTACGACGCCGGCTTAAGCAGTTGCTGGAGATCGTCGCGGAAACGACTTAGCGCTTCCACCCTCTCCGGCGTCGCTTCAATGATTTCCTGCTTGGCCTGGAAGACTTTTCGGCCCCCACTTTCGACCAGAACGCCCATGGCTTCCCCCATCAGCCAACCCGGAGTTCCGAGCATCTGCAGCCCGTCCGGCGATGGCACCATCAGCGCGATGCAGTTGTCCCGCATCACTCCCACGCACTTGGGAAAGCGTTCGAAGACTTTCAGCTCGAATCCCGCCACGTAGATTTGTTGGAGTTGTTCTGCCGGATCAGGCACAGGCTAGTCTTTGCGGCTGGATTTCCTTTGTGATCCTTCGTGTCCGGAGCCTGCCCTGAGCAGAGTCGAAGGGTGGTTTACGCCTTCGGTCCGTAGCGCCACTACATCTTGTAGCGTCCCAAATCCTCATCATTCAACCCTTCCAACCACTTGCGCAGCTCTTCGCTTGTGACCCGATCGGACGCCGTAGTCGCCAGCTTGGAATTCTTCAGAACCTCATCTTCCACAAAGATGGGACAATCCACGCGCAATGCCAGCGCCAGCGCATCCGACGGCCGTGAATCAATGCTAACAATCCGTCCCTCGCGCTCCAGCCAGATCACCGCATAAAACGTGTCTTCCCGCAACTCGGTCACTACAACTTTGTGGACGTTGGTGTCGAGGCCCACCAGCACATTCTTGATCAGGTCGTGGGTCATCGGACGTGGCGTGCTGACCTTCTCGATCTCCAGCGCGATCGCATTCGCCTCATAAATACCGACCCAGATCGGCAGCACAGTGTCTGTTCCTGCGTCCTTGAGGATCACGATTGGCATATTTGTTACAGGGTCCATCAACAGGCCGCGAATTTTCATTTCGACTTCCATCGTGATCTCCGAAAAGCTCCTTATACCACTATTTCGCCCAAAAGGCTGTTGGGAAACGTGCCCGTCGTCACTACAGTCACGTATCCGCCAATAGTCGGTCTTACGTCGTCGGGAGCGGTGAAATTTAAGACCTTGTTCTGGGACGTCCGGGCGCTCCACTGCCCACGGGCCTCGTTCCTACTTTCAACCATTACTTCGAACATTGTCCCTAAATATCTTTCATTACGCCGCTTCTGGATCTCACGCTGCTTCTCGTTGAGCACTGCCAGACGGCGTGCCTTTTCATCATCGGGGATTGCATCTTCCAGACTTAACGCTGGCGTGTTCGGCCGCGGCGAATACTTGAACCCGAAGATGGCGTCGTATCCAACCTGGTCGAGCAGCGACAAAGTTTCCTCAAACTCAGCCTCAGTCTCGCCCGGGAATCCTACGATAATGTCGCTGGTAATACTAATCTCCCGGCGCGCGGCCTTCATCCATGAGATGCGTTCCAGGTACTCATCGCAAGTGTAAAGCCGCTGCATCGCCTGAAGCACCCGCTCCGAGCCGCTCTGCACCGGCAAGTGGACGTGATCGCACAACGTAGGAACCGCGTCAATCGCCTCAATAATGTCGCGCCCAAAATCTCTGGGATGGGAAGTCGTGAAGCGTACCCGCTTGATGCCCGGAGTCTCCGCTACCGCCGCGAGCAGTTCGGCGAAAGTCTTCTTCCCTGCCGGGTCTTTGTAGGAATTCACGTTCTGCCCCAGCAACTGGATTTCGGTATAACCCAGTTCGGCCATCTGTCGAGCTTCGGACAATACCGATTCGGAAGTCCTGCTGCGTTCCTTGCCGCGCGTGAAGGGAACCACGCAGTAGGCGCAGAATTTATCGCAGCCTTCGATGATCGTGATGTAACCCCGGTGCGGGTTGGTGCGGGCAGTGAATTCCGTCTCAAAGCATTCGTCGGTTTCCCGGTCGTCCAATCCGGTGACGCGCTGCTTCCCTGCCTCAATCTGGATCAGCATCTGCGGCAGATTGCGATACGATGCCGAGCCGCAAACCATCGACACATACGGCGCGCGCTCGAAAATCTTTTCGCCTTCCTGCTGGGCCACGCATCCCAGCACACCGAAGCGCTTGCCCTGCTTATAGAATTTCTTGTAGTCGGACAGGCGGTTGAAGACCTTCTGCTCGGCTTTGTCGCGGATGGAACAGGTATTGTAGAGAACCAGTTCAGCCTCTTCGACGGTTTGAACCTGCCGGTAGCCCTCGGACGTGAGCGTGCCCACGACCTTTTCGGAGTCATGCGCATTCATCTGGCAACCGAAGGTTTCGAGGTAGAAAGTCTTCTGGGGCTCGCTCACCATGTCTGAAGTCAGTATAACGCAGGGGCCTCGACCGGCCTTGCGCGTCTGTACGCAAATGTGGGAGGCAAAAATCATAGGTGGATAAATCGAGGATTCGCGCCCTTGCAGAAGAGTATCCACTCGGATACAATGAAGGGACTTGAATACATTGCTTCGGTCGTCTGATTTCGACGTGTGGCTGTCCCGTCTGCCCGACCAAAAAGCAAAGGCTAGAATTCTGGCTCGCCTGGCGAGCGCGGCATTTGGAAATTTCGGGGATTGCGAACCCGTCGGTGAAGGCGTTTTTGAGATGCGGATTCACGTCGGAGCGGGTTATCGGATTTATTACACGCGAACGGGCTCGAGCATCTACGTTTTGCTGGCTGGCGGCGTAAAGGCTTCACAAACGAAGGACATTGCCAAAGCGAAAACAATGGCTCGCGAACTCAAGAGGGCGAAACAATGAGGAGAAAGAAAACAATTTACAAACCATTCGACGCGGCGGCGTATCTCGATAACGATGCGGTCGTTGCGGAATATCTTTCAGCGGCTGCCGAAGACCCAAACCCCGAGGTATTCGTCGCAGCCCTTGGCGACGTGGCCAAGGCGCGAGGCATGGCGCAGATCGCCAAAGACGCGGGTTTGGGCAGAGAGAGCTTGTACAAGACACTTAGCGCAGGCGCGCACCCACGCTTCGAAACCATCAATTCTGTCCTGCACGCCCTGGGCGTGAAGTTCGCAGTTGTTGCTGAGCACGAGAATTAGGATGATCTGGCGCTTCGATAAACGTCCTTATTACACTGTTCCATGGGTGGTTGACACTACTGGTATCCCGTAGTACCATGAAATTGAGATTTGAATGGCACGATGCCAAGGCCGCAGCCAACCTTCGCGCACATGGCGTGAGCTTCGATTTGGCAAAGACGGCGTTCAGCGACCCGTTTGGCATCGAGCGCCTCGACGACCGTGCGGACTACGGCGAAGAGCGTTTTGTCATGATTGGCATGGCCCAGGGCAACATTTTGTTGTTTGTGGCCTATACCGAACGCGAGGAATGCATCCGCATTATTTCAGCTCGAAGGGCAACACAATATGAGCAAGAGGACTACTTCACAAAAAACGCTTAGGCCCATGACGCCCGAGGCCATCGAGGCGGCTGCTCACGCCGACAGCGACGCGCAACCGCTGACCCCCGGCGACCTGAAGCGGATGAAGCGGACGCCGCCGGCGAAAATCATTCGCCGCGCCCTGGGCTTGACCCAAGAGGAATTTGCCGCCCACTACCACATCCCTCTAGGCACTCTCCGGGATTGGGAGCAAGGCCGCGCGGAGCCGGACCAGCCAACGCAAGCCTACCTAAAGGTCATTGCACGCGAACCCAAGCGCGTCGAGCGCCTCTTGAATCCAAGGCCGCACTAGCAAAAGTGGGAGGCAAATCGGCGGCACAGCGGGAATCTCCCGTCTGTCCCCGAGTTTGTCGCCCAAGGAAATCCCCGCCCAAGCGAAAGCTTGGACGGGCCACCCTCGAGGGTAAGATGAGCGCCGTGGTCTGGGCCACCTGCCCGCAGCCTCGCGTCGACTTCACCTGCATCCGCCAGAAGCAATACCCCGAATCTAGGATGAAGTCATACCGCTCATCTCCCCAGATGGTGTC
>Ga0209415_10004500_pt1 | contig 25490 bp, 20 predicted proteins | sample PeaSoiSIISIP2007_FD_187696 | JGI IMG/M metagenome (GOLD analysis project Ga0209415, IMG submission 187696) | Peat soil microbial communities from Weissenstadt, Germany - SII-SIP-2007 (SPAdes) (version 2) | ecosystem: Environmental > Terrestrial > Soil > Wetlands > Peat | place: Germany... | reverse complement strand
GTAGCGCTACCGGGAATCGAACCCGGGTTTGAAGATTGAGAATCTTCCGTCCTAACCCCTAGACGATAGCGCCGCTGGTTCAGATTTTACCATTAAAACCCGCGAGATCAGCGGCTTGTGTCCGTGTCCGCCGACCCCGCCGTTCTTGCTTGCTAGCGCCCGTTAGCTCCAAAAAGCGCGTGCGCTGGTATACAAGGCGGTATACAAGGATTGGAGACATGTTGTCGGTGAATCGTCATCCGGGCAAATGAAAGTGCTGTTTCTTGAGCAACCGCAAACTTGTGGCAGCAGCATGACTTTACCACGGCAACGGAACGATTTCGAATGGTGCGATTTCCGGAACATGGACGTGCTACGACGACCCGAGTAACGCTTGTCAACCCGGTGGGTTTTCGGCACCTTCACTGGAAGCAAGCAGCAGTAAGGGTCGCGTGACGTCGGTCGCGATAGCGATCCGGTTCGGCAAACTCGCCGCAGGTGCGCTCGTCGCGTCCGCCAGCCACAAACCAAGTTTTGTTACAGGTCGGCGTCGCGGGCTGGTCCAGGATTTCTCCGCGACAGCAAGGTTATGGCAGCTTAGGATCAGCGCCGTAATCAGCGCCTGGCTTTACTGGACTGTGGACGGCTTTCAGGAAACGAGCTTCTGTCCCGTTAGGGGCCTTTGTCGGAAGCTGTACCTGCATAGGCGGTCGCGGGATGCGCCGTCGTCCGTTCATCGTTGCGGTTGCCCTTTGCGTTAGCCTCCGCCGAATACAAGCCGAGCTTAATGAGGCGTAAGCGCGCATGCTGACAACGCGCGCGAAACTCCATGTCGGAACAAGGCAGAGGCTCATTTTCCGGCAACACAATCTCAGAGACGCCGTAGTTACTGCCTAAACTCGACAGTTCCGTAAGTCCCCCAATCACCTGGGTTCCCCATACCCAACGCCCACAGTCGGCTCCTCCATTGGTGTCAATCAGGCCAGCACAGGCAATTCGCTGATCGCGCAGGAACAGCAGCGCCAGTTCGGTTCGTTCCGAAGTACCCAGCACGAAGACTCGTCGCGCGTTCCCGTGGCTCGGGCCCCAGCCGTCCAGAGAGTTGCGGAAGAGTGAAAATGACTCTCGAATCGCCAAAAGCAGGGCCCACGAGAAAACCGCATCCAGGACAAACACGACCCGAGAAAACCCGGTAAAACGATAAACCGCGATCAGGAGGAGAACGGTTGCGGCCTCTCCCGCCAGTGTGGCCTTCGCCAGTCGGTACGGATCGGTTTTGGATCCGCGCCACCAGGAATGCCGGTACACCCTGCATCCCCAAAGGCAAACAAACTTCAAAGCCAACACCGTCGGCCAGGTCCGGAAAAACAGGTCCATATCGGAGCGCGGCACGTTGGCGCGAAAGCGCAGGACATAGGCCAGGTAGTAAGCCAACGATAGAGCTACAGGATCCAGAAGGAACGCCAGTGCGTCACGGGTGAGGAGGCGCCGCAACAGAGTGCTGTTCGGGTGGGGGGAGTTGGCTGCATCAACAGCCATCGTGTCCGAGCGGAAAAGATGGATTCCAAAAAGAAGCAGAAAGAGAAACCAGAATCCGATGAGACCAAGGGCGCGCGAATAAAGGATATGGCGTGCTACCAGGGCGACCGCCCCCGAGGCAATGGAGAGCAGGCTTAGCAATAAAACAGCACTGCGTTCGTTTAACCCCAACTGCACCAAACGATGGGAACTGTGGTCGGTTCCGCCTTGCGAGATAGCTTGTCCACGAAGGCGGCGAGTCACAGAGACAAACATGGTATCGAAGACAGGAATCGCCAGCACGACCAGCGGTGCCAGAACTAAGGGCGGAACGCCAGAAACATGGGTTGCTTCCAGCAACGACGCGGATCCCAGGAGGAAGCCCAGGAACAGGCTGCCGCAGTCTCCCATGAAAATGCGCGCCGGATTGAAATTGAAGCGGAGAAACCCAGCCGCTGCACCCGCGGCTACCACCGCCAGCAAAGTGTAATCCCGCGATCCGTTGCCCCCGAAAAAGATGGCCAGGTAAACCGCGGAAATCAGCGCCACTCCCGCGGCCAGGCCATCCATGTTGTCCAACAGGTTGAAGGCGTTCGTAATACCCACAATCCAAACCACCGAGATGACAGCATTGACGATGCCGTTCTGTTGTAGCGGGTAAACGATGCCCGAGCCGACGACCAACAACGCTGCCAGGAGTTGTCCCGCCAATTTGGTCTGCGGGCGAAGATGCAGAATGTCGTCCGCAAGACCAAGAAAAAACATCAAGCTGGACGCGCCCATCAGTTTCCAGACGATTCTGTCCGAGAAGGGCACAATGGCAAAGCACAAGCCCACACAAGTCAGCCAGATGGGCACCCCTCCAAACAGGCTGGGTGTGCCCTTATGCCACCGATCGGACCGCGGTCGGGCAACCCATCCGCGCTGGCGGCAGATCCAGAGGGTGAGCGCGACTAGCGCCCCACTCAGGACCAGCGCCCCCAGGAAGACGGCGACGCTGATCCCTACGATGTTGTCGGTCCCATGCATGGGCGATGGCTGGAGAATTTACGAAGCGGACGCGGCGAAAGTGCGGTCGAATGCCTTCAAGGATTCCTTCGGCCCGGCAGAAGCCGTTACACTGCTGGCCACCTCCTCCACGATCTCACGAAGCTTCTTGGTCGGAGCATATCCGATGGCAGCGCGGATGCGGGTCAGGTCCGGAACCCGGCGGGGCATGTCTTCAAAGTCCTTGCTATAGGCCTGCTCGTAGGAGACGTATTGCAGAGGTGAACTGGAGCCCGTCACTGCCTTCACCACTTGAGCAAGCTGGTTGATGGAGACCTCTTCATCGGACCCGATATTAAACACCAGATTCTCGGCGGCGGGCAGCTGCGCCAGCCGGACCAATGCACCTACCACATCGCCGACCCAGCCGAAGCAGCGGGTCTGCGTGCCGTCTCCATAAATGGTGATGGGTTGGTTGTGCAACGCCTGCTCAACGAAGCGGGGCAAAACCATGCCATACATGCCGGTTTGACGGGGCCCGACCGTGTTGAAAAGCCGGACGATGACCACCGGCACTTGACGCTCCCGGCAATAGGCAAGGGAGAGAAATTCATCGAGTGCCTTGGAGCAGGCATAGCTCCAGCGCCCGCAACTGGGCGGTCCAATGACCATGTCGCCACTCTCCCGGAAAGGGATGTCCTTCGATTTTCCGTATACCTCGGAGGTGGAGGTGATCAATACTTTCTTCTTCTTCTTGCTCGCCGCCTCTAAAACCAGTTCCGTGGCAAGCACATTCGTCCGCAAAGTTCGGATCGGCGACTCGACGATGAGACGCACGCCCACCGCTGCAGCCAGATGAAACACGATGTCGCAATCATCTATCAGTTCTGCCAGCAACCCCCGATTCATCACGCTATCAATCACGTATTGATATCCGGGCTCACCCTTCAAATGCTGAATATTCGTCATGGAACCGGTGGAGAGGTCGTCAATTGCCGACACCTCCCAACCGGAACTGAGCAGCTTACCCGCTAAATGGGATCCGATAAAGCCGGCTCCACCCGTAATCAACGCACGCATCAAACCCTCCTTGAAAGTTATGGGAAATTAGTTGGGATTCAGAAACGCTTCTGGGGAGAAGTGTCACGGACTGTACTTAGCAATTGCGGGTTCAGAGGGGGAGGGTACATCGTTATTTTCTTCTAAGCATTTCTTCTGGCGCGCGAGCTGGACGTACAGCTGCTCCAGGTCGGCAGCCAGCCGGCCACAAGAATAATGGTTACGCACAAATTCTCTGCCGGCGCGGCCCATTTCTTGACGAAGTTCAGGCCGCAGCAGCAGGTACTGAGCTGCTTCGGCAATCCGGCGCGAGTCGCGGGGCACCAGAATGCCATTCTCGAACCTCTCCCAACCTTGTTCTCTGCGAGCGGTTCCGGTCATGAGGTCGCGAACCCCTCCCACATCCGTGGCAATAAACGGTCTGCCGGAAGCCATCGCTTCCAACAGCGCCAGAGGTGTTCCTTCATTGATCGACGTCAGTAACAGCAGGTCTAAGTCGGCATAGACCGGGCTTAGGTCTCGTTTCCACCCCGCGAGCACAACTTTGCCATGGAGGCCAGTCTGGCGAATGTGAGCTTCACAATCCGCGCGAAGCTCGCCATCCCCGACCATGACAAACTGCACCGAGGGCAATGCGGCCCGTATGCGGACGGCGGATTCCAGGAATAAGGCCGGGGCCTTGATCGCGGTCATCCGGCCGATCCATCCCACCAGAGCCGCCTCCCGACTACATCCGGCGGCAGCCCGCAGAGAGCCTTCCTGCCCGTTAACCTGCAGGAACCGGTCCAGGTCAAAGCCGAGAGGAATGGTAACCACTTTGTCCGGGGGAGCGATCTTGTAGATCTCCACCAGTTCCTGACGCTGCGACCTGCTAATGGCGATGATGCAGTCGGTATGGCGCCCCAGAAAACGCTCGATGGCGAGAAATATTCGGGTCAATCCCGGCGAAAAGTAGCCGCTAAATACGTGGCCGTGAAAGGTGTGGACGCGAACCGGCACGCCCGTGACCATGGCCGCCAAACGTCCGAGCGTCCCCGCCTTCGCGGTGTGGGTGTGCAAAATCATGGGACGCTCACGGCGAAAAAGCCGCACCAATCGCCAAAAGGATTGCAAATCGGCGGCCGAGGAGAGCTGGCGGGACAGCTTGGTGATTTTGATGGGCCGTACGCCCCGTTCGTGCGCCAGATATTCCATGCTGCCTTCCCCGGCAGGGACTTCCCCGGTCAGCAGCAGCGCCCGGTATCCTTTCTTCTGGAAAGCCTCGGTCATCAGAATGGCTTGCGTCGATGGACCTCCGACGTTGAGACGCGCGATCAGACGGGCGATGGTGAAGCCTCTTCCAGACTTCATGCCGCTCTCCGCCTTCGCCCTTCGAGAAGGTTGACATAGAGTTCTTGATGAGCCTGGACCATGGCTTCGAGAGAAAACTCCGTTTCTGCCCGTCCGCGACCGTTCCTTCCCATGGTTTTTCTCAAACCCGCATGCGCGAGCAGAGTATCGGCCCGCTGTGAGAATGCGGGCAGATCGCCCATCGGCACCAGAAACCCCGAATGGTTGTGCTGGACCGCCTCTGGGTTTCCTCCCACGGCGGTGGCAATCACCGGTTTTGCGCACGCCATGGCTTCGAGGATTGCGTTCGAAAAGCCTTCCGCTTCCGAGGTGCAGACGTAGACATCCAGTGCGGCAAAGATCTCTTCCGGGGACGGACACCCGTTCAGCACTTTGATTCTTGGGCCGAGACCACGGGCGTCAATTTGACGCAGGATCGAAGGTTTGACTCCGTAATCCGCGCCCGCCAGGATGAAACGCGCCTGCGGATGCCGTTGCGCCAGCGCGGCAGCCATTTCCACGAAGTCGGAATGTCTTTTGCCCGGACGAAAGTTCGCTACCTGACCAAACACCACCTCATCGTGGGTCCAACCCAACTGTTGCCGAATGGGCGATGGCACGTCCGGACGGAAGCGCTGCAGGTCGACGCCGTTGTGCAGCGTTCCACACTTACTCTCAGGGCAGCCGGCGACCCGAATCATTTCCCGAGTGACCGCATGACTGTTTCCCAGGTTGAAATGAGCAAGCTTGAAGGCTGCCGTGTCGGCCCAACCCGCCGTACGGCTGCCCGCGCGATACTGACTCGGCAACGAGCGCCGGCTGCCGATGATCAACGGAATTCGCGCCAGGCGTGCGGCCATTCCGCCCAGGATGCATGGACCCGGCAGGAAAGCATGCACAATATCGCTGCCCAGATGCGTCAGATGGGCCTGGGCGCGCATGACTGCTTTTGCCATCGACGCACCCCGAAAAAACCATCGGGAGTTCCCCCCTTGCGGAACCCCGAGCACAAAACAGCGTTCCATCAGCCCTTGAGCCTGTTCCACATTGGCGTCTTCCATCAGGATGAGGGATGGTTCGAAACGGCTGCGGTCGAGGTGGCGGAGCAGTTCCAGGACCTGGCGCTCAGTGCCTCCGTCCCGGAGCGAGCCCAACACATACGTGATCTTCAGCGCTGATTTTTGGGCGGCGACGGCACGGGTTGGGACGGCAATATCCTCCTCGAGTAATTCGGTCATCGTCATGATGTCGCCGCTCTTACCGGGGCTCGCCAGGATAGCACCGCTGCATGGGCTCGCGCGTAGGCGCCGTCGAGCAAGGTGTGCCGCCGCCGGCCATACTTTGTGGAGACAGCCGGCAGGTCGGTGATGGCTGCGCCGCCCGCCGATACATCCCTCAGAAACCGGGCGAACTGCGAACTGGTCCAGCCATTGTGGTGATAGCACACCGTCCAGACGCCAAACGGTCGCCAGCGAAATCTCCAAAGTTGCTGCGGGACCCACAACAGACCCTCGGAATCCGTATGGGGAGCAATCGCCAAGCCGTCGCTGATGGTTGGAATGCCCAATTTTTGTAAAGCGGCCACCGTGTTCCAATCAAAAGAGTGCGCGGGAGCGACCCAGACTTGGGGTTCGACACCATGGCTCCGAAAGATCTCGAGGGCGCGCCCTAACTTCTCATCCTGTTCCGAGGGAGGGACGCCGGCAAATTCACTGCGCGGTTGGATCCCCACAATGCCAGCCTCTCGGGTAACGAATCTGTGTTGATAACCGTGCAGCCCGATGCTCCACCCCCAGCCCTGCCACTTCCGCACTTCCTCCCAGAAGGAAGAGTGCGAGGGCGCAACCCGCAGCTTCTCGTCCTGGTTGTCGGGAATCACTGCCAGAATTGGCTTGATGTTTTGGGCGAGCAGAACTTTTTCAATCCTGGACCACATCTCCCAGTTCATCGTGGGACAGATGTCATCAAAGCGGACTAGGTAATGGGCTCGCATGCTCTTTTGATATTGTTTTAATATTGGTTGGACGCGGACTAGCGCGGATTCAGGGCTTTGGTGAAAACCACAATGTCGCGCAGAGGAGAGGAATAATCCAAGGTCATGTGGGTGACGGGTTGGTGCTGAAGCAGTCTCGCAATTCGTCCGTGCGGCGGCATGGGGTGGCCGACTTTGAACCACAAATAACTGTTTAGCCAATACTGCAACTTTTGCCAACCCTTGGGCTGGGAAAATGCTGGAGTGTTGCACTCGACATAACCGATACCGCCCGGCTTGATCAAAGAGTACAAAAGCCCGCTGAAGGCCCGATCACTGCGGGCGTAGTACCAGCACACCCGGCAAAAAACAAGATCAAACTGCTCCCGGAAACGGCGCGCATCCTCCAGGTATCCCAGGGAAAGGCGAAGCGTCACTCCCGCGGCTGCAGCTCGTTGACATGCGATATCCTCGTACTCCCGGCTTACGTCGTGCCAGGTGACGTCCGCTCCCCGTTGCGCAAACAGCACGCTGTACTGGCCCGGGCCGCCGCCCAGGTCGAGGACGCGCTTCCCGGCAAACCCTCCCACGCGACTCGCAAGATTCTCCATGAGTTGGGGACTACGTTCATTCCAGGCTATTTCCGTATAAGAGGACGCATAGTCGTTCGGGATCGGATCCCAGCCGTCCTCCACCCGGTGAAATAAGCTGTGCACGTAATTAATGGGCATGAGAATCACGCCGGACAAAACGAATGGTCTAAGGTCGACGACCGCCCTCGAGTCGAATTCGCTTTCATCCAACTCTCCAGCACCAACAGGCGCCACACTTGAACCTGCCAGTTGTGCTTCCGGGCAGAGTGTTCGTCCAGCATCATTCGAGCCTTCTCCGTCTGAAACAGGCTGCGGATGCAACTGTTGGGCGACAGCAGAGTATCTCCGCCAACCCGCGCAGATCATGGCGCAGCCATTCCGCCAGCGGCATCCCAAAACCGGTTTTCTCCCGCTGGAGGATCTCCGCCGGCAATTCGTCGTGGAATGCGCGCTTGAGAATATATTTCTGTTCGGTATTTCTTATCTTGAGCCCGGAAGGCACCCGGGCACAGAACTCAACCAGTTTGTGGTCCAGAAACGGGGAGCGCACCTCCAAGCCGCAAGCCATGCTGGCCCTATCGACTTTCACGTTAAGGCATTCGGGAATATAGCCTAGAGTGTCGCTGGCGGTTGCCCGGGTCAGATCGTCGGGCATGGCGGGCAAGCCCCAGCCTTCGAGAAAGCGCTCCGTTTTCGCGTCTTCCTCAATACATTCGCGGAAACCGTCGGTGTAGCACGCCATCCACTGGTCCTCATCGAGCATCCCCAGAAACATGGCCCGGTATTGCTGTACCGGCGTACGGCCGACCAGCGACAGCAATTCCCTCATGTAACGCAGCTTGTTGCGTGAGCTGGAATGATACGGCAGCAGCTTGCGCAGTGCGCTCAGCTGCGCCGCCCCCGGTACTCGCGAGAGCCAGCCCAGTACTTTCAGGACGAGATATCGCTGGTACCCCGCAAAAGCCTCGTCCCCACCATCGCCGCTGAGCGCGACTTTCACCTGCTCGCGGGTAAGTTTGGCCAGGTAGTACGTTGGGATGGCGGACTCGTCGGCAAACGGCTCGTCGAACAGCGCGGCCATTTCAGGCAACAGTTCCATCACGTTCGGAGTGACGCGGAACTCGTGATGCTCGGTCTCAAAGCGCTTTGCCAGGAGGCGGGCATAGGGGGATTCATCGTACTTCTCGGCCCCGAACGTGACGGAAAAAGTCCGGATCTTGCCCGAGGTTTCTTGCCGGGTCGCCGCCAGCACACACGCGGAGTCGAGTCCGCCGCTGAGGAACAGCCCGACGGGAACGTCTGCGATCAGGCGCAGTCGAGTCGCTTCCTGCACCAGGTCGCGGACCTGTTCGGCGACGATGCTCGCTTTCGCCGGCATCGGCCCCCCGTAATCCAGGTCCCAATATTTCTGGATGCGGATTCCCTCGCCGGGCTGCCAGGTCAAAATCGAAGCCGGCGGCAACTTCCGGATTCCGTGAAAACCGGTTCGCGGGCTCGGAATGCATTGCCATAACAGAAATTGATGAAGGCTGGCCAGGTCCGGCACAGGATCAATTTCGCCGCTGCTCAGCACAGCCTTGATCTCCGAGCCAAACAACAATCCGTTGGAATTGAGTGCGTAGTGTAGAGGTTTGACGCCCATCCGGTCTCGCGCCAGCAACAGGCGTTGCGCCCGGCGGTCCCAGATGGCGAAGGCGAACATGCCGCGCAATTGTTTCACGCACATGGGGCCCAGCTCTTCATACAGGTGCAGAATCACTTCGGTATCGGTGTGCGAGCGGAAGCGGTGGCCGGCAGCTTCCAAACCCGGACGCAACTCCTGAAAGTTATAAATTTCTCCATTGAAAACGATCCAGACCGTTTCGTCTTCATTGCCCATGGGATTGTGTCCGCTGGGCGACAGATCGATGATGGAGAGACGGCGGTGTCCCAGCCCAACGTTGCGCTCGGTCCAGATGCCGGCGTCGTCCGGCCCGCGGTGCTGAACCGAATCCGCCATCATCCGAATCTGGCGAGGATCGACCGGATGCTCCTTGTCGAAATGGATCTTACCTACAATGCCGCACATGAATCGGTCAAATCCCCTTTCGGTTTTTCGTAAATTCCGACAATATACGGTGAATTCAGCCGCGATTCCCGGTCAAGATGCAAACCATGCAACGACCAGCAGGCCAGGTGCTGCGTCAAGCGGATCGGCGGAAGAAGCAACCGTTGCCACCATCCGTAATCGACCACCCCGGGACCGAAACAGCCGAAGAGTCGGGCGGAATCGACAGCCGTCAGGCCGCCGGCCAGATGCGCGTCGTCGAGCATCTCCGTCGTCATGATCACGTGCTTGTCGAAGGTTGGTCGATTCACGCGCTTCTGGATGCTGCCATACGCGCTCAGGAAGTTCGGCACCAAGGTCATGACTCTCCCGCCAGGGCGCAAGATCTGGAACATGCGGCGAGTCACGAGCGCGGCGTCGGTGAAGTGCTCAATAAAGCCCAGAGAATAGATAAAGTCGAAATACTCACTAGGCAAGGCAGACTGATCGAAGAAATCGCCTGCGACCAACCGGACCCTCGGTCTGCCCGAATTACTCTTCTCGGCAATGGCGAGGCCTTCCGGCGAGTAGTCGATGCCCCAAGTCTCACAGCCCATGACGCGATCAAAATAACTAATCCAGCGGGAACCGCCGCATCCGATTTCAATCACTCTCGATCCGGGTGTGACCTGGGATTGAAAAACTTTCGCCAGGCGGAAATCGTAGTAGTTCAGCGTGGAAAATCCACGCACCGAGGCCGTGTTCTTCCACACCGACTCCCAGTGGCTGACGCTAGCGATGTCGGTAGGGGATTTTTCCATTATGTTTATGTGGTCCCAAAGAAGCGCATAAGACAGTTTTGCCTGCTCACGAACCCGCAAGGGCTACGCTGGCGCGGGAAATGTTGGTAGGTTGCGCAGAGCACGGTGCAACCTGGAAGCCCATGAACAGGCCAGAACGACCGAGCCAACCACGGCCAGGTTGGCGGTGAGAGCCGCTCCAGCCGAGCCCACGCCGCGGAAACTTGCTAACATCGGAAAGAGCAATGCCATCTGCACGATCCAAAACCAATCTTGCTCTTGCAGGCGGTGATAGATGGCACGAAAAACAATAGCCAACCCCAGGGGAACGAGGAACACGCCGAAATACCAGAAGTTGGCGTACGCCTCGACCAAGAAGCCGGTGGGAAAGGTCGCACCCACGCTATCCATAAGGTCTGGAGCAACTCGATCTTGTACGACGACTGCCCCATAGCGTTCGGGCTTCCAGGGAAACACTGCCCGCGGCAACCACGTGTAGACCAAATCACCGACATAGGTTGACCCCCAAGCAAGGTTAGCAATCCCCACATAGTGCTGGGCCGCAACCGTAAACTCGAAGCTGTCCCATGCGCTGATTGCCATGCCGACCGTTCCGGCCGCATCCACGTCTTTCCCTTTCATCATCAAACCGATTGGTCCGGCGACCGCCGCGAAAGTAAGCACCCCTGCCAGGGCCCAAACCGCAGCTCTTCGCCTCTGCCTCCGTGCGGCCGGAGAATCGAAGGGCGGGAGTGTAAAGCGGAAAGCTAAGGGGATAAACACAACGGCGAGAATCGATGCGCGCTCGCCAAAAGCAGTCCAAATGAGCAGCGTGCCCACAAACCAGTCCGACCTCAAGACCGCGTGCAGGACACGCCGCATGCCCGTCCGGCGGCGGTGTATGCCCACCCACTTGGCGCAGATCAGAGCCCAACCCACGATGGAGAGCTGCATCGCTAAAGTGAAATAGCCGTGTCCGAGGATGACCTGCATGAACGCATCGCGCTGACCGCCGGCCAGCAGTTCCAGCAGGGGTCCGCTCCACCCCGCCATCCTCACAAAACCATAGAGACCCGCCGCGCCCAGCAGAAAAAAGGCCAGCGCAATGAATCCGTAGAGCCGAGACCCGACGAACTCCCGCAGAGGGACGCTCGGGAGGCGGAGAGCCAGTCTCTTCGCAGCGTTTGGAAAAAGCCTGTCGCCCGCGGCAAATCCAAGCAGCCCGATCATGGAAAACAACAATGCGCCGTTAGCTCCTTGCCTTATCATTGCCTCTGGATAGAGGTCTCGATACACACCGCCCACCTCGGGATTGGCCGCATATAACGCGGGGCGCACGCAATAGTTGATGGCATAGCCTCCCAGGAAAGCCCACGACGGATCCAGCCAGTTAAACTGGTCTTTGCGCAAGCGGAGCCACGCCAAAGCCGCAACTCCCAGGCAGTTCAGAACGATCAACAACAGGTTCATCGTTCCTGCCTCGCCACCGTCAAAGACTTCGGAGCCGCACGGCGCCGAGGATCGACTGGGTGCCCAGCATCGAAATTGACTCTGCCGACGATGCCAGACACCGTGAGGCTCATACACCAACCGAGGCAGCCACAGGATATAGCCGGCGGGCGGCGCGGGCACCAGCCCAACACAGAACCATCAACAACCAGGTGCGCAGATTGAGGGGATCAAGCTTCCATGCGATTTGGGCGTGGCGGAGCGCGCCGTTTCTGCGGGACGCCATGATGGAATAAAAGGAGGTCTTTTGGTGGAGCGCAATCAGCTTTTTCTTGTTGATGCGCAACAGGTCTGCGCCAAAACGCTCGAGGATTTTCTCATTACAGATGATCATTTCTTCGGGGTGCGCAGCCAGAAACTGTTTGCCGCTCAGCCCATCGGGTGAAATTTCATATTGTTGCACGACCTCTTCGGTCCATACAAAGTCGTAGCCTGCCTGCCCGATGGCGTACCAGACTAGCGTCCCGCATTCTCTCTTGACGCCCAGGTTCTCCTCGAAGCGAAAGCGCAGCAAGAGTTCCCGGCGAGTCACGGGAAGGCCTTCTGCCACATAGGGGGCCTGAAGGAATTCCTTGTAACCCCACCGGCGGGAGAGTTGACCGGACGCCCGGTTGGACTTTTGAGCCACTCCGATCTGCTCCGATTTTCCATAGACGACTGCAACCTTCTCATCGCAGGCAGCAATATTGGAGTTGAGTATCGAGAGTGCCCCCGGAAGCAGGTAGCTGTCGCTGTCCAGGAACGCGATCCACCTACCACCAGACGCGAGCACGCCCTTGTTGCGGGTGGGGCCGACACCCAAGTTTGCAGCGTTTCTAAGCAGCGTGACTCCTCGCGCCTGATAGGGCCGCATAACGGCATCGATATCATCGGTGGATCCATCGTCCACGACGATCACTTCGTAGTCCGGCCAGTCCTGCGCGAAAACACTTTCGAGCGCTCCACCGATGGAATGGGCGCGATTGAAAACCGGAATCACGATGCTGAAAAACGGTTCTTTCGAATACATTTAAGCGCAAGTTTCTACAGAGTCCATTTAGCGACTCGTGTTGTAGCTCAGCGGAACGCCCAGTCTTCCACCTCGAACTAAGCTACGGATTGGGTCTCGGCCCGTACTCCCACCAGGCGGCGGCCCAGATTCCGGGCCTGGGTGCGTTCTTTCGGGGAGTAGGCGAGCATGGCACAGCCGATCAGGTACACAAAATAACCCAGAGCGAAGGCCACTCCCGTGGTCCAGAGGCTGTGAGCCCACGGCCTTACCAGGAACCACCATCCACCCCCCACCACCAAAGCCACCGCCCAAGTTGTCGCAAAGCAATGCCTGAAAAAGAACCATAGCGAGGAATGCTGCAGCAGATGCTTGCTCACCCAATAGCACGACGCCACGAATGCCACGCTAAAGGCCAGCACCAAGGCCGCCGCAACCCCGGAAGTTCCCGCCACTTTTACCAAAAGAAGGCTGAAGAAGGCATGCACGACAAAAGCTGCAGCGAAGATTTTGGGGCAGATATCGGGGCGTGTCGATCCGGCGATGATGGCAATGTATGGCATATTGGCATAGCTCGAGAGCAGCATGCCCACCGTCAGAATCACCATCACGACCGCGCTATGGAAGGCGATGTCCGGGCTGATCCAATAGGTCAGCAGCGGACGGGCGAACACTACGAGCATGGCAGCCAGTCCGGTCAGGCCCACGGCTTGCATCTTGGTGGCGTGGAAGTAGTGTTTTTCAAATTCGGCCGGGCCGGCGTTTGATTTTCCGCTGAACACCGGAAAAAACGCCTGCCCAATCGGATTGGAGATATAGCACTGCTTGGAAGTGATGTCGAAGGCGGTGCTGTAGTAGCCCAATGCCGCCAGAGGCAGAAAGACCCCGATCACACAACGATCGAAGTACAACAGGAGTATGCCGGCGATAAAAGACGCGGCGCTGGAGAGAAGACCGAGGCGCACCAGTTCGCGAGCAATCTTCAAATTCCATCCCAACCGTATTTTGACGCGCCCCGCAAAATACCGCTGAGTGTACAGCCACAGACCGAAGGCATGGAGGTAGGAGACCCCGACGTTTGCCATCACGACTCCGACGATGGACCGTCCTGTCAGGACCGCGGCAACGCTGAGGCCGGCCTTCAGGGTGTTGGCCAGCATGTTGCCCATACTTAAGTCCGTGATCCGATGGTGCCCCGCCAGAGCCCCGTCGAAAGTTATACGCAGCAGAACCGGCAAAAGGCCCAGAGCTGTCGTCCACAGCACGAGCCGTGCTTCTGTCGCCAGTTGCGGGGAGACCTTCAATATGCGATCCACCAGAAAAGGAGTGCTTATGGCGAGCAATGCGGTTCCAGCTACCCCCATGACTGCGCAAATGGTCAAGGCACTCGAGATATGCTGCTGGGTCCGTGAAATCTCATTTCTTTCGTAGTCTTCCGCCAGATATTTGGAAGCGGCGCGACCCACGCCCAGATCGGCGATGGCTGCGAATCCGATGACCGCAAGGCTCAGCGCCAGCAAGCCGTACCGCTCCGCGCCCAGGCCCCGAACCAGCAGGGGAAGTACCAGGATCCCCAGTGCGCCGGACCACACCTGGGCGATGAGTCCCCAACCGACGTTCTTCAAGATTCGTTCGGTGGACATGCTTATCGCAAGGGCCGGTCTTCGGAATTCGATTCGGAATTGGAATTGGAATGGGAGTTGGAATCGGAATGGGAGTTGCGCCGGAACTTGATTTTGATCTTCTGGGCGCGGTTCTGGAATTCCGCGCGCGTGGATCCGGTATCGCCCCAAATCTCGGCCGCGAAGCGCTTCCGAGGATCGTCGGGATCCACCTGCTTCCAGGTGGCCTTCGCGATCACAAAGAACGCCCCGAGGGCAAACGACACAATGACACCCAACAGGGTAATCGACAGACGATGCGGTCCTGACTTTTTCTCCGGAAGGTTGGCGGGGTCCAGCACTTTCACGCTGGGGATCTCTTTGGCTTCGGCAATTTTCGCCATCTCGAACTGCTGGGTCAGGGTCTCAAAAACCACTTCCCGGAGCTTCACTTCACGGTACAGATCGGCATAGGTTGCGCCCAGGGCGGGCAGCCTGCGGAAGCTGGGATAGGACGAATCGTCCCCATCTCCGGTACTGGGCGGTGGTTCGGCGCCGCTGCCGCGAACTTGCTCCAGTTGGTGGCGCAGTTCGCCGATCCGCGCCTCGATGGACCGGATGCGCACGTTGTTGACGGTATAGATCTGTTGCAACCCGCGCAGCTCGGTCTTATTGGCAATCAATTCCCCTTGCAGGGTCACGACGCCCTCGACCATCGCCTTACCCTGCTCTTTGGGATCAAGCGTGGTGGTCTGGGTGGAGAAGTCACTCAGCTGTTTCGCTGCAATCTCCAGTTCCGGCCTCACCACCTGCAGGCGCTCCTCGATAAACACGCGCTCCCGATGAGCAGACGAGGTATTCACCTGCACCAGCAAATGGTTCAGCTCATCGACATAGGCGGCGGCCAGGGCGGCGGCCCGCGCCGGATCCCTGTCCTCGACACTGATGGTGATGATTTCGCTCTTGCGGTCCTCGGAAATGCTGGTCCGCTCCGCCAGATCCTGGCGCGCATCCTGGTCCCTGCGGTCGCGGTAGACCTGCTTCAAATCAAATCGCTTCACCAGATCGTCGGCTACACTGCGGCTGCTCAAAACGCCAATGAATATGGCTCCGGTATTGTTCACGCCCAGCAGATTGGCGCTCAGCCCGGCCAGGCCACCGCCCGCCCGGCTGAGCAACCCGCTCATCAATGCCTCCGACGCGCCGCCCCGCATATCGGGCGACATCAAGTGGGTCGAAGACTCGTAGCGGTTGGGCAGGAGGAGCGCAATCAATAACGTCAGTAAACCGCCGGCCGCTACCACTCGAGCCAGCAACGCCCGTTTGCGCCACACGATCGCGGCGCAATTCAGCAGCGCCGACGGTTCGGGCTGGAAGGTGTCGGCATCCCGCTCCGGCGATTCCACGTAGGGTTCAGCATCCGAAAATATTGTGTTCCGTTGGCCGGTCCGAGCGCCGGTGGTCATCGGGCCTGCACCTTGGGCCAGTAGCCGAGTTGGAGCGCTACGGCAAGATTGGACTGGCGGTTCGCCGCCAGCAACGGAATCTGCCAGCGCTCGTACTGCACCGTGCTGGAAAGGCGAAAACCCGATTTCACGAAGAAATCTCCGTTCAGGGCGACGTCGTTCTGGGTTCCGCCTTGCGAAAGAAACTGCTGGTCAATCTTGCGATGGCGGAGTGCCATGCCGATTCTCTTCCGCGCACTCAGCCAGTAGTTGCTGCGTATTGCCTCCCCCTGCGCTGCCCGGCCGATCCAGGTCCCGATCAGCTCGCCGTGGTTGGTATAGCCGTTCAGGTATTGCCCGTTGTTGTAATAGCAGCCATTGCATGACGGGAAGTTTACCGGGCTGGTGGTGCCGCCCTCGAGCCTTACATCAAGCTTGGGGATTCTCGGGACTCTAGCAAGATAGAGGCCGCCCTGGAAGGCTGCTTTGTAGGGGCGGTTGAGCGGCGAAATCTCATCCTCCTGAAAGGCGTCGCCATAGAAGCTGAGCCCATTGCGCAACTTCGGAATCCGGTAGGTGAAATCCAATGCCGCCCGACCGTCGCCCAACGAATAACCGTTCACGTGGATCGCGAAAGTGCTCTGCAAGAGAGTCTTCAGCGTCAGAGGGTTCCCTGGGCCTCCGTAGAGAGTCGTCTTCGACATGCTGATCTCGAAGTTGGGCGTGAACTTGAAGCTGATCTTCCCGCCGCTCAGGAAGGGCTGACGACTCAGGCTTTGGCCATATTGTCCGGTGATGCCGGAGTTCGCTAAACCGCCGGCGGCGTTGTTGACGAATTGTTGCCCCGAAACCTGGCCCAGGAAAAACTCCAGGCGGAGATCGCCGAGATATCCCAAGACGAAAGGCAAGTGAATTGGACTGACCCGATTGAGGAGGAACATCTTGTTGAGCGGTTCTGCGTTGTTGGTGAAGAGCATCGCACCCTCCTCCCCGGGTCCCCACCACAGGCTCTGCTTGCCATAGGAGACTTCCCAGTTGCCAACATTCATTCCCACGTAGGCATCCAGGAGCCGGAAACGCCGGATGGCGGCGACCGGCACAGAGGGCGGATTCGGAGGGAGCCCATCGACGCTGCTCATAAAGCCAAGCGCGGCCGGGGAAAGCGTCGGCGCAGAGGGCGCCGATTGATACTCGCCGCGGGCGTAAATCACGAAAGGACCGGCAGCAGCCCATCCCGAGGCGCCCGCCATGCTATTGAACCCTTCCTGAAACGGCCTGCCGTAGTCGTTCAAAACCGTTTCGCCAAAATGATGATTGTCGGTTAGAGGCTTGCCGGAAATCACCGTGGAACGTGCATAAACGGACTCCACCTGAGCGTGGAGATTCGGCTCCCCGCTCATCTCGTGAAACTCCGAGGCGAACTCCTCGGCCAGTGCGTCGTGCAGGGTTTGCACGTCGGGGGAGGCGGCCGCATCGGCTTCGAGTTCGGCCGCTTCGTTCACCTGGCGGGCACACTCCAGGCGTGTCCAGGGGCGCATCCCTTGCATGGCCGTCCGCACATCACCCAACGCTGCCAGCCGTTCGAGGGCGGGATAGATCCAGCTGTCCAGAGGGACATAGGGCGATCCCATATGCGCGGGAGAATGGACGCTCCCACCTTCCACAAATTCGCGCGGCGACGCCCACGAACTGCCCCGCAACTCAGGGTCGTGGTGCCGGGTGTAAACGCTCTGGGCGATGAGATATCCGAGCACGCTGCCGACGAATACATCGGAGGGGAAGTGTTGTCCGGCACGGACCCGCGAAAAGCTAACTGCGGAAGCCAGGCCGTAGGACACCAGCTTGGGGAATGTTCCCGGATACTCGTGACCGATGACGCCCGCGATCGCCCATGCCGCAGCGGCGTGTTCCGAGGGAAACGAAGTGCCTCCTTGGAAAAACGCCCCGCTCCCGTTTCCCTGATTAGGGCGCTCGCGCCCCAGGGAATACTTCATGACCTCGAGGGGTATAACGGCATTCAGGGCGGCCTCGCCGGCCAGGAAGCCGGTTTCGCGCCAGTGTTGGTTGTGAGCAGGAAAGCTCAGCAGATACATTCCGGCTCCAGCGCCCGCCAGACCGGCAATTCCCAGGTTCGAGATAGTGTTGTAGTGACGCATCGGGGATGGGTTCTTCGACAAGGAAGCGCTATACTGTCGATCGGTCGCGAACAGGGCGGCCGTGACTCCCGCGAAAGGCACCAGCCAGGTCGCGTCGGCGAACCGAAGTCGTGCTGGACTGGTCCAGAGATGTTCTTGGTCTTGCGCGAAGTCGGTGATATGGCGAACAAAAAACCTTCGTGACGCGTCTCCGGAGGCGCCATTCTCGGGCTGCGCAAACTCTGGCTGCGCAAATTCCGTTCCGGATCTCTTTGTTTCTTTTGTTCCTTCCGGCGTGCTGCGTGCCTGGCGGTCTCCTGGTCCAGAGTCTCTTGGTCCAGAGTCTGTTGGTCCAGAGTCTTTCGCTGAATCCTGGGAACAGGCTTCAGGTAGCAGACAAAGGGTCATGGCAACCATCAGGAGTCCAGCCAGAAATCGGAGTTTTGTTCGCAACCTTCGGGTCCGCAATGCTACGGGTGTATATAGGCTACCGTCAGGGCAACGGACGACGCGACTTGCGCCGCCTGCAAGATCGAAGCCCAATTGCGGGAACCGATCTTAGGCGCCTTTTCCGGAACGATAATCGAATCGCCCGGTTTCAAAACTGCACTCATGGGGTCCCCGGACCAGAATCCCGAGTTGTTCTTCGCGGAGAGCACCGACCCATCGGCGCGGATCACAAAAACCGCGCTCTTGTCCGCAATCTGGGTCAATCCTCCGGACTGGCTCAAATACCATTTGGCGCTTCTGCCCGGCAGATAACTTACCGCCGTGGGATTGAAAACCTGGCCGTTCACCAGGACATAGTCGGGCCGCTTGGGGATGACCAACTCGTCTCCGTCTCGCAGTGGGACATCCGCGCCGGTCCTGGTCAGCTGGTTCAAGCTCCTCAGGTCCGAGGGCAGATGAATCACGAGGCGTCCCAGGGGTGGGGTCGCTTCCAGTTGTTGCAGCGCGGTTTCAGCCTGGGCGACAGCCGTGAGCTTGGCATTCTTCTGGTCCGCATCCGCGTCGGGCAAAGCCTTCAAATAGCCTTCTTCTTTCTTAATGCGGTTCACCATCTCGCGGTGGGATGTCATTTCCAGGTCGTGCACCTCGCGGCGGACCAATACCGCTCCATAGGGATAGGCTTGCGGGGTGAAACCACCGCAACGCTTCAGCAGGGAGCTAAGCCGCTCGCCCGGCTCAATCCCGTAGCTCGCGGGATGTTGCACCTCGCCTCGCACCATGATCGAGGAGCCCAGATCATTCCATTGCGCGATCTGTCGTACCGTAAGGACGTCTCCGTCCCGCAGCAGAACATTGTCCCCAGAATCCCCAGACAACACAGCCGCCAGCTTGACTTCGAGGCGCTGGCTCGAGTTCCCGGGGGCGGTGCTGGCCGCGAAGCGGGTCAAGTCGGCTGTATCCGGGTAGGCGCCTCGCTTGAGTCCTCCCGCAACCTTTACGAGATCTGCCACGCGCATATTGGCCGGCAGCGGATAGCGTCCCGGTTTCGCGACTTCCCCCTTGATGTAGACGGCCGGGGCTTCTACTTGCGCCAGGTTGCGATGGACCAGCACCCGGTCGCGGCTCTGCAGAAGAAGATTGTCGACGGCATTCCCCGCCAGTGCCTGCCGCAAATCAACGCTCAGAATCCTTAAGGTGCCGTCGCTCTCGGTACGAAATAACTGCGCCGAATCCAGCGCTGCATCCGGTGTGACCCCGCCCGAAAGGTAGATGGCATCTCGCAAGTGGACTTGACCCGAAGTGTGATATCTTCCCGGGGCTCGGACTTCTCCGCCCACCCACACGTCCGGGACGGGCTCAAAATCGTAACGGCTGAAGATGCGCACTGTGTCGAGGGGCATTAAGGCGGGCGCCGACGCGGGATCGGCAAGCGCCGCGGAGAGATCGACGCTTTCGACGCTAGGGTGAAAGTCAGGCGCGTTCAAACGGATGATTTCAGCATAATGCGAAGCCGGCTCGGGAAGCAGATCGCGGTATGAAATCAGGTCGGTCAACTTCATTCCCGACTTATAGGAATAGCGCCCCGGACGCAGGACGTGGCCTTGCAGGTAGATGGCATCTTCGTTATAGGACGCGATGGGAAAGATGTGCACCTGGTCGCCCCCCTGGATCTTGAACCCGTCCAGCTGCCGATGGATTTCCTCGTCATCGGTCTTGTCACTAGTCTTGTCATCGGTCGCTGACGTCAGATCCAGAGCCAGCATGATGTGCTTTTCGTGGGCGTCGAGCCGTTGGACTTCAATGTGCCGCAGTGCTGCGGCCGGCAGAATCCCGCCCGCCAGTTCGAGTACTTCCGCCAGGGAAGTCTCATGCAACAGTTCATAGACCGCTGGACGCCGCACCATCCCTTCCACGGTGAGCTCTGGTCCCAGGGGTGGCACGAGCAAGCTATCGCCATTTTCGAGCCGCTGCAGGTCGGAGCGCAGGCCGTGCAAAAGCAAGTCGTAGGCGTCTACTTCCTGAACCAGTTGCTGGCCACGGTAGTGCTTGATGGCGCGCAAGGAACCCCGGCCGGTGACTCCACCGGCGGCAAACAATGCGTTCAGGGGCGTGGAAAGCGAACTGATGTCATATGCCCCCGGCGCGGCCACGTCTCCCACTACGTACACTCGCACCGTTCTGAGGCGCGAAAGAGATACATCGGCTGAGATGTCGGTGAACTGGGTGCGCAGCGCCCGCTGCACCGCCAACTGGACGTCGCCAAGATTCCTCCCACTTACCAGCAGGGGTCCAATTTCCGGTAGCGAGACCCGTCCTTCGCGGTCGACCACCCGGACCAGCCTCTGGGAAGTGCTGCCCCAAAGGTTAATCGCCAGGCTGTCCCCCGTGCCTACTACGTAGTCGGGTCCGACCGGGAGGTCCATAGGAATCACGTCCGGCCGGCTGGTAGTGTTGCGGAATGCGTCCAGGCCAAAGCGCTCCGCCGGAAGCTGCCAGGCGGCGGCTTGAAAATACATGTCGTAGAGCGACGGAATGTCGGCATACGGATTCGCCCGCCGAACCATCTGTACTGGCGTCACGTCCTCTTCTTCGTAGGGGTGACCGGCGGGCCGCTTCCGACTGGCCGGCGCGGAGACAGCGCCCGCGCGCGGCACAATCAATCCGCTCGGCGTCGAAGGCACAGAAGATTGGCTGGGAGGAAGATCAGCGCCGGGTTTTGGCGAGTTGGAAGCGAATTCAATTTCTGGCGGCGACAAGCGGTCGCGCTGGGCTGGTTCCTGTCCCTCGGCTGGCATGTCCGTCCGAAGGGTTCGGGAGGGATTCGGAGGAAACGAGGGGGGCCCATCCTCGGGAAGCACGTCGGGATTTTCCTCAGGAACCGGGGTTGGGTTCGCCGTACTTTCCGCGTCCTGATTATTCGTCCCGGGCGGGAGGGACTGAGCCTCTTTCCGCGCTTCAATCTGCACCAGGCGCCGGGCCCGCTCTTTCACAAGAATGTCTTCCTCTTTGGCGGCGCTTGACCCCGGATTCGGAGACGGCATCAAATAGCCGTAGTGCTGCAGCAGGCGAGTCGCTACGCCGCGAAATGCCACATCCCGTTCGAGCCGCTCGAATACTGCGTCATCCGCCAGCTTCGAGTCTTCAACGATTTGGCCGCTGTCGGTCGCCTCTTTCGCGATCCAGCGCTTCAATTCCACCAGGAGTCCCGCATCGTTAACCAGAAATTCGCGAATCTGAACGGCGGACGCCGCCACGCGACTGAAGTTGTCGTTGGCAAGGTCAGACAACTCCGACGCGGAATTTTCACGAGAATCGTCTCGCGGAACGCGCGGCCTTTCATTCCCTTGACCATGTAACCGACCCTGTAACCCTAGACAAAGCAGGAGCAGCACGATACCGTGCGCACCGCTCTTGAAAAATCTGTTACCCTTCCGGTGGTTGGTTAGCATGTTGGTCAGCATGTTGGTTAGCATGGTAGTTAGCACGGTAGTTCTCCAATGCCACTCAAGATTTCCGAGTTCATAAGGTTTCGACCAGTTATCAGGAATCGACTCATCCCACCAACTCGAGATCGGCCTCATCCACTTCGACGGCGACGGAGCGCATGAGCAGGGCAATCGAGAAAACCACACGGCACTTGTCCTTCCTGCGCCGAATGATTCCTTCGAGTCCCTGCAGAGGTCCACTACGGACCCGCACTCTCCGTCCTACGCACAGGTAAGGGTGAGGTTCGATGGTGCCGGTCATCGATTGCCGGTTTCGCAGGCACTCGATTTCCAGATCCGGCAAAGCGGCAGGCTGGCCGTTCACGGTCACCAACCGGACGGCGCCGGGGACTTTCAGTACTTGCAGCTTGTCCCGGAGCGCGATCCGTACGAACAGGTAGCCGGGAAACAAGGCCAGTTCAAGTTTTTTGCGTCGGTCCTTCCACCGTCGTACCGACCGATACAGAGGCAGGAAGCAGGAGATGCGGCGCTCCTCCATCTGCTCGGCCACGCGCTTCTCGTGGCGCGGGCAGGTGTAGAGGGCGTACCAATGTTCCGGTCTGTCCCCACTGCCCGGGTTGGGGAGGGCGTCCGCTACTTTTGTTGGAGCATCCATCCCCTGCGCCAGATAAAGCTCTGCCCCCTTACTTACGAATCCATCGTCAACTAAACCCATTGTTTTCAGTTGCTCCCGGCCAAATATCGCCGCTTCCAGAGACCGCTCTTTTCTAATCAATCCGGCTCGAATCGATCCGGCCGGTGCAGTGCGGTTGGAACGCCGTAACCAGTTGCCCTGGCCATTCCATTCCGAAAGCCCAACAACCCCGCTTCAGTTTCGCGCTGCTCCCACGATCACCGGGCGCTCACGAAGCGCGCTCAAGATACCGGCCTCAGAACTCTCCAGGGGCTTGGTTCGAATGTCCACGATGGCCCAGTAAAACACCCCGACATTCTGCTCCGGCGCCAGCGTCAGAATCCTCATCTGGGGATAGCGGCCCAGAAGGAACCCGCACTGCCCCAGCCGCCTCTCGGGTTCATCCATCTCTAGAATGAGCACGTCTGGCTGAACTTGTTCCACCCTCTCGGTGAGGCTACCCGCGTCTTCCACTTCGCCAACAACTTCAATGTCGGGTTGGTCGGAAATAGTGGCCATGACTAGTTCCCTCATCAGGCGGGGTCGATTTGCAACCAGCACGCGGACTCGCTTCACAGAATTTCTCCGACTTAACTGAAGCGTCAGAGTAGCGCTGCGATAGTTGGCACAGCAAGGTTCAAATGGGACCTACCCCCTTACGAAGGAACGTACTTAGCAGGATCCGATGTCGCAGTACCAAATCAGCACCGCAAGAGTAGTAATTACTACTTACTTATTCGGTAACTTCCCTTTTCGGGATGTCTATGGAAGCTCTGAGCAACCATCGATTTTGACGGCGCCAGGAATTTCAGGCCTGCACCGGCTACGCACTCCCCCTGTATGGCTTGCGACCTTGCCGGAACCCGCTATTCACGCGGGGTTCAGAAACACTACGCCCTCGCCACGGCCAGCCGCTTGCGGTGCAGGTACAGGTTCACCAGCGCGAAGCTGGCGCACAGCCGGTGATGGTTCTTCTGAATCCCGTGGTAATCGCACCTTCTCGAAGCCGAAGATACGCTTTAGAATCCGAAACGGATGTTCCACCTTCGCTCGCACTCTGGCCTTCACCCGGTTCTTGGCCTTTTGTAACTCATCCACAAAGTTCTTGTATCTCACTTCTCCGGCTAGTCATATCTTGCGCTCGCGGAGCCGCTTGCCGGATCGCTTCCCCTTGTCCCTGATACCCTCCATCGCCCCACACCTCGCGCTCTTCCCCGTGCAACCGAATCGGGCAGCATGTGCTTGTCCGCCACCGAAGCCGCCGACGTGCACACCGAATGCACATGACCAAGCTTGGAGTCCACTCCGATGTGCGCCTTCAACCCCAAGTACCACTGCTTCCCTGCGCTTTAATGATGAGGAAAATGCGTTCCACCTCGTCTACGACTTTCAGGACTTCATATAGCGCCGCCTTAATCACTTGCTCGCGAGCCTGCACGCCTCGCCAGCCGTCCGCTTCTGTCTGACGGTCTGGCAAACTCTTGTTCGCCGACTTCTGGTTCTGATTTCCGGTTTCATTTCTGGAATTTTGCACAGCCCCATCGCATTTTTTTGTGCAACTCATTCCCCTTCCACAGGCTCATTGGGGATATAGTAGTTTTAACCCGCAAAGAAAAACTCATTGTCAACACGAAATCAGCAGGGGTGACGTGTATGTTGTTCATTCATCAACAAATCCAATCATTCCTAAATTTAGGAGCATGCAAGGAGTATCCTATTATGGCGAAACCGAAAATCCCTAAGAAGACGACCATCGTGAAAGACGCATCCACCAGCAGCCCTCCGCCCGTTGCTGAGGCCACCGTTCCTGCCGCTACCATGGAGACGGCAGAGGCATCGGCCGCAATCCCAGCAAACGGAAACAAGAAGAAGACGGAAACAAGAAGAGCCCCGCGCAAACCCGAGATTGTCAGAACCGAGCCGCGCGCCAATCTTGTTCCCATCAACCTGGAGGACGAGATCCGCGCGCTCGCCTACCTGCTGTCCGAACGCCGCGGATTTGAATCAGGCCACGAGACCGAGGACTGGCTGGCGGCCGAGCGCGAGGTTCGCCAGCGCTACCAGCAGCACAGCGCTTAGCCCCTCGCTCCTGCAACTGCCTGGCGGCCGAGCCCTGGCCGCCGCCCACGGGCGGAAACGTTTACGCTGCCCCCGTTCCAATCGTTGCATTTCAACTCAAATCTCTGACCGTACGAAATCTGCGTGCGGAATCTCGATACGGAATCTGCTCACTCCCCGCAGTGCCCTGCCGGCATCCCACCCTTGTCCTTCCAGCGGTTGCTACTACCGTAGGTTTCTGAAAAAATACGTTGGGGTTCTCCCTCATGGCGCAGATTGGTAGTTTTGCCTTGCTCCTCGCATTGGCGTTGAGCATCTATTCGTTCGGAGTTGGCCTTGTCGCCCTCTTTTTTCAAGGCGAGCCGAACTGGGATCGTCTGGGCGAAACCGCTCGTCGCGCCGGAGTGGTAGTTTTTGGAGGCGTTCTTCTCGCCGCCATCGCGCTCGTCGTCTCCGCTTTCCGCGACGATTTCTCCATCGCCTACATCTTCCACCACAGCAATCGCGATCTGCCTGCTCCTTATAAGTTCGCTACGTTATGGTCCGGCCAGGAAGGTTCCATCCTTTTCTGGGCGCTTCTCTTATCGGGATACGGTTTCGTCCTGCGCCTGCGCTACAAGACCGATCCCCGCCTGTTCGCCTACGCTTCGGTGGTTCTCGCTGGCGTGCAGATCTTTTTTCTCGCGCTGGTGAATTTCGCCGCCAATCCGTTCGGCCTGCTGGAAGGCCCTATGCGCGCCGATGGCAGCGGCTTGAATCCTCTGCTGCAGTATCCCGAGATGGTCATCCATCCGCCCATGCTCTATCTCGGTTACGTCGGAACCAGCGTGCCCTTCGCCTTCGCACTGGGCGCGCTGATCATGAAGTATCCCGGCGACAAATGGATCCACATCACCCGCCGCTGGACCATGGTCACCTGGGG
>Ga0209415_10004499_pt1 | contig 25491 bp, 22 predicted proteins | sample PeaSoiSIISIP2007_FD_187696 | JGI IMG/M metagenome (GOLD analysis project Ga0209415, IMG submission 187696) | Peat soil microbial communities from Weissenstadt, Germany - SII-SIP-2007 (SPAdes) (version 2) | ecosystem: Environmental > Terrestrial > Soil > Wetlands > Peat | place: Germany... | reverse complement strand
GCCGCGCCCTGTGCGCGCGAACCAGACTTTGTACACATTGCCAGCGGCAGACAATGTGGGGGAGCGTCGACGCTTACTAATAGTGTGAACGGTAAACGCCGCCTTCGGCGGCTTCGCCGCAGGAATACGCGTCCTCGACCGTTTGCGCTCGCGCCGCGTTCACTTCGGCTACCAATATTTTCGGATCGGGAGCGCCGGCCTTATCCCACCATTCCTTCGCTTTGGCTCCGGTCGCCACCATGCGGTTGAGCGCCTGGGCACCGAGAAGCGTCCTTGGGCGATCGGTAAAATTCCGCACCAACAGCACCGGCTCGGCGAAGGGCGAAAAGCGCGGTTGCGGCAGGGTGAAGGCCAGGACTTCGTTTTCCGGCAGCAACACGTCGATGCCGTCGTCCGTCCGCTCGCGCGTCTGTTTCCGCACCTTGCGAAGCCCGTAGCCGGTTTCCGGCGAGAAGACGCCGACCACCCGTTCCTTGCCGACCCGCAAGCCGGCGCGGAACTGCCGCAACTCGCCCATCGGCGTCGCCACCCGCAAGCCGAACATCTCATGAAAGAGCCAAACCAAGGGATGCGGCGCTCCCTCGGTCGCATGGCGGCGCAAATCGCCGGCGACATCGAGGACCAATTGCAGCGCCTTGCCGAAAAACGCCTCGGCCGGCAAGCGATCCGACCGCCCCTTGTTGGCCTTGGCGGCAAGTTTGATAGCAACCATATGGGCCAGCTCAGACGGATCGAAGGCGCTATCCGCCCAGTCCGGCACCGCGCAGGCCAGATCCGCCATGAGCGCCAGGTCGTCGCCCTTGAAGAAATATTTGACGATTTCATTGGCGTTGCGGACCCGGCCGTTATCCTGCCAGCGGGCTCCGAACTTCTGCCCGGATCGCCAGAGAAATTCAGTCCAGCGTTGTTTCGACAAGGGCCGTTCCAGGTAATAGAGGACGTTCGAATGCGGGTAAATCGATAACCGCTCGTCGACGGTCAGTTCGCCATGCCGGTCGACCACATGAACGCCGAACTCCGCCTTTGCCCAGCTCGCCCATTTGCTGATCCGCCGATGCGCCGCGCGGACTCGGTCGCGCAATTCGCCGAACAGCTCGACGCGTTCACCGAAGGTCACCACGGCATAGCGCAACCACTGGCCTTTCGGGTGATTGCGCATGAAGAATTCTAACTCGCGGAGCATCGCCGCTCGATTGCGGGACGACGGAACCGGCAAGACATTGGTGTTCCGCCAGCCTTCCAATTCCTGGCGTTGGCCGGTGATTAAGCCGACCGCGACAAGGCGTTGATCGGTTCGGGCTGGAATACCTTGTTGTTCAAGGATTTCCGCAAAGCGCTTCGTGTCATCCTCAAGCCGTTGACGATCTGCGTCCCGAGCAAGCCACGCCTGAACATCGCTTCGCGTTCTGCCGGTATTGGCCTCCAAAACGAAGGCGTGCCAAAACGCCCCCTGTTCAAGACCGGAGGACAACCCATTCAGTGATGTGTGATTGTGCTGACGGTGCTGGGCTAAGCCCGGCACCTTGCACCCTTATCCTGCGACAACCGCCGCGCATGCACCGTCAAACCGTTCCGATATCCCCGCTTCCATGCCGCTTGCAATAACGGACGGCAAGACGCGTAGGGGCAAGGGGAAATCAATCCCCGCACGCCCAACGCGTAGCCCGACTTTTCCGCTTTTTCGGTTCCGCTCTCCAACGGCAAGATCCGCTGAAAAGACCCATCATCGCGCCGCCTAGCCATTGCCGGTCCCTCCCGTCCCGGGAACGGGTGTTCGGCGAGCGCCACGAAGTACGGCCTCGGCCCGCCACCCGGCATCCCAGGCAACGAACCGATCCAGGGAATGAGCGCCCCACGGATTGCGCTCGCATGGAACGCCTTGCCGGTAGGCGTTGCCGCCAGCGTCAAAACAGTCTTTCAACTAAAGGTTGTAAATCGTCATGGCGAAACACTCGCCTGACGGTGCCCGGTCATTGCTAAGTTGAACTCTAGACTCGCGGTGGAATAGCGAGCAATAATAGCCCATTCCACGGGCGATGGCCTGTTCCGAAGATTAGCGGCCAGCGCCCCAACACTGGGCAGTAATAGCACTTCCAAGGAAGCCCCCTCGGCTTAGTCTACTCTGCCACAGGTTGTATATTATGACGACTGAGCTTGCAGGCGCAAAATGAGAATGTCAGTGACGTGCAGGTTTGGGATGTCATCTCCGGCGCGGTGCATCATCGAGTCGGAGGTATCATCCGATGACGTTGGTGACAATGAGCAGCAAGGACTCTGGGCGCCTTGGCGTCATTCAAGATGGTGATGCTGACCGTTTGACGACGGTCGCCGCCGTGGCCGTTCTTGGATTGGACCCTGGCCAGTGCTCGGTTAAGCGGAAAGACTTTGTAAACTTGTCTGGCGCGGCGCGAACCCGGTCGCGCAGATCGCCGAACAATTCGACACGTTCGCCAAAGCTCACCACGGCATAGCACAGAAAAAGGGCCGCGGTTGCCCACGACCCAAGTTTTAGGGAGGAAACAGCCACACAAGGGACTGTCCGAGGGACTGTCCAGCTTGCTGCATGGCAACCAACATAAGAGCAGAGACGGCGCAGAGATAGGCTCGGAAACTACGCAGAGTTTGGGTCTGAGGAGAACCGCAACAGAAAACTAGGTAAGGTCGGGAACCCGCCAAATCCGCCAGTTTCCCCGACGGCCCCCATGGGGTAGACCCTCGGAAGACAGGCCGGTGCCCGTCCTGAAACCTGTGGCCCCGATGCGATCTCTCATTGTTGCAAAAAATAGAACAGTGTTATTCAAATGCGATGGATTGTTGCATGTGGTCTGGCGCGCGTAAAGTGACGCCAAGCTTAACGCCAACACCAATGAGGTTCGCAGTGCCCCCCCTTCCCGTTTCCCCCCCTCAGCGGGTCATTTCCGCCCTTTCCCCCCTCTATGACGCCCTGTTGCCGTTCGGCGAGCCGTTGGTGCGGGTCACCGCCGGCGCCCTGCTGTTGCCGCATGGTGCCCAGAAATTGTTCGGCCTGTTCGGCGGCTATGGCATCGACGCCACCGGTCAGTTTTTCGCCGCGAAACTGGGCCTGCCGGCTTCGTTCGCGTTGGTCGCCGGCTTGATCGAATTTTTCGGAGGCTTGGCCCTGGTGATAGGCCTCGCCACGCGGGCCGTGGCGGCGTTGATCGCCGGGATGATGGCTGTGGCGATCTTCGCCGTTCATCTCAACAACGGCCTGTTCTGGACCAGCGGCGGCTTCGAATATCCGCTGATGTGGGGCCTCGTGGCCTTGAGTTTTGTAATCCGCGGCGGCGGGCGTTTCTCGCTCGACGCCTTGATCGGTCGCGAACTCTAAATCCTCCGGCGCGCGACCGGCAACAAAGACCCTATCGAAATATTTCTCTCGACCTTGCCTGATTGGAGCCAACGTCATGAAACTCTTGCAAATCGATTCGAGTCCCCTGGGCGAAGCCTCGGTGTCCCGTCAACTGACCGCCGCCATCACCGTCGCCCTGAAGACGTCGGAGCCCGATCTTGCGCTCACTTATCGGGATCTCGCTCTGGCGCCGCCTGACCATCTCACCGGAGAATTGATGAAGGTGGTGAAATTCCGCGCCCTCGATGGACTCAATGAGCGTCAGAAACAGGAATTGGCGCTGACCGATGCGTTGGTCGACGAATTTGTGGCGGCCGACGTGGTGGTTATCGGCGCCCCCATGTACAACTTCAGCATCCCCACGCAATTGAAAGCGTGGATCGACCGGATCGCCCAGCCCGGACGCACCTTCCGTTATACGGAAAAAGGTCCGGTGGGATTGGCCGGCGGCAAAAAAGTGATCATCGCTTCGTCGCGAGGCGGATTTTATTCCTCCAACGAAGCCCTGCAAGCGCTCGATCACCAGGAAGCCTATCTGCGGACCATTATGGGATTTTTCGGCATCAGCGACGTGACGGTCATCCGCGCCGAAGGTGTCGCCATGGGACCGGAGTTCCGCGCCAAGGCCTTGGCCGCCGCCCAAGTCGAGATCGGGCGATTGAATTTGGTCGCCGCCGAATAATCCCCCGATGCTGCCGCCAGATCCTGGCGGCAGCTATTGGCCGGAATCCTCCGGCTCGACAAGATTGCGCCCGCCTTGCTTGGCCCGATACAGCGCGTCGTCCGCCCGCTTTACGATGTCGGCCTCTTTGTCGCCTTTGCGAAAGGCGGCGACACCGAAACTACTGGTCCTGCTGCCGACAGACCGAAATTCGTGCGCGGCAACTTGCGCCCGCATCCGTTCGGCAAGGCAAATCGCCGCATCCAGGTCGGTTTCCGGGCAGATGATCATGAATTCTTCGCCACCCCACCGGCCGACGATATCGGTGCTGCGCGCAATGCGCGTCAAGATGCCGGCGAACTCCTTGAGAACGCTGTCACCTGTTTGATGGCCGAAGGCATCGTTGACGGATTTGAATTTGTCGATATCCATGATGATCACGGCCAGGGGTTTGCCATATCTGTCCGCCCGCGCCTTTTCAAAGGCAAAGGTCTCGTCCAGTTTCAGCCGGTTGACCAGACCGGTAAGCCGATCGGTGATGGCGACTTTTTCCAATGCGCTATGGGCCAGGGACAATTCAGCATTTGCCTCGGCGAGACGATTTTGCATCTCCTTGACATTGGATATTTCCACGGCAATGCCATATTTGACGATTCTCCCATCTGGCCAATTAATCGCCTGCTCTTGCATTTGATACCAGCGGTCATTCACTTCATCAAAATTTTCATATATTATGATCTTCCCGTTCGGGTTCCCTTCTCTATCGAGAAGATCTCGAACTTTACAGAAAACACATTTTTTATTGTTTCCATAGACGGTCTCCCAGCATTTCACGCCGGGCAGCTCGCCTTTTTCGGTCTTGAACGCCTCGTTCGCATAGACGACTTCGAAGCTTTCGACGTCCATCACATAAATTCCAAGAGGAATAAGATTGAACATCATTTCAAAGACGGAGTTCTCAAGCATATTCCCTCCCTGCGTCGAGACGATGGAAGTGGCCTCCGTCATTGGCTTGTCGCCATTCGCGATCAAATTGGATCATTTGAATGCGAAAGGCGACAAGCCAGAGCTGCGATTCAGCAATGAAAAGGCGGAGCTTTTCCCGCTCTAGTGCACGAATACCATTTTGATCATAGCCAACAGTTTTTCCACTTTGACCGGCTTTAAGACATAACCTTTCGCGCCGGCTTTCAATGCTTCCCGCACCATGCCTTCTTGACCGTGCGAGGTCACCATGATGATGCGGGCGTCGGGAAACGCCGAGACGATGCCGCGTGTCGCCTGAATCCCATCCATGTCGGGCATGGTGATATCCATGGTGACAAGATCCGGGGTGCACTGCCGATAAGCCTCCAGCGCGGCAGCCCCGCTGGCGACGGTCTTGACCACCTGATGCCCCATATCGGCGAGGATCGTTTCCAGTTTTCGCGCAGCCACGAGCGAATCGTCGATGACCATCACTTTCAGTCGGGTCATAGTTTTTCCCCCTAGCACGCAACAATGTTCAGTTTATTGTCAAACAGGTGTTTTGGTACAATAAAATTCATGTCAAGGATTCCCCTGCTTGTCGTAAGAGAAATGGCGGCGAAGGATGCGCCTTTCGGCCGGTGAAGCCGACGCGCCTCTTCAATGACGACGGGCGCGGACAGGATCACGTTGTTGCTTTCTTCCGCCAGGTCAACGGTGCTGTGCCCGAGGACTGTGTTGATAGTTTCGGCGGCGATTTCCAGCAAAAACGGATAATGTTCATCGTCCGTCATCGGCAGGCCAACGGTTTCGGCGTGGAACAGGAAGGCGGCCAGAGACCGGTCGAAGCTGAAGGCCACCAGGAGATTGACGGGTCCGCCGACCCCCATGATGGCGGTCACATCCCGCAAGGTGAGGGTGTCAAGTTCGCCGCTCGATGGAACGGCCGATGAAATGCTGATCCCCTCCGTCGTCTTTAAATGACGTTTTGCGCATTTTAAAACGCATTTCATGACCTTCTGGATGATGTCTTGATCAGTCGTCACGCGACGGCCTCCCAATTTTCATGAAAGGGGAACTGGAAAATGAAGGCTGTTCCTTTTTTCGGTTTCGAACGCAATCGCACCTCTCCGCCCAGACGCGCCGCTTCCGCTCGCACCGCCGCAAGTCCAACGCCACGGCCGGAAAAGTCTGTCGCCTCGACACGGCTGGACAGGCCGTCGGCGAACACCAGATCGGCCAATGTCCGCTCGGCGAGATCACCCGATAGGCGTTCCGCCGCCTGCCGCCGAAGGGCCGCTTCGTCGATCCCGGCACCATCGTCTTCAACTTCCAGCACCAATGCACCGGGATGGCGCGAAATGCTGCAAATGATGGTTCCCGCCTCGCTCTTTCCGGCGGCCAGCCGGGTGTCGGGATCTTCGATGCCATGGTCGATCGCATTGCGAAAAACATGACCCAAACTGCGCAGGAAAGGTCCGAAGATGTCCGGATCGAGACGAACGTCGTCGCCGTCCACCACCAAGGGCGCCACCTCCTTTTCCAGGCGGGTGGCGATTCGTTGGATCATCTGATCGAATTCCCGCAGCGCATTGCGGAGTGAGATGGCGCGGACGGCCGCGAGTTCGACCGCGGCCGCGCGCTCCTGCGGGCCGAGGCTGTTCGAGGCCAGCAATCCTGTGGCCAGCCTTTGAAACCGCGCGGCCTGTTCCGGCGACAAGGTGACGACGCCGCGACGCGCGACGAAATCCGGCCCTAACGCCTTGGCCACGGTCTCCAGATCTCTTTCGAGAAGTCCGATCCAGTCGATGGCGAAGACGATGGCGACGCTTTCTTCTTTTTGTGCGACGCGTTGCGCCTGAATCAAAGCCTCGACGGCATGAAGACGGGCCGGAAGATGATGGAACCCGAACTGGTTGAAGCTGCCCTTGAAGGTGTGAATCACACGGTAGAGCCGGGCCGGATCGCCCTCTCTCCAGACTGCGGCGCCACATTGGGCAAAGTTGCGAAATTCGTCGATGACGGCGAAGAAATCGGCGGCATCGGTGACCGCGGCGACGATCATCTCCAGCCGCTGGCGTTCCCGCATCATCTGCGCGGCCAGTGTCCGCTGTTCCGTAACGTCGGACAGGACCACCATGATGCCGGCTTCGATGGGGATATATTCGGCTTCCATGATATTGTCGCCCATGCGGATCTCGGAGGGGATCAGCGACAGAAACAAAGCCTTGCGATCCGGATCGCTCTCAGCCATGGCATCCGCGGTGCAAGAGCGCATCAGTTCGCGCGCGGCGACATCATCTGGAAACAGCAAGTCATCGGCGGCGCGGCCGGCCGGCGCCACCCCGAACATGGAAATGCAGAACCGGCTGAAACTATCGTCGACCACCAGGTTGGGACCAAAGGACAGGAATCCCTGACCGGAATTGTCGAGCAGCATGCCCACTTGCCGGCTCTTTTCCTGAGCCGCGCGCGAGAGTTGTTTTTGGTGCTTATCCGAAAGATAACCGAACAGCGTGACCAGAATGCTGACGGCGCCCGCCGCCACGGCAAAGGAATAGACCACGCGCCGCAAGGCCTCCGATGCTGCGTCGGCGCGCAGCTTGGCGGTGGTCGTCGTGTCGGCGATGATGCTCGAAAGTTGCCGGGAAAGCAGCTCCGCGTGGTCGTTGTAGGGTTGCATGAAGGCGATCGAGGCCTTGAAGTCGATCTCCAAGGTGGATGCGATCCAATCGACGGCGACTTTGTAGTCCTTGAGGTCGCCGATGAAGCGATCCAGAGTTTCGCGTTGCAACAAGGCGGCTTCCGACGCCCGATAGTCCTGAAGATCGACAATAATGGCGTCCACCCTTCTCGCCACATCACGGACGTCGGATGCGAGATCTCCTTCGGCACTTTCGGCCGCCGCCTGTGTGATCAGACGGTAAACGTCGGTGCTGACGCTCTGCAAACGCGAGTTTATCTGCGCCAGCCGCGCCGAGCTCTCCAAATCCGTCTCCACCACGCCCTTCATCGCGTTCTGCTGCGTGAGTAGAGCAATCCCGCCGACGTGAAACATCGCCAGAAAAAGCGCGACCACCGCCACTGGCAGCCAAGCCGCCCGCAAGCGAAACGAGCTGCGCCGCGTCCACTGCCAACATGCGTCTAGCGCTTCCAGCGTTTTGAACGTCTCGGCCAAAGTCCGTCCTCCCGCACCATCACGTGAAAAGCAGCCCAAGATATCTCTTTCCCGGAGACAGTATTGCTGATTTTGTCGTCTGGCGCCCCGGAACCAGAGTTACCATTGCCCCCTCACTTTGCCCAAACCCGAAAACAGAATGCACTATCAAATGTGGATTAAAATACAATAAGATGTAAAATCTAGATCGCTTCAAAAAGAATGTTGTTTTTTGCGACCTCTCTCGAAGCCACCCCTCTTGACAATTGAGGCTGACACCATAGTGTATGCGAGGATTACGTGGACTGCGCAATGCTCCGCTTCATTTTCTTTTGTGTGGTATCTTTAGGGGCCGTTTTTGTCTCGGCGACGACAAAGGCGACCACGCTTAAGGAATTGCAGCTCGGGATCAGAACCACCGGCTATATGTTCGATCCGCCGCATGGCAAGACCGAGATCGCCATCCTTTACAATCCTCAACAGCCCGACTCGGACGTTGACGCCCGGAATGTGCAAAGCTGGCTGTGGTCGGAGCAGGCTATGCCGAACGTCGAGCTCGTGCCGGTTCTGGTCGACGTCAACACGCTCGACAGTGCACGATCATTCCGCATCGGGATCGTGACGTCCGGCTTGGCCCCACAGTTTGATCGTATCTTCAGCTATTCCCAAAAGCACGCGACCCTGACCATTACAGCCGACCTTGACTGCGTTCGTGCCGGAAAATGCGCAGTCGGCGTCACCACATCGCCACGAATGGGGGTTTTCATCAACCACACGGTGACCAACGCTTGCGCAATCGATTTTCTGGCCGGGTTCCGAATGATGGTAAAGGAGCTCTGACATGCGGCGGCATCCTCTCCCCCTGGTCGCCTGCACAGCTTTTTCGATGGCCATCGGAAACGCGCATGCTCAGAACCTCGATTATCGGGAAATGGAGACTATTTTCGGCGAGCCGGTCACCACGTCCGTGACGGGATCGCCCCAACGCGTGTCGGACGTCCCCGCGGCGATGACCATCATCACGGCCGAACAGATTTCCCGTGCGGCCGCGGTCGATATTCCCGGCATCTTGCGCGAATACACCGATCTCGACGTCCTGCAATTTGCCCGCGGCGACAGTGAAGTCTCGGTTCGCGGCTATGACAAAGCCGTCAGTTCCCGGCTGCTCGTGCTGATCAATGACCGTCAGGTCTATCTGGACAACCGGGGATTCACCGACTGGCAATCATTGCCGGTTCAACTTTCGGAGATCAGGCAGATCGAAGTGGTGAAAGGCCCGAACAGCGCTTTGTTCGGGTTCAATGCGTCGGGCGGCGTCGTCAACATTGTGACCGCCAACCCGATGTATGACAGCGTCAACACCATGACCGTGCGGGCCGGCAGCAACGGCTATAAGGAAACATCGGTTGTTGGAACCGCCCCGATCGGAACAATGGGTGGCTTGCGTCTCTCCGCCGGCGGTTTTGACGCCAGCAACTTCCCAACCAACAGCTTGTGGGAGGGACCGGGTAGCGTCACCTCCATCAGGAATTGGGACAAAGGGATTGAAAAACGGAGCGTCAATCTCGACGGCTCTTTCCGGCTGCAAGACAATATAGAAGGTCGCGTCGAGGCGTCCCATTCGCAGGACACCCGGTTGCTCTACTTCGACGACGGCTACACATACAATGTTCATACGACGGTCGATTCGGCCAAGGGAACCGTCACCGCGGATACGCGACTCGGTCAAATCGATGCCACGATTTATACCAATATCGGCGACATGCGAGACCAGTTTGGCGATGATTTCCGAACCGTGCTGGCGGTGGCGAAGCTGCAGGGTCTGTTCAAGGCCGGCGCCGACCACTCCTTCCGCGTTGCCACGGAATATCGCCACAACGGCATGAATACGACGCCGGTCGAGGGGGCGCATGTCGCCTATTCCGATTTGTCGGCTTCCGGAATGTGGGCTTGGTCTGTCGCGCCGCAGTGGGACTTGACCAACGCCCTGCGACTGGATCGTCTCGAATTGAGCCGCGACGGCGCGTCCCCGCTCAATTCGGCGCAGACGAATGGCGATTATTCCCGGCAGTCCCGCAATACGGTAAGCGGCAATTCAAACCTCACGCACAAACTGACCGACGTCGATACGCTGCGTCTGTCCTTCGGCCGAGGCGTCGAGGTTCCCAGCTTGACGACTTACGGTTTGCAGGAACGGTGGGGCGTCCCCGGCCTTCTGCCCAACGGTCTCGTGACGGGAAATCCCGAACTGCAGCCGACCACCGTTACCAATTACGAGTTTGCTTATAGCCGTGACTTGCGCCCATGGTCGGCCAAACTGTCGTCCTTGGTCTTTCTCCAAAAGAACGACAATCTGATCTCCCAGGGGAATACCTCCTTCGCCAATTTGTTCGCGACCGGACGGCCGATTTCCTACATCGATATCGGATCGTCGTCCGCCATCGGCACCGAGTTCGGCATCGACGGGCATACCGATCAAGGGCTGCGCTGGGCCGCCAAATATCGCTTCGAGACCATTAGCGAGCATCTGCGGGTCAACAACAGCGCCAACAACTACGATGCGGATTATGCCGGAAGCGCGCCGCACCATCTGCTGACCGGCAACGTGGGCTACACGCTTGGAAAATGGGACTTTGACTTGTTTACCCGCGCGTCATCGTCCTATTCGATGCGTCCGGTAACCCAAACCGGGACCTATCCGCCCTATATCGTGGCGGGCTATTTGTCGGCGGATGCGCGAATCGGTTACAATCTGACGTCCGCCATATCGCTGGCCGTCAGTGCCGTCAACATGCAGCAACAGACGACGCGCTTCACCGCCGGGCAGAGTGTCGAGAGACAGTTCTATGGAACTGTCGTCGTAAAATACTGAGCTCATCGCATCACGGACGGACTGCGAATTCCCACAGCGAGGACAATGTCTGACGGTGTTCGGAAACCAGGCGCGTGGAGGAAACTGTAAATTGGGGTAGGATCGGCAGGTACAAGCAACTGACGTCGGCGAAGAGCGAAGGATATTCGACGGCGTAAACCGTGACGACTGGGAGATCTATGACCCGTAAGGCCATCTGTGCTCTGAGCGTCAGTCTGACCGCTGTTGTTTCCACCGCCTTCGCACAAACGATGGACTACGGTGCGGCTCAGGGTTTGTTCGGCGAACCCATCACCAGCAGCGCCACGGGAACCCCGCAGCGCGTTTCCACAGCCCCCGTCAATATGGATGTCGTCACGGCCGAAGATATTCGCCGTGCCGGTGCCGGCTCCTTGCCCGAGATTCTGTCGAGATTGAGTGGAATCGATGTCTACAGCTGGTCGAATAACGGCGCCGACGTGGCCATTCGCGGACTCAATCAAGGGGCGTCGAACCGCCTTTTGGTGATGGTCAACGGGCGTGAAACCTATACCGACGCGTTGGGCGTGGTACTTTGGGAAAATATTCCCGTCCAACTTGACGAAATTCGTCAAATCGAAGTGATCAAGGGGCCGAACTCGGCACTCTACGGATTCAATGCGGGATCCGGCGTGATCAATATCGTCACCTTCAATCCGCAGTTCGATGGCATCAACGCCGAGCGTTTGACCATCGGCAGCGACGGCTCGCAAAAGGCATCAGCCGTGCGTACGGGCCGTTGGGAGGACGGTGGCGTTCGGCTTTCCGGCGGCTGGAGCAAGGAGCCGGAAACGGAGTTCCATCCCGCTTTTAGCGGCGATCACGCGGCCATCAGCAATCCCTCGATCAATCGAATGGTCAATTTGGATGGGCAGACGGCGCTCGACGACCGTTCGGAGATGCGGGTGCAAACCTCGGTAACCGACGGTGGCATGCGCGGCATGTATCTCATGCCGTTCTATATCAATCTGATGCTGGCCGCCGGCAAACTCGAATATTCTCGTGATACGGGTTTTGGCCAAACCGAAGCCAGCCTCATGCACAATCATTTCGATGTTGGTCAATATCGGCATTCCTTGGCCAGCGGTTCGCTGTCCAACGATGTCACCGTGGCCAAACTCCAGCACCACTTCAAGATTGGCAGCGCCGATATCCTGCGGTTCGGCGGCGAATATCGCCGCGACGAGATGCCCAGCTTTCCGGCGCATGGGGCGCATCTCATGTCCCAAGACGCCGCCGCCAGTGGCATGTGGGATCACGCCTTCGCGGACGACCTCAGCGTTCTCTCGGCGCTTCGAGGGGATCGCTTCTGGATGAACCGACAAGGCCCCTTGCTCGACGGAACACCTTGGAACAATGAAACTTATGACCGCTCCCTCTATGGATGGAGCTACAACACCGCTTTGGTCTGGCGCCCCTCCCCGCTCGATTCGGTTAAGCTTTCCGCGGCACGCGGCTTGACATTACCCAGTCTGCTTGAATTCGGCGTGATGAATTCGCTGACGGTCCCGTTCCTGCCCCCTTATGCCCCCACCGCGCGTTTGCTGTCGATCGGCAACCCGGACTTGCAGCCAACCAAGGTCACGCATTACGAACTGTCTTATGAGCGGGCTCTTGCCGACGGAACGGCCAGCGGAAAGGTCGCCGTTTTTCGCCAGTTGGTTTCTGGTTTGCGCGACTTATCGGCAACCGCAATGATCGAACCGCCGCCGACACCGACATTGCTCTCAAGCTATGTCAATAGCGGTGGCGCTCATATCAATGGCCTCGAACTCGACGTCAAAGGCCAGTTCAACGAAAACTGGCGATGGAAAGCCAATTATAGCGCCGAGGTGGCCGTCGACACCGCCGAGAGCGACCAATTTCACAACTTCAGCCGTTCGACGCCTCGGCATAAGGCGAATCTGTCACTGGGGTGGAATTTCGGCCCCTGGGAAACCGATAGCTCGTTACGGTATGTCTCGCGCACCGAAATGCCAGAACAGGTGGCCTTCGGCGTCTACACTCTCGTGCCGGTCAAAGTGACCGTCGCGGTCAGCCAGCGCGTCGCCTACAGCCTCAACCCGGCCTTGCGTCTTGAGGTCAACGCATACAGCGCCTTCGCCGACAATCCGGTCGCCAGCGAAAAGCGCCGTGTGCTGTTTTCGGTGATCGCCAACTATTGACGCGATCAGGACGTCTTCGCCGAGAGAGCGGCCACCCTCACCTTGACCACGACCTTGCGAATGGCCGCCGGTTCGCCGACACAACCGGCGGGACGATGGACATCGGACGGAAAGAAGATGGCGAAACTTCCAGGTTTCATCACCACGGAGGCTTCGTTCTCGCAGTCCTGATAAAATAGCAGATCGCGATCTGCGAGCAGGTCCTCGGCGACCTTATTGTTGCCCGTGTCGACGGCGAAACCGATCTTCTCCTGACCGCGAAACAGGAATTGAACGTCGATATAGGTGCGATGCACTTCCGGCTTGTTGTCGTTGAACGGCTTCGTCGTCAGATCGATGACCTGGAAGAAGATGTCGTCGCCCTCCACATCGTGGCGCCCGGTGGCCAAGGTGGCGAAATCGGTGTCCTTCAACAGGGACAACGCCACCTGCAACGGGCGCGGAAGAGAGGGGAACAAGTCTTGGCAGCGATGGACGTCACCGAAAATCATCTTCAGTCTCCTTTTGGCGTTACCGGCCCCGAACGCAGTTGATCAACGACTTTCCCGCCGCGACATTTTCGACATTGCTCGCGATGGTTTGCCGCCGCCGCGCCACCATGCCGTCGGTCCAGCCGGACATGTGCGGCGTCATAGTGACATTGGACAACGCCTGAAACGGCCGATGGGCCGGAAGAACGCCCGAGGATTCTCCCGCCCGCGGATAGACATACCAAGTGTCGATCACGGCGCCGCCGATTCGCTTCGCCGACAAGGCCTCGTACAAGGCGTCTTCGTCGATGACCGGTCCCCGCCCCACATTGATCACCACCGCATGCGGCCGCATGGCGGCGAAGGCGTCCTTTCCCAGCAGACCGGTGGTCGCCGGCACATGAGGAAGTCCGCAGACGATAAAATCCGCTTGGGCGCAGAACGCGTTCAATTGATCGAGCGAATATACCTCGGCGATGGGCGCTTCGGCCGGAACGGGGCCACGATTGGCGACAATGACCCGCATGCCGAAAACGTCGGCCAGCCGCGCGATATGCTTGCCGATATGGCCGTACCCCAGAATGCCGACCGTCCGCCCGGCCAATTCACCATGGAGGGATCCGGCGCGGGCCGACCAATAGGCCCATTCGCCAAGCCGCAATTGCTCGTCGGCGTGGTTCATCGGCACGGTATGGCGGAGCATGGCGGCGATGACATATTCGCCGATCGCCACCTCATGCCCATAGCAATTGCAGATCGGAATCGCCGGCGGCAACCGCGTCATATCGATTCCATCGAGTCCGGCGCCCGGAACCTGGAACAGGCGGAGCGATTTGAAGGCCGGCAGACTGGCGTCGTAACGGCTGCTGACCATGACGTCGGCCCCGGCATAGATCTCTTCCTGTGCCGCTCCGTCCAAGATATCCGGTAACAGGCAAACCTCATGTGCGGCCCCCAAAAGCGTTTCAATTCCGGGCACATAGGTTGCGGCGTTGGCACCGTGAAAAACGATTTTCATCGTTTGCATCTCCTCTCCCGGTCGGCGGAGCCGATCGCGGTTTCGATAAAAAGAGAGAGCCCCGTCCCGGTCGTCTTCGGACCGGGGCTCCCGATGTTAGGGTCGTGGCGTGTTGAAGGCCTCCTTGGAGGGGCAAATGATGTAGAACAGCACCGCGCAGATCAGCAGGAAGGACGCCAGGATATACATGCCGACTTGCATGCCGGCATAGCCGATGATCAGCGAGCCCATGATCCCCGACAGGCTGCCGCAGGAGTTGATCATCGCCAAACCGGCGGCGCAGGCGGACCCTGTCAGAAGGCGGCCCGGCAACGTCCAATACATGGGCATCAACGAGAGAATGCCGGCGGTGGCAACCGTCAGCATGACCAGGGAAAACACGAAATAAGTGCTGAAATAGGTGGCGAGGAAAAGCCCAATCCCGGCCAGCAACACGGATATCGTGCCATGCAAACGCCGCTCTCCGGTCTTTTCCGAATGCAACGCATTCAAGCGCATGGAAATCGCCGCGATGCCAAAGGGAATTGCCGTGAACAATCCAACATTGAAATCGCTGACAACGCCGGAATTCTTGAAAAGCGTCGGCATCCAGAAAGTAAGACCATAAAAACCGGTGTTGAACATGATCATGGTGATGATGAGAAGATAAATCTTCCCACATTTCAGCATATCGCCAATCCCGGTCAGCTTATGCGCCGCTTCGGTCTTGACGTTTGCGACGATGATTCTCTTCTCCCGTTCCGTCAGCCATTTGACGTCGGCGGGCTTGTTGCGCAAAAGCGCAATGATGACGAAACCGAGAATAATCGAGGGCGTTCCTTCCAGAATGAACAGCCAGTGCCATCCCTTGAGGCCCCCGACCCCTTGCATGAGGTCGAGAATCGCGCCGGATATCGGGGCGCCGAAGGTGACGGCGACGGGCAACGCCATCAGGAATAGCGAATACATGCCGCTCTGGCGGTTCGTCGGCAACCAACTGTTCGTGTAATACATGACGCCGGGAACAAAACCCGCCTCGCAGACGCCAAGCAGGAAGCGTAAGCCGTAGAACACATATTCGTCTTTCGAGAACACCATGCACATGGAGACGATGCCCCACGTAATCATGATGCGCGCAATCCAAATACGGGCACCCACCCTTTGCAGGATCAAATTGCTGGGGATTTCGAACAGCATATAGGCCCAGAAAAAGACACTGGCGCCAAAAGCGAACGTGGCATTGCTCAACCCGAAATCGGTGGCCATTTGCAGTTTTGCAAAGCCAATATTTACACGGTCGAGGTAGGAAACGATAAACCCTAGGAAGAATAGTGGAACGATGTGAAATATAACTTTTCTATAAAGAGCGTCTTCCTCGTCACTTGTCTGTGCATCGACATGTTCGGCAATAACCGCGTCCGCCATGGTGTCCTCCTTGCAATCGTCCAGATTTATCCCGGATTCGTAGCGCTATCGTCGGGCGGATATCGCCGTCCGCCCGACTCCGATTTCATTTTCTCGACACCGAGATCATGGATTGAAACTCAGTTGGACCTTCATCGAACGGGAGCGATCACCGGCAAGATCGAAAGCCTCAACCGCCCGCTCCAGCGGGAAGATGCCGGTCAACAGGGGCCGCACATCGACGGCGCGGCGCGCCAGCAGATCGGCCGCCCAAGCGAATTCGCTGTCGAACCGGAAGCTGCCGCGAAGGGCGATTTCCTTGACCACCAAGACGCTGACGGGCAAAGCGCTTTCCCCCCCGATACCGATCAATGTGATGACGCCGCGGGGCTTTACGATGTCGGGAAGTCCGGCAAGCACCCGACCGTTGCCGGAGCATTCGAAAATCACGTCGAAATAGCCTTTGTCGGCGTTGTAGGCCGCCAGCGCTTGCGGATCGGACATCACATTCAACGTCCGGTCCGCCCCCACCGTCTTGGCGATGGCCAAAGCGGGATCGGAGATATCGGTCGCGGTGATTTCACCGGCCCCGGCATGGTGGGCGGCGAGCACCACCAGGCAGCCGATGGTGCCGGTCCCGGTGACCAGGACCCTTTTGCCGATCAGGGAGCCGGCTTGCGTCACCGCATGCAGTGCCACCGACAGCGGTTCGGCGAAGGCCGCTTCTTCCAAAGGCGTGTCCTGACCGACTGGAATGGCCTGAGCGGCGTCGATGACCATCTCGTCGCGAAAGATCCCCTGCATGTGAGGAAAGCGCATGGCGCTGCCAAAGAACCGCATATCCGAGCAATGCTGATGCTCGCCCGTGCGACAGAAATGGCATTGACCGCAGGGCTTGCTGGGATTGATGGCGATCTTATCGCCAACCTTGACCGAGGTGACGCCGGCGCCGACAGCCGCCACGACTCCGGCAGCCTCATGGCCGACGATCATCGGCTCCTTGATGCGGACGGTGCCGAAGCCGCCGTCCTGATAATAATGAAGATCGGAGCCGCAGATTCCGCCTGCGGCAAGACGGACGCGAACCTCGCCGGGGCCCGGATCGGCCACGGTGATCTCTTCGATCCTGAGATCGCGCGGCGCATGAACGACAACGGCACGCATCATAGAGTTCCCTTTCGAGTAAGACCAAACCGTCAGAGGATGGCGAGCATGCCGCCATCGACATAGATGATCTGGCCGTTGACATAGTCGGAGGCCGGTGCCGCCAGATAGACGACCGTTCCGACGAGATCGGCGGGCGTTCCCCAGCGCCGCGACGGCGTGCGCTGTTTGACCCAACTGTCGAAGGCGACATTGTCGAGAAGAGCGCGGTTCATTTCGGTGGCGATATAACCCGGGCCGATGGCGTTGATCGTGATGCCCAGTTCGGCCCACTCGGCGGTCATCGCCCGGGTCAGCATCTTGATGCCGCCCTTGGCCGTCGTGTAAGGCGCGACCGTGGCCCGCGCCGCCTCGCTGGTCAGCGAGCCGATATTGATGATCTTGCCGCCATGGCCGCGTGCGATCATCCGCCGCGCCGCTTCACGCCCGACCAGAAAGGCGCTGGTCAGATTGGTGTCGATGACTTTCTGCCATTCGGCGCGCGACAGATCGACGATCGGTTTGCGGAGCTGAATACCGGCATTGTTGATCAGAATATCGATGGCGATGCCGGCGGCATCGAAGCGCTCGAACGCTTGCACGATCGCCGCCTCGTCGGTGACGTCGAAGGGCGCCTCATGGACGGTGTAGCCCTTTTTGCGCAAACCCTCCGCCGTTTCGGCCAAGCGCTCTTTGTTACTGCCGTTTACCACCAGCGCGGCGCCGGCCTCGGCCAGACCTTCGGCGAAGGCGAGACCAAGGCCGCGTGACGATCCGGTGACCAACGCGGTCTTTCCGGAGAGATCAAACAACTTCGAAGACATGGCGACTGTTCTCCCGCCTAAATTTGGCTGCGACGGACATGCAGATCCGACCGCTTGTAAACTTCCGGCAACAGGTCGACGCAAAGACCAACGCCTTCCATCGGATAGACGAATCCGTTTTCGATGCGGGGGACGTTGGTGACGAGTTCCTTGTACCAACCGGTGTAAAAGGCCCGCACCGATTCCTGGATCAAGGTGTTCGGCGTGCTGAGAGAGGAATGGACGGCGGCGATAAAACCGACCGGACCGGTACAGTCGTGAGGCGCATAAGGGCGATGGTAGGTTTCCGCCAGCGAGGCGATCTTGCGGCCCTCGGTCAAGCCGCCGGTCCAACAAAGATCGACCATCACCACGCCGGCCGCGCCCAGATCCAGGATGTCCTTGTAAGGCCAGCGCGATCCCAGCGTTTCGCTGGCGCAGACCGGGACATCGGTCGAACGGGCATATTCTGCCAAGGCGGCCGGAGAATTCATGCGGATCGGGTCTTCGTACCAGGTCGGGTTATAGGCTTCGAGGACCTTGGCGATCTTCTTGGCGGTCGGCAGATTCCACAAACAGTGGAACTCGACCATGATCTCCATTTTGTCGCCGACGGCTTTTCTAATTTTTTCAAATGGTTCCACCGCCTTCTTCATCTGTTCCGTGGTGATGTAAAGGCCGTTGTTCTCGATCGCGGCCGGATCGAACGGCCAAATCTTCATCCCCTTGATGCCCTGCTCGAGCAGACTTTCGGCGAGAACGCCGGCATCGGTCATGAAGGCATTGAGATCCTCGTATGGCCCTTCGTTGGTCGAAAAATTCCAGGTATCGACGGGCTTGATCTTGTTGGAACGAACATAGCCGTAACCGGCGCAGGTGTTGTAGACGCGAACCTTGTCATGACAGAGCCCGCCCAACATTTGATGGACCGGTTGGCGGCAGACCTTGCCGAACAGATCCCACAGCGCCAAGTCGATGGCCGAGGCGGCGCGGTATTCGGCGCCGGTCGAAGACTGCGCCATCGGCAGATTGAGCATCTCCTTGTTGTGCGCTTCGATCCGCAAGGGATCCTTGCCTAACAGCCGACTGGCCAGCGTGTCGTGAATATGCGCCTCGACCGAGGCCGCACCGTAGAAGGTTTCCCCGAGGCCGATGACACCCTCGTCGGTATGCACGCGGACCCACAGAACGTTTGAGAACTCGTCGGTCCTCAAGGTTTCCAACTGTGTGATTTTCATCGATATTTCCTTAACTGCAATGAAGGAGGCGCCGGCTCAGTCCTGATCGAAGCCATACACTTCCGGCAGGATGAAGACTGCCGATAAGAAGCCGATCAGGGGGAAGATCGCCACGAAAAGCGTGGCGCCCGCCTGACCGATGGCGGTGAACAATGACGGAAACAGGAAGATCGCCAGAAAAGATGGCAGCTTGACGAACATATAGGCGAATCCGCTGGCCGTGCCGCGATATTCCGGACGGGCGACCACCGTCGGGATGGTCATACAGTTCGACGCGTCCCAGTAATGTCCCCACAGCATCGTCGCGCAGATGAAGGGCAACACGCCCGGATGATTGGTGTAGATCGCGGCGGCGGCCACCAGCAGGGATACGAACACGATGCCGAACCCCCACATGCTGATCCCGCGATGACCGATCTTCGGGGTAATCATCGGGCCGACCAAGCCGGAGATCCCGGCGATCGTGAAGAGAGCCATCGTCACCAGGTCGGTGCCCAGGATGGAACTGACGCCGAGTGAAACGAACAGCACCGGCATATAAAAGGCGAACGTCGAAAATTCACTGCCCTGGCAGAAACAGGCGATATAGCCATAGAGGGTGGCACGCCAGCGGATCGGATCCTTACGGAGATCGGTCATGAAACCGGTCAGCTGGGGTTTGGCGATGGTCACGTCATGGTCCGGCAGCATTTCAAGCGGGTCGCCGTACATCTGCATGGTGACCTTCTTGGCTTCGACGAAACGGCCGCGGCGAACCAGCCAGACCGCCGTTTCCGGCAGGTCGTGACGCATAAAGAGAATGACTGCCGCCGGGACCGCGCCCAAGGCCAGCGTCACCCGCCAAATCCACTCGGAATTCATCTCGGCGACGATGAAAATGGCGATGACGCCCAAGGTCAGCACTTCGCCAACGGCGAACATGAACTGCCAGCGGTTGCCCATGACCTCACGTTGGCCCTTGGGCATGGCTTCCATGATGTAGGTGTAACTGTTGGAGATGTCGCTGCCGAGCGGAACGCCGAGGATGAAACGGACCACCACCAGCCAGCCGACACTGGGTACGAACCCCTGCAGCAGAGCGAAGATGATGAACATATACATGGTGGCCAGGAACATGAATCGCCGGCCGATCTTGTCGGAGAGCCAACCACCGATCAACGCGCCGAACAAAGCGCCGCCCTGCGTTCCGGCCGCGGCGAGACCAAGCAGCAACGGGTCTGGACTGAACTGCTGTTTGACGAACACCAGCACGAATGCAATGGAATATAGGTCCCACGCTTCCACCAGGATGGACGACATCATCAGCCAACCGGCCTTATTGCCTTTTGGACTGTATTTTCCAACCAGATATCTGGTCGCTGCGTCCATTGACGCTTGCTGCGACTCTACCGTAGTCATGGACAGGTCCTCTTTGTTTGTTATTGGTGTCGCGACGGAAGCCTCAAACCGGCTGGTTTTCAACGCTTGCCTCATTTTTGGCTCAATCGCGAAATCGTTTCTTCGCTCCGATCGGCTATTCATATCACGTATGATCTTTGAGGTAAAGGGGGGCATCAAAGCCTCGCATCCCTTGCCGTCCCCTTACATCATATGTTATACGTGAGGAAATTATCAAAAGGGGATGGAGAATGTCTCATTTCACGTTATCCCGCCGCGCCCTGATCCGCCAAGCCACCGCCTTTTCGGTCGCCGGCCTTGCTGTCGGTAGTCTGCCGAGACGGACGGAAGCCGCGCCGATCACCATGCGGATCGCCACCTCATTCAGCAACGACCCCACTTATTCCTGTGCCCGCGTCTGGGTCGACAAATTCGAAGAACGTTTGCACGCCAATTGCGGGGATCAGATCGCCATCAAATTCTTTCCCGACAGCCAGCTCGGCAAGGAATCGGACATCGTCAGCCAGCTGAAATTGGGCGTTGTCGATATGATGATTGCCGGTTCGGCAATTTGGGCGACGGTGGTTCCGGAAATCGGCTTGTTCGACCTCGGCTATCTGTTCAAGGATTTTGCCCATCAAACCCGGGCTTTGCAAAGCGAGTCCGCCCGGTTTCTCGACAAGCTCCTGGCGGATCGCGGTGGCGTCAAGGTGCTTGGCTGGTCCTACACGCTGGGCGCCCGCAACTTCTTCACCAAATTTCCCTTCCATACGCCGGAAGAGCTGGCGAACAAGAAAATACGCACCTTGCCGACGCAAGCCGTGACGGAAACCGTCAAATTGATGGGAGCCAGCGCGACCCCCCTCGCCTTTGGCGAGGTCTACACGGCGTTGCAGACCAATGTCATCGATGGCCTTGAGCATGACGCTCCGACCATCCTCACCAGCAAGTTCTACGAAGCGGCGAAATATCTGACCCTGACCAAGCACAGCATGATTCCGATGCCGCCGGTGATCGCCACCCGGTCCCTGGAGAAGATTCCCGCCAATTTACGCGACGGATTCCTGGCCGCCGCCAACGAGGCCAATATCTTTGAGCGCGAGCGCGCTCAATCGATCGAGGCCGATGCGATCAAGGCGCTGCAAGACAAGGGCGTCATCGTCTCGGAATGCGATCGCAATCTGTTCCGCGAGCGCGTTCGCCCCCTATGGGCAACATTCGCGGCGGAGCATCCAGCAACCAAGCCTTTGTTCGACGCCATCCAGAAAACTGAATCTTAAGATCGTCGAACGGAGAAGGCAGATGTCCACATCGATAAACGCACCGGCGCTGGTCGGCCCGATCGAGCAAATGTACTTGCGCACGATTGGTCGGCCACTGTTGCGGGGAGTCGAAATTTTGTCCGGCGTGATGCTGGCGGTCGACCTGGTGATCGTCTTTACCTCGGTCCTCAGCCGTCACCTGCATTTTGCCGATTTTGACTGGTCGGATGATGTGGCGCGTGCCCTCCTCGTCGGTGTTACCTTCTTCGGTGCCGCAGCGTCGGTCGGTCGAGACGAGACGCTGGGCATCGACTTTTTCGTGCAACGCCTCCCGGTGGCGTGGCGGCCGACATTCGCCGCCTTCGCCGCGCAAATCACCGCTTTGGTGTCCGGGGCTATGTGCTGGGATGCCCTGGCTCTCAGCGCCATGTCGGGCACGCAGACGACGGCGACCGGATTGCCGCAGAATCTCTTTTATTATCCGATGGTTGCCGCCGGATTCGTGATGACGGTCTTTGCGATCGGCGTTCTGACCCGCAGCCGGGGGATCGATCTGGTCAAAGCCTTGTGCTGGCTGCTCGCCTTGGCTCTGGCGGCTTTTACGGTGTCGAATTCGTTTGGGGTCAGTCCTCTGGCCGTCATGGGGATCGCCTTCGTGGTTTGCCTGTTCGCCGGCGTGCCGATCGCCTATGTTCTGGCGTTTTCGACTCTTGTTTTCCTTGAGGTCGATGGAAGTTTGCCAACGGAAATTTTCGCCCAGCAAACGGCCAGCGGCATCGATAATTTTGTGCTGTTGGCGGTGCCCTTCTTCATCCTGACCGGTTATGCGATGGAAGCCAACGGGATGTCGGCCCGCCTGATCGAGCTCCTGCAACGCCTGCTCGGCCGGGTACGCGGTGGCTTCGACGTGGTGATGGTCGTCAGTATGGTCATCTTTTCGGGCATTTCCGGGTCGAAGATGGCCGACGTCGCCGCCGTAGGGTCGATCATGGTGCCGGCAGTCCGCCGTCAAGGCCGCAATCCAGGCGAAGCGGTGGCTTTGCTCGCCGCTTCGGCGGTGATGGCCGAGGCCATTCCTCCCTGCGTCAATCTCATCATCTTGGGGTTCGTCGCCAATCTGTCGATCGGGGGCTTGTTCATGGCCGGTTTGGTGCCGGCCGGCATGATGGCCCTGGCTCTGATTGTTTTCGTCGTTGCCTTTCCGGCCAAAGCGAAGATCGAGGATGATCGTCGGCCAACTGACAGCCTGGCGAAATTGTGGGGCAGCGCCGCCCTGGCCATTGGCATGATCGTCATCATTTTCGGCGGCTACCGCTCGGGTTTCGCCACGGCGACGGAAATTTCCTCTTTCGCCGTGGTCTACGCGTTGCTCGTCGGTGGCGTGGCCTTCCGCGAATTGACCCCGCGCAAGGCCCTCGAAGTCTGTATCACCGGCGCCTGCCGGTCGGGAATGATGCTCTTCATCGTCGCCACGGCGCAAAGCGTCGCCTTTGTTCTCACTATCGAGCAGATTCCCCACGATCTGGCGAACTTGATGATTCAGGTCAGCGCCCAATACGGCAGTTGGATGTTCATCGTCATCACCATCGCCTTGCTGATCGTCATGGGGTCGATCCTCGAAGGGGCACCGGCCCTGATCATTTTTGGCCCACTTCTGGTGCCGGTGGCCGAGAAATTGGGGATCGACCCCTTGCATTACGGCATCGTGATCATCGTTTCGATGGGGATCGGCCTGTTCTCGCCGCCGCTGGGCGTAGGGCTCTACGGATCCTGCGCCATCGGCAATGTGAAGGTCGAGGATACCGTGCGCCCCCTGATGCGGTTTCTCGCCATCCTGTTCGTCTGCCTGCTGGTCATCGCTTTCGTCCCGGCAATTACGCTTAGTCTGCCAAGAGCGATGGGATTGTAACCATTCGGTCTTCGCCGCGATCAGTTCCTATTGCGCCTATCCCCGGGAACTGAACGCGCGTAACCCCGCCGGGTCCTCCCCCGGCGGGGTTACGTTTTTCCCATGATGTTCCCGGATTGCCCGCCCTTCGGCAAGGTGGCGATGGCATTGGCCAGATCGCTCTCGGCGCGCTGAATCAAGGCCAGAACGGCGCGTTCGGCCGCGTCTGGATTGCCCGCCTCGATGCCGACGCATAAATCTTCGTGCAATGGCAAGGACTTGTAAGGTCCTTTGGGCACGCGGGATGAAATCGTGAAGCTGGTCCGCAGCATGACCGACAGAGCGCTATGCATCTGCCAGAGGAACTGATTGTGGCACGCCGTCAGGATGGCGGCGTGAAAGGCCAAATCGGCTGGAACATAGGCACCCTGGCCGGATGCCGCCTTCGCCATATTTTCGAAGGCGGCGCGAATAGCCTGGCGATCCGTCTCGTCGGCCCGTACCGCCGCCAAACGGGCGGCGGCCGGTTCGATGACCTGGCGCAGTTCCATCAGATCGGCAACGAAGCGTTCGTCGAGAGTGGCGCTATTGGCATACCAGCCGATGACGTCGGGGTCGAACAGATGCCAGCGTTCGCGCGGTTGTACCACGGTTCCCGTCTTGCGCCGCACATCGAGGATCCCTTTCGCGGCCAGGGATTTGACAGCCTCCCGCACAACGATGCGGCTGACGCGGAAGCGGTCGCACAAGGCCATTTCGGAGGGCAGCACCTCGCCGGGGCTAAAACGCCCGGAACAGATGTCTTGACCCAATTCGTTGAAGATCTGTTCCTGAAAGGTCCGGCGCGGTGCTGCCAAGTCCGTGTCCATCGACGACACCCACTCCAAATTGATGTTCGTTTCTCTTAGGCTCTGGACGAAACAATCGCACCAGAGCCTAACATGATGCCTGCGCCTCCGGCTTCGGCAGGCTCAAACGCCGCTCGGGCTTTAAGCCAACAGCGCTACGGCGATCTTGACCACCACCTTGCGAACCGCTTCCGGACCATCGACCTGGCAGAGCGGCCGATGCACATCGGACGGAAAAAATACGGCGAAGTTTCCGGGGTGCAACTCCAAGGCCGATTCATTTTCAACATCACGATAGAACAAGACATCGCGGTCGGCCAACGAATCCTCGGCGACGTCATTGCTGCCATTGTCGATGACTACGCCAATCTTTTCCCGGCCACGCCAAATGAATTGCACGTCGATATATTTTTGATGGACTTCGGGACGCGTATCCGCGTGCGCTTTGGTCGTCACATCCATGACTTGGACGTAAATGTCCCTGCCCTGCAATTCGTAAGCGCCAACGGATTTCGATTCAAAGTCCGTGGCTTTTAGATGGGACAGCACTGTCTGAAAAGGCGCCGGAAGCCAGCTGAAATCCGTCTCAGCTTGCTGAATGTGACCGAAAATCATTTAAGTCTTCTCCGAATAACGTCAAACCACACTTTGCTCCAGAGAGCAGGGGAAGGTCCAGAAAAAGGGCGTCTTGGCAAAAAGAACGCCTGGAACGGAGGTCATTCCGTCCCAGGCGCCAGGCATCGACTTTATGAGTTACCTTCGAAGCCTTGCGTGATCAGACCTCGATGCCTGCGGGCGTTTTGCCGGATCCGGTTTTTGGCAGGATCAAATGCATGATCAGCAATCCGACCA